>Ga0315294_10008701_pt1 | contig 11136 bp, 10 predicted proteins | sample YL17G13_40_MG_FD_203626 | JGI IMG/M metagenome (GOLD analysis project Ga0315294, IMG submission 203626) | Sediment microbial communities from Yellowstone Lake, YNP, Wyoming, USA - YL17G13_40 | ecosystem: Environmental > Aquatic > Freshwater > Lake > Sediment | place: USA: Wyoming | collected... | reverse complement strand
TGAAATAGAATTTGCTGCTGGGAAATTCCAGGCATTCCAAGACTCCCTTCCTAATCAAGACTCGCTTGGGATAAAAGAATTCCTGGGGCTCAATTTCTCCGAATTCCTCTGCCTCTAACTTCCCTCTTAAAGTATCAACAGCGATTATCCCGATGTTTCCTATTCCCGGCCAACTAGCTACCAAAACCGGGTTCTCAAGCTGTGGCTCCTGATGAAGTCTGATTCCCATCGCACTCCCCAAATCTGATTTTATATTATATACTATCTTCTCCTCTGCCGTGGTGCAAAATAGCTGTCGCCTATTTGTGAGGAGATAGTCAATGGGAAATTGGGAGAAAGACCTTTCACCAATCGCTAGAGAAAGACTAGCCAAGATTGGCGAGTTGACTCAAGAAGAAAAAGAGAAGATGCTAGATTCTGAGAAGGTGAATTCTCTGCTCTCGGAATTCTATCAAGGTCAGATTGACCCGGAAAGCTTGTGGAAAAAGCTAAAAGAAGAAGGCAAGTCATCTCTTCTGAGAGAAGTCCAGGCGAGACTGGTGGATTCGCTTAGTTTTGGGAGCACTCCAGCGGAACTGCAAAGGAAAAGGGACGGAATTCTAGCCATAGAGTCGCTCAAGAAAGAACAGAACACTTCCACAATTGAGTTAAATTTAAGGCGGATCGAGGACCTACAAAAGAGGCATGGGGCAGAAATAGAGCAAGCCTACAATGGCATAAGAGCTGAAGTGGAAAGAAACCCCCGATTAAGGGTAAAACAGGTTCAGCAAGGACAAAACACCATGGTCGTTCAACTAACTATCGATGAGGCGATAAAACAGCTTCCTCAGTGGCGAGATTTTCTCTCCAACCAGGAAAAAAGATACAGCCAGGAGTTTGGAAGAGCAATAGAGAGGTTAAAAAGAGAGTTGAAATAGGCCTAAATGCAGGTTAAGAAAGCCTTCCCCCTTCTGATGCTCGATTGAACACACCCTGTCTCAACAGTGTCAATGTTGACAGATGCCGCTTGGTCCCCTTTTGCAGTGCTTTGAGCAAGTTGGTCAACGCAACCAGCACGGCATCAGCCTATAAGATTGGCAAGTATCTCGCAAGCTCATAATCGGTAACATGGATGCGATAGCGGTCCCATTCAATCTTCTTATTCTCGATAAAAGCATTGAAAACATGGTCGCCAAGTGCTTTCCGCACCAGTTTGCTCTTCTCAGTGAGCTTAATCGCTTCCAGGAGACTGGCCGGCAGACTACCTATTCCTCGCCTTTTTCTTTCCTCTTCGGACATGTGATAAACGTTCGCTTCCACTGGTTCCGGTGCCTCCAATCCTTCCTCAACTCCTGTTAGTCCAGCGGCCAGCATCACACTGAAGCAAAGGTAGGGGTTACATGCTGGGTCAGGAGAACGAAGCTCGAATCTGGTCGCATCTTCTTTGCCCGGCTTGTATTCAGGCACTCTGATCAGGTCGGAGCGATTCCGTGTCGCCCAGGAGATATAGACCGGCGCCTCCCAACCTGGCACCAGCCGTTTATAGGAATTGACCCACTGGTTGGTAACTCCAGTAAACTCAGGGGCATACTTCAAAAGTCCAGCAAGGAAGCTTAAAGCCATTTTGGAGAGATGATACCTACCATTCTTGTCAAAAAAACCATTGCGGTTGCCCTTGAACAGCGATTGATGAACGTGCATACCGCTACCATTGATGCCGAGAACCGGCTTGGGCATAAAACTGGCATAGACTCCGTGCCTCAGCGCTATCTCCTTGACCACAATGCGGTAGGTCATCACATTATCAGCCATGGTCAGGGCATCAGTGTAGCGCATGTCTATTTCGTGCTGACTAGCAGCAGCTTCATGATGGGACTTGTCAACACCAATGCCCATGGCCTCTAGTGCGAGCACTGTCTCCCGCTTCAAGTCATCGGCCGCACCCGGCGGGGTCATGTCAAAGTATCCCCCCGCATCCAGACCCTCGCAGCTTTTTGAATCCTTGAAATAGAAGTACTCTAATTCGGGGCCGACATAATAGGTGTAGCCCAGATTTGCAGCTCGCTCCAAATTCCTTTTCAATACAAGCCTGGGGTCGCCTTCGAAAGGCTCACCACCGGGCTTCAAGATGTTACAAAACATACGTGCCACTGCCGTATGCTCTCTAGACATCCAGGGGAGCAATTGAAAGGTGTCAGGGTCGGGCACAGCGACCATGTCGCTTTCATCAATACGGGCGAAGCCTTGAATTGAAGAGCCATCAAAACCCATTCCTTCCTCCATAGTGGTCTCCAGTTCGTTTACGCCGACGGATAGGCTCTTAAGGAAACCCAGAATATCGGTAAACCATAGCCAGACAAATTTGACGTCATGTTCCTTTACCGTCTTCAGAACGTATTGTTTCGCTTCCTCTCTGGTCTTCTTGTCAATCATGCTTTTCCTCCTTGTTTCGTATATTATATCAAGCTACTTTTCCCTGAATTTATTCGTAATGGGCAATCTTCTATCCCGGCCAAAATCCCTAGGAGTTATCTTGATACCAGGAGCAGCCTGGCGGCGCTTATATTCGCTCCTGTCCACCAAGCGAGCCACCTTTATAATGGTGTCACGGTCAAAACCCATGGCCATAATCTGGTCAATCGCCAGGTCGTCTTCCACATGAGCTTTCAGTATCGGGTCCAATATTTCGTACGGTGGCAACGTATCTGTATCCTTCTGGTCTGGTCTCAGTTCCGCCGATGGAGCTTTGGCCAGGACAGAGCGTGGTATTACCTCTTTCCCAGCCGCCCGGTTCTTATACTTGACCAATTGATAAACCGTGGTTTTGAGCACATCCTTGAGAGGGATAAATCCCCCGGCCATATCACCATAGAGAGTAGTGTAGCCTGTGGCTATCTCGCTCTTGTTACTGCAGGCAAGCACGAGCCAGCCGAACTTGTTGGACAGGGCAAACAGAATGTTACCCCTGATCCTCGCCTGAACGTTCTCCTCAGTGATGTCAGGCTGGCTATCTCTGAAGGGCTCTGCCAGTGTTTCCAAATAAGAACTAAACGGTTTCTCAATGGAGATCACTTTGTAGTGTATGCCTAGATTTCTAGCCAAAGCTTCGGCGTCAGACAAGCTCCCAGGGGATGAATAGCGAGAGGGCATGGAAACACCGATGACATTATCGGCCCCAAGCGCATCGGCAGCTATGGCTGCCACAAGACTTGAATCAACGCCGCCGGACAAACCTATCACCACTTTCTCAAAACCATTCTTGCGCACGTAGTCTCTGACGCCAAGAACAAGCGCCTCGTATATTTCGGCAACCTCAGTCAGTCTTTCAGGTTGCCTTGCTGGCAGAGGCGGCCTGACTGCTTTGGGGGCTTCCTTCGATATCTCAACCTTGGTAACCCGTTCCAATTCTTTCTTGACCCATGGTGTTTCTTTCCTCAGGCGAGGGTCGTGCAATTGTGAACGAAACACCGATTCCATATCCAAATCGACTACAACAAGATCTTCCTCAAACTGCTTGCCCCGCGCAATAAGGTTTCCCTGTTGGTTGAAAATTGCGCTATTCCCATCGAACACGAGTTCATCTTGTCCCCCAACTAGATTGTTGTAGGCAACGATAGCCACATTGTCTGCTGCTCTGGTAGCCAGCATCCTCTCTCTTGAGAATCCCTTGCCAGCATGGTAGGGAGAAGCACTTATATTAATCAGTAGCCTGGCCCCCGCATAGGCTTGCAATGTTGCCGGCCCAGTCTCGTACCAGATGTCTTCGCAGATGGTTATGCCTACGCCAATGCCATAGGCAGTGAAAACGGGACACTCTTTGCCTGCCTGGAAATACCTGTTTTCGTCGAAGACGCCATAGTTCGGCAAGTAGAATTTGCGGTAAATGCCGGCCAATTTCCTGTTGTAGAGCACCGCGGCAGCATTATATGTATCGCCATCGCTATCGACGAAGCCGACCACTGCCGCTATGCCCGAAGTGTGTTCTATTATACTGTCAAGGCTTTCCCTATTCCGCCTGATAAACTGCGGCTTAAGCAGCAAGTCTTCAGGAGGGTAGCCAGTTATCGACAATTCGGGAAAAGTGAGCAGGTCAACTCCCAGCGATTTCGCCCGGTCAATGAATTCGACTATCTTCCTGGTATTGCCACTGAGATCACCCACAGTGGAATTAATCTGGGCCATCCCGAACCTGATGTTGTGCAATTTGTCTCCTTACCAAAACGATGAATAGTATAGCAGACGTCAACAAGCATTTTTCGCAGTTGATACACGCCGATACAGGATAGACTACCTTCTTGCCCAAATGCTCTTGGCCCACCCCACAACATTCAGAAGAACGCGGAAGCCGTCTCCATAATTCCGGTAAAACTCTCTCTAGAGGAGTTTATGATATTTCAAGATCCAAGCTGACTGCCTCGCAGGACTCCATCCCGATTATTGTGGGATGGTTTCTGGCTGACCATGTTCAAGAAATAGCTATGAAACCTCAAGTCGTCTGTGAACTCCGGGTGAAAAGCACAGGCCAGCAGCCGATTTTGTCTGATGGCGACGATGGTGCCATCAGCAAGACGGGACAGGATTTCCACGCCTGGCTTGGCCTCTTCGATGATCGGGGCTCGAATGAAAACAGCATGGAATGGGTCCTCGCCCACAGGCGGTATCTCCAGGTCTGCCTCAAAGCTATCAACTTGGCTGCCAAAGGCGTTGCGCTTGACCCTTGCATCCATGAGAGCCAGAGTCTCCATCTCATGGTTGGAGACATCCTTGGCAAGCAAGACCATCCCGGCACAAGTCCCCCAGATAGGTAAACCACCACGAGCCATCTCTTTTACGGGCTGAATCAACCCAAAACTCTCCATGAGCCTCAGCATGGTAGTGCTTTCTCCGCCGGGGATAATGAGCCCGTCGAGTGTATCAAGCTCACGGGGCAGGCGAATTGGAGGGGCCTCAACGCCTAACCGTCGCAGACTGTCGATATGCTCTATGAACGTTCCCTGTACAGCGAGAACACCTACTCTCATATCCTATGGATTTCCCGTAGGTTTCCTGAATCGATTCTCGATGGCTGAACCTGCGCCGTCAGTGTAGACTCCCGGAATTGTCGCATGATCTTATCTTCATCATACACCAAGCGACAAAACTGGACAAGCTCTCACCATACTTGACAGGGATTGTTTCGTTGTGTTATTGTGGCAAACGGTTTCCTATTACCGACACAGTCAGGGTACTAACATGGGCTTCGAAACACAGGACGTAGAAAGAAAGACAATCGCCATCATGAAAATTCTGAGGGACTCGCCGGAGCCTCTTGGAGCCAGAGTTATTGCGCAGAGTCTGAAGGACCATGGGATTGAGCTGGGCGAAAGGGCGGTGCGGTACCACCTTAAGCTAATGGATGAACGCGGGTTTACAGAAAACATGGGTAGAGATGGAAGATCAATTACAAAGTTGGGCCTTGAAGAATTGCAGAGTGCTTTGGTTAGCGATAAAGTTGGTTTCGTAGCTTCCAAGATTGAGCTTCTAGCTTACCAAACGGACTTCGACCCAGATAAGCGCCAAGGCAAAGTTCCCGTTAATATCTCCTTCTTCCCCGAGAGGCAATTCAGGAAGGCAATTGAAGTCATGAAAGGGGTTTTTCGGGCCGGGATTTGCGTTAGCGACCTTATAGCTGTAGCTCATCAGGGTGAGAAATTGGGAGGGATAGTTGTGCCCCGAGGCAAGATAGGTCTTGCCACTGTTTGTAGCGTGATAATCAATGGTGCTTTGCTCAAAGCTGGCGTCCCAATGGATTCCAGATTTGGTGGCATCCTTCAAATGAAGAACCACGGACCTTTCCGATTTGTGGAGCTTATCCAATACTCAGGGACGTCCTTGGACCCTTCAGAGATATACATTGCCAGCAGGATGACCAGCGTTGATCCGGTGGCTAGAAAGGGAGAGGGGAGGATTCTGGCCAACTTTCGAGAAATACCCGCCATATGCCAACCCCTGGCAGAAAAGGTCATTGGCAGACTGAAAGAAGCCAACCTAGGTGGAGTGCTCATGATGGGTGAGGTGAGCAAGCCCGTGTGCGAAATTCCTGTGGAACTGAATAAGGTCGGCATGATACTCACCGGGGGACTTAATCCTGTAGCTGCCGCTGTCGAATCAGGCATTGAAGTGGACAATCATGCCATGAGCACCGTCATGGAATATGAGCGCCTAATAGAATTCAAGGAGGTATAACGTGCAAGAGATCAGAATCATACCCTGTCTGGATGTGAAAGAGGGGAGGGTGGTTAAGGGCGTGAAGTTCATCAACCTGCGAGATGCACGCGACCCTGTCGAAGCCGCGCAGGCCTATTGCCGCGAAGGCGCTGATGAACTCGTCTTCCTCGATATCTTCGCCACTGTGGAGAACAGAGGAACAAGGCTGGAGTGGGTCAAGAAGGTAGCTAAGGTGGTTACCATCCCTTTCGCTGTGGGCGGTGGGATTAGTAATACCGAGGATATGAAAGCCTTATTCGACCTTGGCGTAGATAAGGTCTCGATCAACACCGCGGCTGTAAGGAATCCTGAACTTATCAGAGAAGCTTCGAAGCAATTTGGCAAGGACAGACTCGTTGTTGCCGTAGACGGGCGAAAAAACCGGGCCGGAACCGGTCTTCCAAGATTAGAGGTCGTAGTCAAGAGTGGTAACGAGTCTACCGGACTAGATATTGTTAAGTGGGCAAAGAAGGTGGAACAACTGGGAGCCGGGGAGATTCTGCTGACCAGCAAAGACGCCGATGGCACCAAGAAGGGATATGACCTGGAGATGACCAAGGCCGTGGCTGAAGCTGTCAACATCCCGGTTATTGCGTCGGGTGGAGCAGGGAAGCTGCAACATTTCTACGAAGGGATAGCTATCGGCAAGGCCTCGGCTGTCCTTGCCGCTTCCGTGTTTCACTTCGGCGAGATCTCCATTAGACAAGTCAAGGAATATCTCAAAGCTAAAGGGTTGACACCAAGAACGTAGGCAGCTTCGCAAAGTGCTAGAAGAGTAATGAGAAAACAAAGGAGGTCGGAGCTATGAACCTAAGACGACCAAATGCCAATGAAGCAACAGAAACTGTCAATCGTTCGCGGAGCGTCGCCCCTATGTCCGGGATCTGTACAACATGCCTTGACGGGTGTGCTGGACGTTGCGAGGCCTGGCTAGCTTCGTTTCGAGGTCGAGAGGTCCTCTATCCTGGGCCCTACGGGGAGACGACTGCCGGTGCTGATAAGAACTATCCGATCGATTACTCTCATCTCAATATCCAAGGGTATGCGGTCGGAGCAAAGGGGTTGCCCGAAGGAGTTGAAGCTGGCCCTGACACAGCGCTGTTCCCTAATGTCGATACCGAGACAGAATACGGCTGGGGCAAGAAGGTCAAGATGCGAATACCCGTTTTCACGGGTGCACTGGGTTCCACAGAAATAGCCAGAAGGAACTGGGAGCATTTTGCCATTGGGGCTGCCATTTCCGGTATTACGGTGGTGTGCGGTGAGAACGTGTGCGGAATCGACCCCGGACTCGAGCTGGATAGGAATGGCAAGATGAAGAAGTCTCCAGATATGGACCGTCGTATAGAAGCCTACAAGAGGTATTACGAGGGCTACGGGGAAATCCTTGTCCAGATGAACGTGGAAGATACGCGCTTTGGTGTGGCTGAATACGTGCTGCAGAAACACAACCTTGACACCATTGAACTAAAATGGGGGCAGGGTGCAAAATGTATTGGTGGAGAGATACGCGTTGCTTCACTGGAGAGAGCCTTGGAGCTCAAAAAGAGGGGCTACATGATCACCCCTGATCCGACGAGGCCCGACATCCAAGCGGCGTGCAAGGCCAGGGCGATCAAGGAATTCGAGCGCCATTCGCGACTGGGTTTCGTTACTAGAGATGCATTCCTTCGAGAGGTGCAGCGTCTGCGCAGACTTGGATTCAAGAGAATTACGCTTAAGACTGGAGCCTATTCCGCGGTAGAGCTTGCTATGGCACTCCGCTATGGCTCAGAAGCTAAGATCGACCTACTCACCATTGATGGCGCTTCCGGCGGAACTGGAATGAGCCCGTGGTCGATGATGAACGAATGGGGTATTCCGACCTTTTATCTGGAAGCTCTGACCTATCAGTTCGCGGAAAAACTGGCCAGCAAGGGACTAAGGGTTCCGGACTTGGCAGTGGCTGGCGGATTTTCTGAGGAAGGTGGCGTATTCAAGGCAGTTGCTATGGGAGCTCCGTATGTGAAGGCGATTTGCATGGGTAGGGCATTATTGATTCCGGGCATGGTTGGAAAGAACATCGGACAGTGGATCAAGGAGGACAAACTGCCGAAAACAGTCTCCAGATATGGTCGCACTCCAGAGGAAATCTTCGTGACCTTCGATACTTTGAAAGAGAAATATGGCAAGGAAATTGAGAATATTCCGCTGGGTGCAATCGGTGTATATACATTCTGTCAAAAGGTCAAGATAGGGCTACAACAACTGATGGCCGGCAGCAGAAATTTCAAGCTTTCCACGGTTTCGCGCAATGATGTCATGGCCCTGACGGAGGAGGCAGCAAGGGTCTCTGGCATTCCTTATATCATGGATGCCTACAGGGAAGAAGCAGAGAAGATCTTGGCTTAGAAAGCGAGAAATGTCGACCCCCAGTCTGCTTACAGAATAGAGGCAGTTTCAAGTGTTTGCGGTACACGTAGAGAATCTAGTCAAGACATATGATAGCCGGCGCGTGCTTGATGGAGTCAACCTTGATGTGACGGAGGGCGAGTTCTATGCCCTGATGGGGCCAAATGGTTCGGGCAAGACTACACTGGCTTCGATAATTGCTGCGGTAAAAACACAAGACAGTGGTATTGTTGAAGTGTATGGGGAAAAGCCGGCACAGGCCAGGGAATTCATAGGCTATGTACCGCAGGAGAACTTTTCCTCACCCAAGCTTTCAGGAAGAGAAAACCTCGTTTATTTCGCTAGTCTCTTGGGATACTCGCGGGGTCAGGCAAATCAACTGGTGGTTGAAATGCTTCAAAGCGTCGGACTCTCTGAAGAAGCGGATAAGAGAGTGGCCAAGTACTCTGGTGGGATGAGAAAAAGGCTAGAAGTTGCCACGGCAATCTTCCCCGGTATAAAGGTCCTCATCCTGGATGAGCCGACGACGGGACTCGACCCTAGCGCCAGAAGGTCCTTTTTCAGTATGATTCAAGAGATTATGGATAAGAAGACGAGCGTCATCTTGATCACTCATATCGGGAGCGATGCCGAGCTAGCCTCAAGAGTAGGTTTAATTGACAATGGCAGAATGATAGCCGAAGGCACGCCTGATGAGCTTAAAAGGAAACACGCGGTCGAGGATGTGATTACAGTGGAGACGGCTGCGAAGTCCGAGCGCGTGCTCTCGGTAGTGAAGGGCTTTGGCATCGACGGAAAGGTAATGGAATCAGAGGCTGGCTACAGAATCTACTCGCGAAACGGAGACAGAATACTGGCCGATGTGGTAAGAAGCCTCGACCAAGCCGGGCATAAGGTGATGCGCATTGAGATGGCACGTCCCACACTTGAAGACGTCTTTTTCAGACTGACCCAAAGGAACCTACAGGAGGCAACCGGATAATTGAGTCAGATATCCGCAGCCCATAACAAAGCACTAAAGGAACTCCTCAGGGAGAAGGCCGCGCTCTTCTGGACCATTGCCTGGCCGATAATCTGGGTAATCATTGGCTGTTTCTCATTCACAGGCGGTGCCCCTCAGGAAGTCGTTCCCTACATCAAGGGTTCCATTGCCATCTCAATGACGGTCTTTGCTCTGATGATAGCCGGCATGTCCAATCTGCCCGCCAGTATCGCCGGAGATAGAGCAAATGGACTACTTGCCAAACTCATATCAATGCCCATTAAACCTTACAAGGATTTCATCGGTAGAATTTCGGTTGTTGTTACCCTGTCTCTCTTGGCAGCAGCTCTGGTTATAGTAGTTGGTATCGCACTTGGTGCACGTTTTGCGGGAACTGGAGTCCAGATACCACAGGCGATTGGCTTCGTCTTTCTGGTAATCTGCGCCTCTGTCGGAGTGGGACTTATAGCCGGCACATTGATTAAGAGTCTTCAGGGCGCAATTATGACAGGAGTTGGTATTGCCGTAGTGACATCTGCCCTGTCAGGCCTGTTCGCTCCCTATGAGTTTCTGCCGGTGCCACTTCAGACGTTTGCCCGAGTCTATCCCATTTCCTCAGCACAAGCATCCATCGCATACTTACTGGCCGGACCAGATATGGTTGCGTATAATCCTTTAACTTCCGGTCAGGTGACTCTTACCATAGCTCTTTCTATCACACTTCTCCTTGCCGGTACAGTCTTATACTCAAGACTCGGTTGGAAGCTCGAGTAACCAATCGATCTCACGCTTCTTACAGCAGACTGACGACTCCAAGCAAGTCTTGACTAATATGCTAGACTCGCAGGATAATAGGGTATCTGTTTAGTTATTCCAGCATTATCAGGAGCCAACAGGATAGATGCCTGCCGAAATTGACGTAGCAATCATTGGCGCTGGGAAGTTGGAGCATCTTCATGAAGCTGTAACAACTGGCAAGGCCTCGGCGATTCTGGCCGCTTCTATCTTCCACTTCGGAGAAATATCCATACCTGAAGCCAAACAATGTCTACAAGAACGGGGAATACCCGTAAGTATACGGAGAACATGATTGCTGAATAGATTGGGAAACAAGGCTCTCACGAAATAGGAAGAACTGCAAGATCTGAAAGATGTAATATAAGGAGGTAAATTCATGAGTGCACACACTGTGGAGCAAGGGTTCAACAACGTAAGGAAGCTGATCAATGATATTTGTGAACGGATGGGAATTCATGAGACATGTCGCATAAGATTGATGGAATGTGAGCGGGAGTTGACAGTTCACTTCCCAGTGAAGATGGATGACGGGAGTGCAAAGGTTTTCACCGGCTTCAGGGTTGTGCACAACGATAGTCGGGGGCCCAGCAAGGGCGGAATCAGATACCATCCGGACGTCAACCTCGACGAAGTCAGAGCCTTAGCGGCCTTGATGAGTTTGAAGACCGCGGTGGTCAATATTCCCTATGGTGGTGCCAAGGGAGCCGTGATCTGCAACCCGAAGACCATGTCCGAAAGCG
>Ga0315294_10008700_pt1 | contig 11137 bp, 7 predicted proteins | sample YL17G13_40_MG_FD_203626 | JGI IMG/M metagenome (GOLD analysis project Ga0315294, IMG submission 203626) | Sediment microbial communities from Yellowstone Lake, YNP, Wyoming, USA - YL17G13_40 | ecosystem: Environmental > Aquatic > Freshwater > Lake > Sediment | place: USA: Wyoming | collected... | reverse complement strand
AGCCGTCCATGCGAAGAGGGCGCCGGCAATCCACTTGTCCCCGAGGGTGAAATGGCGGTCCCACCCCAACACTCGCGACGCAAACGAACGTTCTATCTCGGGCTCAACCTCGGCAACCAGGTCGTTCTTCACGGCGTATTGGCCGCGGTGGAGAAGCTTATCCATGTTATGAGGTTTGCGGCACGTGAGCAGGGACAAGACAACGTAGGTGGCAATGGCGGCAAGGGTGGCTACAAAATTCACCTCCTGGCCGGTCAGCACATGCTTTGTGAATGGTATCGTGAGGAGTTGTTTCCAGAAGGCCTCGGCGGGAGTTCCCACGCACAACGCGACCTGCTCCTTGAGAAGAATGCCGGTTATGGCAATGGTTGCGCCAACAATCATCGCCGCGCTTGCGCCGGCGCTTGTGCCGCGCTTCCAGTAAAGTCCCCCGATGATCGCCGCGCCGCCGCCGCCCAGGAAGATGGCGCCGGTGATGTCAAAGAACAGGCGTATGGCATCGGCCGGTTTGTAGAAGGTGCTGAAGAGAAACGCAAAAACCGCCACGCCAATTATGGACCAGCGCAGAATGGTGATATGCTGCCTGGCCGAGAGTGCTTTCCTCCGGAACGGCATGATGACGTCCTGGATGAAGATCGAGCCCCAGGAATGCAGGTAGGAGCCGTCGCAAGCCAACATGGCAAACAGCATGATGGCGGCGAAGCATCCCTTTATTCCAAAGGGAAGAATGTATCCGAGCGTTGTCGGCACGAGCATCTCGGATTGCACCTTTGGAATCGAGATCTTGCTGACGACGTTCACCACTTGGTTTGTAGTGTCGGAGTAGCTGGGTGTGCGTAGAACGGTGATGGCGCAAAGGCCCAGCAGGATAATCATCACGTTTCTCGCAAAAGAACGCCAGTTGCCCAAAATGTTGCCCATCTTGGCCTCATGGGGGTTGGCCGCCGAACAGTTGAACGCCTGGTTGCCTTGCCACGCCATGGTGGCGTATACCAGCACAAACACACTGATAAGAACATAGTAGATGTTGAAGTCCTCCATAGTGCCGGGCGCGTCGAAGGGATCCACCATCCAGTTGCCCATGGACCCTTTGGGCACGTCGAACACAGCCTTTGCGACGCCGGGGATATGGAGGTTCCGGGCGCCGGCGGAAATCCCCTGGAATATCTCGCGCCAGTCAAACATATAAAGCAGCGCGAATGCCACGATGAGGTAAAAGACCCCGGAGATCAGGCCCTCAACCGCATCGTTCACCATCACGGTCAATTGGCCGCCCATCAATGTCAGGTAAAGCGCCAGGCCCAGAAGCACGACCATAATTAGCACGAACGTTGGAATGAGCACGCCCCCAATCGGGATCACCTGCGGCATGCCGATGTAATAAACGAAAAACCGGGCCGCGACGCCAGGAAAAATGCCATAGTTGATGACGCCGGAAAAAAAGCAGAGAAACCCGGCAAGGATGCGAAAACCGCGGCTGTAACGGATTTCGAAGAATTGCGCGATCGTCATTGCGCGGGTTTCACGATACCGGTAAACAACGAATCCAGACAGCGCTATAAAGAGCCCGAATGAGACCGTGATCGTCCACCACCAGCTGACAACCGTCAAGCCGGAATCCTTCATCATTTGAAAAAACATCACGGCGGTAATGGCGCCATATCCAGCGGTCCCCATCGACGTGGCGATAAGGTAGCGGCCCGCCGAACGGCTCGCCGCAAGGAAGTCGGCCACGCTCTTCATGTAGCGCCGCGTGTACCAGGAAATCAACAAGACCAGCCCCAGCGGAATACAGATGATCAACCAGTCCAGTACGTGCATTCTCATGTCTCTGATCCCTCGTTTCCGGCTATCATTTCGCCAAGTGGAAGAAAGTTTCGAGATCTTGCCCCCCGAATCGCTCGGGTCGGAAATGCCCGTGTCTGCAAAGTTACTTCACCATGCCTCCCGGGTCAATTGCGAAATCATCCAAGACCAGGGCGCTGTTTCTCTTGTCATTGCCCTTCTCGACCACGCCGGCTCCAGACCGTGGGATCGCTACTTGCCCCTTAAACGGGATTCCAGGTTGGCCGCGGCCATCCCTCTCAGATCCTCCAGCCTTGCCAGCGCCCCGTTCCTGCGCACCTCAAACCGGATCCCGGTCTGCTCGTTTCCTTTCAGATACCCCGCGGTTCCTAAGCGCTGTCCGGCCCGGACGTTTTGCCCAGCCTCCACGAACAGACGGTCCATGAAGCCGTAGACCGTGCTGAGTTCCTTGCCGTGGGCCAGCACCACCGTTTTCCCCAGGCCCATGAACTCCGCGGCGAAAAGCACCTTGCCGCCCTCAACCGCATGGACCTCCGTTCCCTGGGGCAGAAACACATAGTGGACACGCGCTGAATGCTGATTGCTGAGTGCTGAGCGCTGAGTGCTGAGTGCTGAGGATGGCTTCTTTTCCTCGGCCAGGGTATCCGGCAGCCCATGGGTGCCGGCGCCCCCGGCGGTTTCCGTTTCCCCAAGCAATTCCGCCCGCTGCCGCTTCAGCTCAGCCCACTCTTCTTCGAGGCGCGATTTCTCCTCCAGCAGATCCTTTTGCGAGAGCTCCGCGTAGCGCTCCCAGGTCTCGAGCCGGTTCTCCGCCTCCTCCAGTTGCGCGCACGTGGCCTCCGCCCGGTGGGTTTCCTCGAGCGTTCCCTCACGCAGGCGCAGGCTCTCCCTGGCCGCCTGGGACACCATCTGCTGGGTGAGCGCGTCCCGCGTGTGTGCGTCAATGTCCGGAGAAGACCGGCTCAAGGAACTGAACGGGACGTCGTTTGCGGATTGGACCAGATCGAGCAGTGTTTGCTCCTCCCGCGCGAGAATACGCGCGAGTTGCTCGAGCTTGCGGCGCGCCAGATCCAGCCGGGCGCGGTTCAGGGTATGCCCCTTCAAGACGCTTTCTCTTTCCGCCTCCGGCAGTTCCAGCCAATCCGTCAGACAGCGCAGCCGCCTCTCGCGCTCCGCGATCCTCGAATTCAGACTCTCCAGACCTCCCGCGGAGTCCTGGTCCTGCCGGATCCGCGCGGGGGGCTCCGGAGAGGGCTTCTCTTGGACCTGAACCGGCGGGGGAGCATCCGCGGGCCGTATTTCCGCATTGGGCGGTCTGGTGCCTGGCGCGGACTGCGCTCCCGGCGACAAGAGGCACGCGAAAACCACGGCAAAGGGAATACGCGAGGATCGAATGCGGCTGTGCGGAGCGCGGGTGGCCCAGCCTCCGCAGGCGGCTCCCGCTATCACGACGAAGAGATCCTGCGGGGGCGACAGGAAGAAGATCCGCAGTTGCGTTGCGGTTCGCAAGAGAACGCACGTCGCCGCGAGAACCAGCAGGACCGCCAAGCCGCTTCCGCTCGCGGCGATCCGGGCTGCCGGGCTCACGCGACCCACCTGGGGCGTTGCCCCGGGTTCCTCCGGGTGCGTCTGGTCCGGGCGGAGAGCGCGAGTCACGGCAAGCCGCGCCGCGCCGGCCCCCACCAGCGTCAGGGCCGCGAGAACCGCGGCCAGGGCGGCAAACACGGTTCTCCACGCCGCATGTTCCGCGGCGAGGGCCAGCACTCCTTCGCGGTCGCAGAAGACCTCCGCCACTTCCGCGCGTTTTCGGAGCGATTCCGCCGCGTCCAGCGCCTGCACCGGGTTTTGAAGCGGATGGGCGGGAATCAGCACAATCGAGAAGGACAGCCGCTGGACGATGGCCTCGTGCGAAGCGGCCCACTTCGCCAGCGAGGGCGCTATCGCGAAGTTCTCGGATGGTGAAACCACTTGTGCGGATCGCCACGCCGCCTTTGAAGCGCTCAGTTCCCGGCCCAGCGCTTCCACGCCTTCCACGGGGACGCCCTGCCGCAGCAGAACACGAAACACGATCCGATTGCCCGTTTTTTCCAGCGAACGATGGACGTTCTCCCATGTTCCGAGCGTGAGCGCGAGCGCCAGGAGGGGAAACGCTATCAGGAAGAACACAAGCGTGCCCAATCCGGCGTTTCCTTCCGGACGAACAGCCCCTATTCCCCTTCTGCAAGACACGTTTTCCAGGGGGGAATCGCTGTTTGCGGGTTTCTTCTCTTGTTCTTCCATGATTCCTCTTGTATGTAGTGCGGGCTTTAGCCCATTTCCACGATAGGATTTGCTCAAGGATTCTCCCGATTAATCAACTCGTACCAGACATAGACTCCGGGTTGGATGTCCCTGTCTGAATTCTCTTCGGCTCTTTCATTCGTCATAGCCCTCCGCGGTGAACCCGATGCGGCGTTTTGGGGGGACCCTTTTGGGGCTAATCAGTTCCTTGATGGCCTGGAGAATGTTAAGAATCTGCCGGTCGTGGTGGGCCAGTTTGCCCTCCAGGTGCTCGAGTTTGCGGGCGAGTTCTTTGTTGTCGCCAAGAGTTTGGCGGAGTTTGACAAAGGCGCGGACGATAAAAACGCTGACCTCGACGGCGCGGGGCGAGTTGAGGACACTGGCGGCCATGATCGCGCCGTGCTCGGTGAAGGCATAAGGCAGTTTGCGCCGTCCACCCCAGCCGGAACTTGATGTCGCAAAATGCGACTTCAAGTCCTCGAACTCGCTGCTGTTGAGCTGGAACATAAAGTCCTCGGGAAACCGGTTTTTGTTGCGCCGGACCTGTTCGTTGAGGCGGCGCGTCTGAACGCCGTAAAACTCGGACAGGTCGGTGTCTATCATATCCTTCTCGCCACGAATCAGGAAGATGCGCTGTTCGATTTTCCCAAGAGGGATTACGGCATGGGAGTCGGTCATTTGGCGGTTGCTCCTTTATGTGTCTCTGCAACCGGTGTTCTTTCCTTTTGACAGGCTAAAGCCTGCACTACGAACTGCGCCGCAAGGCAGGCTAAAGCCTGCACTACGAACAGTCACGCCTCCAGGATTCGGCCGCCCATCCGGGTGATTTTGCCGTCCCGGTTCGTAAAAGCATGGCGGGTGACGCCGGTGGCCAGGAGCGCGCCACCCCCGGCGCGCCGGCATTCATAACAGAAATCCAGTGCGGCCTTGGTCCAGCGCACCACACTCGTCTTGATCTCGATCAGGTCGTCGTACCTGGCGGAGGAGTGGTACTGGCAGGAGGCCTCGAGGACCGGCAGGAAGATTCCCGCTTCCTCACATGCGCGGTACGTCCGTCCGAGACTCCGCAGGAGCTCGGTCCGCCCCATCTCAAAGTACACGAAGTAGTTGGCGTAGTACACGAAACCCATCCGATCCGTGTCGCGGTAAGTGACGCGGACGAGGATGGTTCCCTCGGCCAGGGGACCGACGTTCCGGGCGGACGGCTCGGGAGATAGGGGGTCGTCGTTGGGTTGACTCACGCGAGGTCTCCGGCCCGGCCTTTTGCCTTTCGCGCGGCCTTGCCGGGGCCGGGCAGGCCAGAAGACTATAGAGAAAAAACGCCGCCAAACGCAAGAAATTGATTGTTGGCTTTACCTGCCTGGCATATATTCATGAGGAGCGGATTTGGAGCGCGCTCTGGAGACCGCGAGGAATGATCCCCCCACCTTCCGGAGAGTTCACACCCATCAGGCGGCATCGAAGAGGCATCCGCAAGCCCCGTCCGAGCGAGGTGCGGATGATGATCTCGCTTCCCGCGCTGGTGGTGCTCCTGGTGATCGGGATGGGGGTGACGAACTACCTCGTGTGCGCCGATTTCGCCGACGAGATCGCCGCGGCCTATCCGCGGGCCGACACCAGCGGCCTTCTGCGGTCCAGCCTGGTGATCCTGGTGGTATTCTCCTTTGTGGCGTTGTTCAGCAGCATCGCGCTTGTGTGGACGGTGCTCAAGCCCATTCGGCAGTTGGCGGACGCGGCCGCGACGATCACCCGCGGCGATATCCATCCCGCCCTTCAGATCCAGAGAAGCGCCTTTGAGATTGACCAACTCGGCAAGACCTTCAACTCGATGGTGGATTTCATCAACGCCATGATCGAGCAGCGCGAGCTTTACCTGACCGAGGGGACGCCAACGGGGAGTCTGATCCTGAGCGCCCGCGGGCGGGTGACGATGGCCAACACGACCGGCCTGAGCATCCTGCGCCTCAGGCGCGAAGAGCTCACGGGAAAAATGTTGTCGGACTTCCGGCGCGATTTCCCCGCGGCCTGTCCCTCGTTCTTCGAGTGGTGTTCACACCAGCTCGAAGCGGCGGAATCCGCCCCGGCCGGGGAGACGGAGATTCCTGGCCGGGAAGGCGAGAAGCCTCTGATCGCCACCGCCTCGGTGCTGCGCGACGAACGCAACGCTTTTTCCGCCTTGCTCATCAACTTCCGGGACGCCACCGCCGGCAAAGACCTCCATCAGCTTTTCACAGGCACCGATCAGCTGGCCGCACTGGGCACTTTTACCTTCGGACTTGCCCACGAGCTCCGGAATCCCCTGGGCGCGCTGAAGGGAACCGCCCAGCTCCTGGGGGAGATGACCGCCGGCCGGGAGGAGTGCGTGCCCTATGTGCGCCGAATCGTGCACGAAGTCAACCGCCTCGACCGGCTTATCCAGGAGCTGCACGATTTCTCCCATGCCCCGCTGGGTTCCCCCGAGCCTTGCGGCGTCAACCACATCGCGCACAAAGGCCTGCTATGGGCCCAGCAGGAGCTTCCCGACAACCTTCGCGCGGACAAGACCGTGGTCGAGGAGTACGCGGAGGGCCTTCCGCTTGTGGTGGTGCAGCCCGACCGGGTGCTCCGGGCCATCTCCAACGTTGTGGTGAACGCCTTCGAGGAGGCTCCGGCGGGCGGCGAGATAGTCCTTCGGACGGGCCTGCTTCCCGCGGGAGAGGGCGACGCGGCGGTCCAGATGGGAGAAACAGCCGTCAGGCCGGTGTTTCTGGATGTTTTGAACACCAGTCCCGGGATTCCGCAAGAGAACCTCCAGAAGATATTCGAGCCCTTCTTCTCCACCAAACCCGGAAGAACGGGGTTGGGTCTGGCGATTGCCTACCAGATCGTTTCCCAGAACCGCGGCCGTCTCAGCGTGTCCTGCGGGCAGGAAGGCGTGTGTTTCCGGATTCTCTTCCGTGTGGTTCGAGGCGAATGAGGGGTGAGCGAGCGCCATGGCCGAGACAGCCACACACATCCTGGTAGCGGACGATGACGAAGGCATCCGCTTTGTTCTCGAGGAGCTTCTTCTCAAACTCGGCTACCGGGTGACCTGCGCCGACCAGGGTGAAAAGGCGCTGGAGCTGATCAGCCGCGAGCACTTTGACCTGGTCATCCTTGACCTCAAAATGCCCCGGGTTGACGGACTGTCGGTCCTGCGCCGTGTGCGCCAGGACCATCCGGACCTGCTCGTCCTGGTGATCACGGCCTATGGTTCGCCCGAGCTGGCCATGGAGGCCATCCGCGAAGGCGCCTACGACTACTTCACCAAGCCTTTCGAGGTTCAGGACCTTCGCATCACCATCCAGCGCGCCCTCGAGAAAAAACACCTCATCGCCCAGATACGGGACCTTCAGTCCCGTATCAGCGGCCTGCCCGTTTTCCACGAGATCATCGGCGTCAGCGATCCCATGCAGAAAGTCTTCGCAATGATGCGCCGCGTCATAGACAACGACGTGCCCATCCTGGTGGCCGGCGAAAGCGGCACCGGCAAAGAGATTGTCGCGGAGGCGATTCATGCCCGGGGACCCCGGCAAAACGGCCCCATGACCAAGGTCAACTGCGCCGCCATCCCCGAACCCCTTCTTGAAAGCGAGCTCTTCGGCCATGAGCGCGGTTCCTTCACCGGCGCGATCCAGACCCACACCGGCAAGTTCGAGCAGGCCCACGGGGGCACGCTTTTCCTGGACGAGATCGGAGACATGCCTCTTGCTCTGCAGGCGAAGATCCTGCGGGCCGTGCAGGAACACGAGGTTCAGCGCGTCGGCGGCAAATCCCCCATTCCCGTCAACGTCCGGCTGATCACCGCCACCAACAAGAACCTCGCCGAAGAGGTGGCCGCAAAGCGCTTTCGGGAAGACCTGTACTTCCGCATCAATGTCATCACCATCGAGCTCCCTCCTTTGAGGGAGCGCCTCGCTGATATCCCCCTCCTGGCTGACTACTTCATCCGTCAGCACGGTCCCCGCCTCGGAAAAATGGTCGAAGGCATCAGCCAGGAAGTGCTCGACCTCTTTCTTGAATACCCCTGGCCCGGGAACATCCGTGAAATGGAAAACGTTATCCAGCGCGCCCTGATCATGACCACCGCCTCCCGTATTCAGGTTGCGGACCTCCCTCCCCACTTCCTCACCGCGGAACGTCACCCTCCACTTTCGGCTCAGTCTGTCGAGAACGTTGACCTCAGCATTCCCATGCCGGACCAAGTGGACCGGGTTGTCGAGGCCACGGAGCGTCTCTGGATCAGCAAGGCTCTGCGGCTGTCCCAGAATCGCCGGGAGGCAGCCCAGCGGTTGGGGATAAGCCCGCGCAGCTTGGACTACAAGATCCAGCGGTATGGACTTCCGTGATGGGCCAGCGGTGATGCGCAAACAATTGCGCAGAAACGCGCAAGCGATTGCGCAAACAAGCGGTTTTGCGAGAAGGAAAGGGGAAAGAGAGAACAATCAAAGAAGGCTCCAGGGCCGGTTGCATTAAACAGATGGAGTATATACAACACTGATTTTACATATCTTAATTCCATAACGGGCGAGAGGTGTTCCGGGGAAAACGAGGGAAAACCACGAATTCTTTGTCCTGGCATTATGGTTGCGTATCATTCCATTCAGTTGAGGGAAGGCAGGGCTCCGGCGATGTGAACCTGTGTGAAACGGCCCTTCAGGAAAAAAAAGACCTCGGAAGGTGAAAAGAGGTTCAAGAAATCACCGGACCCGGCCGAAGAGAAGAGTAGTTTAGGAGTTGAGAATTCCCCGTTTGCCTCAGACGGGATAACAAATCCGAAGGAGGATAACACTATGAAGAGGATAAAACGCGGTTTTACACTGGTGGAGATTATGATCGTGGTTGCCATCATTGGTATTCTGGTTGGCATCGCGGTCCCCGGCTTCATCAAGGCCCGCCGGACGGCCCAAGGCAAGTCGTGCAATGAGAACCTCGCCAAGATTGACGGCGCGAAGGAACAGTATGCCCTGGAGCACAACCTGGCCGCCGATGACGGCACGACTCTGGACGACAGCTTGCTGGTGGAAGCGGGTAACGTTGGCTACCTGAAGAAAACCCCGGTTTGCCCTGGTGGCGGCACCTACACGTACGGGACCATTGCCGAGACGCCGAGCTGCGACAAGTTGGATGCGACCAACAACCTCCACATGCTACCGTAGGCTGTGTTGGACTCTCGAAAAGCGCCCGCTTGCGGCGGGCGCGGCAGGGAAGAGAGGATTGTCCTGAAAAGGGGGGACAGGGAAAGCGCAAATGCCCCCTGTCCCCCTTTCTTTTTCCCCTCTCTTTTTGCCGGCCCCTCCGGACGCGGGAAGGCTGTCCCGATGGGAGTAAGGAGCAAGTGACAATGGAAGCGACGAAACGAACAGTACGGGCCTTTACGTTAATCGAAATCATGATCATCCTTCTTGTCATCGGAATCCTTGTGAGCATCGCCGTTCCCGGATGGATTAAAGCGCGCAAGACCGCCCGGGCGAAGACCTGCCACGAAAACCAGGCCCAGCTTGCCGGCGCTTTGGATACATGGGCCTTCGAGAACAACAAGGACTCCGGAGAGGACGGGCCGGCACTTACTGAACTGGTGGGTTCCGAGGCCCTTCTCCGCAAGACCCCCAACTGTCCTATTGGGCCAACCGTTTACGAGGTGCCCAAGGTGGGATCTCCGGTGGTCTGCCCCAATCTCGCCTCCTCCCCGGAGCACGAGATTCCCTAAGCGGGGGTTCCGCCGGCCCGGAGGCTTCGATCTCCGCCCATATTCCTCAGTGAGCGGATCGTTCGGCTCGGCCGGTCAGGAGGCGCTCGCCGCCAGTTTTTCCACCTGATCGAAGCTGACCGACACCAGGTTCGAGACACCCGTTTCCTGCATCGTGATGCCATAGATCGTGTCGGCCAGCTCCATCGTTATCTTGTTGTGCGTGATGATGATGAACTGGGTGCGCTTGCTGAACTCGCGCAGTTTTTCACGGAAACGCATGACGTTTACGTCGTCCAGCGGGGCGTCTATCTCATCCATCACGCAGAAGGGGCTCGGCTTGTAGAGGAAAATCGCGAACATCAGCGAAACCGCCGTCAGCGCCTTCTCTCCCCCCGACAGAAGCGACACGTTCTGAAGCTTCTTCCCCGGCGGCTGGGCGATGATGTCCACCCCGCCGTCCAGAAGGGGATCGCCGTCCTCCACCTCTTGCAGCACCAGGTCCGCCTTTCCGCCTCCGAAAAGCGCCCGGTACATCTCGATGAAGTTCCGGCGGATGTTCTCGAAGGCTTCGTGGAAGAGCTCCCTCGTGGTCTTGTCCACGGTGGCAATGGTCTCCATGAGCGAGTCCCGCGCCTGCATCAGGTCGGTCTGCTGCCGCGTGAGGAATTCGTAGCGCTCATTCTCCTCCTGGTACTCGATCAGGGCGCCCAGGTTGATGTTGGGGCCCATTCGGTTCAGATCGTCCATCAGGCTGTCGAGTTCCTCGACGAGCTGTTCGCGGTTTTCCTCCATCTGCCCCGCCGACTCGAGAAGACTCTCTATTGTCGTGTTGAAGCGTTCGCCCGCCCTCTCACGCAACTGGCGGAGGGTCGCTTGGGCGTTCACGTAGGTCTCCTGGGTTTCGCTGTGCCGGTTGGTGGCTTCGTTGAGCTCGCGAACTAGCTTCTGTGCCCGTTCGCTTTCCTGGTGGCTTGCGTTCTGGGCCTCTTCCTTGGTCTTGGCGGCGGCGTGGCGGCGGTCGTCAATCTGCGCCACTTCCTTTTCCAGCGCCGCTTTCTCTTCCTCCACGCGCCCGGCTTGTTCGAGGTATCCTTTCGCGCTCAGGAAACTGCGCTCGCGGTCATTCGCAAGCTGGGTGGCGCGGCGGGCGAAGCTCTGGCGCTGCCCCGCGAAGGACCCCGCGTTCTCGCGCAGATGGGCGCAACGCGCGCGCAGATGTGTGATCTCCTGCTCGTTCCGGCTCACGTGGTCGCCGAGCTGGTCCACTTCCGCGTTGCGCTCGTAGACCGCTTCCTCCATAAGCCCCAGTTCGTCCCGCTGGGCTCTCGCGCGGGTTTCCAC
>Ga0315294_10008699_pt1 | contig 11137 bp, 12 predicted proteins | sample YL17G13_40_MG_FD_203626 | JGI IMG/M metagenome (GOLD analysis project Ga0315294, IMG submission 203626) | Sediment microbial communities from Yellowstone Lake, YNP, Wyoming, USA - YL17G13_40 | ecosystem: Environmental > Aquatic > Freshwater > Lake > Sediment | place: USA: Wyoming | collected... | reverse complement strand
AATATTGCCCAGCATTGCGAAAACGTTGTCGCTTATCCGAAGATCCTTCAGAGACTGCTTGATCTCTCCTTTGTCTATCAGGAAAATGCCGTCTCTGGGAATCGTTGAGAAATCGCCCTTGGCAGAGTTTTGGAACCGAGTATACCACGTGTTAGTCAAATAGAGCCCCTTCTTCACTTCATGAAAAAGCTCGCCTTTGCCCCTGTTTCCGGCCTCAAGTTCAACGTTCCAAGGAGTTGGGCTGATCAGACCGGCATTCGCGGTAGTCTTGGTCTTGAAGATCTTCGCTGTCGACGTGTTGTGAAGGTACGTCTTAAGTACGCCGTGATCGATAAACACGTTCTCTTTTGTGGGAACTCCTTCGTCGTCGAAAACTCTGTTGGACATCGAATATGCGGCAGGATTATCCTTCAACGTAACAGACTCGGGTGCGACTTTCTCGCCAAGTCTGTTGACGAACACTGATGTTTGAGTCATAACGGAAAACGCTGATGCCATTCCCGCCCAAACGCCGAGCAATGAACCGAAGATTAAAGGGTCAAATACCACGTCGTAGACACCCTCGTTACCAAGCTTAGGGTTCTTTGCCAGTTTTGCGATCATCCCTGCTTTCTCGCCTGCTCTAGAAGGTTCAAAACCTTTCAGTGTCGAACTGCATTCGACCCCGTGGCCTGAAGCTTCTCTTTCCGAGAACGCTCTGATCGAAAGCTCGACAGCGGAACGTGCATCTGTCCCGACTGGCCCTTCAGATGAAGCCAAGTAGATGTCCTCGAATTTCGAGAACAGAATGCCTCCACTGTCAATCTTCGAGCCTGCTTCCTTCTTGGCAGCATCGATCGCTTCAAACACGTAGTCAGTTGGCTTCTCCAAGTCTAGCAGTTTTTTGTCAGCTTTGCTCTTCGCGTAACGGAATTTGCCCTTGGCAAATCCTTTGAACGTTGGACTCTCTTTTGAGACCTTTGCCAACTTCATCAGCTGTTTGAGACCGGTATCAACGTCAACAAAATCATGCATCAGAGTTGCTACTACTCGTTTCTTCCATGCCAGCACGACGTCAGTCACATAGTCGTTCCATGCTACAGTGATGTCGACTTGGTTGTTGCTGAACCGAAGTTGACGGTACCTGCCGATAGTCGTCTTGGCGATGACTTCGTCAGCACCCAACTTCTTTGCTTTTTTCACGATTTCTTCTGTCTTACCTAACTGGTCGTTCATTTGACAAACACTCCTCTTAGTCTGAGGCACGGCCCGCCTGTGTACACGGAAGCTCCTTGAGCTGGGTCACCTTTTCCACACGTCGCCGCTTCAAACTCGACTCTTTTTGAAACAGCATCAACAGCACTCCAGAATTTTTCAGTGGTAGTCTCGATAACTGGTCTGGCTATTGGCCCTTTCAATTCGCCTCCCTCGATGAGGTATGCCTCTCTACCCACGTAACGCTGGTTAAACCGCTTGTCATCAATGTTCCATTCAGTGAATGATTTCATGTAGATGCCGTGCGCAACGTCTTCAATCAGTTCCTCTTCGCTCAGCTTTCCAGGAAGAACAAAAGTGTTTGCCATCCGAACAATGGCTTCCCTGTCATAGTTGACCGATCTTGAGGAACCGTTGCTTCGGGCATCAAGTTTTGCAGCCGATTCCCTGTTGTGCAGAAACTCGTTTATCATTCCATTCTTGTACAGGAACCTGCGTCTCGCTTTGACGCCCTCATCGTCATACAAGTAGTACCCATAACTGTTCTTAACTGTTGGATCGTCCACGATGGTGACAGCTTCACTTCCGATTCTTGTCCCTATCCAGTAGAGGCCGCCTTGGTAAATGAAGGATCGTCCAGCCTGACTCATCTCACGTCCCAAGATTCTGTCAGCCTCCATGGGATGCCCGCAGGACTCGTGAGCCGCGATTCCAGTTACCTCAGTCCCGCAGATCAGATCCATTTTCCCAGGTTTCACTGCTTTTGCCTTTGCGATCACGTCTTTCAAGACGTGTGCGTCGTGAACCATTTTCTCCGCGATCTTGAATTCCTTGAATGCTTCCCATCCACCACTGTAGCCAAACTGTTCGTAAGCCTGCTCAGTCTTTCCTTGCTCTGAAACTGTTATGAAATAGTAGGCACCGATTCTGGGCACGAAAGATGATATGCACGAACCTTCCGAATTAACAAAATACTTCGAGATCATGGAGATTGAACACTGAGCCATTGTGGCCGGAATCTTGACTCCAGAAGACGTTAGACTCTTCTGAACCTCAGTGAGTGCTGCGACTCTGTCTTCTGTGGAAATGTTTTCGATCTTCTTTTCTTGTTGAACGATCCATTTTACTTTGACGCCTTTCTCTTTGGCAAATGACAACTTTTCTTTTCTCTTTGCAGCCTTTGCGTACTTGAAAGCCAAGTCCACTGTCACTTTTGCTTCGTCTTTTGACCACTTGTTTGTTGACGCAAAACCGATTCCGCCGTGAGCCATGATTCTCACGCAGAATCCGCTGTCGACTGCCTTGGCGTAGGCTTCTAGGCTGCCGTTTCTCAGCATTATGCCATCGCCGACTTGACTCTGTCCTCGAACCTCGGCGTACTCGACTCTCTTTCGCAAAGCATAGTCCAATGCGTAGTCCACGATGTCTTCTTCCATTTTCACCAACCTTTTGAAAGACAAGTGTGGAGTGAGGATACATAAAATACTTTCACTTGAGCGCAACGTGCCGCAAGAGTCTTTTGATGAAAATTCGGGTACGTCACCGATTTTTCAAGTGAAACGCGTTTACATTGAGACCTGAGGCAACCGCTTGAACGGGGAGCTATGGAAAGTTATTTATCCATCATCATATGTGAACCAAGGATATTGAGATGTATCGGAGGAAATCAGATGGTTAAATGTCCAAAATGCGGAACCGAAGTGTCGAAACCAAAGAAGACATGGACGATGGCTGGACGACCTGACAAAGCAGGCAAAAGAACTCAATTGGAAATCGGACTGTACGAATGTCCGAAAGATCACAAAGTATTCCGACAGGTTCTCAGCAAGAAAAAGATTTAGACAAGCCAATACTGCTAGCTAACCCTCCCCTCTTTTTCATCTTTGAAAGCGCTAAGTTTTAAAGGACGCTATGCCTAGTTGACCAGACAAGCTTCAATAATAGAAGGTTTCTGAATGGCAACATCAGGATCCAAGCATATTTGGAATAACGAGTATTTCCAGACTATCGTCATGATTCTGATCATAGTGGGAATAGTGTTCGGCTTCTGGTACGGCACACGTTTTGTGCTGAACACGGATTATCCGATGCTGGCAGTGGCTTCAGGAAGCATGTGTATGCAGACGGGCCCCTACTGTGACGGATGGTCACATCCGTTTGACAGAACACTTCACGTCGGAGACCTCATAATAGTGCAGGGTGTAAGAGCCGAAGACATCTATGCAGCACCATTCAACGAAACCGGACGGTCAGGCGACATTATCGTGTTTCACCAATCGTACGGCGATGAATTGATCGTGCACAGAGCGATTGACGAGGCAGTGGAGAACGGGACAGTAATTTCGTTCACAACGAAAGGTGATGGAAACGCTGGGTCGGATCAACCGATACCTGCAAGCAGTCTAGTTGGAAGAGTTGTTCTCCGCATTCCATGGATCGGACACCTCGCACTCTACATGCGCAACTCGACGGGCATACTTCTGATAGTGGCTCTAATAATCATCCTGATCGTTGTCGAGTTCATACTACCACTCGTAACGGGCAAGAAAACGGAAAATGAACCGGATGAGCACGTAGAGAAGATTTCTGAAACAGAAAACCAATCTTGATACTTCCACGAAACCTCGTTCAGGCACTCAAGGCTTCGTGAACTGAAAAGGCAGGCTTCTAGCGCGCGCGTTTTACACGATTCGTTGTTTTCTGTCGTACAACTGATTGGTAGAAAAGATGGGTGTTATGGCGACGGCAAGTTTGTCTTTGGTTCCGGTCTCTTTCTAGCCAAGTAAACTAGAACTCCTATGCTAACCAAGAGAAAACCTATCCCGAACAGGAGCCAGGCGTATCCTTGGAATGTCAGTAGACTACCGCTGCCCCTCAGTATGTCCGCTAGCGCGTTTTCAAATGTCGACCACTTTTCTGTTTCATTAGAATAAGCCTGCTGCACGAAATCCAAAGAGTCTCTGTAATACTTGCTTGCTCTACTGAAGTCTCCTCTCAGGTAAGAGTCGCTCGCAACAGACTTGGCAACACTCGATTTCAGGATTAACTCCCTCGCCTCTGCTGTGAGAAAAGGAATACCGCCAGAAGGTGTGGATGGGTATGCCTCAATCTCTTTCTTGTAATTGTAAGCGTCTTTTTGGTCGGAAGAGAAGACGGCGAAACCACTGCCACTCTGTGTCCACGCGCCCACTACGCGTTTGTTTCCGCTCGTACTGTTCACGTGCTCTACATAAATCGTATAACCGTGCACAACGAGGTTGGACGCGAATGACGCCGAAGGAACTGTGAAGTTTATCGTGAAGACATGTGATTGAAGACTCGAAACGACGAATGGGCTGTCAGTGCCGCATTCGCTTGAAGTGTAGTTCGTGCCCCAGTCGAAACCCACTATAACGGCTGAGACGTTTATTGGAACACCAGAGTACTCGTTGTAGACGCTTACAACTAGATTTGCAGCTGTCTCCTCCTCATAAGCGGTTACGGTCGCACCATAGAACGTATCATGGCTGTTCCTGACGACTGCACCAATCCAATTGTAGTTGTTAATCGAAGCCTGCGCCGCAGGAATCCTCACTGCGGAGATAAAGATCAGAGAGTACAATATTATGCACATTAAGACAGTCCTTCTCATTTTTTTCACCGTTCACTTCACTGATGAACATATCATAGATTATACAGTTCAGCTATTATGACTTTCGAAAGAAAACAACTTTGGCCCATGCATTCGCCAGCACGGCCTTACTTGTCGCGAAGATGCAGCACCTAAGGCTTTATAAAGGGTATATAAGCAATTCACCAGTAAGAAGAGGACACTCAATGCCGAAAAGCAAAGCCATAATCAAAATCGAAAACGTCGTAGCATCAGCCACACTCAACCAAAAAGTCGACTTAAACGCCGTCGTCAAAAGCTATCCAGGAGTCGAATACCGACCAGAACAGTTTCCAGGACTGGTTTTCCGACTAAAAAGACCAAAAACCGCCACACTGATCTTCAACTCCGGAAAAATGGTGTGCACGGGAGCAAAAAAAGAGCAAGATGTCTATGACGCAGTTCATAAGCTCCACGGAATATTAGAAGAACAAGCCCTAATATTCTATGAGTAGGGCTCTCGCTTCTGCCTCTTTTCTTATCTCTTCTTGACTTGTTTCAGAATAGTTTTCAACTGTTCTTCATCGATCGTTCCAAGCTCATTCAGAGTGTTGACGATTTCAGTCACGGTCAATATGGCATGAAGGTTTATGCCGCTCTTTTCAAGCCTCTTCAAGCCTCCTTCCTGTCGATCTATGAGCACGATGGCATTATTGACCACGCCGCTCTCTGCCGTAATGGACCTTGCAGCTTTCTGAAGCGATAAACCTGTCGTGACAAGGTCGTCAACCAATAGTACGCGGTTTCCAGGAGCGATTATTCCTTCGATTCTTCTTTGCCTACCATGAAACCGAGCACCCTTCCGCACGTACAGAAACGGTTTCTTCAAAGTGAAAGCAACAACCGATGCAATTGGCATACCAGCAATCGGAACCCCCACGATCCTCTCGAAGTTTTCCATTCCAACTTGACTCTTGACGAATTTCACTGTGAAGTCACAGATCTTTTGAAAAGCATCAGGAAAACTTGGCACTATTCGCAGATCAATGTAGTAAGGGCTCATCTTTCCGCTGGAGAGTTTGAAAGCGCCGAACTTCAGGGCCCCGATCCTGTCAAGAATCTTACAGATCTCAACCTTCGTATCTTGATCCTTTTTTTCAGCAACCAACCTCTCACGCCTTCTTCGAAACCTGGTATATCTTGCCTGTCTCAGGAATCAAACAGGTTATCTTCGGAAGCTCCTTCTTCAAAAGCTCCGCAAACCTCTTCTGATCCGACCCTGAACCCGTGTGGTAAGGCACCGCCACCTTAGGTTTCGATAACCTCGCAATGTCCACGCCAGTTTCAGGAGACGTGCCAGGCGCGATTCCGACTGTGCAGAACGCAACGTCCAGTTTTTCCCTCTCACCTATCTCCACCATTTCAGGAAACGGAAGACTATCGGCAGTGTGAAAAACTTTCAAACCGTCCTCACTCGCTATGACGTAGGAAATTGGTGTTGCAGCCGGCGGATGATTAGACTTCTCGACTTTTGCAGACACTTCACCGATTTTGATCTCGGAACCTTGCTTCGCTTCCTGCAACTTGTCAGGCGGAATGACATTTCGCAACCGTCTAAAGGAAGTGGGATCAGCAACAACCAAGCATCCCGTGAGCTTGTGCAATTCTGCGATGACAGATTGATCCAAATGGTCATAATGCTCATGAGTTACCAGTACGGCATCAGCAACTTTGAAGTCACGGGGTTTGACATCCACTGGATCTATCACAATAGTCTTTGACGGGGTCTTAATGGTGATGCCTGCATATCGGTTGAACCATGTGAAGTAGATCTCATTCTTGGAAGGTTTCTTGTTGATCGACATGTTTGATACCTCAGCGTTTCTACTTAGTGTTTTTCGGGTCTTAAGAACTTATTCCAATTCGATTTCGTCCAAGAAATTCTACATCAACAGATTCTAACGTGCTTGCTACTCAGTCTCGATCTTGTACAGGACGTTCAATCCTTTAAGCGTGTAATGAACCTTGTCGGTGAGTTGCAGAATATCTTCAAGCTCAACCTTTCTGCCCCATTCGTAGAACTGGTCGTGGTAGCCTCTCAAAGGTTTGAAGCCTAGAGAACGAAGCCTGTCAACAACTTCGACGGGTCCTGCCCCTTCACTGTTGAACCAAAGAGTCAAATATGTTTTCACGGTCTGACACCTAAGCTTTCCTCATAAGAAACGCAGCACGAATTAATCCTTTTCTGTTTTAGAACCAACCACTTCGTCGAAAGGTCAATTCTACCATTTTCGAAGGCTAGTGCACTGACAAGGCTTAATAATTTCAGCATATGTGTTTCAGTTGTTCAAGGGATTATACATGGTTGATGCTTGGTTACCTTATGGAAAATCAGATGTATGCGTCCGCGTCCCAACCCGAAACTTCCTGGGCTCAATAGAGCCCAAAGAAAAACTAGGAGTGCCCGATCCACACGCCGAAATCGTACGCGCACTGCAGGAGCCTCTCGCGTCCAAGAGATTGCGCGAAATCGCCAAACTGGAGAGCCAAGTGGCAATCGTCGTGGACGACGATACTAGACCCGCACCTAGCCACTTGATGGTTCCTCCGATACTCGATGAGTTGAACGCGGCAGGAACGAAAGATGAGAACATCACGATCATTTTTGCCTGCGGAACCCACAAACCCGTGGCCCACGACAAAGCAGTCAGCCTTCTCGGAGAGACAATAGTCAACCGTATCAAGATTTTGAACCATGATTGCAGGTCTCAGGATCTAGTGAAAGTTGGAACGACCCGCAAGCATGGAACTCAAGTCTTCCTAAACCGTGCTTTCGCAGAAGCCGATGTGAGAATCCTGACTGGAGACGTGTGTCTGCATTACTTCGCAGGCTACGGTGGTGGACGAAAGAGCATTCTGCCAGGAATCGCCGGCGAGGAATCTGTAAAACAAAATCACACGATGCTTCTAGACGTCCATTCCAAAACAGGTAGCCTTAACGAAAATCCAGTCCACGAAGACATGATGGAAGCAGCAAAACTCACCAGAACAGATTTTGCCTTGAATGTTGTGATGAACAGCAAACACGAAATAGTCAAAGCCTTCTCAGGAGATGCTGAGCAGGTATTTTCTGAAGGCGTCAAACTCGTCGACCAGATGTGCCGAGTGCAAGTGGACCGCCGCGCAGACGTCGTTGTTGTCAGTCCAGGCGGTTATCCTGCTGACTTGAACTTGTATCAAGCGTACAAAGCAGTGGACAACGCTCTGGAAATCGTCAAGCGTGACGGCGTCATCGTGCTGGTCGCAGAACTGCCGGAAGGACATGGACACCAGACTTTCTATGAGTGGATGGTCAAGTTCGGAGAACTGAAAACAGTTGAAAGAGAGATCAGACGCAACTTCACGATGGGCGGTGCAAAAGCCTACTTATACCTCAAGGCTATGCAGAAAGCCACTATCATATTGGTCTCTTCGATGCCAGACTACTATGCCTCAACCGTTTTCAAGCTGAAAACTGCGCGAGCCGTGAATGACGCCTTGAACCAGGCTTTCAGCATTGCGGGAAATAACGCCAAAATCTGGACGATGCCCTTTGGAAGCGTAACCCTACCTGAAGTCAAGACATCAGTGGAAGAAGGAACACAGAATGAGACTGCTGAAACCACCCAGACTCAATGAAGGCGACACAATAGGCGTGATCGCGCCTTCCCACCCAGTTTCACCGCATCATCAAGACATGTACGATCAGGGAATCAGAAACCTCAGAGCGTTCGGCTTCAAAGTGAAAGAAGGCAAAACCGTCAAACTAACACGTATGGGATACATGGCGGGAACCGATCGTCAAAGAGCCGAAGACATAAACGAAATGTTCACTGATGAAGAAGTGAAAGCAATAATCTGCGCCCTAGGCGGATCCGTGGCCATCCGCACATTACGGTATCTGGACTATGATCTGATAAAGAGAAAACCCAAGATATTCTCCGGCATGAGCAACATCACAACCTTCCACATAGCTTTCCTTGCCAAGACTGGCCTGACAGGGCTTCATCAAACCGACGTGGTCTTCGGGTTTGGCGCTGACATGAAAAGCAAAGAAGCAAAATACGAAACAGAGCTCTTCTTCAGGATTACCGAGAACGCTCAGCCGATGGGGCTTCTCCCAGCTTTCACCAAGTGGGAAGTGTGGCGAGAAGGCGAAGCAGAAGGCAGGTTGTTCGGTGGAAGCATTAACAGCGCCGAAACGCTACTAGGGACGCCCTATTATCCAAAGCTAAACGAAAAGACCATCTTCTTTTGGGAGTCGATAGGGCAGCCTTTGGACGAACTCGATGCAAAACTAGTCCATTTCAGGGAATCGGGATTGTTTGACCAAACCAAAGGCATGTTGATCGGCAAGTTCAGAAGCGAAGTGCCAGATTCTTCAAACAAGTCAGGCTGCAGAATAATAGAGAGGACGAGTGAGATCAAGGAGTTGGTCTTGGACGTAACTGGAGAGTACGATTTCCCAATAATATCGGATATGGATTTTGGTCACTACACACCCAACCTCCCGCTTCCGATGGGACTCAAGGCAAGAATGGACACGCAAGAAGCCTCCGTGTGGATCGATGAATCATATGTGAGGTAGCTTCGGGATGGGAAAAACGTTTAAGCTACCTTGAAGTCTAGGCTTTGACACTTAACGGAGAAGAAAGACGTGCAAGGAATCTACGAACTCCGAAAGTTTACGATGAATGATTTGGCCAAAGTCACAAAGATCAATGAGACCTGCCTCCCAGAGAATTACACAGACATCTTCTTCGCTGACTTGCATCGCAGGCATCCCGAAACGTTCATCGTCGCAGAAGAGAACGACGAAGTAGTCGGCTACATAATGTGCCGCATCGAAGTCGGCCTCTCAAACCTCGGTTTCAGCGGAATCGTTAAGAAAGGACACGTCGTTTCAGTGGCCGTCCTACCTGAACATAGGCGAAAAGGCTTGGGCAAAGCACTGGTCACTCAGGCCATGGAAGGCATGAAACAATACGGCGGCAAACAGTGTTACCTCGAGGTTAGAGTGACAAACCAAGAAGCAATCGCTCTTTACAAGCAACTGGGATTCGAAGTCTCACGCACGATTCATGGATACTACGCTGACGGCGAAGGCGCCTTTGTAATGACTATAGACCTGCAGCCAAACAAATGATCTTATTGGATCCGTATCAGCTCTGCTTTTTGACTCATAAAATCTATTGCCAGTATCACCGATTTCGCCAATCCCAAAATTTCTAGCATCATTACGATGACCAGAAACATTCGTAGATCAACCATCAGACTCACGCTTCCGAACGTGTAATCAAAGATGCCGCTGTTCAAGGAAACTATCAGATAAGCCATTACAAAACCGCATCTTGCAGCGCCGAATATATGTTGAAAAACCGTTCCCGACGTTAGGTTACTGACAATCATCAACGCGACATAGACTATTATGAAGGTTTGAAGCATCTGCTGCAGACCAGGAATCAAAGGCGAAAGCGGCGCCAAAACCTGCGAAAGAATGACGTAGAGTATGCAGACTATCGCTGTCTTGATGACAGTCTTGGCTATCGTGAAGACGGTCTTTCGCATCTTTTTCCTGTAACTGCTGTCCTCAATTCCCATATGGTACCACCAAGGGTCCGTAATTTAAGAACGGAAAAGCGAAAAACATCTCGAAATGTACTCTAGACGTGGTCCCAAAAGGAATGTACAACTCCACGTTTCCTTGGTAGGGTGAGTGCTCAAGCACGTTATAGTCCATCGTGGTCTGTGTCACTTGTATGTTTGCACTGTTGTAGACATGCAATTGGACAGTCCCCGTCAGATTGAAGAACGCATGGTTCTCGAAGCTCAACGGTACAAGAACGCGAGAGTGAGTCGCGTTATAGATCGAATATTCAGGATTGCCAATACGCAGATTGTAGAGTGGAGCCCCCCATGGTATTGAAATGTTTGAAGAAGCCAATATCGGAATTGCCTCTGCGGCTCTCATGCTCACAGTCATGTTAGTGCTGAGTTCAGTGTCGTCGAACAACATGTCTGGGTTCGCCAGCAACAGATCCGTCAGATTCAGCGTTAGGTCATGGGTAATGTTGACCGTGCGTTCATGGACAACTATCGGTACGAATGTTGAACCGTTCGCCAGCATCGAACCATTAGCGCTGAGGACTAGTGTTGAGATGTTGAATTGTGCCAGATTGTAGAAGCCAGTGTTAACGATTGAGATTGGGAAAGACAATAGCAATTGGTTGTCCTGGGTCATGCTGTTCTGAAATTGTCCTATGTTGAGCCGTACGTCTTTCATGGAGTAGATTGCTGTCACCATGAAGATTATGA
>Ga0315294_10008695_pt1 | contig 11140 bp, 9 predicted proteins | sample YL17G13_40_MG_FD_203626 | JGI IMG/M metagenome (GOLD analysis project Ga0315294, IMG submission 203626) | Sediment microbial communities from Yellowstone Lake, YNP, Wyoming, USA - YL17G13_40 | ecosystem: Environmental > Aquatic > Freshwater > Lake > Sediment | place: USA: Wyoming | collected... | reverse complement strand
TCTCGAGGAAACGATGCAATTTGTGAATAATTCAGGTTAATTGACTCCCAATTCTTTTGGTGCTATTGTTTGGGCGAGCAACTGATAAGGGAACAAGGGCTATGAAATGCCCCAAGTGTCACTTTGACAATCCTCAGGATACCTCCTACTGCGGCAAATGCGGGACGAAATTTGATACTGCCCCTCAAATCTCTGTCACCAAAACCCTTGAAACGACAACAGATGAACTAGCCCGCGGCGTCGTCTTTGCCGGCCGCTACGAGATCATCGAGGAGCTGGGCACAGGGGGTATGGGGCGCGTCTACCGAGCGTTCGATAAGAAGATCGATGAGGAAGCCGCCCTCAAGCTGATCAAGCCCGAAATCGCCGCGGAGCGGAAGACCGTCGAGCGCTTCCGCAACGAGCTGCGGATCGCCCGAAAAATCAGCCACCCCAACGTCTGCCGGATGCACGACCTAAACGAGGAGGGCAAGACGCTCTATATCACCATGGAATATGTGGCGGGCGAAGATCTGAAGAGCGTCGTCCACCGGATGGGGATCTTGACCGCGGGCAAAGCGGTTTTCATCGCCCGACAGATAGCGGAAGGGCTGGGTCAAGCCCACAAGCTGGGCGTCGTTCACCGCGACCTCAAACCGCACAACATCATGATCGACCAAAACGGGAACGCCAAGATCATGGACTTCGGAATCGCCCGCTCGCTCGAGGCGAAAGGCGTGACGGGAGAAGGAGTGATCGTCGGGACGCCGGAATATATGTCGCCGGAGCAGGTGGAGGGCAAGCCTGCGGATGCTCGTTCGGATATCTACGCTCTCGGGATCATCCTCTTCGAGATGGTCACGGGGCATGCGCCATTTGAAGGTGAAACTCCGCTGGCCGTCGCCCATAAACATAAGTTCGAGCCGGCGCCCGATCCCAAGAAGCTGAATCCACATATTCCGCCGGGTTTGAGCCGAATCATCCTCCGCTGTCTGGAGAAATCCCGAGAAAAGCGTTATCAAACAACGGAGGAATTCCTGGCTGACCTGACGACTGTTGAAGAGGGACTCCCGACGGCGGAACGCACGACGGCCAAGCGCAAGCCTTTATCGTCTCGCGAAATTACGGTCAAGCTCACCCCGAAGAAACTCCTCATCCCCGCCGGAGTCCTAATCGCAGTCGCGGCTATTGTCTTTGGCTTATTGAAATTGCTTCTGCGGAAGGAAGTTCCTCCCTCTTCAACCGGGCCTCCTGCCGTTGCTATCCTCTATTTCAAAAACAGCACAGGAGATAAGAAGTTCGATAGCTCGAAAGAAGATCTTTGTCTAATGCTAATCGCCAAGCTCTCCCAATCCCGCTATATCCGCGTCTTGGATATGAACCAGATTTATGGTCTTCTCAAGAGGTTGAGACTTACCGAACAGGAAAACTACACTCCGGAGGATCTTAAAGAAATAGCCCTTCGAGGTTTGGCCTCGCACATCGTTCAGGGAAGCCTTTCCAGGTCCGGAGAGAGGTTTAGGATTGTTCTGACCCTTAAGAACGCATCCGCAGAAGAGATCATCCCAGCGGAGATTGTGGAGGGGACGGGTGAGGATAGCTTTTTTAGTATGGTGGACGAGCTGTCAGGCCGTCTGAAATCGAGTTTAGGATTGACGGCGCAGCAGATTGCCTCAGACATCAATAAAGATATCTCAAAAGTTTTCACGGATTCCCCCGAGGCCTTTAAGTTCTACTCCCAGGGCTATCGATATTCGCTTGCGGGCGAGATTGATAAGGCGATTCCTTGCTTCGAGAAAGCCGTGGCCATTGATCCACAGTTCGCCATGGCGTATCTCATGATGGGCCTCAATCATTGGTTCTTCGGCCGGATGAAAGAATGCCGAACAAACCTTCAAAAAGCTTTTGATTTCAGGGAACGGGTCTCTGAGCGAGAGCGCCTCTTTATCGAGGGCGAGTTCTACCAATACACATCTGAAAAGACCTGGGATAAAGCCATCGCCGCGTATTCCAAGCTGCTTTCTCTCTATCCTCTGGATCTTTTTGCCAACGAAGAGTTGGGGTTTATCTATTGGAGGATGGATGAATGGGACAAGGCCATCGAACGTTCAGAAGTTCCAAGAAAATTTAGATTTGAAAGTGTGGGCACTTATCAGGCGTTAGCGTGGTGCTATCTAAGCAAGGGGCAGCCAGACAAAGCCCAGGAGGTTTTAGAAGATTATCTCAATACTATCGCCGACAACGGTTTTCTCCGGGCTAACTTGAGTATGGTGTACTGCATTAAGGGAGATCTCGAAAAGGCGAAGCTGGAAATCGATAAAGCCTACAATCAAGTGCCGGAAAGTGTAAAATTGTTTAAGCTGCTGTATTTATTATGCATTGAAGATTTCAAAGCCTTAGAGCCATTCTATAAGGAGTGGGAAGCATCCCCAAACGCTTTGCCCGCTTTTATAGGTATGCGCAGCATCTCCTTCGCTTTGCAGGGAAAAATTAAGGAGGCAATCACAAGCTTTAGTCATGATCTCGAGAAATGGCGGGGCGAAGTCGACGCAGAGTATCTAGCCTTGTATTTGCTAAACTACGCGTTTTTACTGGAAAAGACGGACGATTTTCCCGGGGCATTGTCTGCCTGCGAAACGGGCAGGCGGCTTGCTAAAGAAGTGGGCGATGGACTCTATGAATGCTTGGCGATCTACCGCCGAGGAGTCATCCAGGCTCGCCAAGGCAAAATCGAGGACGCACGACAGACGGCCGAAGAGCTCCGCAGGGCCGTCGAGAGCTGGCCGGCAAAAAAGAGAATTATTTATTATGACGCTTTGTTGGCTTTGATTGCCCTCCAAAAGAAGGACATATCGAGCGCTCAGGACCATCTTCAGAAAGCTCTTGCCCTGACACCCTATAAAAACGGAATGAGGCACATGCCTCGACCCGAGTTTCTGGATTACCTGGCCGAGGCTTACGAGCTTGCCGGCCGCTGGACTGATTCCCAAAAGGCCTATGAGGAAATCCTGTCGTTGAAAACCCCATTATGGTCGGGCCCGGCAAATGCCATAATTTTCGCACGCAGCTACTATAAATTAGGGACGGTCCTTGAGCGTCTCGGAGACAAGGCCGGCGCCGCGACGAAATACCGCAAATTCCTCGACCTCTGGAAGAACGCCGATCCGGGCCTGCCCGAAGTCGAGGATGCAAAAAAACGTCTAGAGGGATTACAAAGTCATTAAAACGGCTGAGCAAGTTAAAACGAAACAAGAAGAATTGACATTTACTCAGATTTGAGTAAATATTTACTCAAGTCTGAAAAATCAAGATGATCGACCTATTGACTAATTCGAAGATCCGGCAAAGAATCATTTTGCTTTTAGTGTACAACCAAAATAGAGAGTTTTACTTAAGCGAAATCGCCAAAATTGTGAAAACCTCTCCAGGCACCGCCCAACGTGAACTCAATAGACTCTTGCGGAATGATTTTATCGTGTTTAAAAAAAGGGCCAATCTGAGCTTTTATGCTCTTAATAGCGATTATTCGCTTCTTAATGAGATTGAGTCCATCGTCAAAAAAACATTCGGAGCAGAGGTTGAATTAAAAAAAGAACTGAGCAGGATAAAAGGCATTTCGTATGCTTTTCTTTTTGGCTCTTATGTGAAAGGGGGCTTCAAATCCGATTCTGATATAGACCTTTTTGTCATTGGAGAAATGGAAGAAGATAGAGTGTTTCAGGCGGTGCAAAAAGTGGAAGGAAGAATCGGCCGAGAAATCAATTATCATATCGCCACTTGTAAAGAATTCCTGGAAAAGACCAAAAGAAATTATTTTCATAAAGATATTGCAAAAAATGTCACGTTTATAATAGGCAATGAGCATGAGTTTAGAAGAATTATTAAATAGATTGGTGAAAGAAGGCAAATTAAAAAGACAGAGCACGGATATTCCCTATCTTAATCAATTAACTAAAGCTATTTATAAAACGGCCCAGGAATTCTGGCGTAAGGTTAGGGCATATTTGCGAAAAAGAAATGCACAACTTGAACTTTTTGAGGAGTTTTGAATTTTATTCCCATGAAATGTCCCAAGTGTCATTTTAAAAATCCGGAACAATACCAGTGCTTCCTCGACCTATGGAAGAACGCCGATCCCGGTCTCCCTGAAGTCGATGAGGCCCGCAAGAGGCTCAATGGCCTTCGTGAATATTAGAAATTTGACTTAGGATTTCATTGTTGTTATTTTTAGCCTAAAATATTATATAGAGAAACAAGGTCAGGAGATGCTTTGCCCTAAATGCCTCTCCGAGAACGCAGACACCTCCAAATTCTGCAACAACTGCGGCCTCTCGCTCGGGCCTGAGGAGCAACCCGGATTCTCGGCGACGAAGACGCTCGAAACGCCCGCTCAGGCGATACCAAAGGGCAGCCTCATCGCGGGGAAGTATCGGATCATTGAAGAGATCGGCCGGGGCGGGATGGGGATCGTCTATAAGGCTGAAGATACAAAGCTCCAGCGCACGGTCGCTTTGAAATTTCTCCCCCATCAGTGGACGGCGGACGCCGCGGCGAGAGAGCGGTTCATCCACGAAGCCCAGGCGGCCTCCGCCCTCGACCATCCCAATATCTGCACCATCCACGAGATCGAAGAGACTGAAGACGGCCGGATGTACATTGCCATGGCCTTCTACGAGGGAGAAAGTCTGAAGGAGATGATCAAGCGGGAACCCTTAGAATCCAAAGAAGCCATCAACGTCGCAATTCAAGTGGCGCAAGGCATGACGAAAGCCCACCAGAAAGGCATCGTTCACCGCGACATCAAGCCTGCGAATATCCTGATCACGAACGACGGGGTTGCGAAAATCGTTGACTTCGGCCTGGCCAAGCTGGCCGGCCAGGTAAAGCTGACCCGCGAAGGGACGACGATTGGAACCGTCGCCTACATGTCTCCGGAGCAAGCACGAGGGGAAGCTGTTGACCAGCGCACGGACATCTGGTCGCTGGGCGTTGTGCTCTACGAGATGCTCTCGGGAAAGCTTCCCTTCAAGGGTGATTATGAACAAACATTAATCCATTCGATCTTGAAGACAGAGCCAGAGCCAATCACGAAATTCCGCAAAGACTTGCCCTCAGGGCTTGCCCAGATCATCGCAAAGACTTTGGCCAAAAACCCTGCCGCCCGTTACGAGAGCATGGACGAACTCGTCGAAGACCTGAACGCCGTCGCCGAAGGCTTTAAGCCGCTCCGCGCTAAAACCGGCTTGTTGGGAGGTAAGATCCTCGGCATCAAAAAGATCTATGCGTATGCCGGTCTCGCGATTTTTATCATCCTCATCGCTTTGGCCCTGCTCTTTTTCTTCCCCAAGCATGGCAAGGTTTACGATTCGATCGCCGTGCTGCCGTTCGAAAACCTCTCCGGGGATTCTGATCAGGATTACTTCTCCGACGAATTTACAGATGAGTTGATCACGAGGCTCTACGCCATCGAGTCACTCCGGGTGACTTCATTCAGACAGGTCAAAGACTACAAAAATACAAAAAAATCCTATCGGGAGATCGGGCAGGAGTTGAAGGTGAAGGCAGTGCTTGATGCGGGAATGCACCGTGTCGGAAAACGCGTCCGGATTACGCCGAAGCTGATCGATGCGGAGACAGGGCGGGCTATCTGGGTGCCTTCCCCCCATGAGCGAGACGAGGAGGACATCCTGGCGCTGCAGAGCGAAGTTGCGCTGGACATTGTCCGTAAGATCCAGGTGGTGTTGAGCCTCGATGAGCAGAAGCGCCTTGCTTCGTCTCAAAAGGTCGACCCGCGGGCGTATGACGCTTATTTAGAGGCCAAGAATATTGTGAATGCTTTTAATAAAGAGCCAACGTTTGAAAGATAGAAGTCGGTATTTCCTTTTATTCAGAAAGCAATAGATATCGACCCTCAATATGCGCCATTTTTCTGGTTCCTTGCCGGACACTGGTTCTGGGGACAAGCGAACATCCTAATATTCTACAAAGAGGGGATCGAGGGAGCAGAGGCCGCAATTAAAAAGGGACTTGCGCTCGATCGCGACTCTTACGAGATGCATATCGCCGTAGGACAGCTAGATTTCTTGAAATGGGATTGGGAAGGATTAAAGAGGGAGGCGAAGCGAGTTGCCGAGCTAGCTCCAGGGGATCCATATACCCATTTTTGGTATTCTACTGCATTAGGTTGCCTCGGCTTTGATGATGAAGCCATCTCGGAAGCGAAACGAGCTGTTCAGCTAGATCCTTCATCAGCTCTTTTAAGAATGGGGCTTGCCGCAAGATATTGGTTATCAGGAAGGCCTGATTATAACGAGGCCATAGCTGTATTCCGCGAGGAACTTCAAAGTAATCCCAACGATGCTCAATCACAGAATTACTTCGCTGCTGTTTACGCACTGAAGGGAATGCCAGCCGAAGCCATCGCCGAAGCGGAAAAATCCGTCGCCTCATTGTCAACTTCCGAGACAGGTTATCTCCATTTGAATGTCGCTCTCGTCTATGCGCGGGTCGGCCGGAGGCAAGATGCCCTCAAGCTATTGGATGAATGCTTAGCTTCGCGAAAAGGGAAACCGATCGATGCCTACACGGTCGCTGAGATATATTCGGCCTTGGACGAGAAAGATGAAGCTTTTAAGTGGCTAGAAAAAACCTACCGAGATCGTCTCTCGACGATGTGGCAGCTCAAGGTCGATCCCTTCATGGACAACATCCGCTCCGATCCCCGCTTCAAGGAATATTTGAAATTAGCCGGCTTCGAGAAATAAAGATCTCTTTTCTTCCATGTTGTCTACAAAAAAATGGAGTTATGAAATTTCGTCGATTTTATCCGGATGTTCTTGAATCCAGCGACGAAGCGCTTCCGCGATGATTTCGAGATCCGTCAGCTTCGCGGCGCAGATTTCGAAGAGCTCGTCCCGGGACACGTCATGATAAAAATGAACAAGCCTATTCCGATAACCGGCCATAACCCTGAAGAGATCGGCCTCCGCAGCGGCCAGAACTCCCCGATCGGAAAGCTTTGAGGCGATCTCTTTATATTCGCCGACGCCTTCACCGAAGGCTTTGGCGAGAATATGGCGGCCCAAGTCGAACAACGCTTCAAGGCTTCGCCGAAGGCAGGACTCCGCGGCCCAGACATTCCTGCGGTCCGCGAAGAACTCTTGTTTGTCGTGAACCGGGAGGGCTCGTATTTCGGCCAATAGATATCTCATCATCTCGAGGCGGTCGACGGCCACGCGCTTCGAGACGAGTTTCGGAGTCACGGCCGCTCTCCAAGAACGAGCGCCGCCCGCTCTCGCTCCAAAGGCATAAGGTCGCCGGCCCGCCTCATGACGAAAAGGTCGAATTCATCCGCTTCCGTTTCGTTCGTGGCGCAGAGCCTCTCTCCGCGAACGATGTCAAGAGCCAGAAAGGGGCCGGCTTCGTCGAAAAATACGAGATCAACGCGGCCGCATGAAAACGAGTCCTCAAGGGCAGCAGCCAAGGCGGCTTTTCGATCGGCGGGCAGCCGAATGTCCCTCGTTCTGACTCCGATGTCGATGTCGGACTCCGATTCGGGCATCCGTTCGATCCGGCCTTCGCTCCAGGCGGCGGCTTCTTTCGCTCGACTTCCGAACGCATAGAGGGCGGTTAGGTCGAACCGTTCGCAGATCTTTTTCAAGGTATGGATCCGTTCAAGCATGGCCGTATGCCTCTACGAATACAGATTAGCGGAATTGGCCGGCAAAATCAAACATGGGATTAAATTGTCAAGCTGGCCTGACCCGCTTCGGAAATGTTTGGGCGCGCCAGCTTCCGTTTCGGAGAAATTTTGATAAAATGGCTCATGATGGATACTTCGAAAAAGGTTAGCCGGATCGAGCGGGCGCTCGAAGCGCTCGAGCCGTTCGAGACGGACTGCATCCTCTGTCCGCGGGAATGCCGGGTTGACCGGCGAAAAGTCAAAGCCGGAGTCTGCCAGAGCGGATCCGAAGCCGCCGTTTCCTGTGCCCTCCTGCATTATGGCGAAGAGCCTGTTTTGAGCGGACTCCACGATTGTGCGGCAGACGATCTTGACGAGGGGAGAAACCGGCGCGGCTCGGGAACGATCTTCTTCACCGGCTGCAACCTTAAATGCCTGTTCTGTCAGAATTATCAGATCAGCTGGCTCGCCCAGGGGCGGACCGTGAGCCATGAAGAACTCGCGGCCTTCATGCTCGGCCTCCAGAGACAAGGGGCTTACAACATCAACCTGGTCTCACCGACCCATCTCGTCGTTCCCATCTTAAAAGCCTTGAAGATCGCATACGCAGAAGGGCTCGCCATCCCACTCGTCTATAACTCCAACGGATACGAAAAGATCGACGTCGTTGAAAGGTTGGCCGGCATCATCGACATTTATCTTCCGGACCTGAAATATCGCTCGCCCCAGGTCTCAAAAAAATATTCCGGCGCTGCCGATTATTTCGGCCGGGCGAGCCAGGCTATTCAGGAGATGTTCGTCCAGCAGCCTGATCTCGTCCTGGACGAGAATGGCGTCGCCCGGCGAGGGCTTATCATCCGCCATCTCATCCTGCCCGGACAGACGGAGGATTCTCTGGCGGTCTTGGATTGGATCGCCAGAAATTTTCCCCGGTCGATATCCCTAAGCCTGATGAGCCAGTATCGGCCCTGTTTTCGCGCTCCCGAGGACATTCAAAGGCCCTTGTCCGCGGACGAGTATCAGGCCGTCGTCTTGAAAGCCAAAAAGCTTGGCTTCGAGAATCTTTTCATCCAACCCGAAGTCTTCCGAACGGATGACCACCTTATGCCGGATTTCAACCGGCCAGAGCCTTTCTACTGGAAGCCGAAAAAATAATCCCCCTCTCCGCTCACCCCCCCCCCGAAAAAAGGGTGTCGAAGGATGAGATTTCTACTTCTTGCCCGGCGCGTAAGTTCTCTGCTTGGGCAATTGATTCTCGGTAAATCCGAGAGCGAGGGCCATCTCGCGCAGCTTGGCCTGGATGAGCTGAAGATTTTCCGGTCCCATCCGCAGCAGATGTTTTTGGGCCGCGCTCAGCTCCTCAAGATTCGGGTCCATCATCGCGTAGCTCATTATTTTTTGCTCGAGGGCGACCGGCTCGTCGACGACAGGCGTCTTGAGGATCTCCACGATCGCCCGCAAAAGCGTCTGGTGGAAGTCCTGTTTGGGATAGCCGAGCTCGCGGTAGGCTTGTTGGAACAGCGGTTTGAACCTGCCGTACATCCGGGCGCATCCCGTTGTGCTGACCGAGTCAAAGACGTCCGCGACCACGTTGTATCGGTCATAGCCGGAAGGATCGAGGTAGGTCTGGCCGTTCTTGATCATCGTCTTGAATTTGCCGTCGAGGGCGAAGAAATCCATTTGAGGACGGGGGCTTTGACCGTTGGCGGTATTATCGACGGCGGCGACGAACTTGCGGACGAGCTCCTTTGTTTTCAGCCACTGGGCGAAGGTCGGGGCAGAGGACAGCTCGGCGATGAGGCTCCGGACGACATCGTCGCTTTTATCCAGATCGATCGAAAGGGCCGCGAGATCTTTTCCCTCTTTGCTTCCGACCTCTTCTCCGGCAGGCTTCTGCGCCTGGAGCGCCGGCTCAGTCACTTCATCGGTTTTACCTTTTCCGGCGATGAATAAATAATAAACTGCGAGGGCGACGACCAGAACGAAAATGATGAGAATCGCCGTTCGGATGACTTTCTTATTCTCGTCCATTGGACCTCCTGATCCGCCGTTCACTTGATCTTGGTGAGGCGGATGATTCCATTGAGAGCGGCCACGGACACAGTTGCCGCGTCGGATTTTCCGATCTGGGCCTTGACCTTCTTCGCCGGCAGAGGCTGGCCGAGGTCAAAATCGCCGGAGATCGTCCCGTTAGCCGCCGTCGCCTCCAGCCGCACGTTCGCCTCGGGCTGAAGGAAAAGCGTGACCGGACCTTCCTTGACCGTGATCTTGACATCATCGTCCGCCCTCATGTCCAGGAGCTCTGCTTCGACCGCCCCGCTGCCAAGGAAAATGTCGAGAGAGCCCGAAAAATTTTCGACGATGACGTCCCCTTCCTCGGCGTCCACGCGGACGTTCCCATAGAGGTCGGCGATCCGGATATCGCCTTGCCTGGTGCGGACATCCCTGAGGTTCACGGATCGCGGGACATTAAGGACATAGTGGACCGACCTGATGGTGTCCTCCCGCCCCGAGATGCGGGTCTTGATCTTGAGAAAATTCTCGATCTTATCGACCTCCACGTCCGGCCCGGACGAGTCCCGGCCGTAAATCCAAGCTCGCCGTCCGTATGTCCTGCCCCACTCATCCTGGGCAGTGATCTCGGCCTCATTCTTATCCCAGCCGCGAATCTCGATATCGCCGACGGCGTTTTCGATCGAGATCGTGCTCCCGGAATCTAGGGCGATCACCCGGTGGAATTCATTCTGGGGCGGATATGTCCCGGACTCAGGAAGGTAGATGGGAATCAAGCAGGCCGCGGAAGCGAAGACAGCGACCGCGACAAAGATCCCGAAGATGACTCTCTTCTTCATGCGACCTCCTCTTCAGACCATCCTCCGATAAAACGACGGGGCAAGGTCTGGCATTTCTTGCGTTACATATTCTTCGATGAAAATTTTCTTTACAAACCCATGTAAAAACGCCAAAATATTTTATAGCACAACGCCTGATGTATGGCAAATCCTCCACAGGAGAGGGAAAAACAAGGAGGGCGGAGACGTTGGCATACAAATTGCACCGGATGATGATGTGAGGGAACAGGAGTCTATGGGAATAAATCGGATTTTGGATTGTATATAAGGTGGGAGCTCAGATGAGGCAAATGGACCATGGGGAGGAACAACGGTTGGTCGCCATGGCCAAGAAGGGAGACATGAATGCCTTTGAACAGCTGGTCAAGATGTTCCAGCACAGTATCTATTACCTCTGCCGCCGGATGACGGGCGCGCACCAGGCGGCGGACGACGTCGCCCAGGAGACCTTCATCAAGGCCTATTTTGCGCTCCCGACGTTCAAGGACGGCCTGAGCTTTTACAGTTGGATTAGAAAAATAGCCGTCAATACAAGCTTGAATCACATCAAGGCCGGAAAACGGGAAGAGCCTCTGGGCGAACGGGATAATGCCATACCGGCTTTGCCTCATGATGAGCTCCAACAAAA
>Ga0315294_10008694_pt1 | contig 11140 bp, 10 predicted proteins | sample YL17G13_40_MG_FD_203626 | JGI IMG/M metagenome (GOLD analysis project Ga0315294, IMG submission 203626) | Sediment microbial communities from Yellowstone Lake, YNP, Wyoming, USA - YL17G13_40 | ecosystem: Environmental > Aquatic > Freshwater > Lake > Sediment | place: USA: Wyoming | collected... | reverse complement strand
GAGTGTCGAGGACGCGCCATTCTCCGAATTCTTTGTAGAGGTCACGCGTCGCGCCGTAGGCGCCTCCATACAGACCCACATCCTCACCCATAATGAAGACTTTCGGGTCGCGTAGCATTTCTTCGCGAGCTGCCTCGACCAACGCCGCAGCGTAGGAGATTTCGCGCTTTACTTCGCCTTTGGCAATAGCGATGCGCAGGCGGCGATCGGTTTCATAATCTGTAGCGGTGAATTTAGCGGGGGCGAAGACATCAGTGGTCACCTCCTCGGCTTTCGGCTCGGGAGATGCGTTGCTGAATTTCATTGCCTTCTCCATTTTTTCGTCCACGGCGGTTTCGAGAGCCTCGAACTCGCTATCCGTGAGCATTTTGACGGATTGGAGGTTCTCTTTCATCACAATGATGGGGTCACGCTTTTTCCATTCGGCCTCTTCTTCCCGAGTACGGTAGGCACGCGGGTCAGAGTGGGAGTGGCCATACCACCGATAGGTCTTGGCTTCAATCAGTGTGGGACCCTCACCGCGGCGGGCGCGTTCGGCGGCTTTTTTCACTGCCCCGCGGACTGCCAGCACATCCATGCCGTCCACCACTTCGCCGGGGATGCCATAGGCGCAGGCACGACTGGCGATATCAGGTAGCTTGGTGACTTTCTTGAACGGCACAGACATACCATACATATTGTTTTCTGCAACGAAGATTACGGGCAGGTCCCAGATGCTGGCCATGTTGAGTGATTCGTGGAAGTTGCCGGTATTGGATGCGCCGTCGCCGAAGAAGCATACGACCACCCGGTCGGTTCCCAGCAATTTTTGGGCGAGCGCTGCGCCGACAGCCACGGGGATGTTACCCCCGACGATGCCGGTGGCTCCCAGATTGCCGTGCTCTACGTCGGCAATGTGCATGGAACCGCCTTTACCCTTGCAGTAGCCGCCAGTCTTGCCCAACACTTCTGCCATCATTTTGTTGTAGTGCTCTTGCTTGGCATCCGGTGTCTTGGCCATTTTATCGCCATGTGCGTGTGCATGCCCATGCCCGCGATGTGTGCTGGTGATCAGATCATCGTCGCGTATCGCCGAGACAGCGCCCACCGCCACGGCCTCTTCCCCGGCATACAAGTGTGATGCGCCTTTTAGTACCGCTTTGCTTAATAGGTTGGCAATATTGTTTTCCAGTGCCCGGATCTCCATGACCTGGCGCAAAAAGCCCAACAATGTATCTTTGGTCAGCGCCTGCTCTTCAATCATAGCTGACACTTTTTCCATGGTAGCCATTGGTTTGGTTTTGGTAGTGATGGTTTTCATATGTGTAGATAATCTCCGTGAATGAATTGGATCAAACCCAGGTAACGTTGATGTTAGCAGCGCAGATACGTCGAACCGGCATATCCAGGGTTTGCTTACTCGTAATAACGCAATGTAACTCTTCAGGCCGAGCAAAAGGCATAAGACCAATGCCTCGCAATTGGGTTGTGTCTAGATAGACGATCAGTTCATCTCCTGTCCACCTGTCACATTGATGGCTTGTCCCGTCATATAGCTGGCCTGATCGGAGGCCAGGAAGACTACGACATTGCACACATCGTCGTACGTGCAGCCGCGCTTCATGGGTACCTGATCGACGTATTTCTTCCGCACTTCTTCTTCGGTGATGCCCCATTTACGGGCATATTGTTTGAAAAGCGAGTTTGGGCCCTCGGTCCATAAAGGTGAGTCAAGCAAGTTTCCTGGGCAAATGGCATTGACGCGCACGCCAAATTCCGCCAGGTCGAGAGCGATACTTTTTGTTAGGCCGATGCCGCCAAACTTGGATGCTGCGTAGGCAGAGTTTTTGAAACTACCTCGCTTGCCGGATTTCGAGTTGATCTCAAGAATCACGCCGTGTTGCTGCCGTTTCATCACCCGAGCGGCGTGTTTGGCGCATAGAAAATAGCCGAACAGGTTGACGTTCATTACGGCACGCCATTTTTCTGCTGGAAATTCAGTGATCTCCTCAGCGATGAGGATGCCGGCATTGGACACCATGAGGTCGAGGTGGCCGAATTCTTGCACGGTACGGTTCACCATCGCTTCCACCTGACTTTCGTCGCTAACATCCACTTTGATGGCAATGGCGCGCCGACCAGTAATAACGGGGATGATCTGGGCGGTTTGGATCGCCTGTTCCTCGTTTAGGTCTGCGACCACCACATGATAGCCTTCCAGCGCCAGGCGATGGCAGATGGCTTGTCCCAATCCCTGCGCCCCACCGGTTACCAGGGCAACTCTGTCCTGCAAAATTCCATTCATAGTAAGGAATCCCATCTCGATTTCTTCCTCGCCCTATAATCCATTTCGTAGTAGGAAAGGGATGGGGAAGAGTAAAAACCGATTCTAGAGCCGGACACCTCATCGTCGTCTTTGACGTCCTTGTAAAATTCTACGCATTGAACCAGAGCTGATGCACAGTTGCCTATACCTATAATTGCCACACGCACTTTTTTACCGGCTTCCCTTGTCATGTAATATGTCTCCTTGATAAATGGTTTTGCCATGTTAGTCCTTCTATACCTTATACGTAAACGAAACATGGATTACTGCAACATCAACCGTAAGAACTCGTCTTCGGCCTCCTTTGTCCATTCGCGCCCATTTTTCAGCTTGGCATACACGGTTGGCAACGTGTCTTTCAGGTCAGTCAATGATGTAAGGGGAAATTCCCTAATGTGAGGATAGATGACAACTTTCCCGGCTAAAGTAGCATCCTTCACTGCCTGTAAGCCGTCACGGGCAGCACTGAGGGAGCCGATTGCAGCTACCGAACGGTTTGGCGATAGCTCACCGGAGTCGGTTTTATCCAGAACCAGTTCCATATCACTCATCGCAGAAGCAGAATGCCCAATTACGCGGGTCTGCTTCAGATAGGTATCACTCAAGTCCAATCTGGCCATTGTGCCGCGAGCGACACCGGCAAAGATATTCATTACACCCTGAGGGGCTATATAGGCAGCCGCGTCGGCGATCACTGCCGGGATCGGCGCCAGTACAATGATGTCATCGAAACCGGCGGTTTTGAAGTCTGCCATGCCTGCGTTATAAGCTGCCTCTTTCGTCGGATTGAGGCAGATAAACTCGATACCTTTCGCTTTGGCTTCAGCCGCAAGCGAATCGCACAGATCACTCAAGCGCGCCTCGCTCACGTCACTGCAGACGATGACGGCAGGCGGATTAGCAAACTGGATGACCCGTTGGACGTGCATCCGGCCCATAGGTCCACCCGCGCCCACGAACCAGGCCTTGCCCCCGGGTCGTAAGTTAGCACGTACCGGCACGTCGCTGTAAGCCCTGGCAATATCCATGCTTGTGCTGCCGACATACACCCAGCGATGGTAGTGAATGCGTCCTACGTCTACATTCACGCTCCGACTCAGCGGCGTGTCAGCCATGAGGGCGATAACTCCAAACTGATTCAAACGTGGGCTGATCTTTTCGATCAAGTCTGCGTCACCACCTAACAATACGATATCGTCCACAAACTCCACAGGTGGGACAGTCACGTCCGGCACGTTAAACACTTCCACTCCCAGCTCTTTGGCGCGCGTCTCGAGCCAAGCGGCAAAAACCTGGGGTACATTGGTGAGCAGCAAACGGTTGGGATGGAAATCCGCGTCGAAGCCCGCACTTATGGTATACGGCTTGTCTGCTCCAGTGCCAATGATCCACGCGGTGCCGCCTGGTTTCAGTCCAGTGCGATAATTCAGCGTGTAAGCTGCCACCACGCACGCCCACGGCTCGGTAAGCGCAATCTCGGCGTAACTCTTATCGGGTTGGACGGGAATTAGATTATTGCCTAAGTCGCTAGCATAAATATCAGGCCCAATTATGGAATATTGCGATAGGCCACCCTGGAACCAGTACCCATAAGCCAGGGATTTTCCCTTGACCAGGATATCCGTCTCCAGCGTGAGCCGGTCGCCTATGTGGTATTGGCCACTCAAGTTCCCGCCTACGCCGACTATGGTCATGGAGACTTCATGGCCCAGCACCACTGGCTCAGTTCTCATATCGCGTAAGATGCGTGGGTGATTTTGTCCCTGGGCAATCACCTTGATATCGGAAAAGCACAAGCCGCAAGCGTCGTGACGAACCAGCAATTCATCCGGACCATACGCTGGCATTGACGCTTCAATAGGTTTTCCCTCACGGCCCATATTTTCAAAGCCAGCGCCATATAATGGCCACAACCGATAGGTGGCTGGCAGGGGAGCGACGACGCGGCGGTAGTTGTTTAGTTTCTGGTGGGTCATCGTTGCCTTAAACAGGAGAAAGAACCGATATAAGCCTCGATCAAGATGAGTGAGTTAATCTTCTCAACATTTCGGCCGGCGACAGGGCAGATGTAAGCTGCTTTAGTTGGCCCGCCCCGGCCCGCCCGGGCGGTATGAGACGCCCCACCTGGGTATAGAAGGCATTGCGCTCGCGGCGCGTGAGGAGGTAGGCCTTGGCCCATTCGCTCTGGTAGCCCAGCCCCAGAGCACGTTGCATAAGCGTATGACCATAGATGAAATAGGCACCCGTCAAAAACGGTTCGCGAAGGGGTACCAGTTCTGGCGCGTCGAAATCGTCCACCAGCTTTTGACCGTAGCTATTCATCTCAGTTCCGATGTTCAGCGGCAGGTCCAGTTTCTGAGCCAGTTCCACTACCCTATACAAGTTTTGCACTTTCACGCGGCGTACCTCCGGGTCGGAAATATTCCAGTTGCGATCCGGGATGATGTTGAACGCCACCACGCCTTTGCCGATGAGCAAGTCTAACAGCTCCTCGATCGCCTGCTCGCCCGCTGAAGTGCCATCCAGCCAGGCCGCACAGGGCAGCGCGCCGCATGCCACTACCAGTTGATTGACGTCTTCTACGGACGGGAAGATATGGGGGCCGGGTTGGATGTAACCGACGCCGCCGCGTTTCATCAGCTCGGCCCGCACCAGGTTCTGGAACTCGGACCCGTCTCCTATCTCGGCGGCCACTTGTTCTGACGCGAGGCCCAACTTCTCAGCCCAAAATGGCGTTGGATCTGAAAAGCAACGCGCGACTGCCTGGATGAAAGCCACAAGTATGTGCCGCTCGGTAGCATTGTCGTCAGGAGTGAGAGGTAACACATCTCGATCATAATGTATTTCCACCTGTGCGAGATGCCGGTTTAGACGTTCGACTATTTCCCGTCCGCGCTGTTCAGCGCGGTGACGCATGTCGACTAGAATAGGGGCGACGGCGGCAGGCGTTTGACTGGAGGTGAAACCGATGCCCATGTGGTAATACACGCCTGGCTCGCCGGGCGAGTTGATCTCGCGCGTGGAAAACTCCGGGATGTAGACACGCGTTTCCAACCCTGCGCTTCCGCGTACGCCAATCGCCTCACAGGCGGTCAGGTACTCTTCCACACCGTCCAGCACATTGAAGTCCACGATGCCCAGTGCCTTGAAGCCACTCCGTTTGGCCAGCCAGGCCAGTGCGGTGGGTGAATAACCGTAGGCGTTAAAGGAATAGAACGTGTGACAGTGCAGGTTGATCAATTCGGTTTCCGACGCCACGGACACATCACCCTGTCGGGCTAATATCACCAGGTCAGCTAATGCCTGGGCGCGAACCGGCGCGGAAAAATCATTCAGCTTTGCCTCCAGTTCGGTAAGCCGGGAGAGAGCATCCATGGCAATGCTAATCCTTTTTTCCCAGGCCGAGTTGCTGGCGGCGATACACTTCATCTAATCGAGTGTGAATGCGGTCGACGTTTTTGGGCGTGAGATAGCGCGGCCCACCAACCGAGTAGGCCCCCAATAGCACCCGCGCGGTCTTGACCGCCATGGCGGTCACGTCTTCAACCTGTTTAGCTGTCCGGCCTAAAACGATCAGGCCGTGATTTTGCATAATGATAACCCGAGGCGATTGGCCATACTGGTTTAGATAATCGCGCATCAGGCTTTGGATATGACGTGCGAGGGGAAGACCGGGATCAGTATATGACACGAGTAAAGGTGCCACCCCACACAACACAATTTCATCGGGGAAGAGACGCCCTTGGAAGATGCCGGGGAAAGCCATCGAGCAGGTCAGGGCGTTGATGACGGTGGGGTGGGTATGGCCTACAAAGTTCACGTCCTCCAGACAGAGCAGTTGGGCGTGAAGTAAGGTTTCTACCGAAGGATGGCCGGGGGCCTCGGGCAAGGCTTTGGCAGCGGTCAGCGCCTCCTTCACTTCCTGGTCACTCAACTCAGGGCCATTCAACATGGCTAACGCGCGCTCAAAAGACACCTGGACGAAACCGCCAGCGGTAATAGTCCGCAATTCGGTGCCACTCGCTTTCACCCAGAAGGTTTGGTCATCGAACCTGGCTGAAGTATTACCTTCCCCAAGGATGACATAATCATGTTCCGGTTGCCCCAGGTTTTTGGAGAGTTCTACCAGTTGCTCTAAGATATCATTAGTTGGCATAGTCATACTTTCAAGCTCGCTTGGAGAGTTCTTTCTTCTCATAGTCTTGGATGGTTTCCATAAAGCTAATTCCCACTGGCACACTTTGTTGTAAACAATAATAATCCCAGACCGCGCCAGCAGGCATAGCTTTGAGTTCTTCTTGCAATGCCAGTCGGTGGGAGTAATCGCCGCTCACTTCATATTGTTTAAGCATGCCAAAGGGTTCGAGCAAGGCGTTGAGCAGCGCGCGCAACGTGTTGCGCGTGCCGATTGTCCACGCGGCAACGCGATTGATACTGGCGTCAAAGTAATCCAGGCCTATGTGAATTCGCTCCAACGCATCGTTACGCACAATTTCCTGCGTAATGGCTTGAAGATCATCGTTGAACGTGACGATGTGGTCACTGTCCCAGCGCACGCCACGGCTGAGGTGAAGGAGCAACTGATCAAGATAAATTAACAAAGAAGAGATTTTGTCCGCAATGGTCTCAGTGGGATGGAAATGACCTGCATCGAGCGTGAGTAACACTTTTCGGCTGACGGCGTAAGCTGTATAAAACTCCATGGAGCCAGTGACGTAACTCTCGGAGCCAATACCAAACAGTTTTGGTTCCACCGAATCAAGATTGTAGCGTGGGTCAATTTTCTCGGTCAGGATCGCATCCAAAGAATCACAAAGCCGTTTCCGGGGCGATTGGCGATCCACCGGCGTGTCTTTGAATCCGTCTGGAATCCAGATATTCGTTACAGCAGGAGTACCCAGTTCACGTCCAAAGTATTCGCCAATTTTGCGGCTGGCAATGCAGTGCTCAATCCAGAATTGGCGAATAGCTGCGTCGCGGTGCGAGAGCGTAAAATCATCGGCAGCTTTGGGATGGGAAAAGCAGGTGGGATTGAAATCAAGACCGTGCTGGTTGGCTTTAGCCCAATCCAACCAGGTGGAGAAGTGCTCGGGACGCAGATCGGTGCGCTCGACCTTCTTGCCGCCCGTCTCGGCATAGATGGCGTGCAGGTTCAGACGATGAGTGCCAGGGACGAGGTTGTAGACTACGTCGAGATCGCGACGCAATTCGTCGGCGGTGCGTGCCTTGCCGGGATAGTTGCCGGTGGCGGCGATGCCGCCGGTTAGTTCGCCGCCAAGGTTTTCGAATCCACCTACGTCATCGCCCTGCCAGCAGTGCAGGCTGATGGAAACTTTTTCGAGCGCGGCCAGGGTTTTTTCTGTATCCACGCCGAGGGCGGCATAGCGCTCCTTGGCAAGGCCGTAAGCAGATTGGATGTGGGATTCAGATGGGGTCATGGCAGACTCGCTTTTTCATCGAATTGCACGAATTTATCAAACCTTTTCGAAAATTCGATACTAGAAAATGGTTTGTTGAATATTGAACGCCTTACAGATGGCACGTATTTCGTCTGGGCTGAGGCCTTCGCCGATTTCGCTGACGGACAGGTTGAGATACTCGTACTTCGCGCCAGTTTCGGCGTATTCCACCCGGTCGGCCGCGCGTTTGACGGAGACGTCTGAGCGCGCCATGACGCCATGTTTCGCCCAAACGACAATGCGGTGTTTACGCAGCAACTCCACATTGGCCGCCATCAAGTCTGGCGAGCCGGGTAATTTGAAAGGCGCAAAGCCAATCCCTTCAGGCAGATTGATGATGGTCTCCGGCTGCCAGCGCAGGAGATGCGTGTTGAGATAGTGCGCGTCCTGGTAGCGCGGGATGTGGCTCAGGTAGGTAAGATGCAGCGGCTGGGCATGGATGACGGCATGGAAGTTCGTAGTGCTGGAAACCATCTGGTCGTAATGCACAGCCAGGTGCGAATTAAACTCGCTGGTCACATACTCGAAGCGTCGATGATAAGATGTGTAGATTTTGCCAGTGCGCCCGCCTTCGCTGACCACTATGCAGGCAATGTTCGCCGCAGGGTCATCGATTATTTCGCGCAAACGGCGTCCGGAACCACTGACAAGAAATGTTGCCCCCGCCAGTTCAGGGACTGGCTGGGGCAGTTCAATTTCATCCACCAGCGGGAAACGGGTACGCGGCTCCATCGGCCAGCGTAAACACACGGAGATATTGCCCGCCGCGCCTTCGCTGGCTTCAATTTCGGCGAGGTGCCTGCCTGCTTCGCCCATCATGTGGAGCAGGTCGTCAAGTTCGGGATAGGGGGGGAGTATCATATTTTTTCAATATCTTTTTTAGAATTGAATAAGATGCATCCCATTGAATTCGGGATGACGGAGTGTAAACCTCGGGAGTAAATGACTGGCGCACTATCGCTCGCGCGTCCGCAAGTGAGTCGATGTGACCTAGTGTTATGGCCTGCATCAAGATGTTTCCGGTGGCTGTAGCTTCGACCGGGCCGGCTATACATACGCAACCTGTTGCATCAGCCGTGAATTGATTAAGGAGGCGGTTTTTTATCCCACCGCCAACGATATGGATGGTATCGAATTGTTTGAGGGTAATAGCTTCAAGTCGCTCAACTACCCACCTATATTTTAACGCTATACTTTCAAGTATTAGCCTAATAATCTCACCACGGCGCTCTGGAACTGGCTGTCCGGTAGATTTACAGAACTCGCGAATACGCTCTGGCATATTGCCAAGATGAAGAAACTCAGGATGATCAGGATCAATCACTGCAAGGAACGGTTGAGCCTGTGCAGCAAGGTTAGTAAGGTCATCATATGATACGGTTTCGCCATAACGTTGCCAAGCATGGCGACATTCCTGCACCAGCCACAACCCCACCACATTCCTTGAGAGTCGCCAGGTATCAAATACGCCACCCTCGTTTGTAAAGTTATGCCTCTCCGCCTCGAAAGACAAGTTCGGTTCTTTCACTTCGGTACCCACGATGGACCATGTACCTGAGCTAATCCAAACAAAGTCTTTATCCTCTGCAGGAATTGCTACAACAGCAGAACCTGTATCATGACAGGCAGGCGCAATGATAGGGACGGAGACTGTCGCGATCTCTTTAACTAGATCATGAGGCAAGGTTCCAAGCACGGTTCCGGGTTGAGTCACCGGCCCAAACATGTGAGTAGGGATCCCTAGCGCTTCAAGTACGGGAGTCGCCCAGTCACGTTTTTGGGGGTCATAGCACTGGGTTGTGGTTGCGTTGGTAAATTCACAAGTAATCTGCCCACTTAGCCAGTAATTCAGCAAGTCTGGGATAGTAACAAGTCTCTGCGCCACGTCAAGTAGGGGGGAGTGGCGGACAACCATGGACAGTAATTGGTACAAGGTGTTAATCTGCATGAATTGGATGCCGGTATTCTCGTAAATTTTCTCGCGCGACATCCGGCGGAAAGCCTCGGTAAGCATTTCATCAGTGCGGTTATCACGATAGTGGAATGGATTTGAGAGCAACTCACCATTTTTATCAAGCAGGGCAAAATCCACCCCCCAGGCATCCAGGCCGATTCCATCGAGAAACCTATCGAATTTCAAGGCAGACGCAGAAATACCAGATTTAATTTCGCTCCACAGGCGCAGGACATCCCAGTGCAGGCCGTCTGGCAGGCGCACGGGATCATTGGAGAAACGGTAGGTCTCGGTGAGGGTGAGATTTCCGTCTACCAGCGTGCCGACGATGGCGCGCCCACTTTCAGCACCCAGATCAAAGGCAAGATAATTCATAGAGCACTCCTAAAATGGTTAGTCGACAATTTGTTTTTCCCGTGCTGAAGTATGCGCGGCGTCTGGCTTACTAACTCCAGAATCACCGGGACGGGAGAATCGATGTTAACGAGGTCTCCGTTAATTTCCACGCCAATCAGGCCGTGCGGCGTTGGAATATTCCCTCTGGCCCAGGTAAGACGCCCCAAGTGGGGTGCGATGCGGGCTTTTGCGTAACCCGGCTCGAGCAGGGCCAGCGGGCCGAGGGTTTCGGCTTCGAGCATGTCGGCGTTGGTGTAAGTTTCCAGCGACGCACCGTAGTCCGGATAAATGCAGCCAGGCACGTAGGCGGCGCGTTTGACGAACAGATGGCCCTCCCTGGCGTGGGCGGTTCCAGGTTCTCCAGGTCGGCTGATGTTTTGATGGAGCCATCCACATAGTGGCGGGTCCCGTCCGCGGCTTTCTTGAAAATATTATTGGGACGCCAGTTGAAGTTGCACAGCACGACATCCTGTCCCAGCCGCTGAGCGAATTCCACATCGTCTTCGGGAGTGATGGATTGCCCGCCCTCAGCGGCGTCGCCGATCGAGTATAGTAGTTTGCGCTCCAGCACGTACTCATAGACTTCCTGGCTGGTTACCCATAATTCGATATGCGGCAGCCGGTCTGCCTCCTGATGATGCAGCGTTTTGAGCAGGCGGTTGATGTCTGGCCGGTTGGGGTCGGAAGGATCAATAGTCATGTTTTTCTAATTCTCCGTGAAAAGTTTATTCCGCGGCGGCAGCCAGCAATTTGGCTTCCATATCCTTATGCTGGCCGTTCAGGATGTTGTAGTAAATGTCTTTGATTTTGATATCCATGAAAAATACTCCTCGTGATTGATTTCGGGATGAGTTCCCGTGTGTTTCAAGGTCGAGTGAACGTTCACGCCCGTGACGCTTGACCCGCCGCGTCCCGGCTGGCGTGGCCTCGGCCTGGGGCCAATTGCCGTCCTGCCAGAATTCCAGCGGACAGGAATCGGGTCCCGATTGATGCAAACCGGTCTGGAGATGTGCCGAGAATGGGGCT
>Ga0315294_10008692_pt1 | contig 11142 bp, 9 predicted proteins | sample YL17G13_40_MG_FD_203626 | JGI IMG/M metagenome (GOLD analysis project Ga0315294, IMG submission 203626) | Sediment microbial communities from Yellowstone Lake, YNP, Wyoming, USA - YL17G13_40 | ecosystem: Environmental > Aquatic > Freshwater > Lake > Sediment | place: USA: Wyoming | collected... | reverse complement strand
CAAACTTGACCGGATTCAGGCTTGCGCCGCCCACCAGCCCGCCGTCTATCTCCGGCTGGGAGATCAGCTCGTGGGCGTTTTCCTCCGTGACACTGCCCCCGTACTGAACCCGGAGGGTGGCGGCCGCGCTTTCCCCGAAGACCTCGCGGATCGTCGCTCGCACGACGCCGCACACCCGGTTCGCCTCGGCCGCATCGCAAGCGCGGCCCGTTCCAATCGCCCAGACCGGCTCATAGGCGAGCACGAGGCCCGACACCCGGTCCGCGGTGAGGCCGGCGAGCCCAGCCTGCACCTGCCCTCGGACGATCCGGTCGGTCTTCCCGTCCTCTCGCTCCGGCAGCGTCTCGCCGATGCACATGATCGGCACCAGACCGTGCCTGAGCGCCGCCTTCACCTTGAGGTTGACGCTGGCATCGGTGTCCCCGAAAACACGCGTCGCCTCCGCGCCGAGCGTGTCGTCCGGTTTGCCAAAGCGACCCCGCCGCTCCGAATGCCCGACGATGCAATACTTGCACCCAACATCCAGCAGCATGGGCGGACTGAGCATCCCCGTGAACGCGCCCGACGCCGCCCAGAACACATCCTGGGCGCCGAGCGCGATGCCCGACCCGGCGATCGCCTGCCCCACGGCATGAAGCGCGGTGGCCGGCGGGCACACGGCCAGCTCGACCTTCTCCAGGCCCTGCACGCGCGGCATCAACTCCTTCACCAGCGCGACGCCCTCGGAGACCGTCTTGTTCATCTTCCAGTTGCCCGCGATGAGCGGAACACGTGCCATCGGTATATGAACCTCCGCCTCCCTCTCAGATCACCGGTCCGGAATAGCGGCGATGCCCGGGAGCTCTTTGCCCTCCAGGAACTCCAGCGAAGCGCCCCCGCCAGTGCACACATGTCTCATCTTCTCCGCGAACCCCATCTGCTCAACGGCCGCCACCACGTCGCCGCCGCCAATCACTGTGAACGCCCCCGACTCCGCCATCGCCTGCGCCACCGCGCGGGTGCCTTCGGCCAGCTCCGGGATCTCGGACACTCCCATGGGACCGTTCCAGAAGACCGTCTTCGCTTCCCTGAGCGCGGTGGCGAACAGCTCCCTGGTCTTAGGCCCGATGTCTACTCCCATCCGGTCCGCCGGGATGGCCTCCGCGGAGACGACCTCCAACCGCGCGCCTTCCACCAGCTTGATGGTCGGCCTGAAGGCCACACCCTCTGGCGCCGTGACGACCACATCAACCGGCAGCAACACCGTTGGCTTGCCGCCGGCCGCCTCCGCGATGATCTTCTTGGCGAGGTCAAACGCCTCCTCGTCGAAGACCGACTTCCCGATCTCCAGCCCCTTTGCCTTGAGGAAGGTATAGGCCTGCCCGCCGCCGATGATGAGGGTGTCAACCCGCTTCATCAGGTTTTCGAGCACCTCGATCTTGGCCTTCACTCCGCCCAGAATCGCCACATAGGGGCGCTCCGGGTTCTCCAGGAGCTTCGACAGGACCGACACTTCCTTCTCGACCAGCAGGCCCATGGCGGCCGGTAGGTACTTCGCCATCACGGCGGTGGAAGCATGGGCCCGGTGCGCCGCGCCGAAGGCGTCGTTGACGTAGATGTCGGCGAGGCCTGCGAGCTGCTTCGCGAACCCCTCGTCCCCCTTCTCCTCCTCCGCGTGGAAGCGGAGGTTCTCCAGCATCACGACCTCGCCGGGCTTCATCTGCTTCACCGCGGCCTCGACCTCTGCACCGACGCAGTCGCCGAGCATCTTCACCGGCTTGCCGAGCAGCTCCGAGAGCCGTTTCGCCACCGGCGCCAGCGAGTACTGCGGGTCCGGCCCGCCTTTGGGCCGGCCGAGGTGGGAGGCCACGATCAGCGCGGCGCCTCGGTACAGCAGGTCATTGAGCGTCGGCGGCGCCGCGCGGATGCGCGTGTCATCGGCGATCTCGGTGCCCTTCAGCGGGACGTTGAAGTCAACCCGGACGAAGACACGCTTGCCCTTCGGGTCGAGGTCCCGGATGGTCCTCTTGCTCACACTCGCCTCCTTGTGCCGGCTGACAGAAGGAAAAGGCCCGACAGGTTTGCACCATCGGGCCTCTTCTCGCTCTCGCCTTTACCCCATCTTCTTCGCGATGATCGCCACCAGGTCGCCCAGCCGGCACGAATAGGCCCACTCATTGTCGTACCAGGACAGAACTTTGACGAGGTTGTCGCCCATCACCCTCGTCTCGCGGGTGTCCACGACCGACGAGACCGGATAGCCCTTGATGTCGCTGGACACGATCGGGTCGTTGGTCACCTCGAGGAAGCCCTTCATCCGGCCGTTCGCCGCCGCCTCGAAGGCCTTGTTGATCTCCTCGACAGTTACCTTCTTCTGGAGCACGCACACCAGGTCAACCACCGAGCCCGTGCCGACCGGCACGCGCAGCGAGACGCCATCCATCTTCCCCTTCAACTCGGGTATCACGAGCCCGATGGCCTTCGCTGCACCTGTCGAAGTCGGGATGATGTTCAGCGCGGCCGCCCGGGCGCGGCGCGGGTCCTTGTGAACCAGGTCGAGCACCTGCTGGTCGTTGGTGTAGGCGTGGCAGGTCGTCATGAAGCCCTTCTCGATGCCGAACGAATCCTGGAGCACCTTCGAGATAGGAGCCAGGCAGTTGGTGGTGCAGGAGGCATTCGAGATGACCTTGTGCTTCGCCGGATCGAAGATCTCGTCATTCACGCCCAGCACGATGGTCGGATTGTCCGGTCCGCCCTCGCCCTTGAGCGGCGCGGAGACGATCACGTTCTTCGCGCCGGCCTTCAAGTGCAGCCCCGCCTTCTCCACATCGGTGAAGACACCGGTGGACTCTATCACCACGTCCACCCCCAGGTCCTTCCAGGGCAGGGCGGACGGGTCTTTCCCAGCCAGCACGGCGAACTCGTCGCCGTTCACCACCAGCTTCCCGTCCTTCACCTGGACGGTTGCGCTAAAGCGCCCATAGTTCGAATCGTACTTGAGCAGGTGCGCGTTGATGTCCAGCGGGGCGAGATCGTTGATCGCGACTATGTCCACCCCCGCGACCTTCCGCTCCACCATTGCGCGCAGCGTTAGTCGCCCGATCCGGCCGAAGCCGTTGATCGCCACCTTCAAGGCCATGCTACATCCTCTTTCCTGGGAGCGCAGGCGTCTCGCCTGCACCACCTCCTAAGTGGTTGGTGTGAGCTGACGGGGAGGCCGACTGCACGTCAGAGAGTTGAACCGGCTCGCCCCGAGAGACTGCGGGGCCGCTCCAGGGCGGCCCCCAGGCCGGCGTATTCTAGCCGAGGCTGAAAGACATTGTCAAGGACGACGACGGTTGGCATGTCGGCCCCTCGGCATCTACGCACCATCGCGCTCCGTGCGCCCATCAACCGCCGACATGGCCTCACGAAGGGCGGCGAGGACTTCCTCGACCCCAGACTGCAGGCGGGCCGCCTCCCCCGCGCCGAGTTGTCCGTATTGGCGCGACATGCGCCGCGGATGGAGATCCTCAACCAATTCCTCCACGGTCCGCAGCAGAACGTTGACCCACATCAGCGCCGCGCTCGGCCCGGCGCTCGCTGGCTCGTCGCGGTTCCACTCCGGGGCGAGCGCGCCCACGAGCTCGCCAAGCCCTTTCTCCACCGCATCGAGGCAGCCGAACAGCCTCTCTCCCATCGGCTCTGGCACCGGTGCCACGCGGCCTCCGGCCGGCGTCTTCCCCGATGCTGCGACCTGCCGAAGCTCCGCCAGGTGCTGCAAGGCAGTTGTGTAAGTTGAGATCAGATGTGTGCGGTGCTGGTCGCGCATGACCCTATCCGATTGGAGTTGACGCGCTGCCACGCGCGCAAGATGCCCGTTGCCTCGGCCGCATCACCATCAGGCGCGCCTGTGGGTGCCGACATGCAGGATCGCGGAAAAGATCGCCGTCAGCACACTCATCACTATCGCCCCGAGCGCGGCGTGCCGGAAGCCCTCCACCTTGAACCCCCAGCCCAACGCGCCCACAAACTGGAAGATCAAGATGTTCACCAAGAGCGAGAGCAGGAACGACCACAGGCCAAGCGTCAGGCACGACAGCGGCAGCGTGATGAGCTTGACCAGAAACAGGAATGGCGCCGCCAGCGCGTTCAGCAGCCCCAGCACAAGGGTGGCCGTGAACACGCCCCAGGGGCTCGCCGAGAAGGACAGCCCCGGCACCACCTTCACCGTGATCAGCAGCGCAACCGAGGCCAGCACCCATCGCAGCAGCAGATTCATGTTGTCACCTGCCAATATGCCCGATTGTCAAAACCGCACGCCCTCCAGCTCAAGCAGCGCCCGCTTCAGCTCCAGCCCGCCGCCGAAGCCCCCCAGGCCCCCGCCCGACGCAACGACGCGATGGCAGGGCACGACAAGCGGAACCGGGTTGCGCGCCATCGCTTGCCCAACCGCCCGCGCCGCGCGCGCGTTTCCCGCTTTGTGAGCCACCCAGCCATAGGTTCTCACCTCACCATAGCCTATCCTTCGCGCCCCCGCCAAGGCCTTCCGCTGGAACGGGGGCATGGCGCCCGTGTCCACCCGGTAACGCGTGAACTCCACCCGCTCACCGGCGAAGTACCCCCCCAAGTCCTCCGCAAGCTCGCCAAGCATTCCGCTGGCATGTCCGAAGCTTGCCTCCACCCCAAGCGCCGCCAGCGCCTTTGCTCGGCTCGTCGTCGGCAGCGCGACCGCCAGCAGCACACCGGACTGCTCCACGGCCGCCACCCAGCCTAGCTCTGTCTTGAACACAACTCCTTTAATATCCATCCCGATGCCAGAGGTAAGGCGGGGATGAACGGAAGAGCCCCTCGATTGCATCATCGGCATTACGGAACCCGGCGGCGCGCAGCCAGTCGCGGTTGGTGACCAGCACCATCAGCCCGGGCCCCACCTCGACCTCCAGCGACACGCCTGCGGCTCGCAGCGAGCCCATGACCGGCGCATTCCCGCCGACGTGCAGCACCGCCCGCCCCGAGCCGGAGGACAGATAGCGCTGTGCCGCTTCTTGCAGGAGCATGAGCGCCGCCTGCTCATGCCCTCGCAAGTGCGCCAGATCCATCACCGCCAGGTGCGCCTGCTCCATGGCGGCATTGGCTGCGAGGTAGGCCACCGCGGCGTTTCCCTTGACTGCCAGCAATCCAATGGCGCCCAACCGCGAGGAGAACCCGTGCGGGAAGGTCCCTCGCCGCGGCCACGTCTCCCAGAAGCGCGCATCCCTCACCTGCATCCCCGTGATGCCGCTGCTGTAGCTCCCGTAGATCGCCGCAATCGCGCGCCAATCGCGGTTGTAGTCAAGCTGCCGCACGGAGTAGTCGGCGCTGACCTCCAACCGCGCCAGCGCCGATGCTGGGCACTCATACCCATCGAACTTCGGCACCTCGCGGAATCCAAGCCGCTCGAAGAAGCGCGGCACCCGCGTCGTCAGCATCGCCAGATCGTATCCCTGCTGCTTGATCAGCCGCAAGGCGTCTTGCATCACCCGCGTCCCATAGCCCTCCCGCTGATGGGCGGGGTGGGTTGCGACCGCGGTGACCCCGGCGATCGAGATGACCTTGCTCCCCACATAGGCGGCCCGATGCAAGATCACCACATGGCTGACGATGCGGCCGTTCAGCAGCCCCACGCGCACGCGCTCGGGATGGAAGCACGGGTCGTTGACCAGTGAGTTCCGCACCACTGAGACGCTGGAGTCATCCACCTCGAAGGCATACTGGAAGCAGAGCAGGAGCCCGTCGAGTTCGCCCTTCTGCAGGGCACGCACGCGAAATGCCATCTTCAGTCTGACTCGGTATCTGTCAAATGTCTCAGCACGGTGTCGGCCAGCTTTCGACTGCACCCGGCCACCGATGCGATCTCCTCGGCAGGAGCAGCGCGCAGTCGCGCCAGTGTCCGGAAGTGCCTCAGCAGCTTCTGCTTTCTCACCCCTCCGATGCCGGGAACCTCGTCGAGAACGCTCTCCCGCGCTTTCCGCTCCCGCAGCGAGCGGTGGTAGCTCAACGCGAACCGATGGGCCTCATCTCGCACACGCTGCAGCAGATGCAGCGCCCGCGAATGCGCCGGCAGCGAGATCGGCGCTGCTCGCTCTGGCAGGTGGATCTGCTCGCGCTCCTTCGCCAGAGCCGCCACCGGCATCTTCAACTCGAGTTCCTCCATCGCCCGCCGCGCTGCGTTCAACTGCCCCAGACCCCCGTCCACCAGCATCAGGTCAGGCAGTGTCTCGAACTTGACGTTCCCCGACACGGCCGCCTTGAGCCGGCGCGACAGCACCTCTCTCATCATCTCGTAATCGTTCGGCTTGCCCGCCGGCCGCTTGGAGGGCTCGCCCTCCGCAAGCCGTATCCGGAACCTCCGATACTCGCTCTTCCTCGGCTGACCGTCTTCGAACACGATCATCGAGCCGACCGCGTGGGCCCCCATCACGTTGGAGATGTCGAAGGCCTCGATGCGCCGCGGCAGCATCGGCAATGCCAGCACTTTCTGCAGATCGGAGACCCCTTCCTCTCCGCGCCTGTGCTCAGCGCTTTCTCGTTCCAGCACCGCCCGCAGGTGCAGCTCGGCATTCTCCATCGCCATCGAGACGAGCGCTTTCTTGTCTCCCCGCTTCGGCGCCAGCACTCGGACCCGCGTCCCGCGCCGCTCGGTGAGCAGCTCTCCGATCGCCGCCCTATCCTCGATCTCGAGCGGCAGAAGCACTTCCCGGGGCGCGCCCGCCACCTTCTGGTAGTGCAGCTTGGTGAACTCGTTCACCACCTGCTCCGCCGGCGCGCCTGAGACCCCCTCGATCAGGTAGTGGTCCTGCGCGCTCACCCGTCCCTCTCTCACCTGCAGCACCGCAAAGCAGCCGGTGTCTTCCTGGAGCGCGTACCCGAGCGCGTCCGCGTCTTCCCCCTCCGCTGACACCACCCGCTGCCGCGCCATCGTCACCTCGAGCGACTCGATCTGATCGCGAATCCTGGCGGCCAGCTCGTACCTCATGTGGCTCGCGGCCTCATCCATCTCCCTCCTGAGCTGGCTCAGCACCCGGTCGTACTTGCCCTCCAGGAAATCGCACGTCTGCTTTACCGCCCGCCTGTACTCCTCCGCGGAGACCGCCCCCGCGCACGGCCCCAGGCACCGGCCGAGGTGGTAGTCCAGGCAAGGCCGCTTGCGCAGTCCCTTCTGAGGCACCCAAACACACCCGCTCCGCCTCTTCGCCGAGATCACCAGTCGCTGGCAGATTCCGAAGATTCGACGCGCCAGCCGGATCGTCGCCCACATCGCTCGTGTTGACGGGTACGGGCCGAAGTAGCGCGCTCCATCCCTCGCCACCGCCGACTGCCGCACGACACACAGCGCCGGATACTCATCATGGAGGTCTATCCTGATGTAAGGGTAGCTTTTGTCATCCCGATAGCGGATATTGAAGCGCGGTCGGTGCTTCTGGATGAGGTTGAACTCCAGGATCAGCGCCTCTAGCTCCGAGTCCGCGATGACCAGATCGAGGTCGCGAATCCGGCTGACGAGGAGTTGCAGGCGCGGGTGCAGGTCGGCACTCGGTTGGAAGTAGGAGCGGACACGGCTCCGCAGAGAGGCGGCCTTCCCCACATAGACGACATCGCCCGAGACGTCCTTGAAGAGGTAGACGCCCGGCCGATCCGGCAGTTCGTCGAGCTTCTCCTGGAGGTTGACCGTGATCGTCATGTGACCAGCAAGATCATACCCGCCCGGTTCTGCCGGCGTCAACCGCGAGGCGCCCACGCATACCTCACCTTTTCGCCCACTATCACCATATCCACCCGCGTTGTCAGCAGCGCCTGACCGCGCAGTCTCCGGATGTCCTTCGACAGCACCGCGATGTCGGCCAGATAGCCCGGCGCGAGCCGGCCTTTGAAGTGGCTTTCACCCGTCGCAACCGCCGGCCCGACGGTGTACGCGCGCAGGGCCGCCACGACCCCGATGCCTTCCCGCGCGCGGTGCCAGCCGCCCTTGGGTTGGCCATCCAGCGTTTGCCTGGCAACCGCCGCGTAGATGCCGGCGAGCGGATTCGCTATCTGCACCGGCGCGTCCGAGCCAAAGGCCAGCGTCGCGCCCGACTTTAGCAGGCTTGCCACCGGATACGCATACCGGCACCGCCTACCCCAGTACCGCTCGGCCGGCTGGATATCGCCGAGGATGTGGCATGGCTGCATTGAGGCGACGAGGCCAAGCTCGGAGAATCGTCTGATCTCCTCTGGGCGGACGAGCTGCACGTGCTCGACGCGGTGCGGCAGAGGAGTGCGATGCTCTCGCACCGCTGCCAGCGCCCCGATTGCCTCCGCCACCGCCCTATCGCCGATGGCGTGGATGGCGCAAGCCAGCCCCGCCTCCGCTGCTCTCCGGACGTGCCGCCGTAGCTCTTTGGGCGGCATGGCTGTCACCCCGCGGTAGCCCGACGGCTTGTTGTCATAGGGCTCGAAAAGCCAGGCCGTCTGCCCGCCGAGGGCACCATCCATGAACAGCTTGACCCCGCCGAGGCGGAGCCATTCGTCGCCGAACCCGCTGTGCACCCCCGCGTCAATCAGGTCATCGAGCGATGCCAGGGAGAGGTAGAGCGTCACTCTCTGCCGCAATCCTCCCTCGGCTCGGAGTGCCTGGAGTTGGTCGAAGAGCGGCGCCTCCTCCATCAGGTGCACGGAGGTGATCCCTTGCTTGAGCAGAACACGGAGGCCTGCCGACAGATCATCGGCCTCTGATCGCGGCTCGTCGAAGCAGGGCGAGCTGTAGATCAGCGAGGTCGCCGCCTCCTGCAGGATGCCGGTCGGTTGGCCCCGCCTGTCCTGGACGATCACCCCGCCGCGCGGGGCCTTGGCCTTCGCGGTTATGCGGCACCTCCGCAGGGCCAGCGAATTGACCCACAGGGAGTGTCCGTCGCGCGAGTGAAGAGCGACGGGATGGTTGGGGGCGACGCGGTCGAGCTCATGCCGCGTTGGGAAGTCATCACCCCACCGGTTCTTGTCGAAGCCCCTACCTCTAATCCACCGGCCCGGCGGAGTCTTGCGAGCCCGTGCTCCGATCCGTCGCAGCGCTTGCTCTAGCGTGGCCGCGTCCTCGAGCCTCACTTGGGAGAGACCCAACGAGAGCGCGGCAAGGTGCACATGGCTGTCCGTGAACCCAGGCACCGCGAAGCGCCCCCGCAAGTCAATCACGCGGGTGCGCGGCCCGCGCAGCGCGAGGATTTCGTCATCCCCTCCGACCGCGATAATCCGATGGCCGAGGACGGCGAGGGCGGAGGCGGGCCGCGGCGCATTCGTCAAGAGGCGGCCGTTGAGCAGCAGTGTCTCAGCGTAAGGCATTAATCACCATGCTGGGCAGGAGCTTGTCTCCTGCCCTAAGAAACGGCCGGCGGGCAGGCGGAGGCGCCAGGGCAAATCGTGCACTCGCCCCTGCAAACCCGATGAGGTCTTGCGATAGACTCTACAGCGCTAGGAACTCGTCTGCCGACAGTCCGGCCTCTCGGATAATCGCTCGAACAGTGCCCTCGGGCATAGCACCGGGGTGATTTGGGACAGTGGTTCGGCGTTTGGTCACAGGGTGGCGCCAGATCTCGTGACTGCCTTTCGCCTGGCGGTCAAAGACAAAGCCGGCACGCCGCAGTCGCGAGACTACGTCGACTGCTGAAAGGCCGGCCAGCCTTCCCACTACGCGGCTACTGCGATGCGAAGATGAACCGGCTCGTCCAATGCTTGCGAGAGCTCAGCAGGAAGCGGTTCTCCGTGTTCCAGATACGACTCGATCAGCTTCCTGGCAACATCCTGCGCGATCTCAAGAGTCTCGGCCAGCGTCCGGCCTTGCGCTACCAGTCCTTTGAGCACAGGACTGGTGGCGAGATACCCTCCCTCGGGCAATCTCTGGACTTCAACATCTACCAGGCGTTCAGCCATGCTTTCCTCCGGAACCATCATACCACAAGAGCAGCATGTTGTTGGGATAGCTTCGTCGCCCGCTTCCCGATGCTTCGGTAGAAGTACGTAGGGCAGGAGCGTGCTCCTGGCCGTCCGCGTTCATCCTCGGTAATCTGCGCTCATCTGCGTTTGGCCGTTCGCGCGTCTCACACCGCCACGGCCGCCCGCGCTCTCCGCTTCCTGGGCGCGCGGGCACAGACTGGCTTCTGCGCCGCGGATAGCACGCGCTTCAAGACGTGGCCGGTGTAAGACTCCGCCACTGCCGCCACCTCCTCCGGCGTGCCTTGTGCGACGACATAGCCACCCTCGTCGCCGCCCTCCGGGCCCAGATCTATGATGTAGTCGGCGCACTTGACAACATCGGGGTTGTGCTCGATCACCAGCACGGTGTTGCCGGTCTCCGTCAGCCGCCGGAGAACATGGAGCAGCCTCCTGATGTCATCGAAGTGCAGCCCTGTCGTCGGTTCGTCGAGCAGGTAGAGCGTCCGGCCGGTTTCGCGCCGCGACAGCTCCGCTCCCAGCTTCACGCGCTGCGCCTCGCCTCCTGAAAGCGTGGTCGCGGGCTGCCCGAGTTTGATGTAGTCGAGACCGACATCGTTGATGGTCTTCAGCCGCGAGGCAATCGGCGGGATGTTCCTGAAGAACTCTAGCGCCTCATTCACGGTCATGTCCAGCACATCCGCGATGGACTTCCCCTTGTACGTTACCTCCAGCGTCTCGCGGTTGTACCGCGCGCCGCGGCAGACCTCGCACGGCACGTAGACGTCGGGGAGGAAGTGCATCTCGATCTTGATGATGCCATCGCCGCGACAGGCCTCACAGCGGCCGCCCCGCACGTTGAAGGAGAACCGCCCCGGCTTGTAGCCCCTCATCCTCGCCTCGGTGGTCTGCGCGAAGAGCGCCCTGATCTTGTCGAACACCCCGGTGTACGTCGCCGGGTTGGAGCGCGGCGTCCGACCGATAGGTGACTGGTCTATGTCAATGACCTTGTCTATGTGCTCGACACCGGCGATATCATCATGCTCGCCCCACATCGTCCGCGCGCCGTGCAGCTTGTGGGCCAGCCGCCGGTAGAGTATCTCCTCCATCAGCGTTGACTTGCCGGAGCCCGACACCCCTGTCAGACATGTGAACACTCCGAGCGGGATGGGGACGTCTATGTTCTTGAGGTTGTGATGCCGCGCCCCGCGCACGGTCAGATGGCTCCCGTTGCCAGACCGT
>Ga0315294_10008691_pt1 | contig 11143 bp, 8 predicted proteins | sample YL17G13_40_MG_FD_203626 | JGI IMG/M metagenome (GOLD analysis project Ga0315294, IMG submission 203626) | Sediment microbial communities from Yellowstone Lake, YNP, Wyoming, USA - YL17G13_40 | ecosystem: Environmental > Aquatic > Freshwater > Lake > Sediment | place: USA: Wyoming | collected... | reverse complement strand
GATGTGCCCGGCGAAGAAGGAGCAGGCCAGGCCCAGGGCGGCCAGAGCCAGCCAGAGGAGCGGCCGGCGCGCTTCCCGAGCGGATTCGATGCACCAGAGCAGAAAGGGCAACCAAATGGCCGCATCTACGCTGGTGGGCAGGTGAATCCAGGTGGCGAAGAAACCGTTCAGGGCAAACCCGACGGCCCCGAACAGGGCGGCCGCGCGGGGCAGTTTCAGCCGGGTGAGGAAGAGGTAGGTGAAGAGACCGGCAAGGATAAGGTGGATAAGGGCGACCACCCCGAATGCCCGTTCAGGCGGCAAGAGCCAGAAGGGAAGGTTGAGCGGGTAGAGCAGGGCGGATTGCCCATTAGCCAGGAAGGGGGCGCCGCAGAATTGGTGGGGATTCCAGAGGGGGAGGATGCCCGAGCGCAGATTCTCGGCGGCATAGTGGCGCCAGGGGAAGTATTGGGCGATGCCGTCCCAGAGCAGCGAGTTCCAGGGCGGAGGGTTAGGCCCGGGGCCTGGCGCCCAGGGGAATACGTAACGGAGATACACCGACGGGAGCAGAACGCGGTCGCCCAGCAGGAGCCAGCCCAGGCAGGCAACCACCACCACCCCCAGAAAAAGCCAGAGAAGAAGTATTGGCGGAGGCTTCCCTTTCAAAGGACTCACCCCGCCGGAAGAATTACCTCCGGAGCGTCCGCCGCTGTGCCGTGGCAAGTGAGAACAAAGGACTGTCCCGGGGCGTCCACCCCGCTCGGACGCCCCAAGAATAGGTGAAACTGTTAGGCGGCTCCTGCCAGTTCCCTCGCCGTGTCCACAGCGCTGGCCGCGTCAGGTGCGTAGCCATCCGCACCGATTTCCTTGGCGTAGGAGTCGGTGACCGGCGCCCCACCGATCATGACCTTAACCGTCTTTCTGATATTGGCTGCCTCGAGCGCCTGAACCGTCTTCTTCATCGAAGGCATGGTAGTGGTAAGGAGCGCTGACAACGCCAGGATGTCGGCCCCGCTTTTGGCCTCCTGCACGAACTGCTCGGCCTTCACGTCAACGCCCAGGTCAACCACCTTGAAGCCGGAGCCTTTCAGCATCATTGCCACGAGGTTCTTCCCGATGTCGTGCAGGTCGCCCTCCACGGTGCCGATTGCCACGGTTGCCACCGGCTTGATTCCCTGCTCGGCGATGAGGGGCTCGAGGAGGTTCATCCCGGCCTGCATGGCGCGCGCCGCGATGAGCACTTCCGGCACGTAGAACTCATTGGCCTTGAATCTCGCCCCGACCACGTTCATGCCGGGCACAAGGGCGTCATAAACCAGGCTTTTGGCAGAGACGCCTTCATCAAGGGCCTTCTGGACCAGGGCTTTCACCTGGTCGCGGTTGCCGTTGATGAGGAACTCAGAAATCTGTTTAAGGTCAGCCATCTTTCCGCCTCCGATTGGAATGCAAATGTCCGTGAATGTTAAAGGTTTCGAAAAGTCAAGTCAAATGGGGGGAAGGGGGAGTTTCAAGCCCGCCAGGGTTCGGTCGGGTTCTGACGAATTTCAAGTTCCAAGTTTCAAGTAACGGCGGGGAGAACCTAAGGGAGGCAGGCTGACGGGGGGGAGGTTGCTCTTTGCCTATTCATCCCTATGGTTTCTCCCAGATCGTGTTTCCGTTCTCGTCGAGGAGGGCCAGCTCTGGTGCCCCGTCGGGATGCACGGCCAGCCTTGTCCGCTCCTTGTTGTTACTGTCGTAGAGGGACAGGCTTGTGGTCCCATCTGGCAGGACACTCAGCATTGCCCCTGCCTTTCCGTCCTGGTCCGCGAGGGTCAGCCCTGGACTCCCGTCGGGATTCAAGCCCAGCCCTAGCCGGCCCTTTGCGTTGCCATCGAAGAGACCGAGCCCTGGAGTTCCGTCAGTAGGCACGGCCAGCATTGCCCGCTGCTTTTCGTTCTCGTCGTAGAGCGCTAGGGTTGGGCCCTTGTCGGCAAGCGTGGCCAGCACTATTCTGCTCTTTCCTGCATCATCCACTACCTCGATGCGCTTCGCTTTGACCGTATCCTGCACTGGAGCCTGACTCGACTGCGCCTCCGCGTTTCTTGGCTGCCACACCTGCCCCCCGATGAGGAGCACCAATCCCATGGCCACCCCACACGCCGCGCCCTGCACGATTGCTTTGGGGAATGGTCTCATCTTTTTCCCTCCCTAGTTAGGTGTCTTGGCGTCTATGCGCCCTACAACTCATTATACGCCAGCCTGGGACTTCTTTCTATCCCCCGGTGCCGTCAATCCCAACTGGCAGACCTAAGCCGCATTATTCATGAAGGGGCGTTTCGAATTGCCTCGCCACCCAGTCCTCGTTGTGGTGCAGGCTTCCAGCCTGCGTCTCAATGCCTGTCTCCAGTGCGCAGGGAGCGACGGGAAGGCAGGCTGGAAGCCTGCACCACAATCCTGGCTTCCTCCCCACCGGGGACATCCTGTAGCGCAGACCTTTAGGTCTGCCAATTACCCAGACCCAGGCAGGGCTAAAGCCCTGCGCTACAGGGATTGCGCCACTTATGCAATAGGTTGCTGTGTCCTATTTCCCCCGGAACGCCATCGCCTCTACGAATTTCTCCTGGAAGGGGAGGTTGCTGGAGAGTTCGATGTATTCGATGGATTTGGCGACCTCGTCCGCGACGTGCCTGGCCTTCGAGGATAGTAGCGCCAGGCAGGCTCCGCTGCCTGCCCCGTTCCCCACGGAGTGGATCCTTTCGGGGGGAACCTTGGGCAAGAGTCCCAGGGTAAGCGTGGAGTCCTTCGTAATGAAGGAGCCGAAGGCCCCGGCGAGGAGGATGGCGTCCAGATCCTCTGCTTTCAGCCCGGCGGTTTCCAGCAGCAGTGCTGCGCCCGCGGCGATCGCCCCCTTCGCCAATTGAACCTGGCGAATGTCCCCCTGGGTGAGGATAATGGGGCCGTTGCGAGAGGGGGAAAGAATGAACCCGGCCTGCCCGTTGTAAGCCGCCAGCCGCGAAAGCAGGCTTTCAGGCAGTTCGGAGAGGAACTCGGCGGAAAGCAGCTGACCGCTGGGGCTGACCAGCCCTTTCTTAACGAGTTCCGCCACCGCTTCGATCAGGCCGGAGCCGCAAATCCCGACCGGCTCGGAGTCATCAATGGTGGTGCATTCGACGTCGGAGTTGATGCTAACGTGGTCAATCGCCCCCGCGGCGGCTCGCATCCCGAAGGTTATCTCGCCCCCCTCGAAGGCGGGGCCGGCGGCAGTGGAGCAGGCCAGCAGCCTGCCTCCGGCGGCCAGGACGACCTCGCCGTTCGTCCCGATGTCAATGTAGAGGCGAGGCGGCCCCTCCTGATGAAGCGAGGTGGCGACCACCCCGGCCACTATGTCCGCTCCGACGTATCCCGCCACGGCGGGCAAAACGTGAACTCGCGCGCGGGGATGAAGCAGGAGACCGATCGAGCCGCCTGAAATGCCCACCGATTCGGTGAACGCAGGAATGAAAGGGCTGACGGCGATGTTCGTAGGACGAACCCCCAGCAGGAGATGAGTCATGCACGGATTCCCCACCACGGTGGCCTCGTAGATGTTGTGCCGGCTGATGTTGGCGGATGTCACCAGGATTTCGACCAGTTGGTTCAGACATCCCACGGCCTCGCTCTGGAGTAGTTCAAGCCCTTCGTCCGAGGAGGCCAAGTCCATCCTCGAGATGACATCCGCCCCGTGTTTCGTCTGAGGATTCAAAGTGGAGGTCACGGCAAGGCGCTGCCCCGAGGTCAGGTCGAAGAGGTAACCGACCACGCTCGTGGTTCCGATGTCAAACGCCACCCCGCAAAGTGGTTCGACAGGCTCACCACCCCGAGCAACGTCGAGGGGCGGATCATCCCGCTCCGGCGGGAGCAACTCCAGCACCTCGTTGCCCGCCAGGACGGCCCGCACCTGAAAAGAGGATGAACGAACCGCATCGGGAAGGCTCCGCAACAGCGGCAGCCCGGCAACGGGCGGAATGCCGTGGAATGTGAGGGCGGCTTTCAGCCTTTCGTAGTCGGAGCGCTGGTCGGTCAGCGAGGGACGAGGCAGAACCAGGTCGAGAGAACGAACGTTGGGCTGGAGCGGACGCTGCACTACCTCACCCTCTTCCAGGAAGTTCTCCTGGAGGACGAGGGCCGACTCCGGAACCTCCGCGGTCACATCATCGCTGGGAAAGCAGCGGCAAGCCAGTCGAAAGCCGTCCCTCAATTGTTCCTGGGGGAGCAGGAGCATCTCCTCTTGCGTGACCGGGGAGACAGGGCCGCTAAGAAGTCGGATTCGGCACTTGCCACACGTTCCGCTTCCAGCGCAGTGGCTATTTATGAGAACGCCGGCGGAGAGTGCGGCCTCCAGGATGGTCGAGCCTTGGGGAACAGAGGCAACTACCCCCTGGGTTTGAAAGGCTACCGCAATCTTTCTCACGATTCAAACGCTTCGAAATAACTGAGTTGTTTCTTTGCCTCTTCGTTATCTGGGTCTATGGCCAGCACTTGCAGGAAGGTTTCTTTGCCCTCATCGAAGTGGCCGAGCATGAGATAGGCCTTGGCGAGATCCATCAGCGTTTTTATATCGTGTGGGCAGATCTCGGCGGCCTTCTTGAAATGCTCCAGGCTCTCATCAAATAGGCCGGTATTGAGGTAGCAATGGGCCAGGCCAAGGGTAGCCCCATGGTGGTCGGCGACTTGTTCGAGGATTTGCTTGTAGAGGGGAATGGCCGGTTCGTAATTGCCGGAGAGCCGACATATCTCGGCCTGCTCCAGGATGGAGTCTATCTTTGGGTTATCCATCTTGGCCTCCCCGGGGGACGTTAAGCCTGTCACCCGGCGTTATATTCGTTCCACGCAGGAATTCGACAGCGGCCATCCTTTTCCTCCCTTCCGGTTTCACTTCCTGGAGAAGAAAGCCTCCCTCTCCACTGGCGACCAGGATGCCATCCTTCAGACACGAGATGATCTCCCCGGGCAAAGCCGGGGCTGTTGGCATGCCAAGCGGGCGGCCCTGCAAGACCTGGGTCCTCTTTCCACCCAGATAGGTGAAAGCCCCCGGCAAAGGAGCGGCGGCCCTCACCAGCCCCCAGATCCTCTCCGCAGGCTGCTCCCAGTCAATCAGAAGTTCCTTCTTCTTCAATTTCGTGGCTCTGGGAGTGGTTGAGGCGAGCTGAGCCTGTCGCGGCAAGGCTCCTGTTTCCGCCAGGGCCAAGGCCCTCAGCAGCAAATCCGCGCCCAACCAGGCTAACTTCGTCTTCAAGGTGAGGCAGTTGTCATAGTCCTGGATCGAACAGGCTTCCTGGAGGAGAATGTCGCCGGCATCAACTTCCGGGTTCATCGCCATCACCGTCACGCCGGTAGTCTTCTCTCCCGCCAACAGCGCCCTCTGCACCGGCGCCGCCCCCCGGTACTGCGGCAGCAGCGAGAAGTGAACGTTGAAAGCCCCCAGCCGAGGAAGGGCTAGAATGGCTGGCGAGAGTATCTGGCCGAAGGCCACTACCACTGTGGCGTCGAGGCTGTGCTGTCGCAATTGCTCGCTCAGCGAATTCACATCTCGCGTTTGAATTACCTCCAAGCCGAGCGAGCGGGCAGCCACTGCCACGGGCGGCTCGACCGGCTTTTGCCCCCTGCCGGCAGCCGCGGCAGGCGCGGTCACGCATGCCACAACCTCTCGCCCCGCCCTCACCAGGCGAACCAGCGAAGGAACCGCTTCCTGCGGTGTGCCCATGAAGCAGATGCGCATGACTAGAGGGCCAGCGCCTCCTCGCGTCGTCGTTCTTTCTCCGCCCCAGGCCATCGGCGTGCCAGCAGCCGCTCGATCGCTGCCTCAAGGCTCGTGGGCTCCCGACGATATTCATCCGGCTCGCCCGGCGCCTCGGACGGCACCCTAACCAGCCAGTATAGCGTATCGGCCACGACCCGGTCTATGAACAGCGTGCCGTTGAGGTGGTCAATTTCATGGCAGAAAATGCGAGCCAGCATCTCCTCCCCCACGACCTGAACGGGGCGGCCGTTCTCGTCGAGGCCGGTCACCTTAACCGAGGCCGGCCGAATTATCTCCCCCCGCAGATTAGGCAGACTGAGGCACCCCTCGTGTCCCTGGATGGTCTCCTCGCTCTTGTGGACAATCCGCGGGTTTGCCAGGCAATACTTCTCCTCTTCCCAGGCGCAAACAAGGAGCCGCAACGGGATCCCCACCTGAGCCGCGGCGAGCCCAGCCCCTTCCTCATCTTCCATCGCCTCGAACATCTCCTCCATCAGGCGGCGAATCTCTCTGTCCACCCTCTTTACCGGCTTGCACCGGTGCTGCAGGATCGGATCACCGTAACGGACTACGCTCAACATCCTTCCCTCGAGCCTCCCAATCTATCCCAGACCAAGCGAATTCTGACCCAACTCACTCTTTTTTGCAAGCGCAGGCCCCGTTATTCCCTTCTTTATTTCGAAAAGTGCTCGCAGGGGCGCCAATTCCTCATCCTCACATCAGCGAAATCATTAGCTCCGGGCTCGGCGGCACTCTTAGTCGTCGGGATGTGCTCTCCGTGAGACTTCGACGACCGAGTCGAGTTTTTCGCTGATTTCCGGGTCGAGGGACTCCTTCGGCACTAGCCTGGCGAGCTGATGGTAATTGCCCTTGCTCATCACGTTGGGAAGGTTGAGCTTCTCGAAATACTTCTTGAACAGCGGGGGTAGGAAGTCGTCGCTCACCTTGGTGTCGGGATCCCAGGGGGAACCCCTCCCCAGCGTTTGCATCGCTTCTTCGACCTCGTCTATGCACTCGCTCATGATCGCACGCCGACGGTCGGCTTTAGAGACGGCCCAAAGCGGGCCCGCGGCCTCCTCGGCGGTTGCCTCCGCGTAGGCAAGGAGGACTTCCTTCTGGCACAGGTAGTTCTCGATCTCGCGCCGAACCCAAGTGATTTCAACCAGTCCTTCGTGTTGCACAGCCGTGCCGTCGAGACGATCGAATATCCCGATCCCAACCAGGTCTGGCTTTGCCTCCCTAATCCCATAGAAGTGATTGCGCGCCTCCTGCGGCTGGTTCAAGACGTAGCGGACGAAAGGACGCTCCAGCGCTTTCGTGGCTTCGGTGTGGCCGAGGCGCTCTGCGAATGCTCTTAAAGTCGCCAAATCCGTTGAGCCCTCCAGGTAGAGCACCCACCCGGTCTGTGCCGCCTGAAGGTACTGATCGAAGCCGATCGTGGTCAGGGACTTCAAGACTTGAGAACCTCGGTCGTCCATGCGGTGCGGCCTGCCGACGAACGCAACTACTAGGTCACGCCCGGCCGCTTCGTTGAGCAATACCTCAGAATGGCTGGCGGCAATTATCTGGTTCCGGTTCTCCTCTGCCACACGTGCAAGGAGGTCGTAGGTCTGTCTCTGGCGCAGCACCTCCAGGTGAGCGTCAGGCTCGTCGAGCATGACCACCGAGTCAGGGTTCGCATACATGTAGGCCAGGACCAGGAGGGTCTGCTGTAATCCTCTCCCGGAGGAAGAAAGATCGAGCTTTGTCCCCCCCTCTCGGTAGCTCATGGCAATCTCACCTCGCTCTTCAACGTATTCCGGCTTCTCCAGCTCCACCCCGAAAAGCGACTTGATGTGGTGAACAAGCCTGTCCCACCGATCTGGCTTCTCGTCTGCGATCTTGAAGCAGAGGTTCCGTAGAACCTCCGCTGTTCTCCCCTCGCCCACCCGGACGTTGATGGCCCCGGGGTCAAGACGTGTCTCGTTGGGGGCTAGACCAGACATCGGGGGTAGGAACACCAAGCGCACCCTCTTGGCTTCCTCGGGAATCTCCATGCGGTCTGGGACCTTTTCCTCCGACTTGCGCAGAGGGCGGCAGTAGAATGACTCTTCATTTGCGTAGTCGAATTCCAGACCGCACTCCCAACGTCTGTCTTCAGTTACTCCTTCTACCACTATGTCTATGCGTACGTTCTTGGTCTCCAGCCTGCCGTTGACTTTGCCGACCGCCCTGACATCCAGGCCACGCCAAAGCAGTTTCGCGTCGGGCACAGGCGCCGCGGTGAGATCACGTCGGCTGATAGTGACGCCGGGACGCCTCTCCGGGGGCCTTTCCCCCTTGCGCTTCTCGACCCACTGCCTCAGCCCAACTTCCCAGAGGGCGAGGGCCTGCAATGCCGAGGTCTTGCCTGAGTTGTTCGGCCCGATGAAAAGAACGGGGCTCCCGAGTTCTACCTCAACGTCGCGAAAAAGCTTGAAGTTTCGTACTCTCACCTTTGTAAGCATCGTCTCGTCACCCCCTGTTGAAACAGTATTACATAAGGACTCGGGCGTCCGCTAGGGCCCCGAGCAGTCGGCTTGGCCGTGCTACTCGCCCGTCCCATCACTCAACTCTCGTGCATAGGTAGAATACTGTCCGTTGCTTCCCCTCCCTCACATCAGCGAGACCGGGTCCACATCTATGCTAATCAACCTCCGCTGCGCTCGAAAGTGGCTTTGCAGCACCTTCTCCAAACGGTGGCCGCCCTCCAATACGTCCTCGGTCTTCAGCAGGATATGCCAACGAAACCTCTTCTTCAACTTGTAAAGGGGGGCGGGGGCGGGTCCCAATAACTCAAACGTGCCCCCATCGGTGGGAAGTTCCCGCTTCAGGGTTGAGGCCAGCGCCTGGGCGAGGCGAACCACTTTTCCCTGGTCGGAATGCGTCAGCAGTAGCCTTATCAGATGGACGAAGGGTGGGTAGGAGAGCCGTCGCCTTTCCCGCAATTCGAAGTTGCAGAACGTCTGATAGTCGTGATCCTTGGCGGCCTGGACGGCATAGTTGGAGGGGTTGTAGGACTGCACGATGACCCGCCCGGGTGCCGAGCCTCGCCCTGCCCTTCCGGAAACCTGGGTCAGCATCTGGAAGGTTCGCTCCGCTGCCCGAAAATCCGGAAAGGAAAGGGCGGTATCCGCGTTTATGACCCCCACTAGGCAGAGATTCTGGAAGTCCAGCCCCTTGCCGATCATCTGGGTCCCCACCAGGATGTTCCCTTCGCCGCTGGCAAAACTCCGCAACGTTGCCGTCAATTGCCCTCGCTGCGAGGCCGTGTCCCGGTCAATGCGAAGCACCCTCGCCTCCGGAAATTGCGACAGGATGTTCTCCTCGATCTTTTGGGTGCCGGCCCCGTGAGACCCCAGCCCGGTGCCCTGACACACCGGACAGACCTCTGGAACTTCCCCCCGGTAGTCACAGTGGTGGCAGCGCAGCGAAAGCTCCCGATGGTGCAGAACCAGGCTCACCGCACACCTGGGGCAGCGCAGGATATTGCCGCACTCGTCGCACATGGTAAAGGTCGAGTACCCCCTCCGATTCAGAAAGAGCAGCACCTGCTCTCCCCTGCCCAGCGTCTCCCGCACCTCTTCCTGGAGCCGCTTGCTCAGTTGCAGCTTCTTGTTGTCGGGCGACTCCCGCCGCATGTCAACCAGCTCCACCGCCGGCAGCGGCGCCTCGTCAATCCGCGACGGAAGTTCCAGATAACTCAAGCCGCCCTGCCTCGAGAGGTGGTAGGATTCCAGCGTAGGCGTGGCGCTGCCATAGATCAGCACGGCCTTTGCCCCCTCCGCCCGCTGCCGCGCCAGCAGCCGCGCATCGTAAGGAGGAGTTCCCTGGTTCTTGTAGGATTCGTCGTGCTCTTCGTCCACCACGATTATCCCCAGTTTCTGCAAAGGGGCGAAAAGCGCCGAGCGTGGGCCAAGGGCGATCTGCGCCTCCCCCGCCGATAGCCGCCGCCACTCCCCCAGCCGCTGCGAAGACGTCAGCCGGCTGTGCAAGATCGCCACCCCGTCGCCGAACCGCTCCCGCAACTGGCCTATCGTCTGGGGCGTAAGGCTGATCTCCGGCACCAGAAAGATCGCCTCCCTTCCCAACTGCCGCGCCTTGGCGATGGCCCGCAGATATACCTCCGTCTTGCCGCTGGCGGTAACTCCCTGAAGAAGAAAGGCGTGGTGTTTCCCACTTTCCAGGGCGACCTCGATTTGGCTCAGGGCCTCTGCCTGCGCCGCCGTCGGCGATATCGCCTCTGCGCTCGTGCGAGGCACCAGGTGGCCGATCTCCTCAGCGTTCCATTTCTTTCTGGCGGATGAGGTGACCACCGAAACCTGCTTGGCCACCAGGCCAAACTCCTCCAATGCGGCGAGCACAGCCCCCAACGAGCCTTTCGGGAATTTCTCCTCCAGGGTCTTCAGTGAAATCGGACGCCCCCGCTTGTTCAGATAGTCATAAACCTCGCTGGCAAGCCCCTCCAGAGGGCTGGATGGCGCTGTTCGCCTGGACGAATAGGAGACTTTTACCCTCGGTTTCAGAGCCGCTGGCGAGAGGAGTGCCGCCGCCGTTGAGAGAGGGCACAGGTAGTAGTCCGCCGTCCACTTGGCCAATTCCATCAGGGAATGGGGCAGCCGCCGGTGGTCTTCCAGGCAAGCAATGACCTCCCTCGTCGCAAAAGGAGGTGGACCGCTGCGGAAGCCGAGCACGAACCCTATCGCGAACGAGCCGCGTAAGGGCACCAGAACGAAGGAGCCGACTTCAACCCGCTCGCGAAGCCCCTCCGGAAGGGCATAGGTGAGCGGCACGTCGCCGCCCCTCCCGAGCGCCTCGATCACCACATCCACAAACCGGGCGCTATGGTTCGACTGCGCTCACCATCCTGAGCCTGTCGAAGGACCGGCCTCCGTGGTTCGACTTCGCTCACCACAGGCGGACATTCACACGATACCTTTGTCTCTCGCCAAAGCCATAAGACGGGAGAGGATCGCATCCGCTATCTCCGCCTTGGGAGCCTTGGGGAGACGAACCGGCGAGCCCCATGGGGACACAAGGCTGACCTCGTTGAAGTCGCTCTCGAAGCCGATGTCCTGCCGGGAGATATCGTTGACAACTATCAGATCGAGGTTCTTCTCCCTCAACTTCTCCCTGGCCCGCTCGAGGCTCTCCCCCGCCTCCGCCGCAAAGCCGATGGTCACCTGCCCCTTCTTCTGCGACGATAGCCAAGCCAGGACATCCACTGTGGCCTGCAGGGTCAGGACGGGCGGCCCCTGGGACTTGTCCCACTTCCCAGCCTTGGGCTTGGAGGCCCGGAAATCGCTCACCGCAGCCGCGGCGATAAACCCGTGGCAATCGGGGAAGAGCGCCTCCGCCCTCTCCTTCATCTCCTCCGCCGTCTCCACC
>Ga0315294_10008690_pt1 | contig 11143 bp, 9 predicted proteins | sample YL17G13_40_MG_FD_203626 | JGI IMG/M metagenome (GOLD analysis project Ga0315294, IMG submission 203626) | Sediment microbial communities from Yellowstone Lake, YNP, Wyoming, USA - YL17G13_40 | ecosystem: Environmental > Aquatic > Freshwater > Lake > Sediment | place: USA: Wyoming | collected... | reverse complement strand
TTGCGCAGAAAGCGTTCAGCTTTCGCGTTCTTTCCATTGTTGCTCATGGCTGTTACCCCGTTCTCGATATCGTCTCAGCAGGGGCTCTACAGAGGGCGTCTTGAGGGACTAACTCCTTTTCTTCTCTGGGGAACGCTGACTCCCTCCTGGGGAATTAGGGGAAGCTGGCTGGCGACATCTTTCGCGGCGATGAGGGTGTCTACCTCTCGTTTGAGGCTGGTGATATCGGCGAAATCGCGGTAGACGCTGGCGAAGCGAATATAGGCGATGTGGTCCTGCTTCTTCAGCTTCTCCATAACGATCTCACCCACCATGGAGCTGGATATCTCAGCCTTGCCCAGGCTGTGCAGCTCGTTTTCCACCTCATCCACCAGCTTTTCGATGGCTCCTGTGGGCAGTGGGCGTTTCTCACAAGCCTTACGAATGCCAGTGGTCAGCTTCTCGCGGCTGAACTCCTCGCGGCGCTTGTCTTTTTTGATAATGATAAGATTGCTGGTTTGAATCCGCTCGTACGTGGTGAACCTGAGACCACAGCCGAGGCACTCTCGACGTCGGCGTATGGACTCATTTACCTCGCGAGAATCTATCACTTTGGAATCCGTGTAGCCGCAATAACTGCACTTCATAGAGATAGTCCGCCCACCCAAGATATTGTGGTGCGGAATCAAAGTAGCACAACATGTAGAGGTTGTCAAGAGATTTCCTGAGGATTTTCAGGGTACTTTCAGGCTATATGCCCTTAGCTCTGCTGTTTGCGGCGTAGGGGTATCCAGCGGTAGAGCCAGGAGAACTCGCCGCGCTCCCACGATACCAGCAACTGTCCGGCGATGAAAATCGAGCTGTAGGTGCTCACTATTATGCCTATGATAAGGGCGAGGATGAAGTTGTGGATGGTAGCCCCGCCGAAGGCGAACAGGGCGAAGAGTGCGAACAGGGTGGTCAGGCTGGTGTTGAGCGACCTGGTCAGGGTCTCGGTGAGACCTATATTGACTGTGGTCTCCAGGTCGGCGTTGGGGTAGCGTATCCTGTTCTCTCGAATGCGGTCGAACACCACGATGATGTTGTTCACGCCGTATCCTATGACGGTCAGAACTGCGATGATGAACATGGCATCTATCTGCGCTCTGAGCATGGCGAAGATAGCCAGGAGCACCAGCACATCGTGCACCAGGGCGATGATAGCGCACACTCCGAAGCGGAAGGAGTGTGCCAGTTTGCGGAACGCCCATGCGATGTAAAGGAGAATGCCCACGGCAGCCACCACCACAGCGTAGCTGGTGTATTGGACACGTTCGGATGCCACTACAGCGGAGATGGAGTAGAAGTCCAGGAGAGATAGAGAGCCGAACCGCTGATTCAGGGTTCCTTCGAACTGCACCTGCTCATCGGAGGATAAAGACTTCGTTCGCACCAGGAAGGAATCGAGTGTTTTTTGCTCGATGCTAATCCCCGAAAGCCCGATTGCTTCCAACTCACTGGTCAATTCACTCTGGTCTATCGGTTTTCCGAACATGAGGGCGATTGTGGAGTTGCCTGCGGTCTCGTTCCCTGCTGCCTCGAACTCGGCAAGTCTGATGGTGGTATCGAATTTCGTCTGAAGCCTGTCGACCAGGTCATCTGGTTTCAGGGTTACTCCCTGGAGCAGGAAGGCGTCCTTGGCGCTGCGCTGGATTGTTGCCTGGCTGTGTCCCATGTCGGCGAGGGTGGCTCTGAGGTCAGCTTGCTCGACCTGCTCTTGGAAAACCAGTGTCATAGAGGAGCCGCTGCTGAACTCGATGCCGAGGTTGAGCCCGGCTACGCCCATTACGATAATGCCAGCTAAAATTATTATCGCTGACGCCAGAAAGAACCATTTCCTTTTGCTTACGAAGTTAAACAACTATGATTGCTCCTTGGCTTGTGATGTCTGCTCGGGCTTCTTGGCTCCATAGAGCGAGAGGTTGTCTCCCAGACGGGTGCCCACAAGCAGGCGCATGAATGTCCTGGTGACTATTATAGCTGTGAACATGCTGAGCAGCACACCGATGGCGAGGGTGAGGGCGAATCCCATCACCCTGGGTTCAGCGAACATGTTGCCCATCCAGTAGAGGACGGCGCAGACTATAAGGGTAGTGATGTTGCTGTCGCGAATAGCGGGCCAGGCACGGTCGAAGCCGGTCTCTATAGCTCCTCCCAGCGTTCGTCCTGACCTCAGTTCCTCTTTCAATCTCTCGAATATGAGCACATTGGCGTCAACAGCCATGCCGATAGATAGAATGAAGGCTGCTATGCCTGCCAGGGTGAGCGTTACTGGTATCAGCTTGAACGCTGCCAGCACCAGTATGCCGTAGATAATCAAAGCGAGGCTTGCCATCACGCCGGGGACCCGATAGTAAGCCACCATGAACACTAGTATTAGCGCTAGCCCAACCACCCCAGCGATGAGGCTTTTTCTTAAGGAGTCGCTTCCCAGCGTGGGGTCAATATCTTCTCTGATAATGGGTCCTTTGAGAGTGACGGGCAAAGCGCCTGCGTTGAGCATGATGGCGAGATTACGGGCATCTTCGAATTCGATGTTTTCGATAACGCCTTTCCCACCCTCGATCTTGCTTTTGACTATGGGGCTTGAGATGTAATTGTTGTCGAGGAATATGCCCAGGGGCTTATCCGGGTATAGCTGTCCTGTTATCTGGGCGAAGAGGTCTGCCCCCTCGCTGTTGAACTCGAAGGAAACCAGGGGCTCATTCAGTTGCGGGTCGAGGACTACCTGGGTGTTTCTCTTGAGGTATTTGCCGGTTAGATGTACCTCTTCGCCGCTGCTGTCGACAGCCAAGGCGGGTTTCCAGACAAGATTACCGTTCTCATCCTTCACGGGGTTGCCTGTGCTGTCATAGGTAAGCTCTCTGAAATCGAGCTGGGCAGTCTGTCCGATGAGGTTGACTGCTGTGTCTATATCCCTGATGCCGGGGAGTTGCACAGAGATGCGGTTAGTGCCTTGCTTCTGAATAACGGGTTCGGTGACTCCGTAGGCGTCTACCCTTTTGTTGATGATGTCTATGGCGCCCTGCATGGCTTCTGAGGAGGTCTCGTTGCCTATTTGGGATAGGTCAGCCTCGTAGACAAGGTGGGTGCCGCCGCTCAAATCTAAGCCCAGCCTCATTCCCAGCGTGTTGTTTCCCGGTCCGACATCCTGCATGCTCGGTGCGTTCTTTATCAGCACTTCAGCTAATGACAGAGCAGCCAGGATTATGATGAGGGCAAGTATAATTAAATTCCTGCGGTTCACTGGTTACTCTCCAGGTGCTTTCTTACGAAATCGAGCGCTTCCTCAGTGGTTTTTATCTCGTCTGCAGCCTGTGCTTCTCTGACCATCTCCAGCAATTCTCCTATTCGGGGTCCTGGAGTTAATCCAAACCTATCTATCAAGGTGTGTCCATCCAGCAATCTGGGGGGCATGATGGTCTCTTGTTCCTCGAACCATTTGGATAGCATCTGTGCCGTTGTCTCGGTATGTTTGCGCCACTGGTCGGGGTCTAGCGTGGGACCCCGAGCCGCCAGATGGTCTGCGAGTCCCAGGAATAGCGTATCTATGCCCACATCCGCTGTATCGCGGAAGTATTTGTAGATAGCGCGCCGTGTCGGCATCTCTCCCGTCAGCAGATAGCCAGGGCGCAGGTGATGCTCAATCATCAGTTGCACCATCTTCGTCTCGCGGCTGCTGAACCTCAACCGCTCCATGATGGGGATTGCCATTTTCGCCCCATCTTTGGCATGTCCCAAAAAGCGCATCTTTCCGCTTGGCTCTATTGTCTTGGTGGCTGGCTTGGCTATATCGTGGAGCAGCGCTGCCAATTTCAGCAGAGACCTTCTGGTATGTTCCCCAGAGACCTCTCTTGAGAAATGCAAAGCAAGTTTCTCAGACCAGGGGACTAGAGAGATGACCTTATCATCTTCGTCGCTGGTTTGCTCACGAAGCAAACGTTCGACGCAGGCAACGGTTTCCAGTGAGTGGTCGAACACATCCCAGTAATGCTCCTTGGGCTGTGTCACGCCTTTGGCGCTGGTTAGCTCTGGCATCAGGTAAGCCAGCAAGCCCAGTTTATCGAGGTGGCATAACGATTTATAGGACTTATTGGTTTCGAGAATATAGCAGAGCTCCTCGCGCAGCCGCTCTCCGGAAACACCGGCTATCAGTTTGCTGTCACGCTGTATAAGGGCTTCGGTGTCCGTGTCGATGGAGAAATCGAGGGTAGCCGCGAAGCGGACTGCTCTGAGAAGGCGCGCCGGGTCTTGCTGGAAGCTGTTTTCGCTTACTGAGTGAATAATCTTCCGGCTCAGGTCGTGGCATCCATGCAATGGGTCAATGACCTCGGCTTGCGACCAGTTGCTTTCAGGTGCTGCAAATCTTATGGCTATAGCGTTCACGGTGAAATCACGGAGTTTGAGGTCTTCTTCGATGCTGCCACGCAGTTTGGCGAAATCGAGATGCCAGCGGCGTTCGTCTTTAAGAAGGATTACCCTGGCGACCTGGTTTTCCTCGTCCAGCGGCACCATCTTGCCCTGGAGGGCTTGGGCTACCTCGGAGGCGATGGCTATGGCGTCACCGGCGACGACAATATCGATATCGCTATTGGTGCGACCCAAAAGCCCATCGCGTACAAAGCCGCCGACAACATAACAGTCGATGTTACGTTGCTGAAGGAACCCGCTCAGCTTGTCTAGAAGTGAAGCTGCCCCTTCTGGGACAAAAATGTTAAGCCTCTCTTTAGAAAGATTAGTCATTAAGATTGTTTTTTCTAGATACCGCTCGTCTCTTCCTCGTCCTCTTCAAGCTTCTCTAGCTTGTCCATGCTCTCCAGGTGGTCAACGAACACTATGCCGTTGATGTGGTCTACTTCGTGTTGCAGTACCTGAGCCAGAAGCTCATCACCCTTTATACGAATCAGTTTCCCCTGGCGATCGCGTCCTTTCGCTGTAACCGAGGTGAAACGTTTCACGTCTGCCCTGTAGCCATGCAGGCTGAGGCATCCCTCAGACATCATCTCGGTTTCCTCAGATGTTTTCACAATCTCGGGGTTGATGAGCGTGGTTACCTCTTCATCGTCGGGCAACTGGAATACTACCACTTGGAGGGGCACCCCGACCTGAGGTGCAGCAAGCCCTACTCCTTCAACGTGGTACATAGTTTCAATCATATCATCGATGAGTTTTTGAATGGAGTCGTCTATTTTCTTGACCCTTTTTGCCTTCTGATGGAGCAGGGGATTATCCATTTTAATTACGGGCATAATCGCCATGCTTGAACCCTGACACTCTGGAATAGCTTTTGCGCAATTAGGGAGATTATAGTCTAAGTGGTGGGGGTTGTAAAGATTAAAGCAGGCTCACGGGGTCGATATCTATTACCCATCCTTGAGGAAATGTCAGGTGTGAAAGGAGGGGCAAGGGCTCGGGGCTGCGGATTATTATCTGGTAGCGGTATCTACCCCGCACGCGCTGGGTGAAGGCTGGGGAGGGACCGATCAGGGTGGTATTTGACAGCCCTTGAGAATCCCTCTCCTGCTCAAGGAGGTGATAGACCCTTTCGGTCTCCTTCTGGCAGCGAGCGGAATTGGTGTGAATGTAGAGGAGGCGCACTAGTCTGCTGAAGGGCGGATTGCCCTGCTGACGGCGAAATGCGATTTCCTGCTCGTAGAATGTGGCGTAGTCGTGTCTTGCCGCAGTGGCTATAGAGTAATGGTCTGGGGTGTAGCTCTGTACGATGACCTTGCCTCCCAATTTTCTTCTCCCTGCTCTGCCCGCAACCTGAGCCAGAATCTGAAAGGTGCGCTCGCTGGAGTGAAAATCGGGAAGGTGAAGACCGATATCGGCGTTGATTACACCTACGAGCGTTACCAGAGGCATATCCAGCCCTTTGGCTATCATCTGCGTCCCGATGAGGATATCCGCTTCGTGGGCTAGGAAGCGATTCATTATCTTCTCGTGAGCGTTCTTGCCTCTGGTTGCATCGCGGTCCCAGCGCAGCACACGCGCTTGGGGGAAGGTTTTGGCTACCTCCTCTTCCACCTTTTGAGTGCCGATGCCCAGGAATTTGATGCGCCTGCTCTGGCAGCCAGGGCACATGCTCGGTGGTTTGGTTCTGTAGTTGCAGTGGTGGCATACCAGATTGTCCTCTGCTGAGTGATATGTGAGCGGGATATCGCAGCGTTTGCAGCGCATTACGAAGCCGCAGTCGCGGCACTGTACGAAGGTGGCTGTGCCTCTGCGGTTGAGAAAGAGGATGACCTGCTCACGTACCAATAAGGCATCTGTTATGGCTTTGGCAAGCAGGCGGCTGAAGATGCTCCTGTTTCCCTCCTTCAGCTCACGGCGAAGGTCTACGACCTCGACCTTGGGCAAAGCTAGAGGCTTGCCGGAGCCGATTCTCTCGGGAAGCTGGGGCAGCTTGAATTCGCCTTTTTGTGCTCGGTAGTAGCTGGTGACATCGGGGGTAGCGCTTCCCAGAACTACCACTGAGCTAGTCAACTCCGCTAGCTTTATGGCGACATCGCGGGCGTGGTAACGTGGCTGCTGCTCCTCTTGCTTATAGGTCCATTCGTGCTCTTCATCAATTATTATGAGTCCCAGGTCTGGTTGCGGTGCGAAAAGAGCGCCCCTCGAGCCGATGACGACATCGAATTCGCCATTTTTAATTCTCTGCCATTCATCGTATTGCTCGCCAAGCGATAGCTTGCTATGGAGCACGGCTACCCTGTTGGGGAAACGCGAGGCGAAACGGTCTATGGTCTGCGGGGTGAGGGCTATCTCAGGGACGAGGACTATAGCGCGTTTGCCCTGGGAGATAGCTTGGTCTACGGCTCTCAGGTATATCTCTGTCTTGCCGCTGCCGGTAACTCCGTGGAGAAGGAAAACCTGAGATGTGCCCTTTTCCAGCTCTCCTTTGATTTGAGCCCAGGCTTGCTCCTGGTCCGAGGTGAGAGCTAGTGGTGGCGTCTTTGCAAAGGTGCGGTGTGCCAGCGGGTCTCTTTGTACTCTGACCTCTTCGATTGAGATTAACCCACGGCGGCTCAATGCTTTCACCACAGTCAGGGGGAAGTCGAGTCTTTGTCTTGCTACGGGAAGGGCTACAGGTCCTGGCTCCGCAGCCAGAAGCCTGAGCAGCTTGGACTGCTGAGACGCACCTTTGCGTTCGAGGGTGGCTATTGTTTCGCTTGCTTTTTCGGCAGCCACCGCCAGCCTGAGATAAGACACAATGCGGGGCTTTATCTTCACCCTCTCCAACTCCTGGGTTTTGACGATTAGCCCTTTACGCAAAAGCTGACCGAGTACCGCATCGACATTATCCAGCCCTCGAATCTTCTTGATCTCCCTGAGTTCTACCCTTCCTTCCTTCTGAGCAACACTTAGAATTTTCTGTTGCTGTGTTGTCAGGGAGGATAACGCTAGCTCAGAGGGATTGGGGACAGGCTGGATGAAGGTGAGCACCCTGCGTTCAAAGCCTGGGGGCAGCATCAGGGCTGCCGCATCGAAATATGAGGAAAGATAGCGCTCCGCTATCCAGCGGGCAAGCTCTACCTGATGGGGGAGCAGCAGAGGGTGGGGGTCAATAGCTTCGGAGATTTCCTTTGTTTGCTCAACCTGAGGCTGCTCGTCCAGAGAGAAGACGATACCTTGAACCAGCCGAGACCCGAAGGGCACCCATACTGCGTGCCCCACACTCAGGGAGAAGTTCGGCGGTATAGCATAGCTGAAGGTTCTCGGTTGCGCCAGAGGGAAGTCTACAGCGACCTCAGCGTATTTCATCCTTCGATTTCGACTTCACTTTTTGTCGTGCCATCTTTCCGCTGAGCTGGCGCAGGTAGTAGAGCTTCGCCCGGCGGACTTTGCCGAATCGCATTACCTCGACCTTTTCCAATCGGGGCGAGTGGAAGGGGAATGTTCGCTCCACTCCTATACCGTGAAAAACCTTTCTCAAGGTGAAGTTGGCTCCTGCCCCGCTCCGGTGTACTTTAATCACCACGCCCTCGAAGGTCTGGCTTCGTTCCTGCTCACCCTCGATGACCTTAATTTTCACTCTAACGGTATCGCCGGGTTTGAACTCCGGTATCTTCTCGTTTACCTTGGTGTCCACTACAGAGCTGATGTCCATTGCCTTACTCCTCGATTAGCCTTAAATCAGGCTCATTTTAATTTTATTAGATGCGGCTCACCGCTTTATTTGTGTTACCAGTCTCTTCTCTTGTGGAGAAAGCTCCGCCTTCTCAAAGAGGTCAGGGCGTCTGAGGAAGGTGCGCAGAATAGATTGCTCCCTGCGCCACCGGGCAACCTGGGCGTGGTTTCCCGAAAGCAACACCTGTGGCACCTCCCAGCCCCGGTACGTTTGAGGGCGGGTATATTGAGGGTACTCCAGAAGCCCCTCTGTGTGGGAGTCCTGTGTCGCTGACTCCTCGGAGCCCAGGACACCGGGCAGTTGCCTGACCACTGAGTCTATTACTACCATCGCTGCCAGTTCACCGCCTGTGAGAACATAATCCCCGATACTGATTTCGTCTGTGGCTAGGTGTTCTCTCACCCTTTCGTCTATTCCTTCGTAATGACCGCAGATGAGGATGAATTGCTCAAATTTTGCCAACTCAGCGGCTACCTTCTGATTGAAAACCCTCCCCTGGGGTGTGAGCAGGATTAGCGGAGCGGAGGGATTGTCGCTCTGGTTTTTTATCGCCTCTACCGCATCGAATAACGGCTCGGGCTTCATCACCATGCCCGCCCCACCACCGAAGGGGTAATCATCTACTACCTTGTGTTTGCCCAGCCCCCAATCCCGCAGGTTATGAAAAAAAATGCTCACTATATTGCGTTCCATCGCCCTTTTGATGATGCTCTCATCGAAGGGTCCACTGAACATGTTGGGAAACAGTGTCAGGATGTCTATGCGCATCTTCCCTCCCGCTTACCTTCCTCCCCAACCTTTTTGGGACTCTGCGCATTCTGCTGCTTCGCCTCTGAGGGTTTCAATAGCATGAGGCAATGCCGGCATTATCGCCTCCAGGCATTCCTTTACTGCTTTGGGGCTGCCCGGCAGGTTGATAATGAGAGTTTTCTTGCGAGTGCCAGCCACGGCGCGGCTCAGCATGGCGTTCGGCGTTTTCTTGAGGCTCTCCGCTCTCATCACCTCGGCGAATCCAGGCGCTATTTTTTCTAACATTTCCAGCGTAGCCTCGGGGGTTACGTCTCGCGGGGAAAGCCCGGTGCCGCCTGTGGTTACGACGAGGTCCACCTTGCCGCCGTCAGCCCAGTCAATCAGCTTTTTCTTTATAAGCTCCCTTTCGTCAGGGACAATGGCATACTCAGCCACGCGGGCGTTCATCTGGGTGAAAATCTCCCTGATAGCCTCGCCGCTCTTGTCCTCGCGTTTCCCCTGCGAGCCTTTGTCGCTGACGGTAAGTATGCCTACAGTAAACATTTGCTATGTTCCCGAAAAATGACGTCTATTTATAATATCATACCCGTGCTCTATTGCAAATAGCAGCTTGGGGCAGTAGCAGGCATGGTGTTTTTGTGTTATTATTGACCTCGGAATATGATATAAGGACGATGGTTCCTAAATATAGCCCCCAAGAGATAGAGAAGAAGTGGCAGGCAAGGTGGGAAGGCGACCACATCTATCAGGTGCATGAGTCATCGGAGCGCCCGAAGTGGTACGCTCTGACCATGTTCCCCTACACCTCAGGCGACCTCCATATTGGACACTGGTACGCAATGGCTCCCTCGGACGTCCACGCTCGCTTCAAACGCATGCAGGGCTACAACGTCCTCCATCCCATAGGCTTCGATGCCTTCGGTCTCCCTGCGGAGAACGCAGCTATTAAACATGGCATCCATCCGCATACCTGGACTATGCGGAATGTCGAGAAAATGCGACATCAATTGAGAAGCATGGGCGCAATGTACGACTGGAGCCGCGAGGTTATCACCTGCCTACCCGAATACTATAAGTGGACGCAATGGTTTTTCCTCAAGCTTTACGGGTCTGGACTGGCTTACCATGCCAAGGCTCCAGCCAACTGGTGTCCCCAGTGCAAGACGGTGCTTGCCAACGAGCAGGTTGTGGGAGAGGGGGTTTGCGAACGCTGCGGCACCGCGGTAACGCGAAAGGACCTCGAGCAGTGGTTCTTCAGGATAACCAAATATGCCGAGGAACTGCTCGAATTCCCCGGGATTGAGTGGCCCGAGCGCGTCAGATTGATGCAGCGCAACTGGATTGGCAAGAGCGTTGGCGTGGAGATATCCTTCGGTCTCGACGTGAAGGGTGTGGAGGACAAAGAAATCAGGGTGTTCACCACCCGCCCTGACACGATTTTCGGCGTCACTTTCATGGTTCTTGCCCCGGAGCATCCTCTGGTCGCGAAGCTCACTACCAGCGAACACAAGAATGAAGTTCGCGAGTACATCGAGTGGGCGAGGAGCCAGACGGAGATTGAAAGGCTGTCTTCAGAGAAGGAAAAGACTGGGGTTTTCATCGGTTCCTACGTCATAAATAAGCTCAGCGGCGAGCGGGTGCCCATCTGGATAGCCGACTATGTGCTGCTGAGCTATGGCACAGGTGCGGTGATGGGTGTGCCTGCCCATGACCAGCGCGACTTCGAGTTCGCCCAGGATTTCGGTTTGCCCATTAGGGTTGTCATCTCTCCTCCAGAGTGGTCTGGTGAGCCTCTGAAAGAGGCTTATGTTGATACTGGGAAAATGGTGAACTCAGGGCAGTTCAACGGCTTGCCCGGCGAGCAGGGCAAGGAGGCTATCTCCGATTTCATGGAGGAGAAAGGCTACGGCAGGCGCACCACGAGCTACCGCCTTCGCGACTGGCTCATCTCGCGCCAGAGGTACTGGGGAGCGCCAATCCCTATCGTCTATTGCTCGAAGTGCGGCATTGTCCCTGTACCCGAGAAAGACCTGCCAGTGCTGCTCCCCGAGGACGCTGAGTTCAAACCCACGGGCGAATCGCCGCTGAAGTACTGCGCCTCTTTCGTAAATACCATATGCCCGAAGTGCGGCAGCCCTGCCCAGCGCGAGACCGATACCATGGACACCTTCATGTGTTCCAACTGGTACTTTCTGCGCTATACCAGCCCGGGGTACGACAATGGACCCTTCGACCCTAAGCGGT
>Ga0315294_10008688_pt1 | contig 11144 bp, 8 predicted proteins | sample YL17G13_40_MG_FD_203626 | JGI IMG/M metagenome (GOLD analysis project Ga0315294, IMG submission 203626) | Sediment microbial communities from Yellowstone Lake, YNP, Wyoming, USA - YL17G13_40 | ecosystem: Environmental > Aquatic > Freshwater > Lake > Sediment | place: USA: Wyoming | collected... | reverse complement strand
TCCTCATACGCGGCTGAATTGCCCGGACTGTCCTTTGCGCAGAAGCCCTTCGATACTCCTTCGCAAGACTTCGAGTCCGAATGCTCCCAAGCCTCGCGGAGCACGCACAATCCCTTTCTCCCAAAGCCATAGTCGGCCGGATCGCACGCCAGGGCCACGAAGGGCCGCGAAGCCGCCTCGGCTTTGCGCCGGAACCGGTAGAGGTTCGCCCTGGCGAGGGCTTGAGGAATCTGCTCCGTCTCCAGATACACCACGAAGGGCGAAAACGTGTCCTCCTGCCTCTGCAACCGCGCCAGATAGGAGCGGCGGACTCGGGACTGCCGCAGGAGGGCCGCCAGAATCTTCGGGTGTGCCGTGAACACGCACGCCGAGCACTCCAGCGTCTCCTCGTTTCCTGAGGCGTCGCGGACCCGAACCCCGCTTACGCGGCGGTGTGCGTCCGTCTCGATGGACAACGCGCGGCAACTCGTGTGAAGCTCCACTCCGGCCTCTCGCAAACCCCGCTCGAATGCCTGCACGAGCGAGTCCCCTCCGCGCTGAAACGTGTGGGCGGAGAAATAGTATGAAGCCACCACCATGGCGTGGAGATGAATGGAGATTTCGGCGGCTGTCAGGCCCGTCAAGCAGTAATTGTACACATCGAGGGCCTCCAGCAGATCCTCCTCCACACACCCCTTCCGCAGGACGCTCTCCAGAGTGGCGGCCAAGTGCGACTGGAGATCGGGGTATTCAGGGGATAGATCGAGGTTGGTGAAGGGGGTCTCCTTGTGGATCAGGCGGATGCGTTCGATGTAGGTCCGGATACCTTCGGCGCTTCGAGGGAAGGCCCTCGTCAGGGCGTCCCGCATGTTTTCGAGACCGCAGGGCAGGTGAACCATCCTGCTATCGTCCAGAGCCAGGATGTCATAGCCCTCGGGCCGCATGGGAACGGCCTCTTGAAAGATATCCTCCAGACCCATCGAGCGGAACAGGACCCGGTAGGCGCTGCCTTCGTGCAGACCCCCGGCATAGTGGAAACCGTTGTCGAACCAAAAACCGTTGCGCTGAAAACGGCTCAGCAGAGGAGCGAGACGGGCGTTTTGCTCCACCAACGCCACCTTTCGTCCGTGCCGCGCCAGGATCAGGGCGCCCGAAAGCCCGCTGATCCCCGAGCCGATGACCACCACGTCCGCGCTCAATGTGCAATACCTTTCGCGAGCCAAACGCTATCACAAATGATGAATGATGAATGACGAATGATGAACGGGAAACATTGAACACCGCGTGGCACAAGTTCCTGCCGGCAAGCAAGTGTTCCTAAATGGAGATTCATCATTCATCATTCGTCATTCATTATTCATCACTGTCAGCCCTGCGTGGAAATCAAAAGGCATGAATTCGTCCCGCCGAACCCGGCGGAATTGCACAGGATGACGCCTGGCCGCGCGTCCACCGTCTGGGCGGGGATCCGCAGAACCGGCACGCCTGCTTCCTGCCTCTGGAAATTCCGGTTCCCCGCGATGAACCCGTCCCGCCCCATCAGGACCGAATACACCACTTGCCCCGCGCCCGCCATCCACATCTCGTGCCCGGTCATCCCCTTCAGGGACGAGACCCACGGGGAGCACGATCCAAAAACCTCCGCGATGGCGCGCGCCTCGGCCGCGTCGCCCACCGGCGTCGAGGTCGCGTGCGCGCACACGTAGTCCACTTGGCTGGGCGCGGTGCGCGCGAGGCTCAGGCATTCCTGCATGCACCGCCGCAATCCTTCGCCGGATGGCACCGACAAGCTGTACCCGTCCGCCGAGAAAGCGTAAGAGAGCATTCGCCCCAGGATGTTGGCGCCCCGCTTGCGCGCCAGGTCCATTCTTTCCAGCGCGACCACAGCCGCCCCCCCGCTCGGAACCAGGCCGTCCCGCTCGGAGTCGAAGGGCCGGCTGGCGCCCTCCGGCTCGTCCTCGCGGGTCGAGAAGGCGTTGGTCGCGTCAAAGCTCGCCACCGACTCCCAGTTGATCTCCTGCACGCCGCCGCATAGAACCCGCTCCTGGCGGCCCCAGGCGATCAAGTCGGCGGCTTGCCCGATGGCGTGCCCGCCGCTCGCGCACGCCCCCGCCACGGTCCACGAGGCCCCCTGGTTGCCCAGGAGCGCGTTCAAGTTCATCGTGGCGGTCGAGGTCAGGGACTGGAACACCAGCCCCGCCCCGATCGAGAGGGTGGTTTTCTCCTCGAGTGTGATCCGGACCTGCTCCAGGTTGGCCTGCGTGGCGGAATCGTTGCCGATGACCAGGCCGGTGTGGGGGCTTCGGACCATCTCATCGTCCCAGCCCGCGGCGGCGATGGCTTCGAGCGCGGCGGCATAGGCCTGCAGGTCGAAGTCCGTCATCGTCTTGCGTTTCTTGCGGTCCAGATGGGGCGGAGTAAAGTCCTCGATAACCCCTGTAAGCGCGCTGCGGAAGCCCAGCTTGCGGCGGCGGGGGTCCAGCCGGATTCCCGAACGCCCCTCGCGGAGAGCGCGCGCGGCCTTCTCCACCCCCGTGCCGAGGCAGGAGACGATCCCGATGCCTGTGATTGCCACTTCGTGCATGAAACTCTCCAAGCGCCTTCTCCGCTCCGGGTATTTGCCTGCTTCGTGGGATGCAAATCCCCCCTCTTACCCCGGACCAGAGTATGGATGAAACTCTAAACGGAAACGAGGGCATATGTAAATGAAATATGTAGATGAAAAAGGAGCCGCACGCGTTCCCGCAGGGGCGGGTTGTGGCCCGCGCCCTGCCTGATCGCAACCCGCTCTTGCCCTCAACCCGCTCTTTACAGGGCTTGCTTTCCGCGCGGCTGTATGCTCTCCTGTGCGGTAGCCTGACCCTCAGGGAGGACATCCGTCCATGTAGCCTTGACGCTCCACTAGCGGACTTTGAAAAAAGGAGAGATTCCCATGACTGTTCCCAAGTTCTCATTCGCCTCACGATACACCGTGCGCGACGGCGACTTTGTCGTGTTGCCTTACTGCAGCGAGAAGACGGCATGTTTCCCGCGGGCCCTGCTGCCGCCCCCGCTGGCAAAAGCGGCTGGACCGCCGGAAAAGCGCGGCGGAAAAGAAACCGTGTTCTGCGGCTCCGTGAACGGGAAGAAGGTAATAGCCCGTGCGGCGCGTTTGGACGCGGAGCATTCCGACGCGGCGGGCGAGATCAAGCAATGCGTGTCGTCCGCCCTCACCGCGGCCAGGGATGAGGGCTGCCGGCGCGTGGTGGTGCTGGTGGGCGGCAAACACGCGGACCTGGTCTTGGCCGCGCAGGAAGGCGCGCTGCTGGGGGGCTACCGGTTCGAGACGTATCTTTCCGAGAAGAAGGATCCTCTGGGCGTTATGGCCGTTATGGGCGCCGGAGCGGCACAAGCTTCGCTCAAGCGCGCCCTTTCGCGGCGGGCCGGGATGTTTGCCTGCGTCAACTTCGCCCGCGACGTGCTCAACGAGCCGCCTAACGTGTGCAAACCGCCCGCACTGGCCCGGGAGTTCAGGAAGATGGGCAAAGCGTCGGGACTGAAGGTCACGGTATGGGACGACAAGCGGCTGGCGCGCGAGCGGTGCGGCGGCATTCTGGCCGTCGGGCAGGGCTCGGCGGCCAAACCGCGCCTGGTGCGGGGCGAATACAGGCCGCGCGGGGCCAGGAAACACCTCTGCCTGGTGGGCAAAGGCGTCACCTTTGACTCGGGCGGCTATTGCCTGAAACCGGAGGACAGACAGATAGGGATGAAGTACGACATGGCGGGCGCGGCGATGATGTTCGCGGCGGCGTGCGCGATCGCGCGGCTCGCCCTGCCCCTCCGCGTCACCGTCCTGACGCCCCTGGTCGAGAACGCCATCGCGGGCGACGCCTACATGAACACTTCGGTGCTCACCACGCGTTCCGGACGCACCATCGAGGTCCACAGCACCGACGCCGAAGGCCGGCTGATCCTGGCCGACGCGCTGGCACTGGGCGCGGAGGGCAAGCCGGACTGGATCGTGGACGCCGCCACGCTGACCGGGGCGTGCGTGGTTGCGTTGGGCGACGATCTCGCCGCGGCGTTCGGCACCGACCCGGATTTCACGGCTTCTCTCATGGCGGCGGGCAGCGGCGAAGGCGAGCTGTTCTGGGAACTCCCTCTCCACATGCCCTACGCCGAGCGCCTCAAAACGACGATCGCCGACTGCAAGAACACCGGGGGCCGCCCCGCCGGCTCGATCACCGGCGCGCTGTTCCTGAAACAGTGGGTGCCCGACGGGATGAAGTGGATCCATTGCGATATCGCGGGCCCCGGCGGCAAGGAAGACGCTTTCCGGCACCTGGACAAGGGCGCCAAGGGCTTCGGGGTGAAGACAATCGTCGCCCTGGCGGAGAAGCTGTCCGGGAAGAAATGAGCCGCCGCCGGGCGGTAAAGTAGGGCGGGCGTCTCGCCTGCCGCATTCTCAGAACGGGCTCGCGCGGCGATTCGCAGCGGCGGTACGCTCGCCTCGCAAGACAGGCGAACGCCCACACTACAAACGTTGACGGGCTGGAGTGCTTTGAGTTGATTCGTATCCGCCTGACGCCCTTTCGGAAGGAGTTCGTAGTCAGCCCCGTAAGGGGCGTTTTCTGCGGTTCTCTTCCATTCCGCGGTCCACAAACGCCCCTTACGGGGCTGACTACGAACGAGGTGAGGCTTCATGCGCAATCCCAAAGCCTTTTAACGCTACTGGCGGGAAACCCCTCCACAAAGAAGTTATTCAAGAGAAAAGGGGATACGTGATTTCATAAAATGCTGTAAAGCCCGCACCATGAGCAGGTTTCGCAGGCGAGACGCCCGCGCTACTTTTTCCGGCCATTGGAATTGGTGGTTTCATCAACCCGCGCCGCCGGGCGGTAAAGTAGGGCGGGCGTCTCGCCTGCCGCATTCTCAGAACGGGCTCGCGCGGCGATTCGCAGCGGCGGTACGCTCGCCTCGCAAGACAGGCGAACGCCCACACTGCAAACGTTGACGGGCTGGAGTGCTTTGAGTTGATTCGTATCCGCCTGACGCCCTTTCGGAAGGAGTTCGTAGTCAGCCCCGTAAGGGGCGTTTTCTGCGGTTCTCTTCCATTCCGCGGTCCACAAACGCCCCTTACGGGGCTGACTACGAACGAGGTGAGGCTTCATGCGCAATCCCAAAGCCTTTTAACGCTACTGGCGGGAAACCCCTCCACAAAGAAGTTATTCAAGAGAAAAGGGGATACGTGATTTCATAAAATGCTGTAAAGCCCGCACCATGAGCAGGTTTCGCAGGCGAGACGCCCGCGCTACTTTTTCCGGCCATTGGAATTGGTGGTTTCATCAACCCGCGCCGCCGGATGCGGCTGTGACCAGTGGGACTGGGGGACGTAGGAGCAGTTCTCGTAGCACCAGTCTATGCTGGGCGCGGTGACGAACATCTCGCGGAACGGGCTGACCGCGATGCCGGCCAGGTCCGCCGAGTCCTTGATTGCGAACTGCAAGGCGTAGCGGCCCGGGTTGAGCCGGACCGAGTCCACCCGCACGTCCACGTACCCCGCGCCTTCGAGCCGGGGCGCCTCCCAGCGCTCCTTGCGGCTGCGCAGCACCATCGCGCACGGGCCGTTATGCGCGGTAGCGGTCACGACGAGGGTGGGCCGCTCCACCGGTTTCCCGCAGCGGTAATGAAGCCGGAGGATCACGGGGTCGCTGAGGGGGATTTCGGTGACGGGCATTTCACCGGCGTTGAGGATCTCGAGCCGGCACGAGCATTGCGCGTCTTCCGGGGCGCCCGCGTGCTTCGTGTAGAGGCGTTCCAGGGCCTCCTGCTGGATGATCCTATCGTAGGTCTCGATCACGTGGGCAATGTCGCCCTGCGTCTCCACGCGCCCCGACCTCAGAAGGATGCCCTCGGCGCAGGACTGCCGGATCGCCCACATGTCGTGCGACACGAGGATGATGACGGCGCCCTGGTTGCGCAGCTCACGGATCCGCTCGTGGCAGCGGGCCTGGAACCGCGCGTCACCCACCGCCAGCACCTCGTCCACCAGGAGAACGTCGGGGCGCAGCTGGGCGGCCACGGCGAACCCGAGCCGCACGAACATCCCCGAGCTGTAGCGCTTGACCGGCGAGTCAATGTAGTCGCCGATCCCCGCGAACTCCACGATGTCGTCGAAGTACTTGCGGATCTCCGCGCGCTTCAGGCCCAGGATCGAGCCGTTGAGGTAGATGTTCTCGCGTCCCGACAGCTCGGGGTGAAACCCCGCGCCCAGGGCGATGAGGGCCGCCACCTGGCCCCGCACCCGCACGAGGCCCCGGTTGATGTGCGAGATGCCCGAAAGGACGCGGAGGACGGTGGTCTTGCCGGAGCCGTTCGGGCCGATAATGCCCAAACTCCTGCCCTCTTCGAGGTGGAACGAGACGTCCCGCAGCGCCCAGAACTCGTTACGCTCCGGGTGCATCCCCAGCAGGGACAGGAAGAGCTTGCGAAACCGGTTGGAGCCGTAGCGCCGGTCGTACATCTTCCAGACCTTGTCGAATATCACCCGCTCCATGTTGAAACCTAAGTGCTGAGTGCTGAGGACTGAGAAAAAAGGACTGAGTGTTAGAAACCCTTTTTCAGAAACTTGCCTGAGCTCTTCAATCCTGTTCCAGCCGGCATAACGGCTTCGCCGGAGAAAGGACGGCAGCCGTCATGGCTCAGCGATTCTTTCATCGTCTCTGTGCGGCGATAAGCTCCCGCACCTTGGGCACGAGCCGGTTCGGAACTTCCATGAAGGTCTGGGATGGGTCTTCGAATGCCGCTTCGTCCTCGGCGACAGCCTCCGCCTCCGTTTGAGCTTCGTAGTGCGCGAGAACCTTGCGAACTCGTTTCTCATCCCATCCTGGGGGGAATTGTTTCTGTTTTATCTGTTTCATGTTCTTCCTTTTCGGCGGCGGCGCCGCCGGTATGCAAGCAATGGTTTGCCCGTCAAGTCGTACGCCGTGATAACGAAAACGCTGTCTGGCTCCGGGTCTGGAACGTAGATCACGCGCAGGTATCTGCCTGCTTGTGTTTGTCCAATGGCAACGCGCGCGCCTTCCGTGCCGGGACGATCTTCTCCGGGGTGGCTCAGGACAAATTTCACCTCCTCTTCCCTCACGCCATGATCGTATATGTGGGGTTGCCCTGTGTCAAGATCCACGTAGTACCGGGTTTTCATTTGATCCTGTTTCCAGTCGGCATATTCTAGACCACGTCCGCGAAATAACGCTCCTCGTGCTTGAAGAAAGAGTACCCCACGAGGAACAGGCCCACGCTGAACGCGGCCGCATAGATGACATGGTGCTCCCAGGGGGATTGCCGGGCGATCAGGGCCAGGCGGATACCGTCCAGAAGTCCCGTGACAGGGTTGAGGATGATGAGGGTGGTGAAACGCCCGCCCGCCAGCGCCCGCAGGGGATAGAACACCGGCGTGAGGAACATCCACAGCGAGAGCGCCAGTCCGATGAGGTGCGACACGTCGCGGAAGTACACCTGCATGGCGGATGCGAAGAAGACCAGCCCCACCGTGAACAGGCACAGAAGCGCGAGAAACACCGGCACCCACAACCATCTCACGTGGGGGAGGAAGAGATAGGCCCCCGTGAAATGGGAAGCGAGCCGGGGGAAGGTGTGGGCGACGAGCGGGGCCAGGTGTGTCCCGGCGAATGCCACGATCATGAACATGAGGAACGCGAAGAAGAGGTCCACAAGGTTCATCAGCACCGATGAGATGGGAAGGACCTCGCGCGGGAAACAGACCTTGGTCACGAGGTCCATGTTGCTGACGAGCGCGGTGGAGCCGTTCGTGACCGCCTTCTGGAAGAAGCTCCAAAACGTGAGCATGCAGAGCACGTAGATGGGGAAAGGACACTGGAACGAATGGATATGCTCGTCGAGCTTGGCGCGGGTGAAAATGTAGGTGGCGACGATTGTCATGGCGGCGGGGATGAGCAATGCCCAGCCGACGCCCAGCAGGGACTGCTTATAGCGCGCGCGGACGCCCCGCTTGGTCAGGGCGTAGAGCAGGTAGCGGTTCTTCCAGAGTTGGAGGAGATGGTGGAGAATCCGGGGGTCAAACATGAAGAACCGCCGCCAGACGCGCGCAAGGCCGGACCGGTTTTCCGGCTCGATGATCTCGAGTGTGGTGGTGTCTCTGGTGTTTTCCATGAGAACTCGCGTTCATAACCCCCGGCGGTAATATACGCATCGTGTCGCGGGATGTAAAGCCCTAGAACGCGGAAATCGGGGCGCCACGCCAAGCCTGTAGTATCAACTGCATTTCATTTCGCAAGGGGCTCGGGTGCCACGCCAAGCCTGTAGTATCAACCGCATTTCATTTCGCAAGGGGCTCGGGTGCCACGAGGGTCTTAGGAAACAGCATACTCCCTCACCGTTCCGTCCGTGTTCGTCCGTGTTCGTCCGTGTCCGTCCATCCCACCCTCTGATTGAACTCCGTCTCGCCTGGCGCGCGGACCAAGGTCCGGGCGGGGTCAATCGCTCCGCTCCTGAGCGCCTCGCGGATCTCCGTCAGGGAAGCCGGATACTCCTCGTGCTTCATGGGACGCAGCTTGCTCTGGACCCTCACGATCCATGGATAGGCTGAGCCGGCCCCCGAGCCGTCCACCGCGGGGCGCGCCGGAAGAGCGGCCCGGATGTCTTCCAGAAGGCGGATCATCTTGTTGATCTTGAAGTACCAACAGCTCAACTCCCGCAGCAACAGCCACAGAACGCTGCAGGCGAGAACGCCCGCCACCACCGCCCCAACCATGTCCAGAAAGTTCATCGTATTCTCTCCTTCGTGCGGCTCGTTCGTTCCCCAGGGGCCCTCACGGAACGAGAACCTTGGATGGACTATACTTCAGTCCGCGAAACATGGAGTGGTGGTACGCTACCAGGATATCCGCCCCGCTCTCGAATCTTTCCAGAAACTCATACCCCCGGGGAGTCAGCCGCACATAGAGTGTCGTGCCCGCAACTCCACTATGCGGTGCCCCCTGCAAGACCTGCGTGAGGAGGAAATGCAGGAGCGAAACATCGCGCACGCCGTCCGGCCCCGCTGAACTGAGGGTGGTGTCAATTATGAGCATTCCCGTTGTGGAATACCCGTAAGGCCCGGAACCGGCGCAAGTATCCGGAGGAATCCTATCCACATAGCCGACCGGAGTGGTCAAGCACGGAAGACCGGGCGGGAAGACGTTCCAGTCCACAACATAGTTCGACAACCCCATCCGCAACGCTCTCATCTGCGCCAGCGCCTTCTCTGTCTGGTTCCGCCGCAGCACCCAAGGTGTGGACGAATCCCGATAGGGTGGATTTGGCAATCGCACGTCCGGACGGATCTTCTTGGGAGATGGTTCGCTTAGAAATCGCGCAATATCTTTTTTCGCGAATTCCTCATTCTTGCCGGAGGAAGGCGCCTGCATCAGCGCTTTTGCCCGCTCCGCCACCTCGGGGGGAATCCCGCCGTACCAGTAGTGCAGGCCATAAAGCATATCCTTCTCGCGTTGCAGATCCTGGGTGCGAAGCGCCTCCTGAATCAAAAGGGGCCGCAGGTCTCTTTCCCCGTGATCGTATAAGCGCTTGATAAGGGAATACACAGAGGCCGACGGCTCTTTGAGATGGAGAAGAAGCATTTCTCGCGTGGGCTTGACGCCCTCATACCAGTAAGGCTGGCCTGCATAGAAATGCACAAACAGTGAGAAAAAGCGCGCCTGATCCGGTCCACTGAGCCGATTCTTCTGCTCATCAGGGATCTTCGGCCATGCGAGAACGATACTACGCGTCAGTTTCGTGCGTGGCGTGGAAGTGGAACCAGGCCGGTCATACAAGATCCTCTTCCAATCCTCGAGAACGCTTCCGGTTGTCGTTGGCTTATCATCCGGGAGAGGACCCAGCCATAAATCCAGCGCCCCTTTGTGATGACCCTGCTGCGCGATTTCCGAGAGATAGTATCCCTGGATCGTCCGTATGTCTTTCCCTGGATACTCCTTTTCAATGGAGCGGAAACCCTCCGCCGGATCCTCCGCATAATAGGTTAGAAGAAAGTCCGCCCAGTCCCAGTATCTGTAGTACTCTCCCCGTACTTTGGAACTCAGCGCCTCTTGAATCGCCTTGCGGCAATGCTCAAGCGCCTCCCGGTTCTTCGAGGCTATGATCGCCCTTATCGTCGGCCAGAAGGTCATCTCGTAAGGCCCGCCATCCCAGGACCGTGAGTTCGGGGTCGCGCGATCCAGAATCATGAGGAGAGCCGGAAGATACCGGGCTTCCTGACCCGGCGGAATCAGTCTCAGGACAGAGGCGGGATCGCCTGTTCTACACGATTCCGGATTATTCAGAAAGGCCTCGATGACGGCTCGATCCAAATCCACTCTGGCGGCAAGTCTCAGCAACGCCTGAAGCGCGACGTGTTCCTCTTCTTTGGTCAGAGTGGGTAACGCCTCGAGAAGTGCCTTGGTTCCGTCCGGGTCGCCTTTGCCCGCCAGAAGGATCGCCGCCGCCAGATGGACGGGGCGCGACTCACTCCGCATCAACGCGCGCCAAGCCTCGGGCGAATCCGGCTGGACCGTTTGCCTGGGCGGGACCAAAGGCCAAAGCCACCAGCCCGACGCGAGCAGGAGCGCCAGTATGGCCAGCGATGCTCCACCTACCCACGCCCACATCTGGCCGCGGCGAGTTCTCCCTCCCGCTACTGGCGAGATTCCACCCTTCTCTGGCGATGTTCCACCGTTCTCTGGCGAACTTCTGTTGCTCTCTGGCGAGTTCTTGTCCGTCATGACCGCCTCTTTTCCGCCGTTCCCGCGTCTGCGCAATCCTGGAGTGCCACCGGACAACTCTATGCCTCGTCTTACCAAGGATTCAAGAGGAAAGAAGGCTGATTTGGGCGTATTTTGACTCCGCTACGGGCGCCTCGTGACGGTTCCACCAATGCGAGTGCCAACTAAAGTAGGGCGGGCGTCTCGCCTGCCACTTTCAAACGCCGCGTTCACAGCGCCAACTCTATGCTCCCCAGACCCACAGGCCAGGGATTCATTGGCAGGCGGGCCGCCACTACCGTTTAATGGTTTCTGCCCGCTTCAGCAGCGATTTCGTAGGGGGTGTTGATTAGACAGAGTTCACTTGAAGCGGAAGTCGAGTTTGTAGTTGTAGAGCCAGGGGATATG
>Ga0315294_10008685_pt1 | contig 11145 bp, 13 predicted proteins | sample YL17G13_40_MG_FD_203626 | JGI IMG/M metagenome (GOLD analysis project Ga0315294, IMG submission 203626) | Sediment microbial communities from Yellowstone Lake, YNP, Wyoming, USA - YL17G13_40 | ecosystem: Environmental > Aquatic > Freshwater > Lake > Sediment | place: USA: Wyoming | collected... | reverse complement strand
TCCTTAACCTTAACATCTCCATGTCTTTTTTTAGTTCCAAGTCCAGAATACCCAATAGCATCAGGGTGTGAAAACATTATTGTAGGTTCGGGTGAATTGAATTCAAACCTTTTCCTAATCGTAATCAACATCCACTTTTCGTATTTTCCGAATTCGGCAAAATGGTGCAATGGAATAGTTGATTCGTCAGGGTATCGCGCAAATCGTTCATTGATACATTCGATCATAAATTCACGATTTGCGATGCATTGGCTTAAAACTATTCGATGTTTATTCGAAAAGATTGGCGGTTTAGTCCAGGTATAGATCCCCCATCGATTCATATTATACCCGAATTCATCGTCATTCGGCCTGAAACATGTAAAATGGCTTGGTGGATACAAACAATCGTCTTCGCATAAAGCCACATACTTTGTTGTCGCCGCATTGATGCCGACACGCACCTGTTTATAAATATTAACCTGAGATCTGCCAATATCACCAACACATATGTTTTCACCAAAATTCATTGGTTTTTGAGATACACTGATCAACGGAATATCACCGATCGACTGCAATAACCGCTCACGAGTAGCGGCGATAAACCGATCATTGGCAAAATTTGCCGTATAATAAACAACAGTCAGATCGTTCATTTCTTCTCCCAAAAGAATGATCGGGCTATATTACCATCCTGTGGATATCGCCTCATCCTGGTCGTCACAAACCATGGACTGATAGCAAATGCATATGTCCAGGCACAAACCACCTCTTTGACGTTTATGATTGCCGGTTTTTTGTGAGTTTCAAAATCGTGGCCGGCTATAATACCGCCTGGCCTGACTTTCTTTCCCCACTCTTCCAAGTCATCCGCAACGGCTCTAAACAGATGATTACCATCGATGTATACAAAGTCAAGGCTATTATCTTCGAAGTCCTTGACGGCCGCCATGCTCGGTTTCTTAATGAATTGTACTCTGTCACCATAATGAGCGAGTTTTTCCTTGGCACACGTTTCAAAATTCGTCAATTTTTCTTGTATTGGAAAATCTAAATATCCCGGATAGGATAGGTATGGATCAATGCAATACAGTTTCAGATTTGGATGACCGCCAAGAAGAATTTCAGAGAATCTTCCCGCCGCAACCCCGATTTCAACACCTACATTTAATCCGAGTTCACAGAATATACCAGCCAGATCATCTCTAAGACAATCGAGGTGTATCGGCATCTTACCAACATAATTTTCTTTTCCAAATTTCTTCAAAATAAATTCTGTTGTTGTCATTTTTTCACCCACAGGAAAGAGGCTGCGTTATGTGATTGATTCTTGGTTTTAAACCAAGGTCTTATTTTATAAGCTTCGGTATACCCATACACGCATTCATGCACATGGATATAACTTCCACCTATTCGATGTTTTTCAAAATCATGGCCTGATATAATTCCTCCAGATCTAACTTTTTTACCCCACTCGACAATATCGTTACAACAATTCTGAAAGTCATGATTGCCGTCAATATACACATAATCAAGAGAATTATCTTTGAATTGTTTGACCGCATCAAGGCTGAATGATTTTATCATCTCAGCATTATATGGTTTCATTCTTTCGATGGATTCCGCCATGAATCCATCAAGTTTTTCCTGATTAACATGATCACGATACCCTCGATATGTTTGCCACATATCAATACAAAAATGTTTTACTCCAGGATTATTTTTACAAAGAGCTTCCGAGAACAATGCTCTTTCAACACCAATCTCTGCTCCGATTTTATAATCAAGCTCGTTAAATAATACGGAAAAATCCTCACGAACTATCGGGAGTTCGATTGGCATTTTACCCTTATAATCGTTCAAATTATATTTGGTAAGTATATATTCATTTACGTCCATTTTATCCACTCCCTCTTAATCCATGAAATTTGAAACATTATTGAAATTGCTGACAATTGAAGTGTTTGGGCTTGCTTTGATATAATCATATCTATATTTAAATAATGGAAATATTTTATCATAATGATATTCATTATTTAATTTTGGGTCGGTGTCGTGCAAAATAATATATTGAGAATTATTGCAAAGTTTTTCTGCAAGGCCCCATCTCGCACCTGAGTCACAATCTATAAATACGATGTCCCAATATGCTCTAATATCAAATTTAGACCAATCATCAATAAAACAAATTTCATGAAAAGTATCAGAAAATTGTTTACTATATTTATAATATTTTGGATCATGTTCACAAGAAACTATTGGTCTTTTTTTATCAAAACACATCCAATGTATTAATGGTGTACTATATAATCCGGTTCCAATTTCAAGTATTGGCCCATACGTTATCCGTATAGTTTTAATTAAGACAGGAAAATGAGAACTCCATCCTTTACGAATTTTCATTTTGTTCCCCAAATTTCTGATCTAAGCTCATTGGTTGATCCCCACATTGGAAGTTTGTCCATTGATATTTTGAGATGACCTGTTAAAGATCTTAATCCCATGCCAGTTTTTATTGTAACAACTGGGTTATCCGAGTTCCAAAAAAAATGATCCTTGGTAGGAAAAGTAAATTTTCCATGATTCATTTTAATACCTATTTGTAATCGTTCTATCCAATATTCGCGCCCGGCTGTCTGAGCACCTTCACTAAAATCCTTCTTCCAGAATTTATTCTGATTACCCCTACTGACCCATGATGAAAATAGCCAAACGTTATTATATCTATAAGCGTCTTGATCGGTTGGCGGGGTAAAATTAAAATACTCAGGCGGATATAAAACATCAGCTTCAGCGGCAATGCAAAATTTTGTCGTTGCTGATTTTAATCCTATTAATAATTGTTTAAAAGCCGAAATATCACAAACTTCGGTTTCACCAACGCATATATTTTCACCAAAATCAATCGGTTTTCTTGATACCGATATAATGGGAAGATCGCCTTTATTTTTCAATATAATTGATCTTACTTTGGATTCTAAAACAGGATCTTCAGTATTTGCGGTATAGTATATAATTGTCGTATCAAGTTGCAAGAGACCATCCTTTATTATAAATTAATGTTTCAACGTTTTGCATACGCCTATTAATTAATAATAATTCTTTTTCCGATTCTTTAATAGCCTCATTAAATTCACTATATTGATGTTTATAATGTTTTTGTCTGATATCATATCCATGAGATATGTGTGTTAATTCATGAGCCGTTAAACATTTAATACACTTATAATCAGCATTACGGGCTTGATTATAAAAATCAAGATCCTCAAGACCATACGATGATTTTTCTTCAGCGTATCCATTAATTTCAGCCCACATTGATTTCTGAAAGATACAGGTTCCCGACAACCCTCTTAGCTTATAAGGTTCACCTCTCCATTTATCAGTTCGTATATAAAATTCACGATTTGGAAGTGGTTTAATATGTTTGAAGCACGGAAAATTAATTTTTACATCACAATCAACTATAAATATTAATTCGGTTTTGGTGTGTTTAATGCCGACATTGTGAGCGCGGCCAGGGTCCCAATAGGATTGCCCGGGCACGCGCACAATGCTTATTCTATCATCATTGATGCTATCTATTAACGGGATAGCCGACTCTTCAGAGCTCCAGTCAACGATTATAATCTGATCAATCTCGGGCAGTTTGATCCAAGTTGGAAGAGATTGAGATAAATAATCCAGACGGTTCATGAAGCGGGTTACTATCCCGATCGAGTTACCGTGGATCATTTTCTATTCTGTATCTCTTTCCAATTCTCGGGCCACGTAGGGACCGGCCAAAATTTATCTATCAGCCATTCGAGGTCATGGATTCGATCAGGCCACCTGTTATTCATCCAATAATCGGCGGAATACACGGCCCCGTTAATCATTTTCTGTTTGGAAATATAATATCCACGACCGTATTTTTTGCCTTTATGAAGATGGGCATACCACGTTTTCTTATTGATCACGCAGCGCCCTCCTGATAGCCAACACCGATTCATTATCTGTTGGGCTTCCTGAACGAAATCACCGTACCCGACACAATCCATTCCGCCGAATTTCCAAAAATATTCTTTATGCATGAACCAGCACGAACCCTGTGATGACATCTCATCGTCAATCGGGATATCCAATCTGGATCGGGCACGATCATTCCATACCTGACCATGCATACCGATCTCATCCGGTTTCAGATATGGATAGGTCAGGTAATGATAATCGACCGGTGATTTACCGTTTTCAGCGATTGCCCAGTTCTCCGCATCAAGACTTTTGCGCCTCGGGATAACGATCCAATCCTTGTCGCAATCCGCCGCAAGGGTAAGATCAAACCCCTCTTCCACCATGCAATGGGCGTCGAGTTTAAGAAGATATTCACCCTTGGCTATTTTGGCAGCATCGTTGATTGCCGGCCGCATACCTTGAGCAATCGGTTTCCTGATAAAGACAAGATTTTCTCTTTCAGGAATGGGAGGGGTGGGTTCATATCCATCAAGAACAGCTAAAATCTCAAAATCCCCACGACATTTTTTAAACAAATCATCGATCGTCTTCTCGAGAAATATTTCATTCCTCGAGGGGAGAATAACACTGACCTTTGGCATTTTGTGCTCCTATACTAAAATGACTGGTAATCGCAAAAGAAGATCTATGGTTGTAGGGGTAATGACTTTCGCAATATTCATCCAGTAACCGGACGTTGGCGGTGTTTGGGTTAATTCTCCATTTTCATCGAAGAAAATCCCTTTACCAACAATCCAGTTCCAGTCTAAATTTGTAAGTCTACCCATCTTTTGTACTATGACGTTGCCACCCTCTGCAGCTTCGCCTAAAGCTATACCGACCACCCGGTCGACCTGCGTTACATCCGTACAATCCGCATGAAGGATCGTACCATCATCATCTACAAAAACGGCTTTTAATGCCGGTGTTAGAACTTCTCCTGCGACAAAAGGCGCGGAGCCAATCATGCCTACGGTATTTTTCAGTGTGAAATAACCGGAGACTAATTCAAAGTCATCAGATGAATATTGGAATATTATATGCTGATGACCATCATCAATACGTAGCGGCAGATCAACTGTTACCGGCAGGTGATCATTAAAAAATGGAAGGGTACTTCCAGTATTACCTTCATCAGTAATTGGAATTGCGGGTATATTATCCGCTGTCAAAAAGTATTCATTATCATCGGGGTTAAGCTCCTCAAGCGTGAGGAGCTGACTTAGGATGTAATTCTGTTTTGATAATACTTTTGTTGAACCATCAAGAACACTTAACTTTGGAAGCTTCGTGGTCTCAACATGACTAATAACGAATCTTTTATTATTGTCAAGATTGACAATTAAATCTTTCGTACGAACTAAAGGATAATTTGACAAACGGGCACGTATTGTATCAAATACATTTTCAAATTCTTTTTGTGAATCAGACTTTTTAGGATCAGAATCAAACGCCACCTGTTCGCGTATAGCCTGATAATAACCTGCGACATATCCAGATCCCTTACAAGTATCACAATGAGTTCTGACACGTTGCTGACGTTCTGCCGACCAGCAAGTTGGGCATCTGGCACCAAACGATTTCTTTTTAATTATGAGGCACGGCTCGCCGTGATAAAACGAATACAGGATATCTTCAGCATAGCGCATTGTCTCGTGTACGCCGTCGCTATACATACCAACGAAAACGGTTGAGGAAAAAAATTGATTGGTTTCGTCGGCTTTTTCTATTGCAAGGACTTTATAATAAGAGTCCTGGTTGAAATCATATTGTCTGACCTGGTGAGTGTAGGATAAGGGGCCTACAGCACCATCTATCTCTACAGGATTACCATCGGCATCAAGAACTGGAAGGAATCCAGATATTGGATCCCTTGACCAGTGGATTTGAAATTTAAGATCGTCAATCGTATCGCCTGGTGCAAATGATGGTGATGCAGACGCCGATTCTGAAGCAGATGATGACGGCGACAATGATGGCGATTGAGAAACGGATGCTGATAAAGATTCTGAGCTTGACGGAGAGGTAGATGAAGATGCTGACGGATTAGGTGCCAGATCCCATTCCACATAAAAAAAGTTGGAAGACGTCTTAACCACTTCTATCATCGTGAAATACATAATTATACCTACAGATTATATACGGTGTACGTTTTTCCACCATCGATTGTGGTTAAGAATTGTGATCTATTAATAAATTTTACAATATCGGGAGAGAAAATTAAACTATAATCATTTGAGAAATGTACCCACTTTGTCGCCTTTGATGTATCCTCTTCCAATATGATTTGACCAAATTTACAAAGATTCTTCTTTGTCAAATTAACGCCTAATTTAAAAAGATATTCAGTATCGACACCGGCTGGAACTATATCGGCAGCGCCTGAAGAGAAGAAATATAATGGGCCAAATTTTTTATAATTGTTGGATGATTTGTCTATTTTTACCACGTTGCCGCAATAGTGATCTGACGTTTCTGAGGGGTGGTAGCCTTGTAATTGAAGTCTGTTGAAATCATCGGCTGTCCTGACACCAGAAGAGACGCGCATAGAGCATCCTGCTGGCATTGCCGATCTTACTACCTGGAGATTCTTAGCAAGATTATCAACCAGAAACTTTTGATAGTCGTTCTCCGGCATCCAATCTTGGTACGCCCCAGAGGGTCGAAGCTCTGCATAGGCAAAGCTTAACGAGGCCATCTGCATTTAGTACCTCCTCACTAAATATACTTCTAAACGAAAAAGGCAGCAAGCAGCTGCCTTTAATATTACAGTTAATACTATTTTTTTGCAAGATTAGATTTTGCCGGCTTTTGCCAGGTTGATCAGTTTTGCAACAGTTTTAAGATCGATATGGTTTGGCATGTCATCCGCTTCTCCACCCTGTTCCTTTTGAGCCGTTTCTTCACCTTGACCCGCAACTTCCTGGCCTTGCGCTGGTTGCCCGGATGGGGGTTGCTGTCCCATTTGCGGCTGAGCCTGAATATCTGGAACGAGTTCATTAACTATATCCTCCTCAGGTGTTGAGATTCCCTGCGGAGCCATCTCGGGAGCGGCGGCTCCTTCAATCTGTCCTGCGTCTGCACCTTCCTGTCCTGCCATGGCTTGGTTAGACATCATATTTGTGAAATTCATACCGACATGAGCAGCGGTTCTTGCCACAAGATCCATAGCCGAAGGATCGCCTTGTGAAGCTGCCTGCATGACCTCGGGACCAAGGAATGATTGTGCAGCCCCGATCATTTCAGGAGGCGCTCCGGGCATCTCAGGAGCCATTTGCTGTTGTTCATCATAGCCTGCGGGAACAGCCGCATACTGATCCTGCTGACCAGCTTGCCCAACAGATGTATTCTTATACGGTTGCAGATTTCCCTGATTACCGTAATAATCATTCTGGGGTTGATTGGGGGTAATCTGGGGAACAGTCTCGTTGAATGTGGCGCTATCCTCAGCCGTCTTCTTCATGTATTTGGACTGCTTCATCGCGGTCCGAGCGGCTGACTTTCCGGAAGCGCAAGCAGCTTGCTTCGTAAATTGTTTCATTGTTGAACTCCTTTTTGTATATATTGCGCTACTACCTTTTTTATTTTTTATAATATACTTAAAGTATTACTTTAAGCAAACATTGTAACTATCCTGCTAATATAGAGTTAGGGTTAAGTACAGCCGATCTCCCATGAAGGTAGCTATAGGGCGAACTACACCCTCCATAACCATTCTGTATGTTAATTGCTATCTTAATCTGCGTCAAAGTTTTGATCTCCATATCTGTCGCTCTGTAAAGTATCTGTAAAATATTCAGATACCTGTTTCCATCAGAAATCTTTACAGTTATGCCGCCATTATTATAAGCCAATTCGTTTCTGGCCTGTACAATACTATTTGAAATCAGACACTCAATTGTCGCCTGATGAATTATCAAATTTGGAATTGGAAAAGTGTCCCAACCGAATGGGCCGATGTATGGAGGAATTGCATCAAGAAATCCCAATGCCATATTAAGATAAAGTCGAAGATAACTATCTTCATTCTCTTTTTCAAACTTCAAAAGCCTATTAAAAGCTTCATGATCTTTAATAAAGTCCCTCAGGGCTGCCGTGTATGTCGCGATGTCTAATGCCATAGAGCCCTCACTTTAAGTTAAAAAGGCCCGACCCAGTTGGGGCCAGGCCTTTATTTATCACCATTCTCCAAAGGACTTTCTTATACCGTCAGACCGGCGTAATAGGTCGAAATCGCCGCATCAACCGTACCGGAAGTCGTGACTTCCAGGCCTGTTGCTGTTCCGGGAGCCACCGACCCCTTAAGGGTCAACAGCGCACAGGACAGAGCGTTTCCGATACCCATTGCAATCGATTCCTTGGTCTGCCACTCGATGAGACCGAAATTCGACTTGATCTCGAAGTTCGGATCGCCCAGCGAGAAGTTGTGGCCGAGAAAATCGGGTGTCGTGAATGCCCACATGTGTCCCTGCGGAAGAATGTCGCTCTTGATCGTCCGAACGACTTTGGTTCCGAACAGGGTATCAGACGAGATCCCATTCAGAACGCGGTCTTTACCGAAGTCATCGCCGGCGCTCGGCAGGATAACCGCGGTCTCGAACACTTCCTGACACATCAGGATGCAGCCGACTTCCTTGCGTTTTGCATCGCTGCCATTGATACCGGAAGCAAGAGTATTTTTGATCTTGACGATATCGCGGGTAGAGATTTCAAGGTCGACGGTGGGTGTACCGGTATACTTGACGGCTTTGCAGGTTGTCGCGGTCGCAACAGCAACAGCGGCGCCGATCAGGCGAAGGAAGAACTTATCTTCGAGCTTCTCCAGAACGGGAACGGATTTGTCCTCGATACGTTTCGTGATCTTGTACTGGTAGGCCCGAAGGTCTTCCACCGTGATCTGGAAACGGCTGGTCGAGAAATTGATGACCGGTATGATATACCGTTCACCCTTGACGTACTTTCCGTTCGGCTCGCCGAGGTTATCAACACCAACCGCAGCCGCATCCGGTTCAATGTCACGGATGACATACAGCGAGTTGTCGTTGATGTTGCGCTGGCAGTCAGAAGTCGTGATCGGCTCCTGCGGGACGATCGCCCGCGAGAACGCGGCTTCTTGCAGCTCGGTCTTCACATACTGACGCCCGGCTTCCGTAAGCTGAGCTTGGCCTTCAATTGTCGCAACTTTGTCCAGGAAGGCTTCATTGAACTGGATCGCGGACAGGTCTCTCATCATAACCCACACTCCTTGTAATTTGGTTTAGAAGAACTTTTTATCTTTCATTTAAGTGGGGGCCAACCAAACGATCGACCCCCGACCCCTCACACATCCGCTACACGCTGGTTGACGCTGACGGACTTACTGACGCTGACACACTCGAAGACGGGCTCTCTGAAGCCGACGGGCTTTCAGACGCCGATGCGCTCGAAGACGGGCTCACTGACGCCGATTCACTCGAGGATGGGCTTGTAGAACCAGACGGACTCGTAGATGCCGACTCACTCGAAGACGGGCTCGTTGATCCCGACGCGCTCGAAGACGGGCTTATCGATCTCGACATGCTCGAGGACGGGCTTATCGAAGCCGACGCGCTCGAAGACGGGCTTATCGATCTCGACATGCTCGAGGACGGGCTTAGTGAACCAGACGGGCTGATAGAAGCTGATGCGCTTACATCATTAGAATCAGAATACGGAGAAAGTGTACGAATAACAATGTACCCATCAGAATTATGAATCTCTTCAGCTCTGGCCACAACCTCATAAGTACCGATCGCAGAAGCACGTATTGGAATCAGGCGCCCTTCGGTTCCGAGCGCACTGCTTATAACCATGAAATCACCTTGAATAGGTGTTCCGGTATAAAGTTCAGAAGTGATCTTGCACCGAATACCAACACTTTCCATGGTCGTAATTCTTCCAACAGCTAATTCATTAGACTCATACGTGTTAGAAGATGCTCTGGTCATAACAAGCTTATTAACAGGCTTATTAGTTCCGGTAATAATGTTCACGAGCGATTCGTCAGCAGCGACATATCCCCATATGCCAGGCTCAGACGAAAACGTATCCGCGTTAATCTTGCGTGATACGCGATCGATCTTTGACATAGGAGTTAATATTTCAAGCATATTATCCCTTTCAATAATCGTTGGTGACCTTTCGATCACCAACGACTAATCATTGTTAGGCTGACGCTGACGCTGACGGACTCGTTGAACCCGACGGGCTTGTTGACGGCGACGCTGACGAAGAAGCGCTGCTTGCATTCGTTACCATCACGGGCGACAATGTTTTGTATACGACGACGCTGGTTGCAAGCGTCCACCCCTCAACTCTTGCGACAACTTCATATGTTCCAGGAGTCGAAAGACGAAGAGGAATAAGCTTTCCAAGCGTTGCCGCATTGGTACTCACGACCAATTGATCTCCGAGAACCGGAACTCCATGAGCGGTGGTAAAACCTTGAGAATCAGTCTGGCACCGAATGCCAAAACTTTCCATCGTGGCAATGCGCCCAACCTCTACATCATGCGATTCGTAAACGTTGGAAGAAGCGCTGCCGATAACGAGTTTATTGATCAGGTTGTTGACAGTTGCAGCCACATTCCTGAGTGATCCATCCGTATACAGGAGGGCCCAGATACCCGGGGTGGCCACGAATGTTGTCGGGTTGATAGCGCGTGAAACACGTTCTACTTTTTCCATGGGTGTAAGAATTTCAAACATATCTATTTCTCCTAATTTAATTGTTATCGACTAATAGTTATCATCGTGGGTGAAATCGTGCGATAGATTATAATACCGCTTGACAAATAAACTTCTTCAGCTCGCGCAACGATTTCATATGTTCCGTTGACCGCACCGGCCGTAGAAATGAGTTTTCCAAGTTTCAGCGCTTCACTGCACACGACAAGCAAATCACCTTGGGCCGGCGTACCGGTAAATCCCGCGGTATCTACTTTTACACGGATTCCATGAGAATCCATGCTGGTAACGCGTCCGACCTCAACATCATGCGATTCATAAATGTTGCTTGACGCACTACTAATAACGAGCTTATTGATTTTTGCATTGACACCTGCCAATACATTAATCAGAGACCCGTCGGACTGAACTTGTGCCCAGATACCGGGCGCGGCCACAAAAGTGGCCGGATTGATGGATCTGGTAACA
>Ga0315294_10008682_pt1 | contig 11145 bp, 7 predicted proteins | sample YL17G13_40_MG_FD_203626 | JGI IMG/M metagenome (GOLD analysis project Ga0315294, IMG submission 203626) | Sediment microbial communities from Yellowstone Lake, YNP, Wyoming, USA - YL17G13_40 | ecosystem: Environmental > Aquatic > Freshwater > Lake > Sediment | place: USA: Wyoming | collected... | reverse complement strand
TACTGCTACAAGAACATGACCAGCCTGCTTATAGGCTCCTACTACTTCAGAGTTTATGGGAATGATTCTGCGGGGAACATGAACGTCACTGCAGACTACCAAGCGACTGTGAACACCTCCGTGAACATAACCTGGGTTCCGCCCACTCCGAACAGCGGGAATGTAACAAACAACAACTGGACCTACCTGAACACCACCATATCCGCCAGCTCGAACACTTCCGCGTTCTTCGACTGGAACTACTCGCTCGTGGGGTACTGGTCTTTTGACCACTATAATTCCACGGGAGTGTTTGATAATTCCACCTACGGGAATTTTGGGACTTTCGAGAGTGGGCTGGGGACAGGAGACATAACCACCGGGAGGTACGGGAAGGCTTTGGATTTTGACGGGAGTGATGATTATGTGAATTGCGGGAATGATAGCAGCATAAATAACATAGCTGATGAACTTACGGTTGAGGCGTGGGTATATCCGAGAGCAACAGGTTATTATGAATACATAGTTTCCAATGACAGGGATTGTTGCGGAACATACAACGGATATTCATTGTACATATATAGTAATAAAGGAAGGCTTACAATCTGGAATTCCTCTGCTGCGACCGTGGAAACTATAGAAGATATTTCTTTGAATGCATGGCATTATCTTGCTGGGACTTTCAATGGAACCCAATTAAGGATATATCTCGATGGCGTCTTGAACAATACCTTGGACTGGACTGGGGAAATAGGGACTCCCGCTTCCTATAATTTGTCAATCGGGGGCATGGGCATGGCACCAGCCACTTATAACATAAACGGCACCATAGATGAAGTCCGTATTTTCTCCCGCGCCCTCTCCCCCGAGGAGATAAACGCCTCATATAATAATGGTTTGTACAGGCTTTACCATAATTTCACTGGGCTTTCCCAGGGGACGTACAATTACACGGCCTATGCGATAGATGAGGCGGGAAATCTTAACAAGACTTCTGTGAGGAATGTGACGGTTGACCAGACCAAGCCCAACATAACCTGGAACACCCCGGCGACCAACAACTCATTCACACAGAACCAGAGCTGGATATACTGGAACGTGAGTATAAGCGAAACCCCAAACACATGCCTGCTCAACATAAACGGAACGTCAAACACAACGATGAGCATAAGCGGCAATTACTGCTATTACAACTCCACCTCCCTGACCAACCAGACCACTTACTGCGGAAGGGTCTATGCGAATGATAGCGCGGGAAATCTTAACCTTTCAAACTCTATGTGCGTCACAGTGAACCTAACGGCCGGAGACACCACCCCACCCACGATAACCATAACCTCTCCCCAGAACACCACTTACACGCAAAGCTCCATAAACCTGAACGTCACCACGAGCGAGGCCGCGGCTGCGTGCCTGTGGAACATAGATGGCGGCGCGAATGACAGCATGGCCAACAGCTCTGGGACGAACTGGTATGATATAATAACTGCTGCGGATGGGCAGCACCAGCTTTTCGTGTATTGTAATGACACTGTGGGGAACCTTGGGCTGAATTCAAGCGTTTGGTTCACTGTCTCGCTGCTGCAGGTGCAGAACACAAGGATGATTTCTCCCAGCCTGCTGGTGGCGAGGACGAATGAGACTGTGAACTCAACTGCCTATGTGAAATACATGCAAGGCAACAATCCAGTTTACATGATTAACATAACTGTGGATGTCCCGTATGACTTCACGCCGCCCTCGGAGAGTGGGGTAAGGGTTTACTTCATTGACTATGCCCCCTATGAAAGGAGGGAGATAACAGGAAACACCAGCGTGAATGTGAGCGTGCTTACCCCCGGAGGGGGAGCGAACATACGCGTGATGGTTAACATAAGCAACGTCTCGGAAACGAGCGCAGGAGGGTATATGGAGGTGAATGACAGTATAGAGATATTCTATTACATGAATTCCAGCCAGATGCTGCCGAATGCGAGCAGGACAGTCTATACAAACTCCACCCTGAAGGATAACCAGTCCCAGACAGGCTCTGCAAGCATTCTCACACAGATAAATTCCTCCGAGGTGGTCCTGAGAGGGTATAAGAGCATATGGATTCCGGACCTTTCGAATCCGCAGAACCTCAGCGTGGAGATTGTGGTGAAAGCGATAGGAGGGCCAATCAGCGGGATTCTGCTTTCTGATTATCTGCCTCAGGGCGCCACCCTGTCGGAAAGGAATGTGACCTATTACAACTCCAGCTCAGGGAATACAAAGAACCTCGTTAACGGCTCGGATTACTATGTGCCCACGAATCCCAGCCAGACCACGCTGCCTGACGGGGCTTATGTGGACGTGTACTATTACAATTTCACCTACCTGTGGGGAAGCCCAAGCTGGGACGGGAACCTCTATGACAATGACTCCATAACCATAACGTACAATGTTACAGTGCTTGGAGGAGGCCAGTGGGTGCTGCCGACCATAATAGCCGGCTTCGACCCCGAATACCAGAAGCACATAAAGACTGAGATGTATGCTGAAACTAACGTGCCCTCATTCGATGTCATGATGGATATGCTAACGGACACCGTGAGACCTGGGGAGATTGTCAAGGCGCTGCTGAGGATCCTTAATGTTGGAGGCCCAAGGGCGAAGGTGGATGTGTTTGTTACCTACTCGGCAAAGACCATGCAGGGACAGGTGATAGCTGACCGCTCGGAGACGCTGGCTGTGGTGGAGCAGAAGGAAAAAAGCCTTGAGCTTCCCCTGCCTGAGACAGTGGCTCCGGGGCTTTACACCTTTGAGAGCTATGTAACCTACACGGGAAGGGAGGCCCTTTCCACAGGCACATTCACGGTGGAGGCAGAGCCCGGAAAAAGCCCGCTGGAACAGTATGGGCTTTACATCGTGCTGGTTGTGGTAATCCTCATACTCGCCTTCATGTACATGCGCGCCACAAGGAAGAAGGGCTCTGTCAGGCCTGGAATGCTTTCCATCGCTTTCCTGGTGCTGGCAATGCTCGCCCTTCTTGCTGTGCAGGCGCACTCCCAGGATATCACAGGGAATCTCAGTGTTGTTGACAAAAATCTCAATCCAGGGGATGAGGCCAAGGCTGTCCTCTCCATAACCAATAAAAACTATACGGGCTACAGGACCAATGTCTTTGCCAGATATTCGCTGCTTGATTCTGCCGGCAACCTCATAAAATCCGAATCCGGGACCTTTCCTCTTTCTGACTCAAGGGATATCGTCCTGAAGCTGACCGTTCCCCGGGGCTCTTCTCCCGGGACATATTCTTTCATGGTTTACATGGAGCATCCCCAAGGAAGCGATACTTACACGGACAGCTTCCGGGTGGAAGGCCCTGCAGACTATTCTGTTCTTTATGCTCTCACACCGCTCATAATAGGGGCGGTTTTCGCGATTATTCTGATTTCAAGGAGGAGGAAAGGTTGAATGGACATAACCTGCTGGAACCCCTCTGCCGCAGAAATTCCTGGGGATTCTCCAGAAACAAAGGGGTTTTCAAGTCTTGAAATCTATAGCCCACGCGATATAAGCAGCCTATCGAGTTCGTGCGTTGTCAAGGCCTTGATTCCAGAAACCTTGGCAAGCTCCTTGTCATTGGACCATATTGAAGCGTCAGTATCCCTGGATTTAAAATACATGGAAAGGGCAACATACTGGAAATCCCTGGGCGGTGATATCTTCTCAGCTTCAGCAAGGAACTCTGCAAACATTTCACTTTCAACAAATTTTATCTGCGAGGCCACGAACATCAATGACAGCCTGAATTCCTCAAATGTCAGCCTGGACTTCTTCATGATTTCAAGCGCGTTTTCCTCTATCTGTTCTGACAGATATTCAGGCGCATATAGGTCAAGCATGCCAAATATTTTGTTCTTCTCAAATATCTGCTTGGCTTTGCCATTTGTGACAACCGCAGAAAGGATTATGTTTGCATCAACGATAAGCAGCATGGGTAACAACCTCTATACGCTCTTCTTTTTCATCAATTCCCTGTACCTCTTGGATAAGCCTTCATTAACCTTGCTGCCCAAATCAAGCGCGTCCTCCTCTGTGAGCTTGCTCTTGGATACCACGAATCTGAACACAACCAGCTCGGCAACCTTTCCGCGTATGGCTTCCCTTGCAACTGCCGACCAGTTTATTTCCGGAAAGGTTTCCATCTCATGCTTCAAGTCTTCCGGTACGGATAAAGTTATTGTAGGCATAACACCACCTCTATTTAATTTATTTAATTATGTATATGCTGTGCAAATATTTAAAGTTTTCGGCAGGCTCTGCATGAACATTCGGACCAGGAAAAGCCTTCTTTTCATTCTCACGCCGCTCATTATAGGGGCGGTTTTCGTGATGGTTTTCATATCAAGGAGGGGAAGATAGGATGGCATACGCGAAATTCGTGACCAAGACCAACAAGGAAGGCAAGCAGATAAATTACGGGCCTTACTACTACAGGAGCGTGCGCACGGAGGAAGGAAGGCGGACGATGGCTGGAAGGTGACAAGAGTCACCTTCTCTCTCGAATCCGCCTTCAATCCAGATTCGGGTAAGGTGAGGAGCGCGTACCTGGGAACGGGGCCTGTTCCAAGAGGGAACGGAAGGATGGGAAGGATAAGGGGAATGCTTTCGGGGCTGAACGCCAGGTGAACAGCCGGGACGTGAACCTGAAAGAATTAATTGAGGCGATTGGATTGTGGAAGGGTGAACAAGATGTTCTTAAGCCCCAAGAGACAAATATAAATTAAATGAAAGCAGGATTCTTGCTTCTGGTCCCAATACTTTTCCTTGCATGTGCCTTTATCCAAGGAGTGAATGCAGCAGACACCCACACTGCTGCGGATTGCTCTAGTGGTGCAATTCAAACGGCGATAGGTACAGCTTCGGATGGCGACACGGTCTCCGTCCCGGCATGCGATAAGACTATCTGGACCGGCTCAGTTACGATTCCGAGCAGCAAGGGGATAACCCTGCAGGGTGCGGGTACAGTTTACAGCAATGGGATATACAGCTCTTCTGGAACCTATATTGACTTGGGGACAAACAGCCTAATAGTGCAAACAAAGCCCTCCGGAAACTCTCAGGTCCGAATCACCGGCTTTCATTTTTCGCATTCCGGAAGAGACAGCACCAACGCAGCCATTATCATGCGTGGGCAATCCATGGAATACGATAATGGCGCCCAGAACTGGCGGATAGACCACAACTATTTTAACTTCAACGGGGAAACAGACACTTCTCATCCCGGAGTGATGGTCAAAGGATGGACCTGGGGGCTGGTAGACCATTCTGTATTTTATCATCAGGGCCGGGCCATTTTCGTGCACATGGGGACGGACGTAAGCGATAACCGTTGGGGAGAGTCGTCCTGGGATATTGATCTGGGAGGCCCGATAGACTGGGGCGGCCCAAAGGCCGTTTACTTTGAGGATAACTGGTTCTATGGGGACCAGATAGCTTACGATGACCAGATTATCGACTCCAATTATGGGGCCAGGATCGTCTTCAGGTTCAACCACGTGGAAGACATGTACTATGAGGCGCATTCCGGATGCTCCAGCGGGATATATGCAAGATCATCTCTCCAAAACGAGGTCTATAAGAACACGTTTGTCATCCATCAGGTTGACGGTACACCTACTATTTATCGCGGCACCTCGATCAGAGGCGGGACATTCCTCATTTGGGACAACTCCGTGACCGGCACATTTAGGTCGTCGAATCCCTTCAATGTGGATTATCCGCCTGGTTGCTATGACTGTTCAGCCGGGGGCTATTATGATCCGTATGACCAGGGAAAATGCACAACCCCAATTTGCGGAGATCAGATCGGCACGGGGCCGGATGCATCCCATTCCGGCCTCTCCTACCAGCCAGGATATGCCTGGAACAATAAGGTGGATGGCGTTCTCAAAGACGTAACAACGGGCGTCTGCGGACCAGAAGTCACGCAGGACGGCAGGGAATATTTCAACGAGGGAACCGGAGATGTTGGGAGAGGGACTACCCTTCCAGGCGCTTGCACTGTCAACACGGCCTACTTCAAAACAAATCAGGGGACTTTTGGAGCCCTTTACAAGTGCACCTCATCCAATACATGGACCCTTTACTACACTCCTTACGAATATCCCCATCCTCTCCAGAGCGGCACAAGCCCCCCACAGACCTGTCCGGACGGCACATGCTTCTCAGGAGAGACCTGCCCAGCAGACAGTTGCTGCAATGGCGTGTCTTACACTGCAAGCCAGATTTGCTGCTCCGGGATAGTATACACAGGTAACTGCTGCTCCAGCTCGGACTGCTCCTCAGGATACACATGCTCCAGTCACGTGTGCGTCCAGTCCTCCCAGACCTGCAGCCAGCTGGGAGGCACAGACTGCTGCGCTTCCGGGGAGATTTGCCCAGGCACTTCCTACTCAGGCGCGAGCGACTGCTCTGGAGCGTGCTGCTCCCAGACGTGCACAGCAGGCTCTAAGACCATAACCGTGGACAGCACATATTCAGGATATTCAACCGCTCCGATTGACGACGGAGTGGTGGATGCCTACGGAGGCAAATCCACCACCTGGGCCTCTGCAGAGAGCCTGACAGATCCCCACTGGATCACCATATCCTTCCCTTCCACGATCCAGATAAGCTATGCCAACCTGTGGTGGGCGTATAATTCAGTCCAACAGGAGCTGATGGACTCCCAGCAGGTCCAGGTGCAATACTGGGACGGCTCTTCCTACATAACAGCAGCCACTCTCCCATATTCAAGGTATTCCGCCAATTCATCCGTCACGTTCTCCCCTGTAACCACCTCCTCCATAAGGTTCTACCAGCCTGCAGGCATGGGAAATCCGAGCTATCCTGATGTTCTCTGGATAACGGAAGCCGAATACGGATACACTCAAGCGTGCATCCACAAGTCAGACACGGACTGCTCAGGCTGCGTCTCCCAGCCAGAGCTCATGAGCTTCATATCCAGGTGGTACACAAATAACCAGGACGTGACCCTGAGGGAGCTGATTGAGACAATTGGATTGTGGAAGAGAGGGTGCTGAACCGCGCTTTTATTCAGACTTAGATAATAATAATACATGAGGCTCCTTCCCATGCTTGCGTTCATTCTTTTCTGTAGCCTTTCCATTCCCAATGCTCAGGCAGCCACAATCCAGGCAACGGACTGCTCCCAGCAGGCAGTGCAGGATGCCGTTAGCTCCGCAAGCGCAGGCGACACAGTCCTGATACCGCCAGGCTCATGCACATGGTCAGGGGCAGTTGGCATAAACAAAAACATCATATTGCAGGGGGCAGGGCCAGAAAGTACAATAATAAAAATTCCAACTGTAGATACAACGGTATTGTCTCTGAGTGGCCCTTTAAGAATAACTCAGATAGGATTTCAATGTGGTGGCGATGGGTTTTCGTGTTTAAAGAATAATGCTGATATATCGGTAACCGGAAAGGGGTGGAGGATAGACCATTGTAGATTTATACATGAGGGTTCTGATTCAGCCCATTATAAGGATTGTGGGGGATACGCTATAATACCAACCGGAGGTTCATCCTATTCAGCGAATCCTGCTGGTCTGATAGACAACAATTATTTCAAGGATGCAAGAATATATGTGGAGGGCCCAGTTGGAAGCGTAACTCAAATGCAGTATTCTTGGTATTATGATGCAGGGTTTGGAACAGCCGATGCAGTTTACATGGAAGATAATTATCATTACAGGGTGGATACTGGTAACATACTTGATGCAAACAGAGGAGCGAAGCTCGTCTGGCGATATAATACTGTTGAAGAGAGCGAAGCTATGGTTCATGGAATGGGGTATACAACTACTAATCGTGGAACACGAAGCTGGGAAATGTATGGCAATAGCCTCCATTCAGCGAGGGTAGTGGGTGGTATAGTTCCATTCTTTATTAGAAATGGAGAAGGATTCATATTTAACAACAATATAACAGGCACATGGGAATGGACAGATCAGATTCACCTCACTGATGACAGGGCTAGTTACCTTGATGGTGAAGGTAATCCTCTATGTGACGCAACTGACCCCATGGATGGGAATGAACCAGGAGAGAGCGGTTGGTTGTGCCGTGACCAGATAGGAGCAGGGAAAGATACTGCGCTTACAACAGTTTCAGGAGAATGGCCTGATTTAATAATGACATGGGCAAAACAGTCGAGATCGCCAGCCTATCTTTGGGGTAATAGTAAACAAGCTTATTCTAACGTTCCTCAGATACAAGAGAACAGGGACTTTTATGACAGCTACCCTTGGGGATTACAGACATCCAAAACCTCTCCGTTCGATGGCACATATGGAGTGGGCCAAGGGACATACGCAAATATGCCAAGCACCTGCACCAAAGATGTAGCCTATTGGGCAACAGACAAGGGAGGGAACTGGAACATGATAAATTCAAATGCCAATGATGGCGCTCTTTACAAATGCACCTCAGCCAATACCTGGACCCTTTACTACATTCCTTACACATATCCTCATCCCCTCAGGCTTGAACCCGGCCAGACCTGCTCAGACGGCACCCCATACAGCTCCTGCTCTGCAACAAAACCCCTGTACTGCTCCTCCGGAACTCTCATAAATAATTGCCAAATATGCGGCTGCCCAAGCGATCAGACCTGCCAGGCAGACGGAGCGTGCCAGAGCGCACCCTCTCAATGCGGAAACAGCATTCGGGAAGGCTCAGAAGCCTGCGATGGCACAGACCTTGCCGGACAAACTTGTATTTCCCAGGGTTTCTCAGGCGGGACTCTTACCTGCAATTCTCAGTGCACAGGCTTTGTGACAACCTCATGCACTTCCCAGGCGTGCCCGTACTGCTGCCCCTCTGGATATTCATGCTCCCAGATTGCGAGCGGCACAGGCTGCGCGGGAACATGCTGCGCATCAGAGAGCTACTGCACACAGGCTCCGGCAGGTCTTGTATTGCAGTTCCATCTTGATGAGGGCTCAGGTTCCATAGCCTCGGACTCCTCAGGCAACGGAAACACAGGAACAATTTCAGGGGCGGTCTGGACAGCAGGCAAGCTCGGCAATGCCATGAGCTTCGACGGGGCCAGCGATTTCATCTCTCTGGTCTCCTGTCCCCTGTCATCGTTCTCTGCCAGCTCAGCATGCTTCTGGGTCTATCTCAATCATCTTGATGTAGGTGAGGGCGCCGCAGGCCAGACACCGATAAACCTGTACAAAGATTCCAGCAACTATCTCAGGGTTGCGAACAATGATGCCAATCCAGGCTCATTTGCCTTAATGTATAATGTTGGTGGTACAGCGACCCAGGAAGTGACAGCGGGCGGAATTGTCTCGGCAGGCAGTTGGTACCACATATGCGCCGTCTATAACGGGTCCCGCACCCTTTACATAAACGCTGTTCCAAGGGCGCTGTCCGCGGACAGCGGTTGGGCGATAGGCACTTCAAACATGATTGGTGCACGTGCAAGCGGCGCAGGGACGGTCAGCGGCATCATAGATGAAGTGCGAATATACAGCCGCGCCCTCTCCAGCCAGGAAATCCAGAATTTATATAATTTTGTCCCGCACAAGTCCGACACGAACCAGGACGGCTGCGTCTCCGACCCCGAGCTGTTCGCATTCATAGACCGCTGGAAAGTGGACAGCTCCAATCCAACCCTGAAAGAATTGATTGAGGCAATTGGTTTGTGGAAGAGGGGATGCTGAAAGTGTGGTTGGCTTTCACTTTGAATATTCTTCTAGCAGGCATTTCCAGAGGGGAATGAGTTTCATCTCCTGAAAACCCTCTCCGTATCCTTCAGGTCGAACAGCATCACTTCCCTAGGAACATTTCTGCTGCTGAAAGACTTTGCGAATATGGCATAGTGCTCTTTCCTTTTTCCTGTGTTCCAGTCCACAAGCTTTGCCTTCTCCATGAGCTCGACAAGGATCTTTTTAGGACTCACATTATCCTGCCACTTGCACTCCGCGAACAGGATTTCTTTGGTCTGCTCGTTAAGGGCGACTATGTCTATCTCCCTGTCCTTGTGCCACCATCTGCCCATTCTTGTGAATAATAAGCCCTGTCTCCTTTCCATACCCTTTATCAGGAACTGCTTGCACACGTCTTCAAAAACGTGCCCAAGATAGCTACTATAGTCCGATTTGATGATATTCGTGTCGAAAATCCCCTCCTCGATCGAGCTCAGATTCGGGTAAATATACCTGAACCAGAACTTAATGAAGTTGTCAGAAAGGTAATACCGGCCCATCCTTGACTTGATGTTTTCGGTGATAGGGACTTCCCTCTTTACCATCTTGACCTTAAGCAGATTGCTCAAATACGGGCTGATATCCGTTCTCTTTACCTTTATATAATCCTTAATCTCGTTCATCTTTGTCTTCCCATGAGCTATGGCCTCCAGTATCAGCTTGTAAGTGCTGGAGTCCGCAAATTCATACTTCATGAGAAAATCCATTTCGTCCCTGAGAAAGCCTCTTTGTCTCCTGGTTTCTTCCTGAAGCCATGGCCAGAATCTCTTGTCTATTCTCACCAGATAGAAAGGGATGCCGTCTGCGAACCCGTATATTTCCACAAGCTCCTTGATATCATATCCCGGGAAGAATTTGTCCAAATAAGAAAAGGGAACTGCCTTTAGCTCCAGGGAACCCGTCCTTCTGCCATACAAGGGGCTTTTATGCTCCAGAACCGTTGAGGTCATTATGGAAACTGAAGAGCCAAGCAGGAACAACTTCAGCTTGGAGTTCTTCAGCACAATGTCTGTTATGGACTGGAAGAGATTCAATATGTTACTGTCCTCCTGGATCAAGTTCTGGAATTCATCAATTACAATGACATCAACCCTCCCTTTGAGGAACTCGAACAGTGATTCCCAGTCCGCCTTTAACTTTGAAGCTTCGGGGTATCGCTGGACGCACAGGCCATGGAACCTTTCAAGGTTTTTCTCCCCAACCGCCAGGTAATATATCCTTTTCCTGCCCTCTGTCGCCTTCAGAATCAGTTCAGTTTTGCCTATTCTTCTTCTCCCATAAATGACTATAAACTCGAACCTGTCGCTTTCCAAAGATTCATTCAGTTCTTTGAGTTCCTTTTCCCTGTCTTTAAAATTCTGTATAATCATGCTTATACTAATGGAGATTAGACTATTTAAAGATTTCCCTGGCTATT
>Ga0315294_10008680_pt1 | contig 11148 bp, 8 predicted proteins | sample YL17G13_40_MG_FD_203626 | JGI IMG/M metagenome (GOLD analysis project Ga0315294, IMG submission 203626) | Sediment microbial communities from Yellowstone Lake, YNP, Wyoming, USA - YL17G13_40 | ecosystem: Environmental > Aquatic > Freshwater > Lake > Sediment | place: USA: Wyoming | collected... | reverse complement strand
GATGACTCGGTATTCCTTGTCGGAGACCTTCCACCGCATCAGGACCTTATCCGCGTCTTTGGGGGTAACGGTCTTGCCATGGTATGCGGGGTCCTTCTTGTCGTACTCGAGTATATCGCAGAACCTGCCGAGCCCCCGTATGGGCATCAGGAAATCCGCAAGTTTGTTGCCTATCTCGTCTTTCGTAAGCCCTTTTACCTCTTCCTTCAATCGCATGGCGGCGGGGGTTTCACTCTTTTCTACTAACCGTAGAACTGTGGCACCGACATCGTCGTAGATAATCTCTGGATACCTGCCGAGCAACTCGACCCATAGCTTTAGACCCTGGATGGCGGTCTCCTCAGTGATGTGGGCGGGATACTTGATCACCAAACGTGTATAGCCATCTGGTATGACGGGCTTAAACTCGGCCGCCGCAACGGGGACATCCCACTGGAAATCGTGCATCACAAAGTGCTTGTGCTTGATAATCTTGTCTCCCATCGGGTCAAAGTAAGCACTTGTGAAATCGTATCGCACAGGCAGCCGTGTCTTCGCATCTGCCCACATCTTGACATCGACCTCAACTTTGTCTTTTACATCAACTAGCCAATTGTGGTCGGTGGTTTGAAACCCTTCGACCTCAATGCCATCGATGGTTGATCTGCCGAGACTCTCGTGTTTGCATGCCAGGATTCGTTTGATCCACGTGCGCGGATCTCTCTCCTGCCACTGTTCAGCCCAACGATCGTCAAATTCTGTGCGCGAGTATTTCTTCTCCTTGGGCATGATTTTAATCATGGTCTTCTTATCTGGGAAAGTACAGCTTTCTCTGAACGTGCTCCATCCGCCATCGGGGTCGAGTTGTTCAACTTTAATTTTCCAGCCATATTCTTGTGATATCAAAGAGGTGCCGCGTCTTTCTGAACTGTAAGGCTTGTTAGGATCCTCGCCGGTTATCTTATCACTCCATTGGGACCTGAAGGCCTTAACCTGTTCCATGCGGGCGAGGACGTCCGCCAGGGCAATCCCTGACCCGGTGGTCCGCCAGAGAGATAGACCGATCAAACACGCGATCACCACGACGGCTGCGGCAGCCAGTTTCGTTAGTGGACTTCTCATAATCTTTCTCCATGTGCTGTCCGGCGTAGCCGGCTGGTCTTCCAGGGGATGTCGCCGAGCCTGCAGCACGTCCTCGAACATCCGCTCATCGGCGTCCGGATGGATGCGAAGCTCAGCATTCTTGAACAACTGTCTTATGTCATCTGCGGATTTCATGTTCCACCTTACCATTCAGCAAGGATCGCAGTTTTTCTATGCCGTATCGATATCGGCCTTTGACCGTGTTGACCGAGGCGCTCTGGAGTGTCGCAATCCGGCGAAACGTCATGTCCATTTCCATGTGAAGGCTAATCACCTCGCGCTGTTCGTACGGCAGCCCTTGCAGCGCCCGGCTCAGGAGTGTCAACTGCTCGCCCAGGATCGCCCATTGCAGAGGTCCCCGGTCGCAGGACTGACGCAAGTCCGCTCCGTCCAGGCTGGTTTCGCCATGCCGATTGCTGTCACGCCGGTAGTTTCGGACGCGATTGATGACGCTCGTAGCCAGGTAACTCTTGAGACTGCCCGTCAGTTTGATGCGATCGGCCGACTGTGCGAAGCTGACAAATACGTCATGAACGATGTCCTCGGCCGTATGCACATCGCCAACGAGCACCACGGCGAGCCTGAGCAGCTCGACCTTGTACTTGTCGTAGATCGGCCGCAAGGCCTCCGGACGGCCCCGCTTGAACCGGAGAATCAGTAGTGTATCCTCGATCATCGTGCACGCTCGTCAGAAGAATGACCACTCTTCACCCTATTACACACCCAAGTCACGCCTTTGGGTATGGTCCGAGGGACAGATCGTGGAAGATGCCGGCAGAAATCTTCACCACCCCTGCGGAATTTGGCCCCACGTGGCGAAAAATGGCGCATTGTTTAGGTAGGGGGAGGAGACAGGGGGTGACAGATGGGCCTGATGACCAAAAGCGTTTGTGAACTGCTGCCGAGTGAGCCTTGCGATCTATACGGGCTTCGTCCCAGGGCCGTCAATTCTCGGACCCTGCTGAAACAGTATTTCCTCGATCCGGTGCTACCCATGCTCACGTTGCTGTCCATGTCGGCACTGACCGTGGTCATGCTCGTCGTGATCGTGACGACGGTGGCCGACATGGACCTGCAACTGCCGGGCACCTATGTGAGCGTCGATCCCTGGGCCGACGTCCATCTCGGATCGGCGGGCGGGTTCTATCAGGATCAAGGAGCCTATGCGGACTCCGCCGTCTCGATGGACCCGATGGAGGACCGGGAGTTCTGGCCGGGCTCCCAGGCCGGCGATCCATTCTAACGGGCGGGACGCGACCTTCGAACGAGGGAACAATCAATTGCCTTGGGCGGTCGCGTGGTCGATCTCCAGGATTCGCCACGACGTCCATTCGAGCGGCACAGGCCCGGCGTGCATCTGAGCGGTGGCCAGGATTCTCTGAGGCCGCCGCAGCATCGTCAACGGAACTCGGATCTGGATGTCCCGGCCGGAGCGATGCACCTGGATTTCGCCAAACGCGACCTCCCGGCCCCCGTCAAAGACTTTGTGGGTAAGCTCGCCAATCGCGACGTGGAGCTTCGGCATCTCGGGAAACGGCGTGTCGCCGCGATAGCCGAACAGATACACCGAGCAGCCGACCTCCCTCGCTAATGGCCGGGCCAGTCGGATCGAGAACGCCAGGGTCTCGCCCTCGATCTTCGCCGCCCACGCCATGACCCCAACTAAATGTGCTTCCTCCTCTTCGGCAACGGGCATCCGGCCTCCAGAATCGTCGGAGGCATCTTGGGGCGGCGGAACGGCCCGACTGTGCAACTCGATCACAGGAAAATCGCCGAACAGCTCGTTTCGTCTGACGAATGAATCGAGAAAGCCCGGGGTCGTCTCGTATTGGGTCTTATGCTTCTTCAAAGCGTCTCCCTTGGCGCTCACCTGCCGGGCGTCAAGACCGAAGATCTGCCAGGGAATCCTGTCCTTGAGGAAGGCCGGCGGCGCCAGCGGCTCGCCGGGACGGCGTCCGAACGGCGACGGCCATTTCGTGTAGTGCACCAGGTAGGGATACACTCGCGGCGAGACCTCCGGCGCAACGTCGAATAGCGCGACACGGGCGAACAGATAGAGGGCCTTGTGGTCCGGGTGATGATCCGCCGGATGCGAGACGAAGACCTTCGTCGGCCGAAACTCGCGCAGGATGGCGGTCAGGTCCCTCAGAACCTCCTCACCCTTGTACGGCGCCCCCGGACGATAGGCATCCTGGTAAGGTACGACCGTCGCCCGCGTCAGCGCGCCCCTGACGGGCCGGGCCCGGCCCCAGGCGGAATACCACATTTTCAGCGTGCCGAAATCCGGATATCCGAGGAAGGCCAGATCGGCCGCCGGGACTCCCAACGTCGAATCCGCCGCCAGGGTCTCGCCGTGACGGACTTCGCCCATGCCCTCGACGCCTCGCGGCGTCAGGACGGGCCTGTTCTCGTAGCGGACGAAAGACCACTCGTAGAAATCCCCGTAGGTCAGGAACACGACCCGGACCGGCAGTCCCATCGCCACGGCCTGCTGAACGACGCCTCCGCAGCCGAGGACCTCATCATCCGGGTGAGGGGCCAGGACAAGCACGCGGTCCGCCGGATCGAGAGCCAGATCAGGCTGGGAGAGACTCGCGACTATGGCGGGCTTGTTCCGTCCAGCCAGGATGACGGACGAGAGAACGAAGAGAGCAGCGATCGCTACAACTGCACCGGCTACGGAGATGGCCATCCGTGCTCCCAGGTCAATCCTCCTTCGTCCATCCATAGACGACTGTCGACGTTTTCTGGAAGCCCCATCCTTCCGGCAGGACCAGCGGCTGCTGCCGCAGCAGGCGGAATCCCATCGCCTCGAAGAACCGACGCCCCCCCTCGTTATCCCCCCAAGCCACCAGGTGGATCCCCCGGATGCCCTGTTCCTGAGCCTGCCGCCGAAAACTCTCGATCAATTGTCGCCCCAGCCCCCGGCCGCGAAAGCCCGGCCGGAGATTGATATGGAAGTGGGCGGGGTACTCATCCAAGTCCACTTTGGGCCTCCCCCCGAGAAGAGCCGTGCCGACAAAGGCCCCCAGAAGCCGCCACGTCTCCGCGCGCCAGAGCGCCCCCCGGCCAATCGCCCCGGCGACCGCCTGGGGACCGACGTTCCTCTTCATCACCCGGTTGCATCGACGGGTATCCAGGCAACCGGTCAAGTATCCGATCACTGCCCCATCACATTCGGCCACCCAAAGCCGCTGCGGCTCCCAATCGGTATAATATCGCGTCAGGATATCCGCCACCGCTTCGTGGTCGTGGAAATAGAGATCGACCGTTCGTCCCTGGTCGGCGGTGTTCCAGGAGATTTCCCGAACCGCCGCCCGGTCCTGGGACCGATACTTTCGAATGATAACGTTGTCGATCATGGCGGACCATCAAAGCCTCCGCCCAGCACGGCGTAAAGCCTCACCTGGTTGGCGAGCTTCGCCATGCGGAGGGAGACAAGCCCCTGCTGCGAGGCGTAGAGAGAGCGTTGCGTATCAAGGACGCTCAGGTAGCTGTCAATTCCCTTGTCATAACGGGCGTTGGATAAGCGGTAGGTTGCTGCCACGGCATCGACCAGGGATTGTTGCGCCGATACCTGCTGGTCCACAGTGCCGCGTATGGCAAGAGCGTCGGCCACTTCCCTGAAGGCATTCTGAACCGCCCTTTCGTATTGGGTCAGGGCGATTTCCTTCTGCACTTTCGTGACCCGCAGCGCGGCCCATGTGCGGGCGTCAAAGATCGGCATCCCAATCTGCGGCGCATAGCTCCATGTATCCGAGCCGGATTTGAAGAGTCCGGACAGTTCGCTGCTGGCAGTGCCGACCGCGGCTGTCAGGGAAATGCGCGGGAAGAACGCCGCCCGGGCGGCGCCAATGTCGGCATGGGCCGCCCTGAGCAGGTTCTCGGCTTGGAGAACGTCAGGCCGGCGCAGAAGCACCTCTGACGACACGCCGGCGGAGATTTCTTTCGGAGGGGTGACGCCACTCAAATTCGTCGGCAAGAGTTCGCCCGGCGCCGGAGCGCCCAGCAGAAGGTTCAGTGCATTTTCATCTTGTGCCACCAGTTGGGCGAAGCGGGCGACATCTCCGCGGGCGGCATCTACTTGCGTTTGCACGCGATACAGATCTAGTTCGGGCGTCAGTCCACGGTCATAGCGCCGCTTGACCAGATTGTAAGCATCCTGCTGTGTCGCAAGAGTAGTTTGTGCCAGGGTCAGGCTCTCCCGATCCGCGGCAAGGACCAGATACGCGTTAGCCACGGAGGATACCAGCAGGATCTCTGCGCTGCGCCGGGCCTGCTCCGTGGCCAGGTATTCTTCCAGGGCGCGGTCTTTGAGGCTGCGGCTGCGTCCGAAGAAATCGGGTTCCCAGGAGAAGACGCCGAGATTGACACTGTATTGTTCCACGGTCTGGCGTTGTCCCGTGGGCGAAAGGTCGGCGGACACGCGTTGTTTGCTCCCACTGGCGACGGCATCAACCGCAGGCAACAGTTCGGCTCGTTGAATGCCGTATATCGCCCGGGCTCGTTCCACATTCAGCACGGCCAGCCGCAGGTCACGATTGTTGCTCAAGGCCGCCTCAATGAGTTTCTGAAGCTTCTCGTCGGAGAAGAACTCCCGCCACTTCAAATCCGGGGCTTCCGGAGCGTTTGTTGCTGTCCGGGCGTCCTGGTAGACCGCACCGGTCGGCCAGTCCGTGGGGACCGGAGCATTCGGCTGGGCGTACTTCGGAGCCAGGGTGCAGCCGGTCGGGACGATGGCAATTCCAAGCAATAGAAGAAAAACGTTCTTGTTCATCTTATCGATTTCCAGATTGAGTTGGCTGAGCACTCTCGGCCGCTTGTTGCCGGTTGCGTTTGCCGAAGGTCTTTTGGATCAACACATAGAAGAGCGGTGCAAATAGGGTCACCAGGAAGGTGGAGGTAACCACGCCGCCCAGCACCGCAGTGCCGATGGCCTTTTGTGCCCCTGCGCCCGCCCCGCTCGCAAACGTCAGCGGCATCACCCCGAATCCAAAGGCCAGCGAGGTCATGACGATGGGACGCAGCCTCAGTTTTGCCCCTTCCAGAGTCGCCTCGATCAGCCCCATCCCTTGTTCCACCCGTGCCTTGGCGAACTGGACGATCAGGATGGCATTTTTGGTGGTCAGGCCGAGGGTGGTCAACAGCCCGATCTGGAAATAAACGTCATTAGGCAACCCCCGGAGAGTCGAGCCGATCACGCCGCCAATGACTCCCAGGGGCAGGGCCAGCAGGATCGAAATGGGTATGGGCCAGCTCTCGTAGAGTGCCGCCAGACAGAGGAAGACAACCAGAATCGAAAAGGCGTAGAGCAGGCCCGTCTGGGAACCGGCCTGCCGCTCCTGGTAGGAAAGCCCGGTCCAGTCAAAGCCGACTCCCTGGGGCAGCTTCTTCACGAATCCTTCCATCGCCTCCATCGCCTCGCCGGAACTCCTGCCCGGCGCCGACTCGCCCAAGATGTTTATGGATGGAAAACCGTTGAATCGCTCCAACTTCGGAGAACCGGAAGTCCAGTGACCGGACGCGAACGAAGAAAAGGGAACCATCTTGCCCACGGTATTGCGCACATAGAGTTTTTCCAGATCGTTGGGCAACATGCGGTAGGGAGCGTCGGCCTGGGCAAACACTCTCTTCACGCGTCCGCCTTGAATGAAGTCGTTGACATACGCGCTGCCGAAGGTCGCCGAGATGGTACTGTGGATGGCGGTGATGGGCAGCCCCAAAGCGCCGGCCTTCGCCCAATCCACGTCAATGCGATACTCAGGCACGTCTTCCAGGCCGTTGGGCCGGACCTTAGCCAATACCGGATCCTGCGCAGCCATGCCGAGGAGTTGGTTGCGGGCTGCCATCAGGCCGGCGTGGCCCAGGCCGCCGCGGTCCAGCAACTGAAAGTCAAACCCCTTGGACATGCCCAGTTCGGTGACAGCCGGCGGCGGAAAGGCAAACACCATAGCGTTGCGGATCTGGGAAAAGGCCGCCATGGCTCTTCCCGCCACGGCGCCGACCTTCAGGTCCGGCCGGTCGCGGAGCTTCCAGTCCTTGAGCTTGACAAATGCCAGGCCCGCGTTCTGTCCCCGGCCGGCGAAGTTCATGCCGGAAACCGTCATGCAGGCTTCCACCGCGTCTTTCTCGCCCTCCAGAAAATGGTTCTTGACTTGCTCCATGATCTTCTCCGTCTGCTCCATGGTCGAGTTCGCCGGGAGCATGGCTTGGACCATCAGGATTCCCTGATCTTCATCCGGGAGATAGGCCGTGGGCATCCGCTTGAAGAGAAATCCCATCGCCGCAACGATCAGAAGAAAAGCCAGCACGTAGCGGATTCTGTGGACTAAAGACCGGCCCACCACTTGCAGATACCGGTCTCGGGTCCAGAAGAAGATGTGGTCAAACCATCGGAAGAACGGCCGCAGGAACCAGATTCCCCCCTCTGCCGGTTCGTGCCCCTTGGGCACCGGCTTGAGAAAGGATGCACACAGCACCGGCGTCAGGATCAGGGCCACCAGCACCGAAAGGAGCATCGAGGCCATGATCGTCACGGAGAACTGACGGTAGATGACCCCCGTGGACCCGGTGAAAAACGCCATCGGACCGAAGACCGCCGAGAGCACCAGTCCGATGCCGATCAACGCGCTGGTGATCTGGTCCATGGACTTTCGGGTGGCCTCTCGAGGTGAGAGTCCCTCCTCGCTCATGATCCGCTCGACGTTCTCCACCACCACGATGGCGTCGTCCACCAGCAGGCCGATGGCCAGCACCATGGCGAACATGGTCAGCATGTTGATGGAGAACCCGAAGAGCCCCAGCACCGCGAAGGTCCCGAGGATCACCACCGGCACGGCAATGGTCGGGATCAGGGTGGCCCGCATGTTTCCCATGAATAGATACATCACCAGGAACACCAGCAGGATCGCCTCCAGCAGGGTCTTGACCACCTCTTCGATGGCCACCCTGACAAAGGGCGTCGTGTCGTAGGGATACACGACCTTCATGCCGGTGGGGAAGAACTCGCTCATCTCTTTCATCTTGGCCCGGATGGCATCGGCGGTATCCAGGGCATTGGCGCCGGCCGCCTGCCGGATGGCCAGCATGGCAGCGGGCTTGCCGTTGTGGTAGACTTGCATATCGTAGGCTTCGGTCCCGAGTTCCGTCCGCCCCACGTCCTTGACCCGCACGATGGACCCATCCGGCTTGGTGCGGAGAGGGATCGAGGCGAACTCATCGGGCGTCTTGAGCAGGCTCTGGACGATGATGGCGGCATTGAGACGCTGGCCTTCCACCGCCGGTGCCCCGCCGAACTGGCCTGCGGACACTTCCACGTTGTAGGCCCGCAGCGCCGTGATCACATCTTGAACCGTCATCTGGTAATCGGTCAGCTTGTCGGGGTTCAGCCAGATGCGCATGGCATACTGGCTGCCGAAGACCTCCGCCTCGCCCACCCCCGGCACCCGCGAGAGCACCTTCTCCAGGTTGGATTGGGCGTAGTCCCGCAAGTCGTCCCCATCCATGCTCCCGTCCTCCGAGATCAGGCCCACCATCAACAGGTAGTTCCGGGTGGATTTGGACACCCTGATGCCTGATCGCTGCACCACCTCCGGCAGGCTGGCCATGGCGAGCTGGAGCTTGTTCTGCACTTGGGCCCAGGCGAGGTCCGGATCGGTCCCCGGGGCAAAGGTCAGCTCCACGCGGGCAGAACCGGACGAATCGCTGCTCGCGGACAGATACAGCATCTTGTCGAAGCCGGTCATCTTCTGCTCGATGATCTGCGTCACGCTGTTTTCCACCGTCTCGGCCGACGCCCCCGGATAGAAGGCGGTGATCGCGATCGACGGAGGCGCGATGGGCGGATACTGCGATATGGGCAGACTGTAGATCGCCAGGCCGCCCGCGACCATCAGAATGATGGCGATGACCCAGGCGAAGACCGGACGATCCAGGAAAAATCTCGATAGCATGACATACCTCCGTCAGTTCGACTTTGCGTCCGCGGGTTTGGCCCCTTCCGGGCGAGCGGCAGGAGCGGCCGGGGCGGGAGCCGGGGACGCAGCCGGGGGAGCCGCAGTGGGAGCTGCGACCTTCACCGGGGTGCCGGGCCGGACTTTTTGCACCCCCTCGACGATCACACGGTCGCCCGCCGCCAGGCCGGAGGAGACGAGCCATTGGTTGCCAACGATGCGGTCGAGAGTAAGCATCCGCTGTTGGACCTTCTCCTCGGCACCCACAATCAGCGCGACGGGATTGCCCTTGGGATCGCGTGACACGGCTTGCTGAGGAACAAGGATGGCCTGCTCATGGACGCCTTCTTTCACCACCGCCCGGACGAACATGCCCGGCAGGAGAACTCCTTGCGGATTGGGAAAGACGATCCGCAGGATGAAGGACCCGGTCGTCGGGTCCACCGTGACGTCGCGAAACTGAAGCGTCCCCTCCAAGGGATACGCGGTGCCGTCTTCCAGGAGGAGCCTAGCCTTCTTCTGGTTCGCTCCGTCCTGATTGAGTCGGCCGTCCCCCACGCGGCGATTCAATTGCAGCAGTTCGGTGGTGGATTGGGGCACATCCACGTAAATAGGGTCCAGTTGTTGAATGGTCGATAGGGCCATGGGCTGATACGCCGTCACCAGGGCGCCGTCCGTCACGCTGGATCTGCCGATGCGCCCGGAGATCGGCGCGGTGACACGCGTGTATCCCAGGTTGATCTGGGCTGTCTCCACCGTCGCTTTCCAATACTGAATATCGGCCTCAGCCTGGTTCAGGGCGCCTGCCGCATCGTCGTAGTCCTGCTGGCTGACGGCTTTGTCGGCCAGCAAGCCCTTGTAGCGATCGACCCTGGAACGGATCGAAGGCAGACTGGCTTGGGACCTGCCGAGGGCGGCCGTGGCATTGTTGAGCGCCGCCTGAAACGGGGCGGGCTCGATCTGATAGAGCACCTGGCCAGCCTTGACATCGGAACCTTCCGTAAACAGGCGCTTCTGGATCAGGCCGTTGACCTGGGGCCGGATTTCCGCGACGAGGTAGGCGGACGTGCGGCCCGGCAATTCCGTGGTCAGCACGACCTGCTGCGGCTGAACCGTCACCGCAGCCACTTCCGGGACCGGGGGCGGCGGCGGGGTTTCCTGCCGACGGTCGCAGCCGCCCGGCAGAAGGCCGCCGAACAGAACCGCCGAAAGAAGAATCACTCTAACCATAAGTCTTGCACGCAATTGCATCAGGGACCTCCAATAGTATCGACGAAGACAGACGCCTTGAGCGTCTGAAGGTTCAATCCTCGTCTCTGTTAGGATCGGCAGGCGCCGCCCGGTGTCACGCATCACGTTTGTCTCCCGAAGAGTTTACGATCCCCTTGAAGAACACCGCCTCGACCTTCTCAAGGTCCGCAGGCAAATCGACCGCCTGGGGGTCCTCTACGGCAACGAGTATCAGCGACTCCAGTACTGCGGAGAGGCATTTGGCCGCAATCACCGGGTCGATATCGTTGAACGACCCCTTGCGAACGCCGGCGGCGATCACGCTCGAGAGCCGCGAGGTCACCCGCGCGTCGATCTCCTTCTTCTTGGCCTCGACCCTCGGCCCAGGCAGACACCACCCCCGGCTCTCCAACAGGTAGAGCCGCAGGGCGACGGCCTGCTCGCGGACGATTCGCTCGTGGGAGCGAATGAAGAGGCTCAGCTTGTGCCGCTCGTCGTCAGTACCCTCCAGGGCGGGCAGGATCAGGCCCAGGCCCGCGTCCGCCGCGGCCGCCAGCAGCTCGAAGAACAGATCCTCTTTGCTGGGGAAGAAGTTGTACAGCGTCCCCGTGGCGAACTGGGCGGCCGTCGCGATCTCCTGCATCGAGACGTTGTGAAATCCCTTCTCGGCGAACAACTGCAGCGCCGCCGACAGGATCTCCTGCCGGTGCCGCAGCCGCTCCCGTTCTTTTCGCGATGGCTCTGCCGCAGACGCCACATGAACCTCCAAGCCAAGACACGGTTATTGTGAATATACATTCATATTATGAACGTATATTCATGCCAGTGCAAGGACTTTCCGGCC
>Ga0315294_10008679_pt1 | contig 11148 bp, 5 predicted proteins | sample YL17G13_40_MG_FD_203626 | JGI IMG/M metagenome (GOLD analysis project Ga0315294, IMG submission 203626) | Sediment microbial communities from Yellowstone Lake, YNP, Wyoming, USA - YL17G13_40 | ecosystem: Environmental > Aquatic > Freshwater > Lake > Sediment | place: USA: Wyoming | collected... | reverse complement strand
ACCTGTCAAGAAATGATATTAGGAGAGTCAATTTTCCTGGCTTTCCCGCTGTCAATTGACAAACGCATGGTGTTTGATATGATTGAATCGAAATGGGCAATGGGTTTTATTCACCTATTATGGAGTACTTCTATGAGCACAATCACACACAGCATTAAACTGTTTCTATTCGTTCTTTTCTGCACGGCGGCCGGTATTTCGGCATCATACGGCGCCGGCGGGAACGATTTTTACGCCGTAGCCACCTATGAATGTATCGGGCTGTATTTCAAATCGCCGGACCTCGGCCGGTGCGATGTCAATTTCAGGCAGGACGGCACATCAACGTGGCGGGAAGGTTATCCGCTCGTCTACGATCCGCGAGATAGTGAGTATCGCGGAAGTATCATAGGTTTGCAGCCGGACACGAGCTATATCGTCAAAATCACCCTTAACGGCAAGAGCCACGAGCTGGAATGCAAAACCAGGATCGATTCGTTTCCCATCGGCAAGATTACCTACCTTGAAGGCGGTATCAGCTCGAAACCACTGGTCATTACCGAATCCGGCACGCCGGAAGGTTATCACCTAATCACGCCGGCAAAAGATTCAAAGGCGACGATTGACGTTCGAAATGCGGATGAATATACCTGTGCGATCGATGCCAATTACGTCATCGTTCGCGGGCTCGAATTCTGTAACGCTGCGGTTCATGGCCTCGTAATCAAACCGAAACGCCATGACAATGTCGTCGAGGACTGTCATTTCACGTTCTGGGGCAGGATTGGCGGGCCAAGGACGTATGGGAACCAGGGCGGCACGGATAGCGCGATCTACGCCGAACGAGGCTCGGGCAACCTGACGATCCAGCGTAATCTGATTGAGAATCCCCGAGGAGCATCGAACGACTGGGACACGGGCCACCCCGCCGGGCCTCAGGGAATCAGCCTTATCAATTCGAGCGGCGGAAACGTCATTCGCTATAACGAGATTCGATCGACGGAAGACCACGGCTACAACGATGCTATCGGCGGCGGGTCCAATTACAGCTTCGAGGGAAGTCCAAATCGCGATTCGGATATCTACGGCAACATCATCACCAACGTCTGGGATGACGCTATCGAAAGCGAAGGGGCGAATATGAACGTTCGGATATGGAACAACTATATCGAGAAAACGTTCCAGCATATCGCCACAGCGTGCACGTCGAAAGGGCCTCTGTACATCTTCCGGAATGTTTTCGGAGAAAGCCGCCGAACGCACCGCGATCCGCTCGGCGGCAGTATGATAAAAGTGGGCGAGCGGGACGAGTTCGGCAGCGGAAGAAAGTTCGTCTTTCACAACACGGCCATTCAACCGAAAGGCGCGTTTCATGTATTCAGCGGCCATGTCAATCCGAATACCGTGACGCGAAACAATATTTTTGACTGCCCGGGCCGGCTGACTTCTTCGCGGGAAGTCGAAATTCCCTGCGATTTCGATTACGACCTTTTTACAGGCATGGATCGGGGTATCGCACAAGAACGGCACAGAATCAGTGGCAATCCGGCATTTATTAAATCTTACGCCCTGGAGTTTTATCCCGCCTCGACGACCACGAGAATCAAATGGGGCAAAGTCCCCGTCCAGCAGGGTGACAGGACCGTCAACTTAACCAACCCGGTGACGACGGTTTCGAATCCGGTTATCGATTCGGGAGTGAAACTACCGAATTTCAATGACGATTACGCAGGAAAAGCGCCCGACCTGGGGGCCTTCGAATTAGGTAGGCCGCCCATACGTTTCGGACGAAGGGCGGCAGGTGACATCTGGGCCCCCTGGGAGCTTTACTGAGACTGGATTGGTTCGAAATATCTCGCCCGCATTCAGACACCATAACAAAGCTAAAGTGTCTCATGTTTGTCATTCTGAGCGAAGCGAAGAATCTCGTTCTTGGGGTCTGATGGAGACCCTTCGCTCCGCTCAGGGTGACACGAGAGAGGCTTTGTTAGAGTGCATTAGATTCTGTGGTCTTCGCGGATGATGATGCGGGGGCCGCCGTCGAGACTGGGGGCCCAGTTCTTCGGCGGCTGGATTTGACGGAGCCTGTCGAGCTGGTCGATGTCTTTCAGCCGCTGGTATATGAGCTGCCATGCGCACGGACGGTCGGGGCGGACCTCGCAGCGCTCTTCGCGCGAGCTGCCGCATGGGCCGTTGAGCAGCCGCTTGGCACATAGCGTAATCGGACAGACGCCGCCGTATTCGTGCAGCACGCAGGCGCCGCACGCGGAACATTTTTCCGTCCAGATACCTCGCTCTTCGAGAATGCCGAGAAAAGCCGTATCGAGGCCCGCATAAACGGGCTTGCTGCTGTAACGCTCGGCGATGGCCTGGACGCCGGCGCCGCAGCCGAGTGAAAGGATAGCGTCGTTTCGTTCAATTGCCTCGGCGGCGGTCTCGATGAAAACGTTGTCGCACTGCCGCTCGATTGTCAGCTCTTCGACTTCGAGAGCATGACCGTGGATTCTCGATGTCATTCGAAGCGCCGAAGCGATGATGCCGACCTCGCGTTGGCCGCCGGCAAGACACACTGTCACGCAGGTGCCGCAGCCGAGCACGAGCACCTTGTTGTGGCCTGTCAATATTTCTATGAGTTCAGGTATGCTTTTTCTATGTGCGACTATCATGAAAAATTCTCCGTTATTGATGAAGCGTTCGCAGCTATCGGGCTTGGGCCCAGCTTGCGAACGGTTTGGACCATGTCGGTAATAATATCGGCCAACGGTCGAGCCATGGCGGCTGAAATGTTCACCATGCGCAGACGCTCTGCTTCGAGCCCGATTTCGGACAAGAGGTCCCTGGCGGCGTTGACCCGGCGTTTGGCGCAGAGGTTGCCCTCGCTGAAATGGCAGCCGCCTTCGAGACAGCCGGCCACGAGCACACCGTCGGCTCCCTGCTCGAAGGCCTTCATGAAATACTCGACCTCCAGCCGGCCCGTGCACGGTGTGCGGATAATACGGACGTTCGGCGGATACTGTATCCGCATCGAGCCGGCAAGGTCCGCTGAGGCGTACGCGCAGTAGTGGCAGCAGAAAGCCAATATCTTAGGTTCGAATATGTCTGAGTTCATTATCGAAAACTTCTCTCCTGAACAATTCGTCGATCATTACCCTGAACTGGTCGGCCTCGAAGTGATGGAGATGCGCCGCGTGTGCGGGACATTCGCTGGCGCAAATACCGCATCCCATGCACTTGGCCGCTTCGATCTGGGCTTTGCCGTCCTGATTGCAGAACGGCGCGTTGTACGGGCATACGGTGACACAGGTCATGCACGAGATGCACTTGTCCTGCTCGACGTACGAGACCTGGGCACTGACGTCGAGATACTTCTTCGAAAGCACGGTTGCGGCACGTGCGGCGGTCGCCTTCGCCTGCGAAATATTCTCGTCGATGCACTTGGGCGAATGGGCCAATCCGCAGAGGAAAATCCCCTCGGTGGCGAAATCAACAGGGCGCAGCTTCATGTGAGCTTCGACGTAGAAGCCGTCTGAGTTGAGCGGGACCTTGAGCATGTCCGAGAGCCGCTTATTGTCCGGGCTGGCCTCGATGCCGGTGCTGAGAATGATGTTGTCGGCTTCGATTTCAATCGGCTCGGGAAAATCGGGGCTTTTGATTTTTACAACAAGACCATTGTCATCGGAGACCACAGGGGGCTCGTCCCTGTCATAGCGGACGAAAAGCACGCCGGCCTCGCGAGCCTTCTGATAATATATTTCACGGAAGCCGTAAGTCCTGATATCGCGGTAAAGAACAAATACGTTGGCGTCGGGATTATGCTCTTTGATAGCCAGCGCGTTCTTGACGGCCGTCGAGCAGCAAATCCTGCTGCAATATGGATGCTCGTCGTTGCGGGAGCCGACGCACTGGATCATTACGATGTTCCGGCTCTCAGCGCTGAATGTATTTTCGTGCAGGCGTTTCTCAAGCTCGACCTGCGTCATTACGGCGTCGGATTGGCCGTACAGGAATTCCGAAGTCTCGGCCTGCTCGGCGCCGGTCGCAACGATTATTATGCCGCTGGAGATTTCCGCCTTGAGGCCTCCGGCCGAGAGCGTCGTTTGAAACTTGCCGACGTGACCTGCGATAGCGGCAATCTCCGCTTCCATATGGAGATTTATTTTCGAGTGACTTTCAACTCTTCTAATCAAATCAGCCGTAAAACCGGAGATATTATCGTGCTCCAGCGTGCGATATATTTCAGCCAGATGTCCGCCCAGTACATTCGTTTGTTCGACAAGATGCACTTTGAATCCCTGGTCGGCCAGCGACAGCGCGGCGGTCAATCCGCTCAGGCCGCCCCCGATAACAAGGGCGCTCTGGTCAACCGCCAGAGATGTGCCTTCGAGAGGCTGGAGAAGTCGCGCTCGGGCGATAGACATTTTCACAAGCTCGATTGCCTTTTCCGTGGCAGCTTCGGGCTCGGACGAGTGCACCCACGAGCATTGGTCCCTGATATTTGCCAATTCGAACAGGTACTGGTTAAGACCGACCTCGCGAAGCGTCTCGCGGAACAGTGGCTCGTGCGTTCGAGGCGTGCACGAGGCGACCACAATCCGGTTGAGCCGGTGCTCGCGAATCATGTCTTTGACGTTGGACAGGCTGGTATCCGAACAGGTAAACATCGTATGGGTCGCCAGGACAACATCCGGCTCGTTCACAACGGCTTCGGTGACTCGTTCGACGTCCACTACCGAAGCGATGTTTATTCCGCAGTGACATACAAAGACGCCGATTCGCGGCTCCTCATCGGTGATATCATGCTCGTCGGGATAGACTTTTTTAGTCACGAGAGTATTTCGTGCCGGGGCCAGCAGTTCCATAGCCATGGCGGCGGCGCCGCTTGCCTGCGTGACCGTCTCGGGAATGTCCTTCGGCTCCTGGAATGCCCCGGCGACAAAAACGCCCGGCCGGGAAGTCTCCAGCGGCAGCAGACGGTCCGTCGCACAGAAACCGTACTCATTAAGCTCTATGCCGAAGCGGGATGTAATGTCCCTGGTCGATGCGGCGGGTTCCATGCCGACCGCCAGAACGACAAGGTCGAATTGCTGCTCGCGGATTTGGCCGTCCTCGCCGACAAAACGCACGCGAAGATCCCTCGTGCCGGGCATTTGGACGATCCGCGAAGGAATGCTCTTTATATAATGAATGTTATCATTGCTTTTGGCACGTTCGTAATACTGGTCAAAATCTTTGCCGTGCGCACGGATGTCCATATAGAAAATCGTCGCATCGAGTCCGGAGACGTGGTCCATCGCAACCATTGCCTGTTTCGTAGTCGCCATGCAGCAGATCGACGAGCAGTATTCATTGCCGCAGGCGGCGTCACGCGAGCCGACGCATTGTATCCACGCGATTCGCTTCGCTTCCCTGCCGTCTGTCAGGCGCACCACGTGGCCTTCGAACGGCCCGGCGGCAGAAAGCATTCGCTCGAACTGCACACTTGTCACGACGTTGGGATATCGGCCATAACCGAACTCACCTTTTCTCATCGCATCGAACTCATCGAATCCGGGAGTCAGAATGACCGAGCCGACGTCCAGCTCGACGGTTCGTTCGGTCATCTTATGGTCGATGGCATCCTGACCGCAGGCCAGAACGCACTCTTCACACTCCGAGCACAATGCACAATTGAGACACCGCTCGGCCTCGGCGATTGCCGCTTCTTCGGAGAATCCTGTTTCGACTTCAGCGAAGCTGCCGATTCTTTTTTGAACCGCCAGCTCACCGGAAGCGGCCCGCGGTTTCTTTTCTAAATTCTTTGTCGAAGGCAGATACTCTTCGGGAATACGTTTTATCGTCTCCTCAAAACGAGAGGTACGAAGGTCCTTGTCCTTGAGAAAGCGTTCGATCGATTCGGCGGCACGTTTGCCGGCTGCTACCGCTTCGATTACGGATGCCGGCCCGGAGACGGTGTCACCTCCAGCAAAAACACCTTCGATTGATGTCTGGAGTGTGACAGGGTCGGCTATGAAAGCCCCACGTTCGGTCTTGGCTCCAATGTGCTCAAGAAACGAGTCTTCATTTTTCTGGCCGATGGCGATGATAATCTGATCGGCATCAATCGAAATAAGGTCATTTTCATCATAAACCGGATTGAAGTGCCTCTCTTCGTCGAAGACCTGCGTACACCTTTTAAGTTCAATCCCTGCGACTGTGCCGTCACCGAGAATTCTGCGAGGTCCCCATCCATTCCAGATTTTTATGCCCTCGACAAGAGTAGCCTCGATTTCCTCGGGATAAGCGGGCATTTCGTTACGCTGTTCGAGGGCCACCATCTCGACGTACTCTGCGCCGAGACGCAGGGCCGTGCGGGCGACGTCAACGGCGACGTTGCCGCCGCCAATGATGACGATCTTCTTTCGGACTGTGGGTTTATTATCGGCAGAGCCGGCCTGCCTGAGAAAATTGATGCCCTGAAGAACATCCGCCAGGTTCTCACCTTCCACGCCGAGCTTGCGGCCCTTATGAACGCCGACACCGATAAATACGGCATCGTTTTCGGAGCGGATTTTTTCTATGGAAATATCTTCCCCGACGCGGCAGCTCAGAAGAAATGTCACGCCCTTGCGCCGGATCAGCTCGATTTCATGGTCGAGCACATTTTTGGGCAGTCGGTACTCGGGTATTCCCCATCGCAACATTCCGCCCGCGGCGGGCAGCGCTTCGTATATCGTGACTGCAAAGCCGCTGTCGGCAAGATCATTTGCAAGGGTCAGTCCCGCCGGGCCAGCTCCGATTACCGCGACTTTCTTCGCATCCGGAGCGGGAGTCTTTTCCTTCGGGAGCGTCAGCTCCCCCGATGCGATCATTTCCATTTCCTTGTCGGAAGCGAATCGTTTGAGCAGCCTGACGGCCACCGAACCATCGAGGTCTTTGCGAGTGCAGGCATCCTCGCACGGATGGGTGCAGACGCGTCCGCAAATGGCCGAGAGCGGATTGCGACGCCTGATCATCTCGACCGCCTTGAGGTACTCTTTTTTCTTGATGAGCTGGACATAACCCTGAACGTTAATATTCGCCGGGCACGTTGTCTTGCATGGGGCGTGACCCTGCTTGAGAATACTGAAAACATTCGGAACCGCCTGTGCATAGTGCTTGGCGACGACCTTTCGTGTCCCCAGGTTGCGGTCGAAAGGATCGGGAATATCCGCCGGGCAGGCCTGCGTGCAGTCGCCGCAAGCCGTACATTTCTGCTCGTCGATATACCTTGGATGTATTTTCACCGTTGCTTTGAAACTGCCGGGCTCGCCCCACAGGTCGATCATTTCCGAGAGGGTCAGGATTTCAATATTAAGATTTCTCGCACATTCGACGAGCTTTGGCGAAACAATGCAGGTGGCGCAATCGCCGGTCGGGAACGTCTTATCGAGCCGTGCCATCATTCCCCCGATGGCGGCCGAGCGTTCGACGAGATAGACTTTGAAGCCGGAGTTGGCCAAATCAAGCGATGCCTGGACGCCGGCAATACCGCCGCCCTGTACCAGCACCGCACCAATCTTCTTATCGTTGTTTTTACCCATGAGCATGTACTTCTATTTTCTCTATAACACTTGCAGGAGAAACCATCAGTTTATTGAGTCCGAGCTCGTCGGGCGAAATGCCGAGGCACAGCCCGAGAAGCTGAGTGACATATAGGACCGGCATGTCGTGACGCGTCCCCGTTTGCTTTTCGATATCCTGCTGCCGCATGTCCAGGTTGATCTGGCACATGGGACAGCTAACCGCGATGCACCCGGCTCCTGCCGCTTTTGCCATGCCCACAATCGAATCCGTGAGGCTGACGACTACGTCCGTTCTCGACATCGAGAGCCCGCCGCCGCAGCACTCGACTTTATGCGGCCAGTCAAGGCCGACTCCGCCCATCGCGGTGACCAGCCGATCCAGGGAAGTCGGATTCTCCGGGTCATCAAAATTCGTCACATCGTGCGGGCGGATCAGCAGGCATCCGTAATAGCAGGCGATCGGGAGCCCGTTGAGCGAGCGTTTGAAAGCACTTTTAATGTTATCGAGCCCGACATCTTCGAGCAGCACTTCGACGATGTGCCGGACCTTCACCGAGCCGTCATAATCTCCGCCGACCGCGTCACTTACCAGCTTTCGCATGGCCGGGTCGGTCGACACCTCGTGATTGGCCACTTTCATTCTGTTATAACAGGCTGCACAATTGACGACCATGTCCAGCCCCATGTCACGGACCTTCAGGAGGTTTGCAGCCGGCAGCGAAGCGGCCAGGATCCGGTCTGTCTGGTGGGCGGCAGTAGCTCCGCAGCAGGTCCAGCCGGCCGGCTCGATGAGGTCTATGCCGAGCGCCTCCGCTACGGCTACGGCGGATTTGTGCATGTCACGTGCCGTCGAGTGGGCCGAACATCCTGGATAATACGCGTATTTCATTCTTTGTCTGCCTTATTTTATTTTGTCTTTTTGAAGATTCGCCTGACCGTTTTTCTGTCGGCGCCGGTCGGCGGCAGCAGAGCGATCTTTCGCTTTTTCAGCATCGTGGGAAATTTTTCGGTGTCGTTCATCAGTTTTAAGGTGCCGAGCTTATAAGCTGCGATCATTGCAATATCATAAGTTCGGCCGAACAGTCTTACGGTCGACAGAAACGCACGGTTAAACAACGGCACGTTACCTTCCTGTTTGGCCGCTTTCTTTTCGAGCGCCAGAATCCGCAGCGCATCCATAACTGCCGCAACCTCGATTCCCATCGGGCATCTCGCCGAGCACGTCTCGCACGAGACACAAGCCCAGATAATATCGCTGCCCAGAAGCTCGTCGCCGGCGCCAAGATGCAGCCTTCTTATAATCTCCGAGGGTGGCGATTTGGTCAGCTTCGCTACCGGGCATCCACTCGTGCACTTCTTGCACTGATAGCACAGGTCGAGGTCAACGCCGGAGATTCCCTCGACCCTTCCAATCAGGCCCTCGATTTTTTTACTGCTTTTTTTGATTGTTATTGCCATTCTTTTTTCTCTTGCCGGGACGAGAAAGCCCCGGGTTTACTTTTGCTGCCGTTATGCCACGACCTTCTCGGCAGTCTCGAAATCCGTTGCAACATCATCCGTATCCGCCGCGGTCTCGGAGACCGCACTTTTCGAAGGTGCGACCTTACGATAAACTTCCATCGGCTCGCGGAGCCTGCCTTCTACAGTCAACAGGTCTTCGACGGATATTCCAAAGAGCCGCTCGTTTTCCTGTAAGTAAGGCAGCATCAATTCCCAGTCTGCACCGGTCAGTTTGACAAACTGGCCGCCGTTTAACTGCTGCTCGTCACATTTATTATCCGGGTCGCGCATGTAGATTGCCCCGCCGGATGCCAGCGAGAACAGATTGCTGCCCGGATAAGGATCCGGCAGCGGAACGATTCGTCCGTTATCGTCAAATTTGATTCCGTTGAGAATAACGAAACCGCCATTTTTAAGCGGGTCACCGGCCATAAACGACTCAGCAAGAAAGTCCAGGCACGTCCCATTTATCACCGCTTTGGGTCTGCCCACCGAATTGATGAGGGGGCGTCCCGCCGCATTGCCGAGGACATAAATTTCGCCGCCCTTGGCACCGTACAGAAAAGTCTGGCCCGTGTCACCGTGAATCACAAGTTTGCCGTGTTTGATAATTTGTCCAAGCTGGTCCTGAGCGTTTCCGTGCACCGTGATAGTAAGACCGTCAATGCCGGAGCCCAGATAATCGCCCGAGCTGTCGTAAACGTCGATTGTCACATCATCGGTCTCAGGGCCAAGGCCGCATCCGACATACCTCTGGCCACGACATCCGAAAGTGATGAAACGTCGCCATCCCTTTATAAAGGCATCTCTTAAAAGCGCTGCGTCGCTACATTCACCCTCCGCTGGAAAGCCGGTTGCGTCGATAACGAGAGTAATTTCTCCTTCCCTTGGCGGCCTTAGCTTATTACGATTATTAAAATCAATCAAACGAAAGGTGTTATCCGATTTTTCTTCAGATACCAAACCGGGAAGACCAAGGAATATTCGTTTCAGCTCTTCGCGAATAATATTTATAATGTGACTAATTTTCTTGTCTCCACAAGAGTATTTTCTATCATTCAGCAGAGTAAGAACTTCAATCGCAATAGCCGTCTTGGAAGCATCTTTTGCCTGCATAGCGATTTGCCGGCACGCCAAACGGAACTCATCAAACGTCCATTGCGGTAGTAATTCGCAAATCATTTCGAAAATTGTAAAGGCGTTGCCGGGTACGAATCTCTCGCTGATTATTTTCTGTATACACTCCTCAGATTCAGAGGATAATGAAATTCCCTGGGAAAAATCGCAAAGCTCATCCCCTCGCGGCATCGGGACCGGCACTCCAAATTTATCCGTACACTCCATCCAAAGTCTGCCGGATGGGTCCGGCACGAGATTGAAAATGAAGGCGCCGCCGTCCGTATGGCTGCCTCCCCTGGCGTTCCAGTAGCGGTCGGCCACCGGACAGATTCGCTTGTCGTCCTTCGATAGGCTAAGCAGCGTCGCATCGATCGCCTGTTTTTCCGAACATATCAGCCCGACCTGCACTTCGCCATCGCTGAAGGCAAATACCTGCGGCCGAAGCATCGCCGTGTCGGTAATGCCCAGTAGCTGGAACATGTTCTGCCTGGCGATGTTGCGCGCGATGATGAAGAACCAGGGGCCGTCCGGCGAGCCGTGAATGTGCGCGGCCTGGATTGCCCTGTAAATCTTCTGTTTCTCCTCGTCGAGACAATCGAAGTCGCGCTCGGTCGTGGGCGCCATCGCCTCGATGATGTATTCGAGCGGATAGCCGTAAGTCCTCGATAGCAGGTCGAACAAGAGAGCGGATACTTCGGTATCGGTAAGAAACTGAGAGTATATATGTCGCTGTCTAAGATATTCGCTTACTGAGTGATAGTTTGCGAAGTCGCCGTTATGCACGAGCGCCATATCGATACCGGCAAAAGGATGCGCGCCGCCCGGATGCCACACGCGTCCCTTCGTGGGATATCGCTGATGGGCTATCCATACGTGGGCGAGGAGTTCTTCGATTTTATAGTATTTCACAATCGCCTCGGCGTAGCCGACGACCTTGAGTATCATGATATTTCTGCCGTGTGAGAGGACAAAGGCCTTTCGCTCGCCGAGCGAGGCGTAATATTCCTGG
>Ga0315294_10008678_pt1 | contig 11148 bp, 7 predicted proteins | sample YL17G13_40_MG_FD_203626 | JGI IMG/M metagenome (GOLD analysis project Ga0315294, IMG submission 203626) | Sediment microbial communities from Yellowstone Lake, YNP, Wyoming, USA - YL17G13_40 | ecosystem: Environmental > Aquatic > Freshwater > Lake > Sediment | place: USA: Wyoming | collected... | reverse complement strand
CAGCGTCGTCGGGGTCGGTATCGCTATCGGGGTCGAGCGGCTCAAACGATCCCGATAGCGATACCGACCCCGATACCGATCCATCAAATCAGGTGTGACGGAGCACTAGGTTATCGTCCTGACACGGCATCTTTGACAGAGGCCGCGGCACGGCAAACCATGGAAATGAAAGCGCCGCCCGCCGCCGCGAAGATGAAGGAATTCGCCATCCACCGTCATTGGAGCGTCCACAGTATCAGCGAGTCCTGGTCCTTCACGATGATCTGTTTGCCTGCGATCACCGGGTGCGCGTAGGTCTGCGCGTCGGACACCTTGATTTGGGCCACTTCCTCGTATTGCGCCGCATTGGGCTTATAGACGATCAGCTGCCCGGTGTTCGGGAGGGCGAGGAGAACCGATCCGGCGTCGAGAATGGCCGCGAAGCTCCCGCCCCGCTTGGTCGTATCCGTCCAGGCCGTCTTGCCGGTCTTGGCGTCGAGGCAGAAGAGCATGCCCCTATCGGACAGGCCGAAAAGCAGGCCGTCCCTCAGCACCGGCGTGTTGAACTGCACGCTGACCTCGGGGTTATCCCAAACCGGTTTGTAGGCAAAGGCATTTCCCTGCTTTTCGATCTTCACGGCGTGGGCGCCCCGCTGCTGCCCGACGTAGATCACCGTATCCCCCTCAATGATCGGGGTGGCGGCGTTGTAGGCCATTCCCTGGGCCACGAACGGTACTTGCCAGAGAAGTTTTCCATCGGCCAGGGCGAGCCCGACGACACTTTTCTCCGTCATCGTCACAATCTGCTTCGCGCCGGCCAGTGTGGCCACGACGGGCGAGGCATAGGCTGGGCCTTCGACGTCCCATTTCCACTTCGGCTTGCCGGAGGCCAGGTCGAAGGCCATGAGCGCGCCTTTTCCCTCGCCGCCTAGATGCGCGATGGCCATTCCATCCGCGATGATCGGGGAGAAACCCGTGTGAAACTTCGGCACGGCGCCGGGGAACTCGTCCTTGCGCCATACCATCTTGTGGGTGGCGGCGTCCAGGCAGGAGAGAATTCCGTTCACACCCAGCGTGACGATCTTTCCCTCCCCCAAGGCGGGCGAACTCCGGGGACCCGGGTGCTGCCTGGCGTCCGGTCCCTCAACGGCGGGCGTCTCGTACTTGTCCCTCCAGATTTCCTTTCCGTCGGCCGCGTTCAGGCACAGAGTGACCTCCTCGTTACCCTGCCGCGCGAAGACGTACACTTTGTCACCCACAAGGGCGGGCGTTGAATCGCCCGTACCCACCGTGACTTTCCATTTCTGCGTCAGTTCCTTTGGCCAGGTCTGAGGCGCGGTGAACCCGGTCACCTTCCCGTCTCTATTGGCCCCACGCCACTGGGGCCAGTCCGTGGCCGACGCGAACAGGGGGAGAAAGGCCAGGATGACGATCCATAGACACGTTCTGCGAAGAGAAAGTCTGAACATGGAACACCTCCATTGCTGCTCAGGATAGGAGCGCACACACCATGCGTTTGACTGGATTATCCCGGAAACGAGAACGCCTTGTCAAGTCCTATCACCATGAGGGAAGGGTCTGCGATATCGGGGTTTTGGGGAAACGGACGGAAGAAAGGTTCGTAGTGAGCGCCGTAAGGCGCGTCCTTGAGAACCAATCGGCGAGCGGAAAGCGCCAACACGCCCCTCACGGGACTCACTACGAACCTGCGGCCGGTTTGGGGTGAACCGGATTGGGCGCCAGGGGACTGGATCGTGGCGGCATGGACGGGGTGAAAAGGAGGCAAGCTGGATTCCCGTAACACGAAAAACGCGAAATGGCGGATGGGCGGCGAGGCAAGAGCTTTTTCCCCCTTTTCAATCCCCTGGGAATACTGCCTGTTTCTTTTCGCAATGGGCTCCCATCCAGGACTTTCCCCATTCTTCCCGCGCGAATTCGAAAGTGGAGCAAGGAGGCAAACACGCCCTCAGAGTAGGGTAGGGCGGTGGTGAGCGAAGCGAACCGCGCGATCCCACCACCTATTGCCCCTCCGGAACATGGCAAACGGGGACAGACGAGTGGGAGTGCAGCCCGCTCCGCTTGCCGCGCCTTGCTCCCTACGCTCCCGCGCCATACTAACGGAGGAAAGCACGGACAGGCATCACCGCGAATTCTGCGAATTCTGGGGACACCACACTTAATTCTGTTAATTCTGGGGACACCACACTTAATTCTTAATTCTGGGGACACCACACTGAATTCTGTAATTCTGGGGACACCACACTTAATTCTGACTGCAATTAAGTGTGGTGTCCCCAGAATTCGCTAAGCTGTTACTTAATTCTGACTGCAATTAAGTGTGGTGTCCCCAGAATTCTCCAGAATTCTGGTGTCCCCAGAATTCCGTAATCCGATTGAGGCCAGGGATTGCATTATCGCCCAAGCAGAGAAGCACGCTGAGCACAATATCGTTATTGCCCCGATGAGTACGAAACTCTCAACAATTGGCGTCGGGCTGGCGGCATTCACCCGCGTGGAATACCAGATATGCTACGCAGAAGCCGCCCAGTACAACTACCTGCACTACTCAGTCCCAAGTGACAGGTGCTATCTTCTTGATCTGCCGGAACTGTTTTCAGCCTAGTAAAATGTAGTCTACTCAATAGAGAGAAGTACAAATAGCGAACTCTCAATTCTGAACAGTGAATTGGGAAGGCCACAGTTTCAGTTTCGGGGACAGGATACGAAATACCGAATTCGTTAAGTGTTTAGCAGGTGCTCTGTGGGCGCTTCCCCTCCGGCGTCCGGGTCCGGGCCGCCTCCGGCTCCCGCCTCACGCCTTGCGGAGTGGGCGTTTCCTGAGCAGGTGGGCGGGACGCGGGTACAGCTGGGGTGTCAAACCAGTCTTCTCGAAGACGATGAAACGAAGTCCTGAGGGGAGGGCGGAAGGAGGTCCTGCGCTGGGGCCGGGGCAGGCGAGTGGGGCGCGCGAGGCAACGTCGGGAAGGGCATGAATATCGGGAAGGGCATGAATATCGGGAAGGGCATGAATATCGGGAAGGGCATGAATACCGGGAAGGGCATGAGTATCGGGAAGGGCATGAATGTCGGGAAGGGCATGAATATCGGGAAGGGCATGAATATCGGGAAGGGCATGAATATCGGGAAGGGCATGAATATCGGGAAGGGCATGAATGTCGGGAAGGGCATGAGTATCGGGAAGGATATAGGGGAACTGGGTGATCGTGGCGCCGCCGAGTTTTTCGCAAGCGGCCTGGGCCGGCGCGATTTCGGGATCGGCCCCCGGACCCTTCCAGGCGATTGCGTGGCCGCCCACCTTCACAAAGGGCAACGTCAGCTCCGCCACCACGGGCAGCGCGGCCAGCGCACGGGCCGCCGCCACGTCAAAGGCTTCACGATACTCGTCCCTGTGCGCGAGAGACTCTGCCCGGTCGTGAATCACCGTGACGTTCCGCAGTCCCAGCGCGGCGGCGACTTTCTCCTGAAAACGCGCTTTCTTGCCGGTGGCCTCGAGGGATGTTACCCGGCACCAGGGAAGGGCGATGGCCAGCGGCAGCCCCGGAAAGCCCGCGCCGGAACCCACGTCAATGAGCGAAAGCCCGCTCTCGCCACTGTGCGGCGCCGGGCGGTGGGCGGCGGCCATCTGTTCGATTAGAGGGACGGCCGCCAGCGAATCCTCAAAGTGGCGCACGCGCACCGCGTCCGGATCCGTGATGGTGGTGAGGTTCAGTGTCCGATTTTCCGCCAGGAGCATTTGAAGGAACATCTCGAGCCGATCGCGCTGGGCGGAGCTGAGAAGAAGAAGGCGGGAGAGAGGGGAGGGCACGGTCGTCACTTTCCGGGGAGGACGGTGCTCCCATCATATCGCTGACCGCGGCGAAGTCAAGAAACTCAGAACAGGGGAAAAGAAGGGGGGTGCGACCCCAGGAGAGTTTCAAAGTAGGGAGGAGGCAAGAGGCACGCTGAAGCGTGAACTCTGACAAAGCGCGCCAAAGCGCAAATTCGGGCTTGTTAGAGTACAGGCTTCAGCCTGCTCAGGATTTCCTATGTGCGAAGGGACTTTGAAACTCTCCTGGGTGCGACCCACCGATGTGCAGGATGGCGCGGAGAAGTGTGTTCAATCCCCGCCAAACTCCATAGCGCAGATTGACACTCACCGGGTTTGCGCTTCTTCCAGAGGAAGAGACACGGTGCATAGTCCCGCCAGGGACGGTTGACAGTAGCCCACCGTTTCAACGGTGGGACAAGCGGCGGTCCATTATTCCTCCAAGTCCCGGTAGGGACGGCTGAGACCCTACCCAAAGGTGGGTTTCAGTCGTCCCTACGGGACTGGCTACGGAAAAGGGGGCGCGTTTTCCCACCGTTGAAACGGTGGGCTACTGTCAAATGTCCCTCCGGGACATGAGCACCATGTACTTCCTGCAAATCGCTGGGTTGCACCCAAAGAAGGGGCCGCCAAGCCGAACGGTGTGAGAAGTTCGGCTTGGCGGCCGCATTGCCTGGTCTCTATCCGAAGAGGATGTCGAGAAGCCCCATGCGATACCAGGCGAATGGGGAGGTAAGGCCTCTGCGAGCCGCAGGAAACTTACAGGAGGCGGCTCAGCCGGCTGATCAGGGCTTGTTCGGGCTGGAGTCCCGAAGCGCGATATACCGTTTTCCCGTCCTTCAGGATCAGGATTGTGGGGATGCTCTGGATTTTGAACTGCGCAGCAAGCTGCGGATTCTGGTCCACGTTGCACTTGCCCACTTTCGCTTTGCCCTGCATTTGTTCCGCGACCCGTTCGAGGATGGGGGTCTGCATCCGGCACGGGCCGCACCAGGGAGCCCAGAAGTCCACCAGGGTTACTCCTTCAGCGGTTTCTTGCGCAAAGTTGCCGCTTGTGACCTCGGTCTCCAGGGCATTCATCGTTTCCGGACTCCTTTTTATGTATAGCCTGGTGAAGGTTGGACCCACCTGGCGATTCCATGGGGGAGCTTCCCCTCCACCAGACAAGTATTATGGAAGCAGTTCCTGTGCCATTTCTGGATCGGCTGCTTCGAGCCAACTCCCAAGTCTTCCAAGTTCAACACTCCGGGGCGAGACATTTTCCATCCTGGGCAGCACGCACGCCCCGTCAATGCGTCTTCGGAGCACACGGGGACGCGCACAAATGTCTCATCTGTGTCTCAGTGTCTCATGAGGCAAGAGACACAAGAGGCTCCTGAGACACCTCAGGTGCTGGTTCACTAGTGCTCCGTCACACCTGATTTGATGGATCGGTATCGGAGTCGGTATCGCTATCGGGATCGTTTGAGCCGCTCGACCCCGATAGCGATACCGACCCCGACGACGCTGGTTCCCACTTGACGAGGTTAGGGATGGCATCCATCAATTCAGGTGTGACGGTGCACCAGAACTTGACCAGGAGAAGCGCCGGAGACTTGCCTTCTATTCGAAATAGCAGATCACCTTCTGCTCCAAGGCGTCGGCATGGAGGTAAAGGCGCGGGTGGCCAGGGAGATTGTCCACGTCAATCACACGCAGCGCGTCACTGAGGCGGGTAGCCTCGGGGATGAGTTCACCCAGCGAGTTGGGCGCGTCGCCGAAGATGGTGGGATTCAGGAGGTTTCCGTCACGGTTGGGGAAAAGAGCGAGATACAGAATGTCCATCTCGACCAGGTCGCTGAAGAAGTGTGTTCCCAGCGAAACGTCGGGCACCAGGTCCTCGCGCATCGCAACCACTTCACAGATGGCGGAAACGCGCGAGATCTCGGCGAAGGAGACCGGGACGCCGAGGCTGGGCGTGGTGGTTCCCCACCTGCCGGGGCCGATCAGGAAAACGGTTTTGGAATTCCCCGGTTCCTGCATCCGCATGATCCGCCCGATCAGGCGTGCGACCGTGTAGCGGTCATTGGTGGGCAGCAGCCCGTAGGCCGGCGACACGTAGATGAGGCGTTCCAACGGGCAGAGGCGGCTCTGGCCGATGACCGCCCCGCGCGCTTGAAGGAGGATCTTTTCGGCAGGAACGTGGGCCAGGGCTGGAAGGACGCTGGGCCCCCCGACGACCTGGAGGGGACGGCATTGCAGCACGTTGATACGGTAGGCGCCGTCCGGGAGGAAATTCGCCGCGAACTCGATGTCAACGGGAGACTGGTAGGCAGCCTGAACACGGGCGAGGATTTCTTTCATGTCTTGGACGAAGGCCGTTTTCAAGAGGAGGTGGTCGAAGGTGAGCACCCAGGGAAAAACGTCCCGGACGCCTCTCTGGCGGGCCTCGCGTTGCGTCTCTTCGTCACGCGAGGCGAAGAGGTCCAAGGGGACCTCCGGGCTTTCGCGCGCCACTTCCTCGAAATCCTTGCTCAGGAGCCGGTTGGCGTCCAGATCCAGCAGGTCCACGCGATGCTGGGTATATCGGCGCAAGGCGTCCATATCCGCTTCGGGGCGTTTGTCCGGCGCGCTCAGGGAGACGAGGCGGGTGTAATCGTCGTCGGACCGGTCCACGGCGCGCGTTCCGAGGCCATACACCAGGCGCAACACTCCCGCTTGGGGGTCAATGGACGGGTCCCAGACATAGGGGTTGAAGGAGAATCCCACGCCCGCGATCTGAGGGTAGAAAAGCCGGCGGTGCATTTCTCCGGACACACGCTGGATCAACAATGCCATTTGCTCATCGCGGTCCAGGAGTCCGCGCTCGGCCCGGTAAGCGATGGCCTTCTCGCTCAGGGTGCTGGCATAGATGGCGCGGACCGCGGCAAGGAAATCCTCGAGGCAGCGGTCGCGTGGACCCTGGTTGGGGCAAAAGACGCTTTCATATTTGCCGGCGAAGGCGTTCCCGAAATTGTCCTCTAGAAGGCTGCTGGAGCGGACGATAATGGGGGATTGGCCGAAGTACTCGAGGATATCCACGAATTGCCGCACGATATGATCGGGGAAGGTTCCCCGCAAGATGCGTTGGCGGGCCTTTTCGGTTTCCTGCAGAATTGCGGGGGACTGTCTTTGCCTCTGATGCGCCCACCAGCAATTGTTGCAAACCAGGTAGGTGTAGAAAACGTCGGACCCGATGAAGAAGGAATCGTGGGGCTCTAGAACACGCTCCCAGCGCGGGTCGTGGCGCCTCAAGATGGCGCGGGCCAACAACATGCCGACGGATTTTCCGCCGATCAGCCCGGAGCCGATTATTCTTCTGCGGATCTGGACGATGTCGCGCAATGAGAAGTGGGCGCGCGCCAGTTCGAGGACCCGCGCGTCACGCGATATGGTCATGCGCAGGAGATAATCCAGAAAATCCCGCGCCGACTCCGGGTCTTTTTCGCCACGCTCGATCTGCGCCAGCACATTCTCGGCCTCTTGCGAGGTTCGCTGCCAGATTCCCAGGCGGGGCTGGCCGGAGTCGATTGCCGACCAGGGAAGGCCGCTGAGGATCTCCGCGATGATGTAGCTTTCGGTGACCGGCTTGAACGTGTCCCCTTCCCAGGCGTGGATCATGTACATCGTGGGCGAGAGGCGCTGCTGGACCTTGAGAGGGTGGACGTAGATTCTGCCCTGGTGCTGGTAGGCATCCAGAAGAAGTTGCGTGGTTTGCTCGATAGGCTCGGTGGCGTAAGGGGAATGATGGTCCTTGAGGATGGCAAAATAGGCGATGGTTTCGAGGTCATAGAGATAGGGGCAGGTGAGCATGAAGAAGTTGCCGAGCATTTGGTCGCTGTACCAATCCCCGGCCAGCTCGGACAGGCAATCGAAGACATAGAAAGCCCCTCTGCCCGCCTGTTCGATCACGGTGTGGATGCGGTCAATGAACTCCTCAAAGCCATCTTCCGGACGCAGAGAATGAACCTGCGCTCCGGAATCGGCGGGGACCAAAGGCGGGTGGCTTGCGAAGCGGAAGTAAACCACCGTCCGCCCGGAGCGCAAGGCGTTCTCATAGAAGGGGCGGACAAATGCGGCGTACGAGTCCGTCGAGTCCACCTGCCAGACGATATTGTCGCCGGGAAGAAGCCCTCGGATGACATGATCCAGGGAATGAAGGCCGGTGCTGAGTGCTCGGTCCGCGATGGCCATTTTCAGGTTCTCTTTCGCCCCCCTGGCTCGCTCGAGGGGAGTTCATTTCCCCGCGCAGAGAAGGGGGAGAGTCTGGGATCTTCACCATGACCTCTTCTCTGTATAGACTGTCGCGAGAAGGAATTCAATAGCGTTTTGGGGGATCAGGCGGCCCGGGGCGCGGGTCTTGCGATATGGGTTCCTTGGCTGGTTCCATCAGGGTGTGGGATGGACGGACACGGACAAGCACGGACGAACACGGACAGACTGGTGAGGGAGTATGATATTTCGCAAGGCCCTCCCGGCCGGGGGCGCATCTTGGTGAAGTTACCAAATCCAGGGGTCAGATAAAGTAGCGCGGGCGTCCCGCCTGCGAACATGCGTCCGGTCTGGAAACGTGGCGGAAGGGAGGCGCACCGTGTAGACAGGGCACATAAGCTTGGCAGGCGGGACGCCCGCCCTACCTTACCGAGCGGATGCGAAAAAGGGCTTGACATGGAATCAGGAGCGGTTAAGAATTAGATAATGAAGTGATACATCCTTCATACTGTTCTAATTTGTCTCAGGTTTTCAGGCTTCGCGGACGATCAGGAGAAGAAAGCAGCACTCCCTAAAAAAGGCAGAGAGAAACTCTCGCGCGGAGGAGTGTGGCATGGAACCGAACCGCTGTGAGGAAATGATGTCGGCGGTTTTCCAGAACTGGCTGGACATGATTCTGCTGGTGGATGCCGACGACGGCCGGATTCTGAGCGCGAACCGGGCGGCCTTCCGCATACTTGGGTACAGGCCGGAGGAGTTGGTGGGGAAGGAGTTCACCGTCCTATTCCCGAAGCCAGACAAGACGGAAGGGAGCTCCTGGCATGAGCGGCTCCGGGCGAGCGACGCGGTGTTTGAGTACCAGGAGTTTGTGCACGCCGACGGTTCGCTTTGCCCGTTGGACGTGATGGCGGTTCTCCTGGATCTCTTTGGGAGGAAGACGATTCTCGTCAACCTGCGGGATGCAAGCGAGCGGGCCCGGGTTGAAGAGGCGCTCCGGCGCAGCGAGGAGCGTTACCGGCAATTGACGGAGTGCCTGACCGACTACATTTACCGGGTGCGCGTCGAGAAGAACTGCCCCATCGAAACCTATCACAGTGAGGCCTGCGTAGGCGTGACCGGTTACGCGCCCGAGGAGTTCCGCACCGATCCCTATCTTTGGATCAACATGGTTCACGAGGACGACAGGGATATCGTCCGGCGCCAGGCGGGGGGTATCCTGTCCGGGCGGGACGTGGCTGGCGTTATTCACCGCATCGTGAAGAAGAATGGCGAGATCCGGTGGGTGTCGAACACACCGGTGCCGTGCTATGACGGCGAGGGCAATCTTCTGTCCTACGACGGTTTGGTTAAGGATGTCACCGACCGGGTGCTTGGCGAGAAGGAGCAAAGTCGCCTGGTCGCGGTGATAGAGCAAACCGACCAGGGTGTCATGATCACCGACGCGAGAGGCGTGGTTCAATACGTGAATTCCGCCTTTGAGGGTATGACGGGGTATTGCCGCGAGGAAGTGATCGGCCGGAAGCCCTCCATTCTGTCCAGTGGCTGCCACACCAGGGAATTCTACCGGGACCTCTGGGTCACGATTTCGCGGGGTGACACCTGGAGCGGCCAGATCATCTGCAAGAAGAAGGACGGCAGTATCCACCACGTCCAAACGACCATCTCCCCGATGCGGGACGAGAAGGGCCGCATCAGCAATTACGTTTCGGTTCGCAGGGACATCACGCAGGATCTTCTTCTCCAGGACCAACTCCGCCAAGCCCAGAAAATGGAGGCAATAGGCACGCTGGCCGGGGGAATCGCGCACGACTTCAACAACATTCTTGCCGCGGTTCTGGGATACTCCGAACTGCTGCTGGACGAGATACCCCGTGAGGGATCCGCCCCCGGGCATCTCAAGCAGGTCATCAAGGCCGCCAACCGGGCAAAGGATCTTGTGCACCAGATTCTCACCTTCAGCCGCAAGGTCACCCAGGAACTCAGACCCGTCGAGGTTCATACCGTGGTTCTGGAAGCCCTCAAGCTCCTTCGGGCCTCGCTTCCCTCCACGATCGAGATCAGCGAGGACGTGGATGCGGACAGCGGCCAGGTGCTAGGAGACGCCAGCCAGGTACACCAGGTCATCATGAACCTGTGCACCAACGCCTACCACGCCATGCGCGAAAAGGGCGGGGTCTTGAGTATTCTCCTGCGCCGTGTGAACCTGGAACGACAGCAGGACCAGAATCCCGGCGGTTTGCCCAAGGGCGCGTATGTTCGGCTCACGGTGCGTGACACGGGCCATGGGATGAGCAAGGATACGCTGGAACGGGCTTTTATGCCCTTCTTCACCACCAAGCCCGTGGGGGAAGGAACGGGTCTGGGGCTGTCGGTTGTGCGGGGGATTGCCATCGGGCTCGGGGGCGCGATCACGGTGGAGAGCGAGGAGGGCAAGGGGACCAGTTTCGACGTGTATCTTCCCGTTCTCGAAATGGGTCTGATCGAGGAAGCCCCAGGCGCCAAGGCCCTGGCACGTGGAAACGGCGAACGCATTCTGTTTGTGGACGACGAAGCGATGCTTTCGAGCCTCTGGTTTCGAAGGCTTTCTTCGCTGGGATACGAAGTGGTCGTGAAGTGTGACGCCCCCGAAGCGCTTGCGGAATTCGGGGCCGCGCCGAAGCGCTTTGATCTGGTTATTACCGACCAAACCATGCCTCAGATCACAGGGCTGGAGCTGGCTGCGCGGATTCTTCGCATTTGTCCCGATGTACCCATCATTCTCATGACCGGCTATAGCGACACTGTGACCCCGGAGATGGTGAGTGAGAAGGGCGTGAGGGAGTTGGTCATGAAACCGATCATGGCGGCGGATTTCAGCCAGATCATCCGCAGAGTGCTCGACTCGGCGCGGTCGTCTGAGAAGGGCACCAGCAATTCCGCAGCTTCCTTTTTTGATCCATCAGAAGGCCACACCCGGACTTGACAGCGCCTCTCCATCCGTTTATCATGAGAAGAGGGTTGGCTGAAAGGGAGGAACCGGGCATGGAATTCGCTACGTTGCGCATTGAGGACGTTCTTGTGGTCCAGGTGCCGGAGGATGCGTTGAATGCCGCCAATTCCAGCCAGTTCAAGCG
>Ga0315294_10008676_pt1 | contig 11149 bp, 4 predicted proteins | sample YL17G13_40_MG_FD_203626 | JGI IMG/M metagenome (GOLD analysis project Ga0315294, IMG submission 203626) | Sediment microbial communities from Yellowstone Lake, YNP, Wyoming, USA - YL17G13_40 | ecosystem: Environmental > Aquatic > Freshwater > Lake > Sediment | place: USA: Wyoming | collected... | reverse complement strand
CAAGAATAGAGATTGAAGTCTTTGTTGCCCGTCAAGGACCAGTTTTAGCCTTTTTAATTCAGAATTATCTTTAAAATAAAATATGTCTCCTTTTTTAAAGCTCCTATCGAAAAAACGATATTGTATGTTGTTGAAAGTTTCCCAAAGCAAGACAATTCCGATCGGATACTTTCTCATCACCGAATCTAATAATCTGATTATTTTCTCTTCTTCCCAGACAAAGGTACGTTGGATAGCAGGCAATATAATCTCATTTCGTTCTATTTGATTCAATATACTCTGAATGCTCAAGATAAGTTCTCCTTGTATTGAAAATATTTTTTCTTTTTATTTCCTTAAATTATCTAACCTAACCCAATCACCAGGAGCGCGCTCGTATTTCCAGAAAGTCCAGCCATTGCAGGTTCGCCGTTTACAAGCGGCGGCTGCCGCCAAGGAAGGAGAATTATATTTTTTCCCTGCGAAACGAATAATGCCATCCGGCCTGACGCGTGCCGCAATAATTTTTCCTTTGAATAGAGCACGCAGCTTCACTGGACCAGTAATAAACGCAGCCAAAACCGCTTTCCCCCCGGCTTCCACTTTGTGGATCTCATCTTCAAGTTCAATATTTTTCCCAACAAGCGATTTCCATTCAGTTTTCTGAATACGCCTAATACCGCTACTAAACTTACTCCTCAAATTCTCCGCTTGAAAAAACTTCCCTTTCTGTCGGTTGCCTACGGGCTTTGTTATCCGTAATACCAGGGATTCCAACTCTCTTAAATGAGAATCACCAATGGTTAAATATATGCTGAATCGATCCCAAGAACCTGAATGCTGGTCTCTTAAATGAGTCTGGAGACGAGAGCGGAGATTGCGTGCAAGACCAACATAGTAAAGTCTTCCTCGTTTGAATAGGGCATAAACACCCTGGCGATTACGAACATAGTTGCGCACGATGTCTTGATATTTCGCGAGAGCCTCCCTTGAGATATTCTCTAAATATTGGCTCACGAGTTGTCTTTCTTTTGGCATGTTATTACTCTCCTTTGAATAAACTCATTTGACTCTTGTGGCTATGCCCCCCATCTTTCGAACCACTTAGAGCGCTAATTCTCGCTAACATTAGACCCGCCCCACATTTCTCGTCCATTCTGTCAGCAACTTTATTAATTGCCGGCCCATTTTTTGCTAGATCAGTCTTTGGGTGAGGCTCCAGCGCGCCGGATTTTATCCCTTGAGCCGTGTGAAGGTCAGGGTCGTTGGCTTGCAGCTCCTTTTTGTCTGATCAATGAAACCGAGGCTGAAGCGGACTTCAGGTTTCTGGTAGATATCTAACCCCCGCCCGAGGATGATTCGCCAGCCAGAGTCGGCTTCGATGTATCGGTCATGGAGTCCCCTCTCCAGCGTGTAAGTGAAGCGGATGTGATCCTTCCCAAGGCTGCTCTGCAGTTCGTCGAGTTTCGCTGACAACTCGACCTCTTGTTCAGGGGAGTCCCCGGCCGTTACAAGTGTCAATTCGATTTCATCCTGTTCAGGGGCGATGAACTCGCAGAAGTTGATCAGATTGTGAATCTGATAGTCATACCGGATGTATGGGTCAACGATCTTGATCCGTTTTGCCCCGCGAAGATACGGCGTGAACAACCGCTCATAAGATATCCCTCGCTGGCCCTCTGCTAGGTCCACAGTCTTCTCGGTCGGTTTTCGTTTCGGAGAGAAAGGGTCAGGCCTCCCTTCGTCGGAAGCCGGCTCAGGCCTGGTTTCTGGATGAGTGGATTGGAACTCGTCGGGACGATCGCTCTTGATCGTAACCCAGCTGTATTCCTGGTCCATCTTGGACAGTTCGTCCCGAATCTGCTGACGCATCCGGACGGCCGGATTTGCGCAATACTCAATAAACTCCTCGTCCGTGACCTTCAGATCGGGGAATAGGAGCTTCAAGTATCCTTCGGCAATTCGTGCTATGGCCTTATTGTCGCGCATGTCTTCGCACTGAGGCAGGCGGAGACTATGCGTCACGTAGTCAGCGTACTGAAGATCACTTCTCAGTTCGTGCAAAACCTCACTGAAGAAGTCGCCCTTGAACCCGAGTTTCTTCGATGGCGTATTCCGCGTGATACGCGGCATATACCAACCCTCGATAAGACCGTGCACTCGGTCAATAAACGCTGACTCTTGAAGGGCAGCAGGCAGCTCCTTGAATATCCCATTACTTTCATAGAGGGGACGCCGGTCTTCGCCCAGCGTGATGTTGCCGAGCATGACAAATCCGGCTTCGGATGTTCCCAAATCTCCAGTTGCCCGCCGATACCGCCCGCTTTCCAGATACATCTTCAGGCCAGCCATCGCTTCGCCAGCTGTGTCGGTCTGGATCTTCTGAATTTCGTCTATCACAACGACATCATATCGAGGAATCAAGCCTATCTGCTTAGTACTGCTGTTGAAGAACAGGGCTGGAGCAGATAGCTTTCCACCGGGGATTACGGCCGCATACCGACTGATGTTATCAAACACGAACGACTTCCCGGTGCCCTTTGGCGCCAGTTCTGCGAGATTCACTCTCGGCTGAACCAACGGGATGATACGGCTCAGCAACAGCATTTTCTGAGCTAGGGTGTGCGACTCCGGATTGAACTGGCAACTCGATACGAGTAGGTCAATCCACTCGCCAAGAGCAAAATGTTTGCGGGAGTCCTTGTAGTACTGAAGATCGACTCCTGGAGTCTGGAATGGTTTGAAGCCGGTCATCCAGACCTGGCCTTTCATCACGTCCTCGCCGTCCGGAGGGACATATCTTAGGGTGCCCAATCCCCACATGCCCGTCTTCAGGAGCATGGGGTTCTCATCCACGATGCTCTTCTGAATCATCGCGCTGTTCGTGTCGAGAATCGGGATGCTCAACTCGTGAGTATTCTTGTCGAGGTTCACCATCACCCGGAAATCATCAAGAATCTGGACTTCTTCCTGATCTTTTAGCCTATTGAGCAGGATGTTCTTGTCGGCCTTCTGAGGAAGATACTTAGAGACAATCTCCACGATCTTTGCGCGACCCTCTTCCGTCACGTCTCCTTCGCTCAGAAACTGCCCTATAATCCACTCGCCTACGTACACAGGCACTGCCCGTGCGCCGAACCCGGCTTTCCCCATCAGGCCCTTATTGATGACAACATCGCCATAGTAGTCGCGAGCTTTTATCTCGAAAGAGTCCATAATGATCTTCTCCCTAAGTCAGATTCCTTAGCTGGAAGCCTCCAGTCTGTGCAGATCTAAATGACGCCTTCACAGCCAAACCAATTGACTGTGTTTCTCCAGAAATCTCGTATTCGATCTCGACCCTCAATTCGGGCTGGATCTTACTCTCTCCCCGGAAGATGCACTCCAGGGAGATCGAACTTTCTGACTGAGCGGACACGGTAGGCCGAGAACATCTCCTTAACTCTCCGCCCGTTGTCAGAACACGCACATCCTTAACTTCAACGGACTGCCCGTTCGGGTTCTGAATAGCGATGGTTAGCGCCTGCAAGCGTTGGACATATAACACCACAGCGCCATCCGTCAGTCTGAGGTCCACGAACCTTGCCGCAAGCTTCTTCCAAGCTGACTTTATCAACCGAAAGACACCAACTGGAACGATCACTTCTTCCGGAGTTGCCCCCCCGTGCATAAAACCTGTCTTCTGGGCACCCGAGGCAACGGTGTTATGCCCTTTGGGAATGAAGTAAGTTGGCGACTTATCCGCAAAGGGTTGCTTGAAGCGATAGCCCAGATCCCAGAGGTTCTTTGGAACACTGTCGGCTTCCGTGTCAGGGACTTCAGCGAATCGGTATTTCGAGTCTGAGAACAGTTTTGCCACCATCTTGGAATCAAGGGACTTGGTTTCACTCGCCAGAATCCTCGTTGCGCCATGGTCAGTCGCAACGTACAATCCCACGCGATCTCGTGGGCCTGTCCATTTCTCGACAACCTCTGCCAGGCTTTCGGCAAGACGCGCAAACACTCTATTCGCCTCTTCCTGGTAAGTGCTGTTGATCTGGCCGATATCTGAATGGAGGATTTCGTCTGTGGGGAGGAAGTTCAGCAACAAGATCGTCGGTTCGAGATTCAACTCGCATTCCGTCAACTCCTTCAGGTCGCCAAAATACCTGACATTCCGACCACCCCAGTCTGTCTTCGATCTCATTCCCAGCAGCAGATTGTAGGATTTGGCGGTTGAATCCCATTGCCCCGTGATTAGCATTGGCTTTGAAACCGCCGTATGAGTCGGCAGTGGCGACAAACGTAAGCCTGTTGAGTGAGGGCTGAATCCTTGCCGAGAGAGGCAAGACTTCAGGTTATCCCAGAACTCCACGGGAACGCAATCGACCACCACGACAACAGACAGCTCGTCCTTCAGAATGGCATTCCGCCAACCCGTCAGAAGATGGACGAGACTGAGCTCACCGTCCTGATGGACCGTGGTGTACTCGCTCAAATACCAGTCTGAGAACCTCTGCACCATAGCTTCAACGTCTGAATCGGGCGTACCTGTAGCCGATTGCCACTGTCGGTATGAGAAATATTTATCCATGCTCCATTTCATCCAGGCTGAGGCGGTCCATGAAGAGGTACTGGCCGAAAATTCCGGTCTAGCTGGCCTAATGAATCGCTTTAGTGCGTCCAAGCGACTTCTAGACACCCCCTGACATTCGCTGAAGACCCTCCGCACAGTCTCGATGGCATCGCATGGCACATCGAACGTAATCCGCCCGATCGTCTGATCGAGAAGATGAAACTCGCGAGGCAGGCGCCCTGACAAGCATCCGATCATGCTAAACAAGTCATCGGGCTTCTTCATAGTTGGAATGACATCGTTGAAGAACATTTCTATTTGCCCGGTGGCCAGTTCGACTGCGCCGGCATGAAGGGGTATTCTCGCCAAAGCATCCGCAGGAAACCCGCTCAAGGATGCGACTCGGTCTTTGGCAAGCAAGTACTCTGTCAACTTCTCAGGATATTTGCGAAGGATGGCAAGGATACTCAGATCTCTCCACAGTCCCTCGGGATCTTCGAGGAGCGCATCAGCAAAACGGGTCTCCCACGTCACCTTGGCTCTGCGCTTCCACCCCTCGCTCTTGTCCCTCAGGCAGTTCTTAGCGAGCGGTCTGTCTAACGCTGTTTTCCAGTTTCCACATTCTGCAATGGATTTCACAATCCCGACAACCTGATTAGAGCCCAGCTCGGAAGACATCACAGCTTCACCAAGAACTGTGGACAGAATCAGGTCAATGAAAGACGATTGGCGATCAGCGGGAGAAGGCCATTGGAGCAATCCCTCATTTATAACCATCTCGTCTGTCGTCCACTCCGGCAACGTAACTCCCCAAGCATCAGCAATTAAAATCCGGGGTGTCTTTTCCGAGCATTTTGCACTGATACCGGCTCGCTGACAAAACGCAGAAAGCCACTGGAAATGGCTCTTGCTCCTGATCCATATTTTCCACAATGAGCCGCGAGTGAGTTCAACGCAAGCTTTGACGTAGCAACTGTCCGACGCGACGACGAATGTGTCGGACGTGAAGGCCAGATCATAGTCCCCGATGAACTCAACGTTCACCTGTTTTGCGTCACTCACCATTGCACCTAGTAACTTGTCTTTTCTGAGAGCTGATTGATTGTTGACTTGAACTGGTCAGCGCGCTTCTTGTCGATCACCTTTCGCTTCTCCGCTTCAGCCACAATAGACCTCAGAACAATTACAAGTGAACGGTCGTCTTCTGGGAACTTGAAGTGCCCCTCAGACTCGAAGATGCCCTTGTCTACATTCACATCGAACTCGCGGTCGGCATTCACCAATTTCACCTGCTGGAGATCTCCGAAGTTACCGGAAGCGTCAACGGTCCGCACTTTGATGACCACGTAGGGCTTATCCTTTACTTCATTCGAGATGGCCCCCATCTCTTTGACCCGCTTTACTTTCTCCGAAGCCTTGGGGTCTTCTCCGTCCGTGGTGTAGACTAACTCTTTGACGCCTTCGGGCCTCTCGATCTTCAGGGATTCGCCGGGCTTAAGTTTGACCTCAGGGGGTACGTTAAGGCGAGGGACCTTGATTCTCGTATCGTCCACCATCTTCTTAGCCGCCTTGATTTTGGCCGCATATTCATCGAAACGCAGGGTAGTCCATCCACGAACCGGCCCGAAGCCCAAGCAGGATGGTATGCCTACCATGAGCTTGTCTTCGAAATCTGCCTCTTTCCCTCCAATAACTTTGACCATTTGCGAGACCTCATCGTCATCATACTGAGAGAAATCCTGCTGTTTTGGATTCAGGGTCTCGTACCATTCATAGACCACTTGCTGGCATGCCTTGAAGTCTCCTGTTTTAAGTCCGAACACCTTACACACCGCCTCGGCAACTCGGTTCTTTGCCCGCGTGATGCTGGTTTCAAAAATCTTCGCATCCGCAGCAAACTCCTTCACAATCTTGTCTGCGCCCTCTTCCTTGAGGTCGCTCAATACGCCATTGGAGTAGACGCCTGGCAGTGCTTCCAGCACGAATTGGAATCGGTCAACGCCTGAAGCCTGACCAAAGGCATCGCACAACTTAGCAATGCGCTTCTGATCTGTCTTCTCATAGAGGTCCGCGACTCTGCCGATCTCAGGCACAGACTGCCACCATGCCTTCAGACTGACGCAGGTGGATTGCAGTGTGCGTTTCTCGCCATGCTTCAGCACTGGGGCGTGTACCGCATGCGCAAATCCCTCGATCAACCGGCTGTGTACGGGACTGATGGTTTGAACCTCCATCACAACCTTGGTGGATGGATCGCCCACAACCTCGACAAGGCTGTCAAAGTCATTGATCCGCTGCTCGGCCGTCTTCGTGGAATCCGAAAAGATTCTCAGCCGTTCACCGAATGCCCGCATTGCATGGGCCATCACTAGAGTTACGCAGGTTGAGCCAGCCCCATAAGGCGGCTGTTTCGCCTGGGCCACGAATTCCGACACCGTCAGCACTTCTCCGGACTTCTGCGCGGTCAGCAACCTACAGAGATCCTTCAACAGGGGAACTTCATCAGATAACTTGTCTGGATCACTTTCGCACTCGAAGAAAGACACAGCCCCTTCTGCTCCAGTTTTGTGCAGGGCTCCGGCACCCTTCAGCAGGACCTTCTCCAAGTATCTCTTCTCTCCATGGTTGTCTGGATTTCCGTTGTCGATTTGCACGACTTCGCCCTGCAAGAGCATGTTGACGGCCTGCCTTAGCGCCGTATTTCTGATCTCCCATTTGTCGTCATGCTTGAAATTGATGTCCGGATGTTTGATCCGGCACCGCTTCTTGAACAGTTCATCACATAGGCGGTTCACAGGTTCATGAGGTTGTTTCGGCTGGTCAACAATGACCTTGCCGTTCTTGCCATACCAAATGGCCTTCTCGCCGCTCAGAAGCTCATCAAGCACTCTATGCAGTAGCGTGAGATAGCCATCCCTCGGGTCTTCGAAAATATCCCGCAGACGCGCCTCGGTCTGAGCACTGATTTTCTCGGCTTCGTTTGGCGGTAAATAATGCCTACATGCTTTCACTTTGAGTAGCATTTCTGTGAAGCCCTGCGCCACAATCGGGATTGCCAGCGCCATATTGTCATAAGGAACACTTTTCGCCGCGTTGCGGGCCATTTGCAGAGCAGCGTCATCCTCGCAGATCGCATATACAACGACGCCCTCGGCACTCTTCTTGTCCTTTGATTGATCTTGCTCGCATTCCAGACGATATCGGTTCCACAGATCAGGTCCGATATCCTTGGCCAAGACGAAGCTTCGCAGGAAACGCTTATCCTCATTGAAGTGTAGATTGTATTGCTTCGCTTCAAGGAACTCGATTTCCGCCGTGTCCGCGGCCTCCTCAAGCAATGCTCCCAGCATGTCTGTGGGATGCTGACTGGTATCCTTGAGATACCGATCAATCAGCATGTAGGGGTCATCGCCCGACCCAATAGCCAATTCGTATGTCTCCGATTGCTGGCGATAGAACAACGCCCCCGCCTTTGCCAGGTACTTCAGGTGGGTCTCAACCTGTTTCTCTTCCGCTCTGCCGATGCAATACATTCCGAACTTGATGTTCTCTGCACTGGTGGGGATGGATGGGTTGCAGAGCTGGTAGAGAAGAATGGTCTTGAGGATGTCGATTTGTTCATCCGAGTCTTCATTGAACAACTCGTCCTTTGCGGCCTTCCGCAAGGAATCAACGCTGGCATAGTAGCCATTCACCAATTGCCTCTGCCGGTCTCGCAACTCCGGATTCTTGAGGGAAAACTCTTTCTTGAAGAAATCGAAGAGACGAGTCGCCGTGTACAAGTTCAACTTGCCAACGCTGACCGTGACAACAGCATCCTTAATGAAACTGGCATAAGAGCCTTCAGCACCGCCAACGTCCCCGGAAAAGAATGTGAACGTACTGCGAGCATCGGATCCGATTTCAGAGGACAACCGGAGTAGACATGCCAAGGCCATCGGATGAACACCGTAGATATCCTCCAAGACCTTCTCACGAATCCTGTCTTGCTTTTCGATCCACGGGAAGAGGTTCAACGTCTTGCAGGCGGGGAGCAACTGGTCAAAGACCCCTGATTTGGGTTCGATTTCCCTTTCCCACGCCTTCGATTTCTTGTCCACCTCCACGATAGCCCCGATGATCTCCTCGATGCCCTCGTTTAGTAGGTCAACCTGCGTCGTTCTCGCCTCCATGACCACCGCATCCTTCTGACTGAAACGGTCGGCATAGGCCCTGAAGTTCTTGTGAATGCAGCCGACGAACAAAACATTCGGCTCCGATTTGCATACTGATTCCATGAAACCCTGCATCACGTCTTTGGAATAGGCCCCCCGCTCAAGAGTAAATCCAAACTCATCAAAAAATATCGCGATGCCCCTAAACCTGTCTTTGAACTCCTTGTTCTTGATGATCCCCTTAATAATGGGGATGAGGTTGCCTGATGCAGCCTGAAATTCTCGACCACCCATGACTTCTCTGAATGCACTCCGGAACTTCTCCAGTGCCGACGAATCTATCTGCTTCAGGCTGGCGCGAAGTTGTCCCACTGACAGCCCCGGCGCAACCGTTCCGAGCGCCTTTTCGAAATCGGAAAAGAAGTTCCGGATCCCTTTACCGCCTTTCTTTTCCCAGTCTTCCAGCACTCGCTCCGCTTCATCGAACTCGGTCATCACTCCCGGATCCAACCCAGCCGCCTTGGTCGCATCCAGGATTGCCTTGAGGACCACGTCCTCAAACCGCTTGCCAGAATGGTAGTCACAGATGGCCACCAGGTACTGGCCACTCTTGCGGACATTTCGGAGCATCTTGCCGTGTTCGGCATCGAGTTTCTCGTAGTTCTCGTAGAAGCCCATGATTTCCGGATCGCCACTGGACCGACTAAGTACATTCGCCAACATCAAGCAGAGATGAGACTTGCCCGTTCCATACGACCCGCTCAGCAGGTAGAACTTCTTGTCGTTCGGCTGGTACAGCCCCCGACAGATCCGCTCAAATGCCTTTCGGTGCGCCTTCGTAGGCCGGTACATCGCCATGCGGTCGGCGTTCTCTTTGCTCTCCTCAAACGCGCTCTTCAATTCAACGAAGTTCGCGTATCCGGTTTTCAACCTGACGATGTCAACTATTTTGCTCATATTCAAACCTCAACGTGAATAGTCTTTAGATTCAGGCAAAACTGTGAATTCTGTCTCCAACCGCTTGAGTTCACCATCAAGAAAGTGTTGAACAAAGGCCCTATTTCGAGATGTCAGGTCGCTTCGGAGTCTGTCTGTCAGACTCTGCAGTATCGCACCTCGCCGAGCTGCGTTCTTTCCCTGATGCTCCTTCATGCACTCGTGAACGCAGTGCACAATATCGGGTGGTAGATGGTAACTAATATTGACCCCTAGAAGAGAAGGAAACATAGTATCATAGGCTTCTTTGATCTCTGCAGATCTTGGCGCTAGGCTAATGTAGTTATAGAGAAAGTCGGGTCGCATGTAGCAGCTAATCCGATATTTGTCTTTGAACACTTGATTAACCGCTTTCATCGTCGTTGTGTCTTTCGACAACCACCATGTTCTGTAACCGAAAATATCTGCTGCCCCAGCTTCATTGTTCTTTTCTCGAATGGCGTACAAAGTCAAAATCACTCTTGCGTCATTAACCGCCTTTGGAGCGGCACTCTTCAACCGCTTCAATTCGTGAGTTAGAGATTCTTCTTCTTTCTTACAGATAGTGACTCCAAGCGATTTGTCCGACATGAGTTCAATACCAAACTCCTCATGAAGCCAGGCAGTTAATTCGGTCCCTGCATTCCTCAGTTCAGGAGAAACGAAATTGTCAACATAATCATAAAAATCGGTGACCTTCCCTCGTAGTTTTCCATAAAAGTATGCCCTGATCATTATTTCGTCAATATAGAGAGTCTGGAGTTCATTGCCCGCATACAACTCCTCGTCATACTTATAGAACTCCGCATACTTGGCGATTATTCGTTTGAAGTGCGAGACGAGTTCGCTAAGAATTGTTTCATTGATTATTAGTCGAACGCCCGCATCTCGTGCTCCCTTCAAGAGATTCCAATGTCGCCGATTTTCAGGTTCTAGCAAGTATTCCGACATTGCAGGAATGATGATTGATGTACACACGTATACGTTCAATTTGGAAGCAAGGGAATGAAAGTACGTTCCTAGTTTTGGATCACACTGCAGGAGGAATAACATCATGTAGGTGTTCGACAATTTTTGAAGGAACAGCTTTTGTTCACGTGTGCCATTGTAGACCACTTCCCGAATTGTCATCAATACGGCCGACTTGACGAGTTCCTTGTTTTTATCAACAACAGGGCTATCATCGACGACACGTCCAACCGTCCCGCTGAGATCCTTCTCGAAAGCGTCTTGATTCTCGCCTTTCAAAACGAAGTCAGCAAACTCCAACCCCTGCTGATAGTATATTTGATTGAGGGTTTTCTCCATCAGCGCCAGGCAGTCACGAACCCGCACACCACTCTCCATGAGATGTTTCTCCAGCATTGCACTGCATTGACTTTGGAACTCTCTGTGCAGCTGAGCATCCTCAAGATTGCGTTCACAAATCTGTTGCCGGGTCTCGTACGGCAGACAGTATGCATCAATATCTTTGTGATGCTTTATT
>Ga0315294_10008673_pt1 | contig 11152 bp, 10 predicted proteins | sample YL17G13_40_MG_FD_203626 | JGI IMG/M metagenome (GOLD analysis project Ga0315294, IMG submission 203626) | Sediment microbial communities from Yellowstone Lake, YNP, Wyoming, USA - YL17G13_40 | ecosystem: Environmental > Aquatic > Freshwater > Lake > Sediment | place: USA: Wyoming | collected... | reverse complement strand
GTAACCAATACAACAGGAATCAAATAAAACAGGGAGAAGCTGATTTCATAACCCGTTAAATAATCAATAACGCCGAGCACTAAAACAAGTTCCCCAGCCACTATCCCCCAAAAGAGGCGGCTGTGTTTCTCAAGGGCTTTAATTATATTCATTGTTCTATGCCTGCGTTAAAAAGTGGGGAAACATCATTAACAACAACTAAACAAAACACGGAAAAGTGCGAAGTCCTGTCAAGCGTTAAAATCTCTCTTCGCCTACGAACCCGTGGGGAGGCTCCAACTGCGGCATATACCATGACAATTACGTCGGGCATGTTGATAATTCAACTTGTCAATTATTTTTTCGCCCCTCATATATAACATAACATTATGAAAGATGTGGTGGAGAATTTGAGGCAAGAATTTTTTGCTTATCTCTTTGCAGGTCTCTTTTGCTTGTTGGGTATTCCCGGCGGGCACTGCGCCGCCTGGGTGTGTCTGGATGCCAACGCCCCTATTGATGCGCAATCAGGCAACATCGCCGCACCGGCACAGGTCATTGCAGAGACCGGCACGAGATTTACCCGCATCAATTTTATTCTGGGTCCGTGGAGTGCGCCGGACGATACGGCTCATCACGGTGCGCAGAATTCGTCATGGTTTGAGACCTATGACGCCATTATCAATGCCCTTGTGAGCCGCGGTGTCAGGATTTATGGACTCATCGGCGCCGAGACGGTAAAAAGCGCCGCCCAACTGAACACGGAGCAATATATTGATGACTACGTGCGGAACTTTGTCCTGATTGTTGAGCATTTTAAAGACCGCGTTCATGTGTATGAGAGTTTCAATGAGCCGAACAACTGGGCATCGGGGACCACAACGCCCACCGTCCCGCCTTATTGGTTTGCAAAGATGCTTGAGCGTATTTACCGCGCAGTGAAGGTGGAAGATGGTCATACCACAGACACCACCTGGCAGGTGACCCTTGTCTCAGGACCGCTCTTTTCGCATGACCAGGACACCGTGGCGTCTTATTTCACCCAGGTATATTCCGAGGGAATAGATAACCTCGGCTGGAAGGCATTGAAAAGCGCCGTAGGAACGTATCCTCTTGATGGCATCGGTTATCATATCTATGTGGCGCAGGGAACCACTAATGTCAACACCATTACCCAGAAGATGATTGGAAACATTAATGCTATATGGGGTGTTGTGACGACTTACGAGGGGAGCGGCACGGCAAAAAGGCTGTGGATTTCCGAATTCGGCTGGAGAAATGATTTTCTTGGGAGTGAGTTGGCGCAGGCGACAAACTTACAGACGGGATTTGACGTCCTCCTTGGGGATGCGCGGATTGCCCTTGCCTCATGGTTCTGCCTCACAGATTTTCCGGGCGCTTATTATGGCATCTTCCGAGCGGGAACATTACAGGAAACAGATAAAAAACTTGCATGGTTTGCGTTCAACACCATTGCAACAAATGCCACGACGCCCACACCCACGCCGACCCCCGCTAAGGCGTTTGGCTTGCTTTCGTTTTAAGGAAAATGGAAGGTTTGTGTTATGAATAAGCCCGAGTTAAAGAGGCAAAACTCTTGTCTCTTTGACATGCTCGCCAAGACACTGCGCGGCGCGGAGGATGTGGTGGCGGAGGAGTTGAGAACCCTTGGCGCCGCAACCGTTCAGCCCACAAACTGCGCAGTGAAATTCACAGGCGATAAACGCCTGCTCTACAAGGCAAATCTCTGCTCCCGCACAGCCATGCGCATACTTGTCCCGCTCCGCATCTTTAAGGCAAAGGACAAGGATGAACTCTACCAGCGCGTGAGCACGGTCAACTGGTCGAGATATATGGATACAGATGGGACGCTTTCCGTGGATGCCTTCATCTCAGATTCCGCATTTGACAACTCCATCTTTGTGGCACAGCGGGTGAAGGACGCCATCGTTGACCAGTTCCGGCGTCATACAGGCAAACGCCCCTCGGTTGACCTGAACGCCCCCGACCTGCGTCTCAACATTTATATTCAGGGAAACCTCGCAGTCCTTTCCCTTGATTCCTCCGGTGAGCCCCTTTACCGCCGCGGTTATCGCACAGAGGCTGGCGAGGCGCCCATTAATGAAGTCCTTGCGGCTACTCTTATCTCCCTGACCGGCTGGGACGGGAAAATCCCCTTTCTTGACCCGATGTGCGGCTCAGGGACTTTTCTTATTGAGGCGGCAATGATGGCTCGCCGCATTGCGCCGGGTCGGGCGCGGCGCTTTGGATTCATGCGGTGGAAGGACTATGATGCCGCACTTTTTGAGAGCGTTCTTGCGGAGGCTGATGGTGTAATTCTGCCTGAGGCGTCGGGTGTGATTATTGGTTCGGATATTGACCCGGAACGCATCCGGGAGGCGCGTGCCAATGCCCGCCGCGCAAATGTGCTGAATGACATCCGTCTTGAATGCAAATCATTTGAAGAAAAGTCGCCTTCGCCGCCACCCGGCATCCTCATCATGAATCCGCCCTATGACAAACGACTTGGACTGGAGGATGTCGTCTCCTTTTACCGCATGATTGGCGACACATTGAAGTCAAAATACGAGGGTTATAACGCCTTTATATTCACGAGCAACGTGCAGGCGGCTAAAAATGTGGGACTGCAAACCTCAAGGCGCATCACACTCTTCAACGGTCCTCTTGAATGCCGGCTTTTGAAGTATGAAATCTATAGCGGCAGTCACAAGGCGAAATATCAAAAACCCCAATAATCTTGGTTTGCTCTGCATGCCCTGCCCGCCACGGCGCGTCTGCGACGTGAAATTCTGCTCTTGATTTTTTATTATCGTTTGTTTATAAAGAAATATAATTTTCTAAGGAGTCCTACAATGAAATCAAGACCGTGGGCGGTTAAGTTGGTTTTGGTGATTGCCGCTATGGCGCTGGCGGCGTTGAATGTTCCGGGGGCGCGCGCCCAGAGCTCGACGCCCCGCGAAGAGACGTGGATAACCAATGGTGCCGTCCGTGCCGTCGTCCGAACTACGGACACGGTCTATATCGGCGGGTGGTTCACCTATGTTGGTCCGGCAACCGGAGGCGGCGGACAGACGCGCAACCATATCGCCGCCATCGACGCCGCAACGGGTGCCGCCACAGACTGGAACCCCAACGCGAACAACACAGTTTACGCCCTTGCCGTCTCCGGCTCGACCGTCTATGCCGGAGGCGATTTCACCAGCATCGGCGGGCAGATGCGCAACAATATCGCCGCCCTCGACGCCTCCACGGGCGCCGCCACCGACTGGAATCCCAATGCGAACTCCGAGGTCCGTGTCCTCACCGTCTCTGACTCGACCGTCTATGCCGGGGGTATATTCAACAGCATCGGCGGGCAGAAGCGCAACTACATCGCCGCCCTTGATGCTGCCACAACAGGCGCCGCCACTGACTGGAATCCCAATGCAGACAACCCGGTCTTTGCACTCGCTGTCTCCGGCTCGACCGTCTTTGCAGGGGGATTTTTCGACAGCATCGGCGGACAGACGCGCAACTGTATCGCCGCCCTTGACGCCGCCACGGGCGCCGCCACCACTTGGAACCCGGATGCAGCAGGCGGTCATTACCTTGGTATCAATGCCCTTGCCGTCTCCGGTTTGACCGTCTATGCCGGGGGAGGGTTCTGGAGCATCGGCGGGCAGACGCGCAACAATATCGCCGCCCTTAACGCCGCCACGGGCGCCGCCACCGCCTGGGACCCCAATGCATTCGGCGAGGTTGATGCACTTGCCGTCTCTGGCTCGACCGTCTATGCCGGTGGCGATTTCACCAGCATCGGCGGGCAGACGCGCAACCGCATCGCTGCCCTCGACGCCGCCACCGGCGCCGCCACCGACTGGAACCCAAGTGCAGAGGGATCATACTATTATGTCTATGTCTATGCCCTCGCCGTCTCCGGCTCGACCGTCTATGCCGGGGGAGATTTCACCAGCATCGGCGGTGATAATACGAGGTGTGGCTTCGCTCAATTTGACGCGCTGCCGCCGGAGAGGATAAAACGCTATTTGCTGGGGCTGGATTCGGACCCGACAGGCTTGGATTTGAACGGCGACGGCAAGGTTGATATTGCGGACCTGATTTGGTATCTGTCAGGTAAACGCCTGACGAAATAACAGACAGCGTTTTTCAAGATGCCGATGCAAGGACAGGTTATTTGTTTTGGATAAGAGAACAGGGAAATAATTAATCCTGTTCATCCTGCTTATCCTTGTTAAACAGAAAAATTAACAGGGATGGACAGAATATTCAGGATAATATCTATTTTAACAAGGATGGACAGGATATTCAGGATGTTTCAGAACATCATTCCTCACTGACCGGTTTGCGTCTGTGCGTCTTTTTCAGCGACCGCTGTTTTTTCCCTGCAAGAATCTTCTCCTGCGCCTCCTCCGGTATAACCGTTGGGACACGTGGACGTCGGCGGCGCTGCCTGGCGCAAATCTTTCGCCGCAGGATTTCAAGGGCAATCATCTTGTTCCGGTATTGCTCACGCTCCCTCTGGCAGGTAACAACAATGCCTGTGGGAAGATGGCGCAGGCGCACAGCCGTCTCGCGCCGGTTGACATTCTGCCCGCCCGGTCCGCTGGAGCAATATGTCTCCACCTCGCACTCGGCAAGCAGGGCATCATCCGTATCTGGCAGGCGATATGTATTCATGGCTTGGCCGACTTCGCCAAAGCAGCCTTTATTTGGCTGCGACGGCTGAATCAGAAACACCTGCGGTTAAAATCTTACTGGAGAGTGAGTTCCACGGCTGACTTCGGCTCCAGCACCTGAAAGGTGAAGGATTCCACCACATAAAGATTAACCTTTTCGGCATCATGACCTGCATATCCAATGGAGAAATCCTGCCCCACGGTTAGAATAAAGTCACCTCCGCGACCGGAGAGGACCGCGCCACCCTTCAGGGCGGGGCTCCAGACAATCTCACCCCCCACAATCCCCTGCACGCGCTTCTTCAGTGGATACCCCTTGCCATCGCCCTCCATGAGCTCCTGGTAAAGTGTGGTGCCGAGGACGAGGTGATAAGGACCGCCAATGCCCATTTTCTGGATGGCGAGAACCGCCTCCTCAATCTCCGCCTCAAATGTGGATGCCTCTTTTTTTACCTTCACTGGCTTATGTTCGGATGACTTGAAGATGCCCCGGATACCGCCTTTTTCAAAACCAAGATAGATGACCTTATCCTCGAAGTGCGCCGCCTTGCGAGCCGCGCCAATAAGAGCGGTGATTTCCGGCGCCTTTAATCCGCGGGCAATGTCATCCATCTCAGAAATGGCGAGGGAAAAGGGAACCTTCACTTCAATGAGCGGTTGAGCCACCCTTTTTCCGGCAAGGACACCTTCAATAACCTCCGATTCGCCTATTTCCACGCATCCAACATTCACCGCGGCAAACTTCCAGCCGTGCGGTCCATCAAAATCGATAAGACCCCGCGCCGAGAGATTTCCCTTCAAGATAAGTTTTGCCTGCTTATCAATCTCCTCCCACGCCTCATCGGGGATAGGGGCGAGAGTGCGTTTGAGTAAATCCATATCACTTTCCTCCTTTTGAAAGATTCCCGATGCCGAGCGATGCTTCCGGCGCGGCGCCGTGTCCCGGCTGGATAATCGGTCCCTCGGTGAAGAGATACGTTTTCAGTTGCGCGTTGAATTGGGGCATCTGCCGCCGCAGCCATTCCAGCGCCATGGAGGCGTGCTCCACTTCCTCATCCCTGTTGTGGGCGAGGATTGCCTTGAGCTCGGCATCCTGTGTCACGGCTACCCGCTGATGATACCAGTTGATTGCCTCCAACTCCTCTATCAGGCTGGCAATGGCGCGGTGGACATTTCGAACGTCTTCCGGCAGTTCCTGCTCAGTATAGGTTGTGCTCATTCATACCCCCCCTTTCGTGAGAATTACTTGGATTATAACCCTGCGGACTTCATTGCAGTGTTTTTCTTCTATATTTCCGGTTCCTGTCTCGGGATGACGCCGAGTCCGGGACGCTCAGACATACGCAAGTATCCCTTTTCCACCTTCATGCCGTCAAACGGGTCATTTGAGAGGAGGAGATTCCCGTCAAGGTCAATATAATCAAAGGCGGAGGCGATGTGGGCGGCGGCGGTGATGGCGACGGATGTCTCAATCATGCAGCCCAGCATGGTTTTCAGACCGAAGGCGCGGGCGCAGGCGAGCATTCGCCTCGCCTCAAGGATGCCGCCCGTCTTTATCAACTTTATATTGATGCCGTCACAGATGTCGGGGAGTTCTTTGAATGTATCACAGCGGTGAACGTCCTCATCGAGGAAGATTGGGATGGGGCTTTTCATTTTGAGTTCTGCCATTCGCCGGAGTGAGCCTCGTCCGAGAGGCTGTTCCACATATTCCACACCGAGGTCTGCCAGTATCTTGATGCACCTCAGCGCCTCCTCCGGCGTCCAACCGCCATTGGCGTCCACCCTCAGCGCCCGCCCTGTCCGCTTGCGAATCCGCCGCATGACTTCAATATCATGTTTCGCATCCCGCCCGAGTTTTATCTTCAGTATGGGATAATCCACCGCCCTTTCCACCTTTTCCAGCATGATGTCGATTGTGTCTATCCCGATGGTAAAGGATGTCTGCTTATCCTCCGGCGGATAAAGTCCAAGGAGTTTATAAAGCGGGATATTCAGGTGCTTGCCGATATGGTCAAAGACTGCCATTTCAATCATGGCGCGGGCGGTGTGGTCTCTGGGGATGCATTGAGTGATGCGTTCCATGAGTGGTTCGATATAAAAGAGATCCTCCTCCACAAGGAGACTTTTCGCCTTTTTGAAGGCGGTGCGGACACTGACGAGTGATTCATTGTAATAACGCGAGGGAGAGCCTTCACCATAACATACGAATTCGCCGTCATCAAGTGTGAGGATGACGACCTTTTTTTTGTTGCGCGTGTAAGGGGCAACGCCGAATGGGTCAGTGAGATTCAGAGTGACGATATGTGTAGATGCCTTCATCAGAGATCCTTTCCGATATTTGGGATTGAACAATAAGTTATTTATTATGCCTCACTTGATTCCTGTCCAGCCGGCGCTTGCGCTTTGGCGGAGTCGGCAGAGAGGTGATTTATAAAATCATCGATGAAACACTTTGCCTCCTTAGATTCTGTGTAATGCCGGAGGAGGATGTGAGGATTTCCCGATACCATGGCTGAAAGCATTTTCCCCTTTGTTCCGCCTTCGCTGAAGCTATGGCGGATCTTAGAGTTGTTAAACAGGCAGAGAATGGGCTTGCCAAGTCTCTCCGCCAGCCCGATTTCATACCCCACGCCAATTGATGGCGTGGTCACCTCGGCAACCACTGCATCCGCCTCGGAAAGCCATTCCATGTCCTTTCTGTAAATCTCCGCATCGGTTATGCCGTCCTTGCCCTTTTCCGAGATTCCGGGGTCAGCCACATGCTCAGTCAGCACCTCGCCATGCCGACGAAGATGTTTGATTAATTGCTCATAAATGCGAATATCAGACCGACCGCCACGTATGGAACCTGCAAAATATATCTTCATGCCCTTACCTTGGTGACAACGCCATCAATTGGCATAAAAAGACAAATCCGCCTTCTGTGGACAAAGAATGAATTACAATTGATGCTAATATGTTTTCTTAATAAAGAATTTAATTGTCAATAATCAATTGTCAATTGTCAATTGTCAATTAGTCAATGATATCAATGATGTCACATCAGCCGCATCGACACGTCCATCATAGTTGACATCATACGCCACGCCGCCCCTTCCAAGCAAATAGTCAACAATCTGTTGCTTTGTTGGCAGTCCCCCAAGGAACTGCAGAATCCTTGCCATCACGCCCGCGCGGGCATCGGCGCCGTGAATCATCTCGAAGGGAAATCCCATGACCACCACCCGTTTTGTCCCATCCTCGTATTGCACTGCCGAGCCGAGACCCGTATCCGCATACGTCATGTCGGACACTGCCCCCGTGCCAACGCCTGTGAAGGCATCGGGTGTAAGGGTGTCATAATAGCCGCTGGAATAATCCTTGCTGAAGTCCTTCGGGATGAAACCCTTGAAAATGCCCTCGGCAGTGCAGTTTGCAATCTTTGTTGTGGAGGCGTTATTATTTATCGCCTTCACCTGCAACACATTGTTCAGGAAATTCTTGTCCTGCGCTGTGGCGCTACCGGACAGTTCAAGGTCCCATCCGAGCTCGGAGCCTGAGACGAAGAAACCCCCGCCGCTCTGGAGATACGCCGTGATGAGGTTTTGTTCCGTGGCGTTGAATGTCTCATCTGCGGTGCTCTCCTGTCCCAGACACCAGAGCACAATCCGGTAGTTGGTAAGGTTAATTGAGCCATCCGCAACCCTTTCGCATGAAGCGGAGTCGAAGGCATAACCGGCTGTCGCCACCGCTCCGCCGTAGGCGGACACATAGTTGAAGCTATTGATAAGCCAGGGCCAGACACGACGGGATGCCCCATTCACCGGGTCGCTATTCAGGGGCGTAATAGTATTGTCATATCTTCGGAAAGCCGCAACGATGAGGACTTTTGGGGTCTGACCGGTCTGACCTGTCTGACTTGTCTGACTAAGTCTGACTCCAACCGTTTCGCTGGGAAAGGATTCACCACCTGCGTTATAGGCGGCAACGTGGAAATTATACTCGGTTCCCGCCCCAAGTCCGCCATAATTATATGTGGTGACATTCTCCACATCAATCCCGTTATCCCAGGAGAGACCATCTGTGGATTTGTAAATATAATACCCCGTCGGCGCGCCGCCATTATAACCCCCTGAGGGTGGTGCGCTCCAGGAAATGGTTGCCTGGTCGGAACCGCTTGCCACGGCTGTCACTTTTGATGGCGCATCGGGGAGATAGGTATTGTTCGGATTGCCCTGAGTATCCGCAAAATAATCAATAATACCCTTCAGGACTGCGCGTGCGGCATCCTGACGGAATCCAGCCGTCTTCAAAAGAGTGGCGTCTGCGGCATTATCGTGAAAGGCAACCTCAACAATGGTGCCTGTCATCTCATCGCCCAGATTGTCATGTGATAATTCGCCATAAGCGCTTGTGTAAATCTTATCGGAACGGAGCGGCAAACTCCAGAGATTATTCAACTCCTGCTGAACATGATTGATGATAGGAGTGCAGAACTCAACCGCATAAACTGCGGGACCGCCGGCATTAGTGTTGCTGTTTTTCAGACTGATAGCGCCTCTTGCGGCGCCGTTGTAAGCGTTGGTATGAAAGCTTATGTAACAAACATCCTGGACATTAGCATTATTCATGTAGGCAGCCATCCGTGGTCGTGTCCACACGTCGCTCACACCCGTCACGGAGTTAGGCGCCTTTGAAAATATATTATATTCCTTAGCGCACATCTCATAAATGGGGTATCCCGTTGCCGTATGCTGTCCGCTCCCGAAACGCACCGCATCCGCAATAACCACCTTGCCAGTCGTTGCGGACATGTTGCTCAATTCCACATATCCCATGTCACCGGCGTCAAAGTAATAACTGCCCAGCCAGACCCAGCCCTTGCCAGTCTTGTTCTGGTCAATGGTAATGGTGGAGACGCCCCCTTTGTGGACAATGCGATAAAGGGCGTCCGTGCTGCGGTCAGTGCCATCTCTGAACCAGACAAAGACAGGATAATACCCTGCCTCATTGAATGTGGGCGTCCAGCGGGCAACAGCCGTCTCCTGCAAGCTCGTGCTTGCATACACATAATGCGCGTCATCCGAGGTGTTTCCCCAGAAGGGGGTGCCGATGCTGACGTTCCATGTCCCGCTGACCGTGAATGCCGCATCCATATTGTCAATAATGTGGAGTTCCGTCATGGGTCCAACATCGCGCAGGGGAATCACCGTTGCGCCGGCATTTTTGAGATACTGAATGGCAAAAAAGCAGACCTGGTCGGCATTGGCATGGTCTTCCACCATTTCATTATTGTTGCCGCGCTGGGTGGAATAATGCCCCGTGCCGGCGCTGTCATACCATCCATGTCCCGGTCCAATATAGACAAACTTGCCCGTCAGGGCGCCCTGCCTTTGCGCCGGTGAGGGCGCTGGAGGTCCGGGCTGAACCTTAGCCCCTGTGGGCTTTTCAGGGGATATGAGCCTTTCAGTGGGGAGAATGAGGGGTGTTGCAAGAGCGCCCTGTGGCTCAATATCCGTCGGGGGACCGGGAACCGGCTCCACCCTTGCCGGGTCATAACCGGGCCAGAGCCCCGGTTCACCCTTGCTTTCAAATGGAATGACGGCGTTATCGCCGATTTGTGTTTCTGCATTTCGATGACCCGCCGTAGCTTCAGCGAAGGCAGATGTCATTCCCGCGAGCATCAGCGATATAAGGATGAGCAGAACCATTCCAGCCGTCGCTAGCGCTTTGGCGGAGTCGGCTGGCTGAGATAATCTCCAGATTTCTCTTATAAGCATCTCCTCTAATCCTTTTGAGTTTCTAATTCATCACCCCTTATTCCGCCAAAGGCGGATTCATAAACACGGTCTTCTATCAAAAGTTCCACCACATCTTTGTCAAGTTCTCCCTTCCCTGCCGCCTTTCTCAAGATGGCAAATGCCTCCTCCAGACTCATCGGTTTTTTATATGAGCGGTCGGCGGCTGTCAGCGCCTCAAAGACATCCGCCACGGCAAGGATGCGCGACTGGAGTGGAAGGTCTTTGGCTGTCAGTCCATCCGGATAACCGGTTCCGTTTAATCTTTCATGGTGCTGGCTTGCATAAACGGGGACGTTTTTGAGGCGCCCTTTGAACGGGATTTCACCAAGCATCTTCTTTGTCCAGATTATATGCTCCCGCATGAGGCAGAGTTCATCATGTGTCAGGTTTCCCCGCCGGACGGATAGATGTGTGAGCTCCTCCACGGTCAGATATGGCTTCGCCTCCCCATCTTCGAAATAAGTCTTTTGTGCGATGGAGTGAAGGCGCTCGATGGTCTTGGGGTCAAGACCTTCACGGGGGCTGTTGCATTCACAGAGGAACCGGAAATCATTTTCGAGTTCCGCTAACTTTGGCGCAAAGGCTTCTTTTTTTATCATTGTTTCCGACTGAAGATTTTCACGAATCGCGGCAAAACGCGTCCTTATAAGCTCAATCAAATCAAACGGTTTTTCCAGCTTTGTGAAAATCTTC
>Ga0315294_10008672_pt1 | contig 11152 bp, 7 predicted proteins | sample YL17G13_40_MG_FD_203626 | JGI IMG/M metagenome (GOLD analysis project Ga0315294, IMG submission 203626) | Sediment microbial communities from Yellowstone Lake, YNP, Wyoming, USA - YL17G13_40 | ecosystem: Environmental > Aquatic > Freshwater > Lake > Sediment | place: USA: Wyoming | collected... | reverse complement strand
GGCCGCGCGGCGCGCGTCAAGGGGAATGCGGACTATGCTCGAGTTCCGCAGCAAGGTCGTCTTCGTCGGTTACGGCGCGGTGGCCCAGTGCACGCTTCCGATCCTCGTGAAGCACGTCAAGGTGCCTCCCCAGAACATCACGGTCATCGAATTCGCGGACCGGGCGGAGGCGCTCAAGCCGTGGACGGAGCGCGGCGTGCATTACGTCCAGGACCGCGTCACCCAGGGGAACCTGGGCCTGCTGCTGGGCCAGCACCTCTCGGCCGGCGACCTCCTGATCGACCTGGCCTGGAACATCGAGTGCACCGACATCCTTCAGTGGTGCCACGATCGCGGCGTGCTCTACGTGAACACCTCGGTGGAAATCTGGGACCCGTACACCGGCGCCCTCACGAAGCACCCCACGGAGCGGACGCTGTACTGGCGGCACATGCGGATCCGCAGGATGGTGGCCGGCTGGAAGGAGCCCGGCCCGACCGCCGTCGTGGAACACGGCGCCAACCCCGGCCTGATCTCCCACTTCGTCAAACAGGGCCTGATCGACATCGGCGAGCGCCTCCTGGCCGAGAAGAAGGCGAAGGGCAAGGACGCCGAGGAGATCCGGCAGCACCTCCGCGGCGGCGCGTTCAACCGGCTGGCCATGAAGTTGGGCGTCAAGGTCATCCACTGCAGCGAGCGCGACACCCAGATCACCGATAAGCCCAAGCAGGTCGACGAGTTCGTCAACACCTGGAGCGTCGAGGGCTTCCGCGAGGAAGGCACCACCACGGCCGAGATGGGCTGGGGCACCCACGAAAAGGAACTGCCCGAGAACGCCTACGCGCACCCGGAGGGCCCGCGCAACCAGATCTGCCTGGCCCGCATGGGCATCAACACGTGGGTGAACTCGTGGGTCCCCGACTACACCGTCATCGGCATGGTGGTCCGCCACGGCGAGGCCTTCACCCTGTCGGACCGGCTGACGGTGTGGGAGGACGGCAAGGCCGTCTATCGCCCCACCGTGCACTACGCCTACTGCCCGTGCGACTGCGCCGTCGCCAGCCTGAACGAGTTGCGCGGCTACGACTACCGGCTCGTGGAACGCCAGCGGATCATGACCGACGAGATCACGAGCGGCTCGGACATCCTGGGGGCGCTCCTGATGGGCCACGCCTACAACGCCTGGTGGACGGGAAGCGACCTCTCGATCGAGGAATCGCGCCGCCTCGTGCCGCATCAGAACGCGACCACCATGCAGGTGGCCATCAGCGTGGTGGCGGCCGCGATGTGGATGATCGAGAACCCGCGCCGGGGCGTCTGCGTCCCCGACGACCTGCCGCACGACTACGTCCTCGGCATCGCCAAGCCGTACCTGGGCAAGTTCATCTCGACGCCGTCGGACTGGACGCCCCTGAAGCACTACTCCAACTCGTTCCCGGGGTACAACAAGCCGGCCCTGGACACCAGCGACCCCTGGCAGTTCAAGAACTTCCTCATCACCGACGGCGACTGACGCGCCGGGCGCAAGGGGGGGGACATCTCCTGCTCGGAAAGGTCCCATGGCAAACCTGAAACTCCTCAAGCGGCTGGCCAAGCGGCACGGCACCCCCCTGTTCGTGGTGGACCACAACGTCCTGCGGGCCAACTACCGCCAGTTCAAGAAACACCTGCCGCGGGTCCAGGCCTACTATGCCGTCAAGGCCAACCCCGACCCGGCCATCGTCAAGACGTTCTACGACCTCGGGGCGAGTTTCGACGTGGCCAGCATGCCGGAGTTCCTGATCGTCCACGAGAACATCCGGCGCCTCCCCGCGAAGCAGCGGCAGGACTACATCTGGGACAAGATCATCTACGCGAACCCCATCAAGTCCACCGAGGCGCTCGAGCAGTTGGACCCGTACAAGCCCCTGGTCGCCTACGACAACCGCGAGGAGATCCGCAAGATCCGCAAGTACGCCCCGCACGCGGGCCTGGCGCTGCGGATCAAGGTGCCCAACACCGGGTCGATGGTGGAACTGTCGAGCAAGTTCGGCGCCGCCCCCGGCGAGGCCATCGACCTGATCCGCGCCGCCTTCGACGCCGGCCTCGTGGTCGAGGGCATCAGTTTCCACGTCGGCAGCCAGTGCACCCACTTCGAGAATTACGTCCAGGCCCTGTACCTGGTGGCCGGCATCTTCATGGAGGCCTGGGGCAGCGGTTACGAGCAGGTGAAGATCCTCGACATCGGCGGAGGCTTTCCCGCCCACTACGACAAGAACATCAAGCCGTTCCGCGACCTGGCGCGCCGGCTCAACTCCGAGTTCGACCGGCTGTTCCCCGAGCATATCGAGATCCTGGCCGAGCCGGGACGCTTCATGGTGGCCACCGCCGCCACGCTCGTCGCCAAGGTCGTCGGCAAGGCCGTCCGCGACGGCAAGGTGTGCTACTACATCAACGACGGCGTCTACCACACCTACAGCGGGGTCCTGTTCGACCACTGCAAGTACCCGGTGAAGGCCTTCAAGCGGGGCCCCACCCAGATCAGCGCCGTCTACGGCCCCACCTGCGACGCCCTGGACACCGTGTCGCTCGCGGAGGACCTGCCCGACCTGGAACTGGACGACCTGGTGTACAGCGAGAACATCGGGGCCTACAGCCACGCCTCGTCCACCTGCTTCAACGGCTTCCCGCCGGCCAAGGTGGTGCATGTCAACCAATAGCAGGGGCGGCACCGGTCGTCGTGGAGGATTGCCCGTGCGTGACCTCATCCTGGGATGGGCGCTTCTCGTCGTGATGGCTGGCGTCGCCCGGGCCGGGGCGGCGCCTCTGCCGCCGAAGGTCAACCTGGTGCCCGAGTTCCGGCGGCTGGCCCTTGCGCCGCGGGCCCAGGGCGGGCGCGACACGTGCTCGCTGTTCGCCATCACGGCGCTGGCGGACTTCGAGTGCGCCCGGAATACGCCCCCACCCCACGTGCGATTCTCGGAGGAGTTCCTCATCTGGGCCGCCAACGAGGCCACCGGACGCTCGGGCGACCAGGCGATGTTCTACGAAGCGATCTCGGGCCTGAACGCCTTCGGCATCTGCGCCGAATCGCTCATGACCTACAAGAAGACGGGCGACGCCGCGCGGAAGCCCTCGCCCGAGGCCCTGGACGACGCCGCCAGGCGCAAGGCGCGGTGGCAGGTCCGGTGGATCCGGCGGTGGAATGTCGAGCGCCCGATGGACGATGCGGAGTTGCTCGCCATCAAGGCATCGCTCGCCGACGGGCACCCGGTCGCGTGCGGCCTGCGCTGGCCGATTTCGCCGCGCAGCCATGAACTGCTGGAGGTGCCGCCGCCGGGGGAGGTCCACGACGGCCACAGCGTCGTCTTCGTCGGCTACGAGGACGACCCGAAGCAGGCCGGCGGGGGAACCTTCGCCTTCCGCAACTGGGAAGGCGCGGGGTGGGGGAACGAGGGCTACGGCGTCATGTCCTACGCCTACGCCCGCGCCTACGCCAACGACGCCGTGGGGCTGCGGATCGGCCCGGCCAAGTCCGAGGTGCCCGTCGAGCGCTTCGAGGCCGAGTCCCTGGACGTGTCGGCCAAGGGCCGGTGCGAGACCACGGTACAGGACATGGGCGGTCCGATGTGGAGCCAGGGCAAGCAACTCCTCTGCCAGGCCGAGGAGGGCGGCTTCGTGGAGGTCGCCTTCCAGGTCAGCAAGGCGGGGCGCTACCGCCTGCGCGTCCTGGCCACGGCGGCCCCGGACTACGGCATCGTCCGGGCCGCGGTCGACGGCAGGTCCTTCGAAGGGGACTTCGACCTCTACTCCGGCCGCGTCAGCCCGGCGGGGTCGCTCGAGTTGGGCAGGTACAGCCTGGAGGCCGGCCCACACCGGCTCCGCTTCACGACCGCGGGCAAGAACCCCGCCTCGGCAGGCTCCTCCTTCGGCCTCGACACGGTCGACCTCATGCCCGCGGGGAAATGAGGGACGCTTCCCCTATTTCCCGGGGGCGGCCCCGTCGGTGTTCGGCGCGGGCTTGGCCGCGGCGTCGGGCTCCTTGTCGACGAGGGCCATGCTCTGCGCGATCTTCTCGCACGCGGCCATCCCGTCGGCATTCCGGGCGGAGAAGTACACGTGGAACTTCCAGAGGTCCCCGGAGGAGACGATGGCCTCGGCGCACGTTCGGGCCTTGTCCCCTGCCCCGCTCGTCCACCTCGCCCACGACGCCTTCTGGCCGAGGAAGGTCCCGTCGGTCGAGGTGACCTCCGGCGGCTCGGCGCTGTCGCCCTCGCCCTTCGTGTGAAAGGCCGAGGGGTGGCCGCCCTGGTAGAGGAGCACCGTCGGGGGAACCGCGCCAAAGGGCGAGAGCGGACGGGCGTAGTAGAGCCAGAAGTCCGGCCCCCGCTGGAACGTCAGAATGTAGTCCCGGGGCAGGTCGACCTGCACGTCCTTGCCCTGGACGCCGGCCCTCAGCAGGCGCGTGCCCGCCTCGCATTTCAGCGGCACGGTGCCGGCGGCGGCGTGACTCAGGACCTCCTTGGCCAGCGCCGTGCAGCCGGGAAGGTCGTCGCAGGCCTCCGGGTTGACGTAGGCCCCGAGCCGCACGACCGTCTTGTCGGGCAGAACGAGGCAGGCGAACGCCACGCCCGTGGCGGTCCCCTGCGCGGTCACCGCCTTCGGAACCAGCAGGTACGACGTCGGCCCTTCCTTGCCCTCGCGGAGGGGCGCGATCGCGCAGTCAGCGTACTGCTTCTGAAGGACCTCCTTGACGTTCTTGTCGGCCCACTGGAAGGTTTCCCGGGCCATCAGGACGAACCGCTCGTTGCCCGCATCGAGGACGACGCGGCCTTCCTCCTCGGCCGAGGGGTCGGTGCCCATGATGCCGGCGGCTTTGCGCGGCTCGACCTTGGCCCCCTCGGGCATCCTCACGAGCACGCGGCCCCCCAGGAGCGCGAGGGGCTTGTCCTGGAGCGTCAGTTTCCCGAGCGCGCCGGCGCCGGCAGTCGAGCCGGCCGCCAGGAGGAGCCCCAGCGCCGCGCCACACACCGTGGACCATCTCACCCTGGCCACAACCTGTTGCATGCCCATGGCACGTCCTCCTTTGCGGGATCCTAGGGAGTTGGACGACGTGGGCCGCGAAAGGTCCCCGCGTCCTGCTCGCCGAGCCGGCGCCGCTCGGAACGTCCGAACATGTTTGGTCCGATTTCGGGTGCCACGGTTGCGCTGTCCAGCAACCGTGCCTCGTGCCGCAACAAGCACGGCTGCGAACGGCGCAGCCGTGGCACCCGCCGATGGGAACTTGTCAAGCACGCCAAACAGGTACGCTTGCGGCGTCAGGGCGCTCGGGTCACGACGACCTTCAGCCGCTGCGAGATCGGTTTGCCGCCGGCCTCGCATTGGGCCGTGACGATGTGGATGCCGGGCGTCTTGAAGGCGTGGCGCACTTCCGCGTACGACTCGTAGTCCGCGAGGCGCGCCCCGTCGCCGAAATCGACCGCGATCGGCCCGCCACCTTCCCCCTGGAACCAGAACCGGAACGTCACCGGCTGGTCCGGCCGGACCTCCAGCGTGGGCGTGTAGGTCATGAAGATATGCGGCATGGCCTTCTCGGGGTCCGACTTGGAGAAGACCTTGACCTGGCAGAAGTCCACGTCCTCGGCGCCCCCGTCGTCCTTGACCCACAGGGCGGCGACGTAGGCGCCGGGCCGGTCGGACTGCCACGGCGTCCGGGCCTCCTTGACCGTACGGCCGTCGGGGAGGACCCAACGCCACTGGACGATGCGGCTGCCGAACGCCAGCGAGTTCGAGCCGTCGAGGGTGATCCCCTCGCCCGTCAGGCCCGTCTGATGCGGCCGGGCCACCGCGAAGAGCCCCTTCGCGTGCCGCGCCCGGTAGGCCGTCACGACCCACGGATAGAGGTTGAGGCGGCGGTTCGGCCGGCTCGCGCCGAAGTCGTCGCGCGCCAGGTAGGTGCCCAGGTGCAAGTGCGAGAAGTTGCCCGACGGGCCGGTCCTGCCCAGGACGCCGATCTTCCGGCCGACCGGGAGCGCGGCGCCCACGACGGTCTCGGGCGCCACCGCGCACAGGTGCCCGTACTCCCACACCATCCCGCCCGGGTCCTGGACCAGCACCGAGGAGATGTCCTCGGGGCCGGGCCAGAACGCGATGATCTTGCCCTCGGCGGCGCAGACGACCTCCTCGCGGCCCTCGAAGCCGGCCTGGTCGAACCCGTAGTCGTGGTGGAACCGCTGGCCGTCCGGGTCGCCGTCGCCCTGGCCCAGGTGCACCGGCTCGTCGTACGCCTGCGTGCCCTGCGAGAACAGCCGGAAGTCGCACAGGGGGTGCCCGAAGCGCGTCGTGTCCACGATCGGGTCGGCGGCGTCCCAGACCGACAGTTGCACCTGCTTCGGCACGTTGCCCCAGCTGGCGGTCGAGTCGGCCTGGATGCGGAGGCCGGCCGTCTCGGTCGGCATCACGTACGGCCCGCAGAGGAGGTCCACCGCGCGGCCGTCGACCTGGACGCGGACGTCGGCCCGCCGCATGAGGCGGATGACGCTGTCGCGGTGCTCCTGGACGGAGACCAGGCGGATGACGCGCTCGGCGCCGCTCTTGAGCCGGAATGTGAACGTCTCGCCGGGGTTCAGGGCGACGATCTGCTGCGCGGAGTACGGCCGGATCGCGCGATTGAGGTCGTCGTCCGGCCCTGCGGCGCCGACATGAGCCACGGCCACCCCCGTCATCAGGATCGCCAGCGCCAAGGCGCGTCGCGCTGCCGACATAGACGCATCTCCTTCCTTCCATGCCGGGACGCTCGCGGCGGCCGGCACCTTCATCCCTGCCGGATCACCAACTCGACGGCGGAGACCGACGCCGCTGGAAACTCCCAGGCCCCGTCGGCCGGCAGCGCCCCCTCGGACAGCCGCACCACGTCGGGATCGGTCTCCATGACCTCCGCCTCGGGGTCCGCCGCCAGGGCGAAGACCTTGCCCTCCTGGACTGCCTGCTGCGCGACGCCGATCCGCGCCCCGACCGCGCGGGTCCGCTGGGTGTTCACGACGTGGAGGAAGACGCGGTCGCCCGTGCGGCTGGCGGTCACGTCCAGGCCGTCGGGCGCCTTCGCGACGGTGCACGCCTTCTCGCCGGAGTGCTTGCGGTAGAGGGCCATGACGAGCCCCACCGGCATCAGGTGCGACCGGCCGCCGGGCACGGGGATCATGAGGGCGTTGACCTGCCAGCGGGTCCCGCAGAAGTCGGCGAGGGTGGCGATCTTCAGGACGTCGCCGTGGCGCTCGTGGACGTTCGCCAGGCGGGCGTTGGCGACGCCGGCCGCCCAGGTCGAGAGCACCTCGCACCGGTTCCGCCCGGGCAGGGCGAAGTGGCACTCCGTCATCGCCAGGGGAACGCCCAGGCCCTTCACTTCCTCGCGCATCCGCCGGATGCGGGCGTCGTGGGTCTTCCAGGCCGCCATGAGCCGGTCCCAGGTGCGGGCCGGGTCCTTGCGGTAGGCGATGCCCTGGAGGGGCGAGTCGCGGTCGCCCTCGTCGGGGTTGAACATGTGGTGGAAGGCGAGGTACCGGAGGTGCTTGCCGGCGACCTCCATCATGCGGCGTCCCCAGCCGCTCTCGCCCCAGGCGATGATGTCGATCTTCGGGTCGGCCTTGTGCATCGCCTCGGCGAAGGCCAGGGTGCGGCGGGCCGCGGTCTCCAGGTCGAAGCCGCTCGGATCGTAGGAGGTCTCGTTCCCGATCTGCCACAGGTCGACGCGTCGCGGCTGCGGGAAACCGTGCTCGCGGCGGAGGGCGCTCTTGGGGTCGTTGCAGTAACTCACCCACGCGGCCGCCTCCTGGGGGTCGCCGGAGCGGACGTCGCCGCCGGCCATCTCGGTCCAGCGTTTCTGGCCTTCGGACTCGAAGTTGACGCAGAGGAGCGGCTTGGCCCCGACGGCCTGGCAGAAGTCGAGGAACTCGAGGGTCCCGACCTGGTTCGACTCCATCCCGCCCCAGCCCAGGTTGAGCATCGGGCGGCGGGCCGCGCGCGGGCCCACGCCCTCCTTCCAGCGATAGTAGGCGAGGAAGCAGCCGCCCCAGCGGATGAGCGCGGGCGCCAGGTCGCGCGTGGCCTCCAGGACGTCGGGCCGCCAGCGCCGGCCCACGAAGTCCCAGGCGGCCTCCACCGAACTGTCGGTCGTCCCCAGCGGCTCCATGAACTGCATGTAGAGATAGGGCGAGAGGTCGAACTTTGGCGCCGGGTCGACCTCGAGGGTCGCCGGCGCGGCCGTCTCCGCGGCCCCGGCCGCGCGCAGGCCGCCGAGCCCGAGGGCGGCCGCCCCGGCCCCGAGGGCCTTCACGAATCGACGGCGGTCCATGTCGGTGTCTCCCATGCCCGTCTCCTTTGCCTTGGCATGAGGCGGTGCGCTACTCGCCCTTCACCCAGATCGAGTCGAGGCCGACGACGCCCGGCTCGACGCACTCCAGCACGACCTGCCGCGCGCCGGCCTTCAGGTCCACCGGCCGCAGGTGCACGTTCAGGACCCGCGGCGCGTGGGCGGCCCGCAGGCGGATCTCCTCCGCGCCGTCCCCCGTCGCCAGGGGCTTCCCGTCGACGAAGGCCCGCACCGTGGCGCCGTCCTTCCGGTGGACGGCCACGAGGTGGAGCGACGCGCGGCCGTCCTTCGCGACGGGCAGGCCGAACTGGAGTTTCCCGCCCTTCTCGGCGTGCCACTCGGCCACCTGGAGTTGGGGGGCGAGGGCGAACGGCACCGTCTCCAGGCGCCCCGCGGTGACCTCGGGCTTCAGGTCGCCGATGGGGAAGGACGTCGCGCCCGCGGCCCCGTGGACCGCCTCGAATGGCCGTTTCGGGAGGGGGCGGACCTTGAGGTCCGACGGCACCAAGCCGCGATGATCCTCGACCGCGCCGGGCCGGGCGTAATGGTACGCGATCCGGGCGTAACTCAGCCCCGGCGTGGGGTTGTGCGTGCAGAGTTCCAGGTAGACCGCCAGCGACCGGTCGAACGGCACCGCGTCGAGGACCTGGAAACGGTGGTTCGAGACGTATCCCGATGTGTCGGGGCCGGAGTCCAGGGGCTGGCCGCAGTAGGGGTGGGCGAACAGGTCCGGGCGGCTCCAGGAGTAGTTGAAGTAGTCCTCGGAGCCGGTGCCGAAGAGGGAGGGCGCCGCCTCGCCGTCGACGAGGATCTTCTCGTCCCCCTCGCCCCACCAGTTGCCCCAGGCCATCGGCGCGCCGGACGGGTTCACGATCATGGCCGCGCAGCCCACGAAGACGCCCTGCCCGATCGCCACCACGTACGGCAGGTCGATCACGCCCTTGCCGCCCAGGAGGTCCGGGTCGCTGCGCCACTTCGCGCGGAAGTATAGCGATGCGTCGTCCCACGCCCACGGCGAGAGGACGATCCGCCCGTCGAGCCGCACGGGGACCGCCGTGGTGTTGACGACCTCCAGCCGGACGCCCTCGCGGTAGGGCATGACGAACCGGCAGGTCATCGTGCCGTCCGCCTCCACGGAGAAGGGAAGGCTCGAGAAGGGGTTGACCCCCGGGCCGGAGGCGAAGAAGTCGCCCACGGGCGATTCCACCTGGGGACGCTGCGAGCCGTCGAAGGCGATCCGCAGGAGGCATCCGCGGAGCGCCTCGTCCAGGCGGTCCGCCCGCAGGTGCAGTCGCAACTCCCGGACGGCCCCCGGCCCCGGCTTCTCGGGGGACCAGGTCCACGCGCGGCCGGGCGCGAGGTCGCCCTCGAGTGCCACGGGCGCGCCCTCCGGCGGGCTCGGCGGCTTCACGAGGCCGGCCACGGCGGCGCGGACCTGGGCCTCGCACTCCTTCAGGTCCTTCTTGGGGTCGAACGTCCGAACGGCCGTGCCCTCCGGGTACAGGCGGACCTGGAGGTGATAGAAGTGGAGTTCGCCGAGTTTCCCTTCCCACGTCGCCCTGAGGCCCCGCGCGAACGGGATCGGCAGGTAGTCGGCGTCCTCCTGGCTGAAGGCGTTCCCCGCGTCGATGTCGACGCCTGCCGCGCGAAGGAATGCGGCCGAGCGCCGCGCGAGGAAGTCGTACGCCGGGCCCTCCCAGACCAGGGTCTTCTTGTCCGGCTCGGCGGCGCCGGCGTCCGGGTCCAGGTAGACCCGCAGAACGCCGCCCATCCCCGCCGACCAGCCCCGCACGATGGCCCCCGGCCCCCGGACGTCGGCCACCAGGTAGAGCCCCGCCCCTTCGTCGCGAGGCTCCCGAAGGACCTTCGCGAATCCCGGGACGGGCTCCCCGCCGAAGCCGTCGGCGTTCTCGAACCAGCCGGGCGCCTCCGCCGTCGTCGAGCGGCGGTCGAAACTCGAGAACTGGACCATGCGGTAGGCGGGCGACGGCCGGCGCGCCAGCCGCCCGAGGTCGGTCATCTCGCCGAGGAGGGTCCCCGTGGTGACGACGGGCGGGCGCGGCTCGCCGGCCGGCGCTGCGGCGGCGATGAGGCCGAGAAAGAGCACCGCGAGGGCGTGCTTCATGGTCGTCTCCTGCCTGGCGTCGGCGGCGATGATACTCGCGGCGCCCCGGCGCAGGAAAGGTTTTTCGGCCTGCCGCAACGCGGGGGAGCGCGCCGGCCCCCCGGCACGTGCGCCGCACGTCAGCGGGGCTGGGCCTCGCCGGAACGGACCACCCGAATTCGTCGCGACGTTCGGGGCCGGGCGGCGCATCGGCCCATCGTCGCGCTGCATCGCGCGGCCCGAAGCCAAGGCTTCCGCCGTCGCCGAGGCTGTGGCGGACAAGACGCCGGGCAGGCTGGATTGCGCTGCGCGGCGCCGCGGCCCGAAGCTCCGCCCGCGCAGCAGCACGGGCGGCCCGCGTGGCGAGCCGCCCGTCTGAGTCTTGCCAACCTTTTGCCGCGCGCTACTTCCGCCTGCGGCCCAGAAGCACGCCCAGGCCGCCCAGGGCCAGGAGCACCAGCGTGGCCGGCTCCGGCGTGAGCGTCATAGCGCCCAGGTCCGTGCCGTCCATCACGAGGTGCTCCAGCACCACCACCTGTGCGCCGGCAAGGATGACCTTGCCGCCATCGCCGAGGGTCAGGGTATCCACGTGCTGGTCGCAGCCGAGGTACAGCTCCGCGTAAGCCACCGAGATGGAGAGATCGGCGGCGGCATCGCTCCCGGCGTCCGTGTTCAGGTAGACCGTTCCGGCCAGAATGTCCAGGAGGGCCCCCGGGCCGTGC
>Ga0315294_10008671_pt1 | contig 11153 bp, 11 predicted proteins | sample YL17G13_40_MG_FD_203626 | JGI IMG/M metagenome (GOLD analysis project Ga0315294, IMG submission 203626) | Sediment microbial communities from Yellowstone Lake, YNP, Wyoming, USA - YL17G13_40 | ecosystem: Environmental > Aquatic > Freshwater > Lake > Sediment | place: USA: Wyoming | collected... | reverse complement strand
TCCGCGGACACCGGCCAATAACTAAACATTTCCTCCGCCACTTTTGCAATATAATCCAAAATTTGTTTGTCCATAGCTAACTATTCTCGAATTCTTTTTAATATAATTATTTGCTGGATCACCATAAAAAGAGTGGTGGCCACCCAGTAAAGAGACAACGCAGCAGGCAAACTCCAGGCGATAAAAACTGTAAAGATGGGAAAGAAATAAATCATCTGGGCATTAATAATTTTTGCCATTCCACCGTCACCGGTATTACTGGCTGGTTGTAATTGCTTCATCATCAAACTTTGCACTAATTGCACTACCCCGGCCAAAATAGCCAAATACAAATTAGGAGCAGTTAGGTTAACAACTAGCGAAGGGATATGAGTAAATCCCAAGAAAGTGGTATTGATGGTAGTCGGCACTTTTGGGAACCATTTATATAAATGGGTTAAACTTTCGTTAGATAACCCAGCGACAAATACTCGATATAAGGCATACATTATCGGCAGCTGAACTAATAGCGGCAAACATCCACTTAAGGGATTTACTTTATGTTCCTGATAAAGTTTAACTAACTCCTGCGACTGTTGGGTTTTATCGTGCTTATACTGATCCTTCACTCGATCAATATGCGGCTGAAGTTTCTTGAGAGCTTGCTGCGCTTGAATAGTTTTTAAATATGAGGGGAATAAAATAATCCGAATGATTAAAGTTAAACCAATAATAGCTATGCCCAAATCTTGTCCCGGCAAATAGACATAGAGTAGCATCAAGATGTTAAACAATGGCTTGTATAACAGTTTAGTCATCCAAGCGCTCTCGTTAAAAGTAAATTTAATATTCATAAGAACCTGATCCTAATTATTTCACGCTATTGAGGCCCCCGGGATGCCACGGGTGGCATTTACTCACTCTTTGCACTGCCAGCCATAAACCCAGTAAAGTGCCTTTTCGGGTGATCGCCTCTGCAGCATACTCTGAGCAGCTGGGGTAAAACCGACAATATCGAAACGGTAACAACTGCCCCAGCCAGCCATGATCTAACGACAGGGTTCTTTGATACAAACGAATGATGGCTAACAACACTAACTTCATAATCCTTAATGAAAACTGCGTGCCAGCTCTGCTTTAATCTGGGCAAATGACATCTTAAAAGCCGGTTTTTTAATATAAATACTGACTGCAGGGTAACTGGGGGGAGCAACTATCTTCCAGGCCTCACGAAACCGTCGCTTGATTAGGTTGCGCTCGGTAGCCTTCTTACTAATCTTACTACTCACTATTATTCTTAGTGAGCTCGTTTGAGCTTCCCGCGCATTAAGTGGTCTGATACTAAAAGCAGGTTGATAAACTATACCCATAGGTTTATGTTAGCCAAACAACTAACAGGATAGTTTCTTTCTGCCTTGGGCACGGCGGCGGCTTAATACTTTGCGCCCGCCCTTAGTAGCCATTCTGGCTCTAAAACCAAACTTCCTTTGACGTTTCTTTTTCTTGGGTTGATAAGTTCTTTTCATAAAATTAAGGGTTACACCTATTCAGTGTAGCAATAAGCTTTTATAAGAGTCAATTTAACCACTAAAGTCGCGACCACTTGTTACGTTATAATGAAGTGTGCCCAGTTGTTGGTTGGGGATAACTTTAGTAGAATAAGTTAGGATTAGGAGGCAAGTAGGGTGGATAAAAATCGTTTGTGGCAAAACGTATTGGGTGAAGTAGAGGTCTCTTTGAGTAGGGCTAGTTTTAATACTTGGTTTAAGGGTACTGAAATTATTGAGCTAAGTGATACCAAGGTAGTTATTAGTGTACCAAACATCTTTACCAAAGAATGGTTAAGTAAAAAATACGAGAAAGATATTAAAAATTGTCTCATTAAAACCGTGCCGACTTTGGTAGAAGTGGAATATCGAATTGGCGCTATTTCTTCTAAAAGTGAGTTTAGCTTTAAATCCAACAAAATATCTCTGGGTGGCGATGAACTTCTGGAAAAGCCAATCGCTGCCGTTGCCACCAAAACCCCTGAAGCTGACCACCTGAACCCCCGCTATACCTTCGCTAATTTTGTGATCGGCGAAAGCAATAAATTAGCTCAGGCTACTGCCGAAGCGGTGGCTAAGGCCCCGGGTGCTACCTATAACCCATTATTTATTTATGGGGGAGTTGGATTAGGTAAAACTCACCTGTTGCAAGCCATCGGTAATGAGATTTTAGCAAATAGTCCCAAAAAACGAGTGGTTTATGTGACTTCCGAGAAATTTACTAACGAATTCATTAATTCTATTCACAAACGCACCACTAAAGAATTTAAGGAAAAATATCGGAAGGTAGATTGTCTGTTAATTGATGATGTCCAATTTTTAGCTGGTAAAGAGGGGACTCAAGAAGAGTTCTTCCACACTTTTAATGCTTTGTATGAAGATAATAAACAAATTGTTTTAACTTCTGATCGACCTCCCAAAGCTATCCCTACCCTCGAAGCGCGCCTCCGCTCTCGGTTTGAGTGGGGGATGTCGGCAGACATTGCTCCTCCTAATTATGAAACTCGTTTGGCAATTTTAAGATCTAAAGCCAGTAATCTTAGCTTGCAACTCCCAGAGGAATTATTGCAGATCATCGCCCAGCGCATTCAAAACAATATCCGAGAATTAGAGGGAGCGCTCACTCGGGTGGTGGCCTTTGGCCAACTTAATAACACTATCCCCACCCCCGAAGAAGTAGAGGGGCTCTTGGGAGGAATGTTAGTCAGCCCAGGTAAGCGGTTTTTAAAAGTGGGAGAGATTATGAAAACTATCTGCAAGCACTATAATCTTAAGAAAGAAGATCTCTTAAGCCCTAAACGCAATAAAGAAATTGTTTTTCCCAGGCAGGTGCTCATCTTTTTACTTCGCAATGAAATGGATTTGCCATACAAAAGCATCGGCAGAGAGTTGGGCGGCCGAGATCACACCACTATTATTCATAACTACAATAAAATCAAGAATTTAGTTATTGAGAATAATGACTTTGAGCAGGAGATTGAAGAAATCAAAAACAAATTGTATAGTGTGGATTAATGTGGGGAAATAAAAAATTGGTTTTCTGTCAACTTTCTTATCAACAAATAATCCCCACAAAATAAACACTCAAAAACTTAAATAAACTAACCCCTCAAATAATAATTTTACTTATACCCAAAGTCCCCATTATTACTACTACTTAATTAATTTAAAAAGAATAAATAATTATTAATATAGAAATTGGTTATGAAAATCTCAATATCTTTAGATCGGTTTAAGAAAGGATTGGGGGTAGTGGAAAGAATTGTCGCAAGTAAAAGTACATTGCCAATTTTAAATAATGTGTTAATTAAAGCTGAAGATAGTCAGGTAGTTTTGTCAGCTACTGACTTGGAAATGGGAGTTAATTATTATCTGGGGGGTAAAGTTGATGAAGCTGGTTCGATTACAGTCCCAGGTAAGGTTTTAGGTAATTTTATCAACAGTTTAAGTGATGAAAAAATTACTCTCGAGGAAAAAAGTAATATTTTATATGCCAGGACCGAGAAAAGTGAGGCGAGTTTAAATGGAATGTCGGCTGATGATTTCCCCACTGTTCCTAAAATTGAAGGAAGAGAGATCTTAGTCATTAATAGCCAGATTTTAAAAGCCGCCATTAATGAGGTGGCATTCTCTGCGTCCTCCGATGAATCCCGACCAATTTTGACGGGAGTTTATTTTGTATTGCAGGGAGGCCTCCTAAAGATGGTAGCCACCGATAGCTATCGTTTAGCTGAAAAAACCATCAAGGTTGGTAACACCGAAAATCTGAAATTTATCGTGCCAATTAAAACTGTGTATGAGTTACAACGGATGATGGTGGTTTCAGAAAATGTAAAGGTGATTATGGCCGAGAATCAAATTATGTTTGTCTTGTCAGACCTGGAGTTAATCTCACGAGTAATCGAGGGAGAATACCCAGATTATGAACAGGTGGTGCCCAAGCTGTTTAAGACTAAGGCCTTGCTCAACACCAATGAATTCGCCAGCAATGTAAAATCGGCCAGCTTTTTTGCCAGGGAGAATGCTAATAATGTAAAATTATTATTTAAATCGGGTGCGTTGGGAATCGAAGCAATGTCGTCTCAACTGGGAAACTTTAAGTCCAATATCACTGGCCAGATAACCGGGGAGGATAACGAGATTAGTTTTAATGCCAGATATCTTTTGGATGTTTTAGATCGAGTTAATACCGAAGAAGTGGGCTTAGAATTAATTGGCAAACTTAATCCGGGGGTGATTCAACCAGTTGGTAAGGAGGCCGATGTGATGTACATCATTATGCCGCTCAGAAGCTAATGAAACTGCTTTCGCTTCGGCTGACTAATTTTAGAAATGTGTTGAGGGGGGAATTGGAGTTTAATTCCAATAATTTTTTGGTTGGCGATAATGCTCAAGGCAAGACCAATGTTTTGGAGGCAATTTATCTACTATCTACCGGTAGGTCGTTTAGAGAGAAGGACGACCAATGGTTAATTACCAACGGGGAACCTTTTTCTTTAGTTGAGGCAAAGTTAGTTAGTGGCAGTGGAGAAATTTTTGAACTGGGGGTGGGGCTAGAGCGGGAAGAGCAGGGGATTAAGAAGGTTTTTAAGTTTAATCAGCACAGAATCACTAAGAAAGAATTTCTGGGCAAAGCTCCAATAGTGTTGTTCGCTCCCGATGAAATCGGGTTACTTCGGCTCTATCCCTCTGTTCGCAGGACACTTTTAAACCAAATGATTACCAAAACTAAACTAACTTATTTTGATGATTTGATGAGATACACTTGGGCGCTAAAGCAAAGAAATGAATTATTGCGTTTAATTAAGTTGGGGAGCAGGGGGCTAGAAGAGTTGGGCGTGTGGGATATGAAATTATCAACTCTGGGGGCTGATATTATCTCAGTTCGGCAAGCCGTGGTGGCTAGCTTGAATCCCTTTTTAGGGAAAATCTTTAACGAGTTGGGTGGAGGGGGAGAATTAAAACTGATTTATCAAACATTTTCCCAAAGCGAACTTCCAGAAATTTATTTAGAATATCTGAAGCAACATCTTTCCATCGATGTTGGATATGGGCACACTACTGTAGGGCCGCATCGCGACGATCTACAGCTTTTAATCAACGGCAAAGACGCTAAACACTTTGCTTCACAAGGGGAGTTTAGGTTGATAGTGGTGGCGCTTAAATTAGCCGAGGGTCAGTATTTAAATGCAGTGCTGAAAGAACAACCGATTTATCTACTTGATGATGTCTTCTCGGAGTTGGATGATCAAAAAATAGATAAAGTTATTGCAATGTTAAGCGGGAAACAATCTATCCTTACCACCACCCATCAAGAAATAATTGCTGGCCTCGACGGTGACAGCACCACCTGGGCAATCAAAGATGGCACCATCCACCAAATTGAATCCGTGCCAGTTATGGCATCCTAACCTCTCTGCCGTCATCCTGAACTTGTTTCAGGATCTCTCCCGTCTCCGTCAGCTGACGGATCGAGAAGTTCCTTATAATCCGTGGGTTATTTTTGACAAGAAGGACAGAAATGAGCGGAGCGGCCGGCGATTTTGATTCGTTCTACTTTTCCTTTGCAACGGAAACAGGGTTTTCCCGTTTGATCGTAAACTTTTAGGTAGTTTTGCATTTTGCCGGGCGCACCAGTGGTAGTTTTATAACTACCAATACTGCTGCCAGAATGTTTGATTCCAAGTGTTAACACTTTTCTAATTGCTGATAGCAATTTTTTAGCTTCTGACTGGGTAATATCTTTGCCCTTACGAGTAGGGCGAATTTTGGCTAGGAATAGTGCTTCGTCAGCATAAATATTTCCCATACCGGCTACAATTTCCTGGTCCATCAAGATAGCCTTAATTGGGCTATTTTTTCTCCTTTGGGTAGCTTGCCACAGTAGAGTAGGGGCAAAGGCCTTACTGAAAGGTTCAACTCCGAGTTTTTTAATAAAACTATCCGCACTAATTTTCCCAGTAGGCAGTGCTTTTATCCAACCAAATTTTCGCTGATCGTTGAAATAAAGAGTCCCTTTAGAGAGTTTAAAAATTACCCGTGTATGGCTTGAAGGCATTGTATTAGTAAAATCACTCGTTGGATGTCCAAAATTCATCCTCCCATCATCCCAACCTTTCACCTTGTCATTCCGAGCCCCCACTTTGTCATCCTGAGCGGAGTCGAAGGATCTCTTTTTTGTTCTAGGCACGTAAATTAACTGCCCAGTCATCTTTAAATGAATTAGTAACGAAATATCTTTTGTGAGGTTAATAATAATCCCTTTCCCCCGACGTGATATCTTTACAATTTTTAACCCCTGTACATCCTGCCTGCCTCGCCTCGGGCGGGAGCGTAGAGAGGTTACCTTATAACTATTTTTATTCCGTACCTCAACATCTTTGATTGTCTGTCCAATCAAATGTCTGCTTAATCCTCTAACTACGGTTTCTACTTCTGGTAATTCCGGCATAATATTTGTGAAGCAAACAGAAACTAGAAATTAGCATCTAGCTTCTAGCAACTTTTCATTTATAGATTTAATAAGACTTCTTAGCATTTTTATAATCACTTGTGCCTCATTTACAACTGGGGTTTCTTGGTCCGTCATGCCTAATCTGGCCGATAGTTTTAATAAATACTCTAACTCCGCACAAGAAGCAAGAGACGTATTAAGAAACTGAATGTATTCTTTTGTGGATCGTCTGGTCCATCCTTCAACTATGTTGGTTGGCACTGAAACAGCAGCGCGCCTTATTTGGTTAGTGATGCTGTAAATTTCTTCTTTGGGGAATGACTTGGTGAGTTGATATACGTTGGGCACTAACCGATCTGCTCTCTGCCAAACTTCTAATTTCTCGTATCCTTTTCTCTCTTCCATACTATTCACTAGTTTCTAGTCTCTAGTTTCCAGTTTCTAATGCCTTCGTGTCTCCCCAAGAGGGGCCGGATTCGATATTAACTACAATTGGCACATCTAGTTTGCAAACATTCTCCATCACATCTTCCACTAGTTTGGCTACTTTCTTTATATCTTTATCGGGCACCTCTAAAACTAATTCGTCGTGAATTTGCAACAGCATTTTGCTTTTGGTGCTAACTGTTGGCAGTTTTTTGTCTAATTCGATCATAGCGGTTTTAATAATATCGGCAGCGGTACCTTGAATCGGCATATTAATGGCGGCTCGTTGAGCAGCATTACGCACCGAGAAAATGGGGGAGTGGATTTCGGGAATATCTCTCCGGCGGCCAAACCAAGTTTCAACATAACCGTGCTTTTTAGCAAAGGCAATTGTTCGCTCCATATAACTTTTAATGCTTGGATGCAAAGCAAAATATTTATTTAAATACTTACTGGCATCGCCAACCGCCATGCCGGTGCTAGCTGAAAGACCGTAAGGACTTACGCCGTAAATAATACTGAAGTTAACAGTTTTAGCGTCTCGGCGCTGATTTTTGGTTACCTCTGAAATTGGGACACCATTAATTTCGGCGGCGACTCTAGCATGGATATCTTCATTCTTTTGGAACGATTCAATCATTTTTTGATCTTTGGCCAGCGAGGCAATAATTCTTAGTTCGATCTGGGAATAATCAGCCGAGATTAACTTCGAACCTTTGAGGGCAATAAATGCCTTTCTAATTTCGGTGCCAATTTCCGAACGAATCGGAATATTTTGCATGTTGGGGTTCGAGGAGCTTAACCGGCCCGTGGAAGTATCTTGCGCATAGTGGGTATGCACGCGATTATTTTTATCTACTAATTTAGGCAAAGTTTCGAGGTAAGTGTTACGAATCTTTTCTAATTCGCGGTATTTCAAAATGTGTTTGATAATTTTATGTTTATCAACTAATTTTTCTAATTCACTCACTGCTGTCGAATAACCAGTTTTTAACTTTTTAATGCCGGTAGTGGGTAGTTTGAGTTTGACATAAAGAATTTCGGCTAACTGGCTGGGGGAATTGATGTTACATTCTTTGCCCGCGCGTTTGTAAATGCTTTGTGATAATTCTTTTAACTCGCTGGATATTTTTTTATTTAATTTGTTGATTAAGTCAACGTCCAACAAAATGCCGTTGTTTTCCATTTTGCGGAGCACCGGTTCGAGGTTGCGATCTAGCCTCTCGGTGTGATGAGAAACACCCCCCCTTTTAGATTTCACAGGGGTAGAATCGCCAAATAAGGAAACTTGCGGGGCGTTGATAGTACCGCCCGGAACGCGGCCAATTAAACTTTTGAACCCAAGTTTATAGAACAAATCTGTAACCTTGCGTACATCAAATTCAATAGCTGTAGCTTTTTTGAGATTTAATTTAATTGGCACATTTACTAAGGTTGCCAGTCGTTTGCTTTTAAGTGCCTGCTCTTTATGGGTAACCAATAATTCTTTAATTCTGGGCGGGAGCTTGTCGAGATGCTTATAAATATTCTCCATTGATTGATATTTTTGCAAAAGTTTTTTGGCACCAATTTCACCAATGCCCGGCACACCCGGGATATTATCCGAAGGGTCTCCGCGGAGCCCCTTAAAATCGATAAATTGTTCTGGTTTTAATTCTTTAATTTTTAAAACTTCTGCTGGAGTGTAAATTACAATATCCGAAAAGCTTTTGCGAGGAGCATACACAAAAACATGCTTATTTACTAATTGCAAAGTATCCATATCACTGCTGGCGATATAGACATCGATGTCTTCTGGCGCTTGTTTGGCTAATGTGCCAATAACATCATCGGCCTCAAACCCATCTTTTAGAAATAAGGGAATGTTAAAGGCCTCGATTAATTCTTGGATGCGGGGGATTTGATCATAAAGTTCTTGCGGGGCTTTGATGCGAGTGGCCTTGTATTCTTTATATTCCTCGTGGCGGAAAGTGGGGGCTTTAGTGTCGAAAGCCACGGCAATATATTCTGGATGGAGTTTGGTGTAGATGTTCATCAGCATCAAAGCAAAGCCGTAAACAGCCGTTACGGGCTCGCCAGTGGGTGAGGTGAGGTTGGTTTGAGCAAGGGCGTGGAAGGCCCGATGGATAAGGGAACTCCCGTCGATAAGTACCAGTTTCTTGTTGGATTTCATACCCTAATTATAAACCAGCTTGGCTGCCACAGAATTAGCCATTTTATCTATGTGTGTTATTCTAAGATGTCACTGATTTGAATCTTGAAAAAGAAGGTCATAACATGGAACTCACTAAAGAAGTCGCGATGGAGTTGCTGCGGCGAGATTTTATTCCTGACGGCGACGAGGTGGAGATCCATCCCTTAGAGTTTAGATCAACTGCTGAGAATGAGGTGTATCGATGTTGCTATGGTACGGGTCGCACCGATTCCCAAAGTGGAGAATTTTTTTGTGGTGCCATAGCCAAATTCATCATGGATGTTAAGAACGAAAAGGGGGAAATTATGGGCGTGTTTGCCCTATGTGGTAAAGGAAAGCACATGCCTTTTGAGTGTGGCAAGAAAGGGAAATATATTCCCCTCAAAAAGGTTGCGCGGGAATAGTGGCACACCGTGCGTGCAACATTTAAAAAACCGCTTTAAGGAAGCGGTTTTTTTATTCCACTGATATTATCCTATCTCAATAGATAGGTGATAGTAATGGTGGAAGTAATAGCGGCAGAGCCGGGCTCTAAACCACCTCCACCACCCATACCACCTGTTAACTCTGGAGAATTAGCGTCCGGTGACGATTCGATGATGGAAATAATTTTCCCTAGCTTGGCGCTACTTAAATTGGCTATTTGGCTGGCCTTGTCTTTTGCCGATTGAATAGCTTTTTCTCTGGCTTCATTTTGCACTTCTGATGGGTCATCAACGGTAAAATTAACCTGACTAATTTCAGTGGCGCCAGATGTGCCGAGCGCTTGCACAATCGCATCGGTATCTTCTAATTTTCTAATGGTTAGCATTAACGAATGATAGGTGCTGTATCCACGCAAGCGAGGTTTGCTTATCTGGTAGTAATCGTATTCCGGATTAATATTGTATTGGATGGTTTTAATATCATTCGGATCGATCGAGAATCCAGTTAAAGCAGTTTTAATTTTGGCAATAATTTCGCTATTATTCTTTTGTGAGTTGGCGATGTCTTTGGTTTCGGTTCTCACAGCAAAAGTAATTTTGGCTACATCCGGAGTCATAAAGGCCTCGCCAGTCCCAGTAACGGTCAGGCCGCGGCCATTACCAACAATCGATGCGGAAGCTGGATGCCAACCAATTAATATCGCAGTAATAGCAATAGCCGCCATTAAAACTAATGAAACTATAAACACGATTAGGCCAGTGTTGCTGTTAAGAGTTTTGGCAGTCGCAGGTATCATTGGTGAGACTGGTGGAGGAGCAGGGGTCGGCTCAGGGGCGGTGTAAGCTGGTTCTGGTCTAGTGGCTGGTTCAGTTGGCTGAAAATTGCCACTAAAATTATCGGGGCTAAATCGATTCCATTCCGGCTCACCACCTGGATTAATTGGATTAAGATTCTCGTCAAACTCCATGACTACTCCTTTTTAATTAATAGTTGAATAGCACATTATGGCACATTGCGAGGCAGTGCTCAAATACCCTGTCTTCACCATCATCCGTCAGCTGACGGATCAGACAAAAAAACAAACAGAAACAGTTCGCCTGGATTCCAGCTCTAACATTTATAAAAGCCAGTCCGTCGGCTGACGGAGACGGTAAAGGAAAGGCTGGAATGACACAGGAGGAAGGGTTAACTAGCGGGGGCGGAATTTATTAATGAGGCGGTAGATTTTAAACCAAATAGGATTAAGGGGTAATTCCAGGGCGCCAATATATTCAACAAAACGACTTCCAAATCCTGCTTTAAAACGAGTGATGCCAAACCAATTACGATGATGTTCGTCCACTACTCCCCCAAAGTCATAATGGGTGCACCCTTTGGATTTGGCTAATTTGATAGCTTCCCACTGTAAGGCATAACTGGCCATTTTTTCACTATTAGTTCTACTAGAAGCACCGTGTAGATAAGTAGCTGACTTGCCAAAGAAACTAACTAGAACTGCAGCCAGCGGAGTTGTGCCGTCGTAAGCAATTAGAAGTGACATCAAATTGTTTTTGCCTAAAATTTCTAATTGTTTTTGATAATAACTATCCGGGTAAGATTTAAAATTATTACGCGAACTAGTTTCGTG
>Ga0315294_10008664_pt1 | contig 11160 bp, 8 predicted proteins | sample YL17G13_40_MG_FD_203626 | JGI IMG/M metagenome (GOLD analysis project Ga0315294, IMG submission 203626) | Sediment microbial communities from Yellowstone Lake, YNP, Wyoming, USA - YL17G13_40 | ecosystem: Environmental > Aquatic > Freshwater > Lake > Sediment | place: USA: Wyoming | collected... | reverse complement strand
TTCACACAGAGACACAGAGGCACAGAGTTTCAGTCTCCGTGTCTCTGTGCCTCTGTGTGAGATTATCTTTTCTCTATGTATTCTCAAGCTCATTGAATGCGAGAGGGATGGCATCAAGGACATCGGTGGGGAGAGCGGCGTGTTCGGTTTTGATGGCGGATGTCTTCTCCCCCGCCAGTCCGTGCATATATACTCCCAGAATAGCCGCCTTTAGAGGCGTAACACCCTGGGCAAGAAATCCCCCAATAAGTCCGGTAAGAAGGTCTCCGCTACCGCCCTTGCTCAGCGCCGTGTCCCCCGTCCTGTTGATGAAAACATCGCCTGAAGGGGAGGCAATAACCGTTCTGGCGCCTTTGAGAACCAAAATCACATTATAGTCCCTCGCAAATCCTCTTGCCACGCTGATTCTTCTTTTCTGGATTTCCTGAACGCTCATTCCAAGAAGTGAAGCGAGCTCTCCGGGATGTGGCGTCAGGATGGCAGGAGCATCCCGCTCCTTCAAGAGATTCACAGCCCCCTGAAAGGCATTCACACCATCCGCATCCAGAACAAGCGGGAGGGCAGTCCTTGCATAAATCTCGCGAGTCAGGTTCCGCGCACCTTCAGTGCGTCCCAGACCGGGACCGATGGCAAGGGAATTAACATGCGCCGATTTCTCCAGAATGCCGTCAAGCATCCCGGTATCGGGAAGGCCCTCATACTTTGTGGGAAGCGGGATGGTTATCGGTTCGGTGAGTTTCACTTCAAGGATGGAGTTCAGGCTTTGAGGTATGGCAAGAAAGACAATGCCCACCCCTGAGCGTGCGGCGGCGAGGGATGTTAGTGTGGCGGCGCCTGTCATGCCGATTGAGCCCGCCACAACAAGGACTGAGCCAAATGTCCCTTTATGGCTATGCGGCAGGCGCGCGGGAAGTATCTCTCGCGCCATCTTCGGCGTTATAAGATAACATCTCGTGGGTGATGGCGCAGTCAAAAGGTCTTCCGGGAATCCGATTGAGGCGATAATCACCTCGCCGCACCAGCCTGCGGCGGGATATTGCATCATACCCAACTTGGGCAATCCAATGGTGACGGTATAATCCGCATGAACACAAAGACCGTCAAAATATTCCTCATCAGCGGGAAGTCCGGAAGGGATATCCACTGCCACAACGGTTGCCCCCGAGTTGTTGACTGCTTCAATTGCCTCACGGAAAAGTCCCGTGACCTCACCTTTCACACCTGTCCCCAGGATGGCGTCAATGATACAATCCCCCTCCTCAAAGTTCAGGGCAACCTGGCTCCCCATCGTGCAGATGAAACGGGGGGTGTCCGGGGACAGGGCGTGATAATTCGTGAGGGCGTCAGGTGAGAGCCCCCCCTCATCCGAAAGCATCACCAGCGTGACTGGAACACCTGCATTATGGAGGAGACGCGTTGCAACAAAACCATCACCGGCATTGTTTCCCCTTCCCGTAATGACAACGACATGTTTGGGTTCAATCTTTCCCATGACGAAATGTGCAACGGCGGCACCGGCAAGTTCCATAAGTGAAAGACTCGACACGCCACGGTCGGAAATGACAATACGGTCAATCTCTCGCATCTCTTCGCCAGTGACAATCTTCATGGGAGGACCTGTAAAAGGAAAGTGATTTGTGGAAATTGTGCCGAATCTGGCAAGGGTCACCTGTTTCACTTCACCTGTTTTGAGTTGCCGCTCACCTGCGACATCAGGAGATAAGCCCTCATAATCTTGACCGATTCCTCTAACTGGATATCCACAAAGGGTTTGGGTTTTGCCTCCTTTCCCTTCTCCACCTTCATGAAAAATTTTCCCTCATCGGGTTTTTCCTGGTCTGCGGGTGGGGTGGTGATGGAGTCCTCATCCTTTGTGCCGGGGCGTTGGGGCAGGGAGATTGCCGGTTCATTCATATCGGGGTCGCCGAACAGACCGCGTGCCGCAAGGTCAGCCTCATGGTTTTCAGGTAGGTCTATCTCAATATCCGGCGTAATACCTACTTTGTCGATAGTTTTGCCGCTGGGGGTGTAATAGCGGGCGGTGGTGAGCCGGAGTGCGCTCTTTTTTGGATTTTTATTCTCATCCCAGGCGAGGGTGTGTTTCAATTCCTCAATGGTCTGGACTGAGCCCTTGCCATATGTATGCTCTCCCTTCGGTGCAGTAACAACGCCAAGTTTATGGTCCTGGATGGCGCCGGTGAAAATTTCTGCCGCGCTGGCGCTTGCCCTGTTGACAAGGACAATAATAGGGAGGTCGCAAATCGGGTCCACAGTGGATTTATATTCCCTGTTCTGATTGGAAAGACGTCCCTTGGTGCTGACGATGATTTCACCCTTGGGCACGAAATATTCAGACACCTTCACCACCTCATCCAGGAGCCCGCCGGAGTTGAAACGCTGGTCTATAATCAGTCCCCTGACATTTTCCTTTTTTAAAGAGAGAATCGCCTTCTTTAAATCATCCGCCGTGCTCTCGCTATACTTTGACATGCGGATATATCCAATGTCATCGCCTATCTTCTTGAAATAGATGCTGTTAACCTTGATATTCGCGCGCATCACGGTGAAATAAAGGGGTTTGGTCTCACCCTTGCGGTAGATGGTGATATTGACCTTGGTGCCGGGAGTACCTGTGAGCTTCTTGACCGCCTCAATCAGGGTGATTCCCTCGGTGGACTTTCCCTCAATCTCTATAATGCGGTCCCAGGCGCGGATGCCCAGCTTGGCTGAAGGAGACCCGGGGATGGGCGCCACAACGGTCAGGATGCTATCCTTTATCGTGATATGGATGCCTATACCGGAAAACTCCCCTTCAGTGTCCTTTTCCAGTTGTGCAAGGGAATCGGGGTCGAGAAACTGGCTGTGCGGGTCCAGTGTTGAAAACATCCCCTGCAGTGCGCCTCCGAAGAGCTTGGCGGAGTCCACATCCTCCACATATTTATTTTTTATCTCAGAATAGACCTCCGTGAAGACATCCACATAGCGGTAAAAATCATCATCCTTTTCCGCGGCGCGCACCTTGATTGCCACCTGCCCGAGGATGATGAAGGAGCATAGAAAAAGTAAAACCCCGATGATAATCAGTCTCCTTTCGGGGCGTTGATTTCTTCGGTAATCCCTCATACTCAAAACCTCTTTTATTTCAAAAATACATCCTCACGATACGCAAATAAACAAGGGGAAATTGAATCAATCACGACTTCTTGTCAAACGCTTTTTCATCCGGATGGAAGGCAATATTCCATGTCAAGAGGGAAAAAACCTTGACGTGGCAAATATTTCTTTCATTAATACTACAGAATAATTGATTGGCAGTATAATTTCACAGAACAATTCATGGGGTCAATATATGTTAGATATCATAATTACCGGCGGGGATGTTATAGATGGCTCAGGTGCCAATTCCATAAAGGCTGATATTGCCATCACGGGCGACCGCATCGCAGAAATCGGTAACCTCAATGGCGCACAGGCAAAAAAAATAATTGACGCACATGGCTTGACTATCACCCCCGGTTTTATTGATGTCCACAGTCATGGTGATATCGGCTTACTTGTCAACCCGCAGGCGGAATGCAAGATTCGCCAGGGAATCACCACCATGGTCAGCGGCAATTGTGGCAGCACACCCTTTCCCCTGCGCGGGGAGAAAAAGGAAGAAGTTCGGGAGGAGCTTGAAAAATACGACATTTCGCTTGATTGGGATTCCATTGAAGGATATTTCAAGAGACTGGAGGAGTTTCGTCCGGCTCTCAATGTAGCCACTTATGTCGGGCAGGGCTCCATCCGCGCTTCTGTGATGGGATTGCGCGACATCCCCGCAGATGACTCTTTCATGAAGGAGATGAAATCTGAGGTTCACCACGCAATGGAGGCGGGCGCCATTGGCATTTCCACGGGTCTCATATACACCCCCGGCTCCTTTGCCACTGAAGACGAGCTCACGGAGCTTACCCGGACAGCCGCTGAATCCGGCGGTATGTATTCCTCCCATATCCGCGGCGAGGGTGATACCCTGATTGAGGCAGTTCGGGAGGCGCTCGCCATCGGGAAGGGCGCAAAGTGTCCGGTGCAGGTGTCTCATCTGAAGGCGAGCGCCCCGCGCAACTGGGGCAAGGTAAAAGAGGGAATCACCCTCATCGAAGAGGCGGAGCGGGCGGGACTTGATGTCTGGTTCGATAAATATCCTTACACGGCGGGGTCAACCGGGCTTGCCATCTATCTGCCCCGCTGGTCAGTCGGGGATGGGTCGGACAGGCTTATGGAATTTCTCTCAGACCCTGAGATGCGGGCAAAAATCTTCAAAGATGCAGATGCGGAAAACGAGGGTGAAAGGAAATGGGAGTCAGTTATCATTATCTCAGCCGAGTGTGATGAATATGCCCCTTATGAAGGGAAGAGTGTGCAGGAGATTGCAGACCTCACGGGAAGGAGTCTTGAGTTTGTATTTTCCGACATACTTCTGAAGAGCCGTGCACGGGCGGATATTGTCTGTTTCACCCAGAGTCAGGAGGATACAGACCTTGCGCTATTGCATCGCCTCGGACTGGTCTGCACTGATTCAGGCATTTGGGCGCCCTATGGACCATTATCCAGAATAAAGCCACATCCCCGGGCATATGGGACCTTTCCGCGCTTTTTGCGGCAATATGTGAAGGAGAAAAAGGCGCTGACCCGTGAGGAGGCAATCCGCAAGGTGACCAACCTCTCCGCACGGCGTTTTGGCTTCTCCGGACGGGGACTTCTCAAGGAGGGCTATTTTGCAGACATTGTCATCATGGATTGGGAGCGCTTGAACGACACCGCCACCTATACGGAACCTCACCGCTACCCGGAGGGGATTGAAGGGGTCATCGTGAACGGCACGCTCACCTTGTGGCATGGAGAGGTAACCGGCAACAGGGCAGGGCGCATCCTCAGGCGTTCTTGAGCAAGTTACTTTTAAAAGGACAACGATATGACGAAAATTGCGGCACTTGTTCTGGCGGGCGGGAATGTGGAGGGATATGGCATCCTGACACGTAACAGGACCAAAGCCGCCCTCCCCTTTGCAGGTCATTACCGCATCATTGATTTTGCACTCTCCAACTTGAGTAATTCCGGCATCACCCATGTGGGGGTCATTACACAATACCTCCCCGCCTCATTGATAGAACACATTGCCGGCGGCGAGGCGTGGGACCTTCACGGCTCCGACCGCATGATTAAAATCATGCCGCCATTCGTCGGCATCGGTCATACTATCTGGTTCCAGGGCACCTCTGATGCGGTTTACAGAAATCTCAACTTTGTCCATGACTTGAACCCCGATGATGTGATTATCCTCTCCGGAGAACACATTTATCACATGGATTATAACGAACCCTTGAAGTTTCATCATGAAAAGGACGCCGACCTCACCATTGTTGGGCAAAGACTGCCTGCGGAGCGCCTCTCGCTGCGATTCGGCTTTATTGTGGCGGATAAAGACAATCGCGTCACCATGTTCAAGGAAAAACCACCGGAGCTCCTTTCCAATTTCATCTCTATCGGCATTTATATCTTCAAAAAGGATGTCCTGCTCAATGAATTCAACCGGAGACTCCAGGAGGCGAGATTTACACAGAATTTCGTCATGGATGTGGTGGAACCCATCACTAAAAGTTTGAACGTTTTCGCCTATGAGTCTGGCGGCTTCTGGGAATACCTTGAAAATGTGAATAAATATTATCAGATAACCATGCAGATGACTGAGAAGGATAACCCTATCAATCTTGTGGACTGGGAAATTGTGACCAATCCTGAAGACCGCAGCCTCGGCACGCGAAACCCCGTATTTATGGGAAGGGGCGCAAATATAAAGGACTCGCTCATCTCCCCCGGCTGCCGGATTGAGGGAACTGTCAGCCGCTCCGTCCTCTCCCCCGGTGTCATTGTTGAAGAAGGCGCAACGGTCATGGATTCCATTATCATGCATGACTCCATCATCCGCAAGGAATCCTGCATTCAAAAGGTGATATCGGACAAGAATGTCACTATTGAGCAAAACTGCTCAATTGGCGGGGAAATGCGAAAGGATAAGAATAACCCGGAGCTGCCGGATTCCCCTCTGGGGCTTACTATTCTGGGCAAGGGAGCCATCATTGGAGAGGATATCAAGATTGGCGGTCTGTCGCAGGTGTATCCCGGTATGGACCTGCGTTCTTACTCCGGGACACATTTTGCACCCGGAGTGAACATTAAATAATTTGAGAATTTGAGGATTTGAGAATTTGAGAATCCGAGAATCTGAGAATTGGAGAATTGGAGAATTGGAGAATCTGAGATTGGAAGGATAAGAAATTTGTGCCCTGATGTCTTCGTGGCGAATAACAAACAAATTGGGTTGTGGGAGATGAGCCATGTATGAAACCATTGCGATGATTCTCGCAGGCGGGCAGGGCAGCCGTCTTTCCATACTCTCCGACCACAGGGCAAAACCTGCCGTCCCATTCGGGGGGATTTACCGCATCATCGATTTCACCATGTCCAACGTCATGCATGCCAAAATACCCGTGGTTGGCATCCTGACCCAGTATAAACCTTACTCCCTCATGGCTCACATCTCCACAGGCGAGGCGTGGGGATTCACCGGGCGAAAACATCATGCGAAAATCCTCCCGCCCTATGTCGGCGAGGCGGATTCCGACTGGTATGGAGGGACAGCCGATGCAGTCTATCAGAACTTGGGCTTCATTGACCGCTTTGACCCCGATTATGTCTTCGTCCTCTCCGGCGACCACATCTACAAGATGGATTACAACGAGCTCATGGAATTTCACGTGAGCAAAAACGCCGACCTGACGATTGCCATGCAGGAGGTGCCATGGGAGGACGTGCATCGCTTTGGAATTGCCGTGACGGATGGGGAACAGCGCATCATCGATTTTATCGAAAAGTCAAAAACCGCTCCATCCAACCTTGCCTCCCTCGGAATTTATCTCTTCAACCGTTCCTTCCTTGAACACGTCCTTAACGAGGATGCGGCGAATAAAAACTCCGGGCATGACTTCGGCAAAAATGTCATTCCTGACAACATCAAAAAGGCGCGGCTCTATGCTTACACCTTTAGGGGTTACTGGCAGGATGTGGGCGCTATTGACGCCTACTGGACCGCCCATCAGGAGGCGCTTGATTCAGCCGCATCAGGTCTTGACCTGGAAAGGTGGAATGTCCGCACCAATATCATTCTTGAAAAACTCATAAATCTGCAACCGCTGAGGATAGCCACCAATGCACGTGTGCGTCATTCTATCATCTCCCCCGGATGCGTCATTGAAGGTGAAGTGTATGATTGTGTGCTTTCCCCTGGTGTGCATGTTAAATCAGGCGCAAAGGTGGAAAAATCCATAATCATGAATGAGTCAATTATCGGTGAAGATTCCCAGGTGATTTACTCTATCCTCGACAAGAATACGATTATCGGAAAAAATTGTAAGATTGGCATCGGTGAGTCTGTCTCCAATAAGGAAAGCCCTCACATCCTATCCTGTGGAATCAGTGTCTTCGGAAGAAATGCGAGTCTCCCCGATGGATTCGTGGTCGGGAAAAACTGTCTTGTTTATCCAGTTGTGGAAGGCTCGGATTATCCGGGCGAGGTGATTTCCTCCGGTGAAACCATCCGTCCAAAATGCAAGCGGAAAATCAAGATAAGATAAGGAGTTAGATATGACACGGGAGGCGAATTTTGAAAGGCTCTTGACCGCCCTTCGGTGTGGAACGCCGGATTATGTGCCCCTTGTGGAACTCGGCATCCACCAGACAATCAAGGAGGCGTATCTGGGGCGCCCCGTCAACACCTTGCAGGACGAGATAGATTTCGCCCTCGCCGCCGGCTATGATTATGTCAAACTCCAACCTGTCATCAACATGAATCCAGCCGACATCCAGCCGAAGGGGGAACTCATCTCCACAAAAACCGCTCCGGACACTGACCGCGTCTGGGCATCCGAGCACGATGGCATCATCCAGTCCATGGAGGACTTTGAGCGCTACATCTGGCCTAAAAAGGAGGATATCTCCTATACCCGATTTAAAGAAATTGCCCCTCTCCTCCCTGAGGGGATGAAGGTCATCGGTCAATATGGTGATATTTTTACCATGGTCTGGGAGGTGATGGGGTTCGAGAATTTTTCCATGGCGCTCTTCACAGACCCCGCCATTGTGGAGGCGCTCTTTGACAAAATCGGCGAACTTATCTTCAGCATGTTTGAAAATATGGCTACATTCAACTGTGTCGGGGCTCTCTGGTATTCCGATGATATCGCCTATGCCTCAGGGATGATAATCTCGCCAACAGCCCTTCGGAAATATCTCTTCCCCTGGATGAAAAAAATAGGCGATGTTGCGAAAAAACACAAACTCCCTCTAATTTACCACTCTGATGGAGTCCTGTGGGATGTCTTTGAGGAAATCATTGCAATGGGCGTGACGGCGATTCATCCCATTGAGCCAAAGGCGATGGATATCATTGAGGTAAAGAGGCGCGTGGCGGGGAAATTATGTGTAATTGGCAACATAGACCTGGGCTATACCCTGACGCGTGGCACGCCTGAGGAAACTGCAGAGGAGGTGAAGGGAAAACTTCGCACAGTTGCCCCCGGTGGCGGTTACTGCCTTGGCTCCAGCAACTCTATCCCCGATTACGTCAAACCCGAAAACTTCCGCGCCATGGTGGACACCTGTAAACAATTCGGTAAATATCCCATCAATATATGAGAATCTCTAAAAATATGGGATGCACCATCCGCCTCAGGCGGACACAGAGAACACAGCGGATAATGTAACAAAGAAAATATTTGAAATTCTCTGTGAACTCTGTGACTCTGTGGTGAATAATATTCAACTATAATGAAACGCGCAGTATCATCACAATCTCCGGTTATTCTGGCAGGCGCCTTCGGCTTTTTCACGGTGACAAGCCAGATAATCCTGATGCGGGAATTTTTTGTTGTTGTGGGAGGCAATGAGCTCCTGCTGGGCATCTTCTTTTTTACATGGTTCCTGGGGATTGTGGCAGGAGCGCAGACGGCTGCGCGTGTTGCGGAACGTCTCGCAAACCCCATGCATGGTGCGGCGATTTTTCTCTTCATTCAGGCGTTGATTGCTCCATCGGCAATGATTCTAATCAGAACCCTTCGATATATTTTCAACATCCCTTCGGGGGAATACATCCCACTCGTGACATTCTTCCTCGGAACACTCCTCACATTATTTCCCTTCAGCTATCTCACAGGACTCAACTTTCCCCTCCTTTGCGAAGGACTCGCCCGCTTAAAAAGAGAAGATGCGCCGTCTATTGGAAAAATCTATACGGCTGAATCCCTGGGGAGCATTATTGGCGGACTGGTCTTCACCTTTATACTTGTCCATATTCTGAAACCGCTGCCCATAGCAATGTTGACGTCCTCAATCCTACTTATTCCGCTTTTTAGAGCCGCCACAGATAAAACACATATAAAGATTCCAATTGGCGCAATGGCAATTATACTTCTATTTTGTGCCATCGCCCCGCCCGGGCGCATACTTGAGAAAAAAACCTCCGAAATGCGCATGAATTCACTTGCGCCTGGGTATGCCCTCGTTGACACAGCGGAGACGCCATACCAGCATTTAAGCCTTGTCATGCGTGAGGGACAATTCAATCTCCTCTCCAACGGGAGTTTTGTCTCCACCTTTCCCGACCCCTATGCAACGGCAGTGGAGGTGAATTTTATCATGACAGTTTGTCCCCGGACTGAAAAGATATTAATCCTCGGCGGGGGAAATCCCCAGATTCTCTCCGAGCTCTTGAAATACCCCGTCTCACGAATTGATTATGTTGAAGTGGACAGGAAGATGCTCAACTTTCTTCTCCCCCACCTTCCAGAGGATATAAAGACATCACTTCACGACAGGCGTATCCGGATTCACAACGAGGATGCGCGTTCTTATATTCGTGATTCACAATCCGCAACTCCCGATTATGATATCATCTGGGGAAATCTCCCGGAGCCGACAACCATCGAATTGAACCGGTTTTACACTGTGGATTTTCATGAAGAATGCGCCGGACTGCTTGCGCGGAAGGGCGTTTATGTGACCTCATGCAGTTCAGCGGTAAATTACTTTGGCGAGGCGGTCAGCCCATATGTGCAGTCACTCTATAAGACCCTTTGCGCAATTTATGAGGAAGTTAAGGCAACGCCGGGGATGCGGATGTATCTTTTTGCTACTACGGACAGGGGGGTATTAACACTTGATGCGCCAACCCTTGCCAGACGTTTTGAAAAGCGAAAACTTGCCTCACCCTATTTCACCGCGAATTTTTTCCAGTCTCTGCTTGAGCCTGAGCAAGTGAAGTTCACAGCCTCAGCGCTTGAGAAAAATCTGGATGCCATCTCCTTGAACACCGACCTGCATCCTGTTTCTTATTTCTTTAACCTCCGGATGTGGGCGGGAAAATCGGGCAGTGGCGGGGCATGGTTTTTCAGAATGATTCGCACCCTGAGAACCTGGCATGTGGCGGCGGCACTGCTCCTCATCCTCGGCGCATGCCTCGCATACATCACGCTCAGGGGGAGAAATTCCGCGCCAGCCGCACGCTTTGCCACACTTTATCTGATAATGACAACCGGCGCATGTGGAATCGCCTCCGAGATAATCTTTCTTTATCTCTTCCAGAATATTCACGGAAGTCTGTATCAAAAAATAGGACTGTTCATCGCTTCATTCATGGCGGGACTGACGGCGGGGGCGCATATCGCTACCCGTCTTTTGAAAAGGGAAAATGCAGATGGTGGTGGTGTCCGGCGTATCCTCCTCTTCACCGAAGGGGCATACTGGGTATTCTTCCTCGGGACGGGGATTCTGATAGCAAGGTGGATTCCAACCGAGGTTCTATTTTATCTCATCGTCTTTGGGGCGGGGGTTCTGACCGGTTCGGAATTCCCTCTTGCCGGAAAGGCATACCTTCTGGGCGGGGGAACAACGGGAGAAGCGGCGGGGAGGGTGAACATGGCAGATAATGCAGGGGCGGCGATAGGAGCCTTTCTGACGGGTATTGTCCTTGTGCCCGCCCTGGGCATCCCCATCACACTTTACCTCCTTGCCTTTTTCAAACTCACATCGCTCACAATCATCAAAATCAGCCGTAGTAAATAA
>Ga0315294_10008663_pt1 | contig 11160 bp, 12 predicted proteins | sample YL17G13_40_MG_FD_203626 | JGI IMG/M metagenome (GOLD analysis project Ga0315294, IMG submission 203626) | Sediment microbial communities from Yellowstone Lake, YNP, Wyoming, USA - YL17G13_40 | ecosystem: Environmental > Aquatic > Freshwater > Lake > Sediment | place: USA: Wyoming | collected... | reverse complement strand
TAAATGTCGGCGGTTACGATTGCATATGAGCCGGTCTGGGCGATAGGGACAGGGTTGACGGCGACGCCCCAGCAGGCACAGGAGGTGCACGCGCTGATAAGGAAGCTGGTCGCGGAGATGTATGACAGGAAAATTGCCGGCGAGATTCGGATTCAGTATGGCGGGTCGGCCAAGCCGGATAACGCGGGCGAGCTGATGGCCCAGGAAGACGTCGACGGATTATTAGTCGGCGGAGCAAGCTTGAAAGCGGATGATTTTGTGGCGATTGTTAAAGCGGCGGTTTGATTACCGAAAAACTAAGAAAATAGGGGATACAATATGACATTAAATCCGATATTGGCGGCAAGTTTCATAATGAGCATTATCGCGGGCCTTTTTGTGATTGCCTCGGTGGTGCTTATCCTGGTGGTATTGATTCAAAAAGGCAAAGGCGGCGGACTTAGCGGCGCTTTTGCCGGAGGTATGGCCAGCGGCATATTGGGCAGCAAGACAGGCGACGTCCTGACGTGGGTTACTATCAGCATGGCCAGCTTCTTTATAGTTGTGGCGCTTGTGCTCGACAGGTGGTGGCGTCCGACGACGAGCGGGCCGGAATCACAAACCGCCGCTCCGATTACGAGCACCGACACCGGCCAGGGCCAGCCCGCGAGTCCCGCTGCGCCAGTCCCGACGGACCAGCCGGGACAGACCCGGCAGTGAGTGTTCTTGTCGCCGCGGTCGGAACAATTTTGTTCGTCCGCGGGTGATATGTGTAATGAGGGCTGAATCTCTATGATAAATAGTATGACCGGATACGGGAATGCGGAGGGCCGGCTGAGCGGCGTTACCTACGTCGTTGAAATCAGCGCGGTGAACAATCGCTATTTCAAACCGACGCTGCGGCTGCCCGAGACGCTGGGGTTCCTCGAAAGCGATGTGGAGAAAGAGCTTCGCCGGGAGGTGTCGCGCGGGACGGTAAACTATATGCTCAGGCAGAAGGGTGCGCCCGCCGAGGCGCTTTTTGATATAAACGAAAAGGCGCTGGCGACGCTGCTGAAACGGCTTGGCAAAATCTCGCCGTCGGGCGGGTTGGAACGCGAGCTTGATTTGGGCGGACTATTGGCGCTACCGGGAATTTTGTCGCCGGCGGTGCTGGGCGCAAAGGCAGCCGCGGGTATTCGGCGAAAGGTGCTGGCGGTTACGCGCCAGGCCCTGAAGGGACTTAAGGCGATGCGAGCGGCAGAAGGGGCGGCCCTGGCGGCAGACCTCGAGAAACATTGCAGGGCGATAAAAACCTCGCTTGAGCAGATACAGGTTCGCAGTGCCGCAGGCCCGCAGCAATATGCTGAAAAACTCAAAAGAAGAGTCGAGGATTTGCTCTCGGTTGCCAAACTAAAATTGAATGACGAGACATTGGCTCGCGAGGTCGCTATTTTTGCCGACAGGGCCGATATATCGGAAGAAATTGCCCGGCTCGATTCACACTTGGTGCAGTTTACAAAGGGTTTGAAAAGCAGCCAGTCCGGACAAGGCGAAGGCCGCAAGCTCGATTTTATCTGTCAGGAGATGCTCAGAGAGGCCAACACCATCGGCAGCAAGGCCGGCGACTCCGGTGTTGTGCATTTGGTTGTGGATATCAAGTGTCGGATAGACCGAATCAAAGAACAGGTCCAAAACGTGGAGTAACACATTGCCGATGAGCAAACGACAGACGTCAAACGGAATTATTGTCGTGATAAGCGGCCCCAGCGGCGTGGGCAAGAGCACGATTTGCAAAGAACTGGCGAAACGGCTGGATAACGCGTATATGAACATCTCGGTTACCACCCGCCCCAAAAGCGATAAGGAAGTTGACGGCAGGGACTACTGGTTTGTCAGCAGTGAGGAATTTCAGCGGCGGGTAGAAAAGGGTTTGCTTCTCGAGCATGCGGAGGTCTTCGGCAATTTATACGGCACGCCGAAGGACAAGGTGGATGAGGCCCTCGCTGTCGGAAAGACGGTCATTCTGGCGATAGACGTCCAGGGGGGCAGGCAGATTAAGACGATGTATCCCGATGCGGTGATGGTATTCATACTTGCCCCGACGCAAAAGGACCTGGCTGAACGGCTGCACGGCAGGGGCAGGGAAGATGAGGAAATGGCGAATCGCCGGCTCGACGAGGCGTCAACCGAGATTGCCGCCGCCTGGCAGGATTACAAGTATATGGTCATAAATGACAAGCTCAACGTGGCGGTAAGTGAAATTACAGGAATCATTAACGCGGCAAGGAAGGCAAAACAGAAGAGTTAAAGCTGGCCACAGAGGTCACAGAGAGCACAGAGAAAAGAATAGTTTGAATATAAATTCTCTGTGTCCTGTGGCTGAACAAAAAAGAACGCCCTGTGGCAAAAATGATGGAGTTGAATGAATGATTGAGGACCTGAAAAATATCGAGTTGGTGAGAAAAGTCGGCGGGCGGTTCAAATTGACGGCCCTGATTCAGAAACGGCTGATGGAATTGATGCAGGGCTCGCGACCTTTGATTGAAAACACAGAAGGTATGAGCCAGCTTCAAATCGTCGTCGAGGAAATCAAGCTGGACAAAATTGCCATCGACTACGAGAACAGTGACATCGACAAACCGGGCAGCGTGTAAGCGGCCGGTGGAATTGCTCCGAGGCGGACGTATATGGCAGAACAGACCGCAAAACTTGACGGGGTAAAGATTATGCTGGGGGTCAGCGGCGGCATCGCCGCGTATAAGGCGATTGACCTTGCCGGCAAACTGACGGCCAGCGGCGCCGAGGTGAGGACGGTTTTGACCGAGAACGCCCTTCACCTGGTGGGAGCGAAAAGTTTCGAGGCCGTTACAGGCGGGCCGGTTTATACGAGTATATGGTCCACAGGATACCTCACGGCGGAGCAGGAGGAGTTCAAAATCGGGCATATAAATCTCGCCAACTGGGCGGATGTGGTTGTGGTCGCGCCGGCGACGGCGAACATCATCGGCAAATTCGCCAACGGCATCTGCGATGACCTGCTCAGCACGACGCTTTGCGCCTGCTGGGCAAAGCCGATGCTTTTTGCCCCGGCGATGAACGAAAAAATGTGGGACAATCCAGCGGTTCAGGAGAATGTCAAATTCGCCGAACGAGTCGGCGTAAAAATGATAGGGCCGCGGCAGGGTCGGCTTGCCTGCGGCGCGGAAGGTATCGGCAGGATGGCCGAACCGCAGGAAATCCTGGAGGCGGCAGGGAGGATAGCCGCCCAACGGAAACGCAAACACAAATAGACCTGGCCGGATGATGCGCCCTCGAAAACAACCTGTGGTGAGCGAAGTCGAACCACGACGCCGAATTAAATTTTTAATCACCGCCGGCGGGACGCGAGAATATATCGACCCCGTGCGATTCATTTCCAACGCAAGTACCGGCAGGATGGGCTACGAGCTTGCGCGGTCGGCGCTTCTGGCGGGACACGACGTAACGCTGGTAACAGCGACGACGAATCTGCGTGCCGCCAAAGGAGCCGACGTGGTTGAAGTCGAGTCAGCCCGTGATATGTTCGAGGCGGTAAAAGACAAATTTGGCGGGTGCGATTGCCTGATTATGACCGCGGCGGTCTCGGATTATACTCCGGTTAAACCCGCCCGGCTTAAAATGAAAAAAAGCAGCGGCGAGATTATACTGAAATTAAAACCCACGCAGGATATTTTGAAATGGGCCGGAACTCACAAGAAGCAAAATCAGGTTGTCGTCGGTTTTGCGCTTGAAGACAGGGACATCAAAGCCGGCGCCGAGAGAAAACTGCGGGAGAAAAATCTGGATATGATTGTCGCCAACACGCCCGCGGCCATTGGCAGCGAACGGTGCGAGGTTTGGGTAAAAAAAGCCGGCCAGGAATGGCGTCGATTTGCTGAGGCGCCGAAAAGACATGTCGCCAACCGGCTGATACGACTGATTGAGCAATCAATGCGGGTGGATTAAATGGAATCGGAAAAAACCTGGCTGGAAACGATTTGGGAGGACCGCCAAAAGCGGCTTATCCTCGGACTTTGTTTGCTTTTGGCAGTCGGCATTATCGCTGTGTATGTGCAGACCACCGGCTTCGATTTTGTCGACTATGATGACCCGGCTTATGTAAAGGGCAATCCGAAGGTGCCGGAAGGATTGACCTTGGACGGCATTAAATGGGCGTTCACCACGATGTTTGGAAGCAACTGGATTCCACTTGTGTGGCTGTCTTTGATGCTGGACAGGAACATCTTCGGAACCTGGGCGGGGGGTTTTCATCTGACCAATGTTGCGCTTCATATCGCCAACACGGTCCTGCTGTTTTGGGTGTTGAAGCGATATTCTAAGTCGCTTTGGGCGAGCTTCTTTGTGGCCGCGTTATTTGCCCTGCACCCTCTGCACGTTGAATCCGTTGCCTGGGTGACGGAACGCAAAGACGTGCTCAGCACACTGTTCTGGCTGCTGACGATGCTGGCGTATGTCCGGTATGTGGAAAACCCGACTGCCAAACGATATACAATCATCTGTGCGGCTTATGCGATTGGCCTGATGACGAAGTCGATGCTGGTAACGCTGCCGTTTGTGCTTCTGCTGATGGATTACTGGCCTTTGAGGCGTTTGTTGCCTGAGAATGCGTGGACAGGTGTTTCAGTCCGCCGGCTGATAATCGAGAAGTTACCACTGATTATTTTTTCAGCGGCGATTTGCGTAGTGACATTTGTCGCACAGCAGACCACAGGCGCTATGATGCGATGGAGTGCTATTCCGGTCGGCTACCGCGTAGGCAATGCGATTGTTTCTTACTGCGATTATATAGTCAAGATGTTCTGGCCAATTGGGCTTGCGGTTTTTTATCCTCATCCCGTAAAGGAACTTGCCGGCTGGAAGGTCGCGGTAGCCGCGGCGGTTTTGGTGGCTATTACGATTGTGGTGATATTGCTGCTGCGGCGTCGCTATCTTCTTGTCGGCTGGCTTTGGTATATGGGGACATTAGTGCCCGTCATCGGGATTGTGCAGGTGGGCGCTCAATCGATGGCCGACAGGTATACTTACATACCGCTGACAGGCATTTTCATTATGCTGGTCTGGTTTGCCGGCGACATTGTGGCGCAACGGCGGTTCAGGCAAGTCCTCGCGGGCGTGGCCGGTTCGGTAATTCTCGGCGTGCTTGGGGTGATGACGTTTGTGCAGGTTGGCTACTGGCGGGATACAATGTCGTTGTTTACGCACGCGGCTGCCGTGACCAAGGATAATTATGTTGCGTATAGCCTCATAGGGGCGCGTTACGCTGAAAAAGGCGACCTCGACGCGGCCATGCGAGCGTTTGAAGTAATCCTGAAAATATCGCCTAAGGACGCAGACACCCTTTATAACGTCGCCAAGAGTTTGGCCTTGCAGGGCAAAACCGAGAAGGCGCTGGAGTTTTACAACCGTGTGCTGGCGCTTGTGCCGGATGATGCCGACACACACGCTGCCCTTGCGATGATGGAGGTCAACAAGGGAAACTTTGAGCGGGCAGTCGAGTTGTATAAAGAGGGCTTGAGTAAAAAACCAGACGATGGCGGTTTGCACGGCGGGCTTGGGTCGCTTTACCTGCAAATGGAGCGTATCGATGAGGCGATAAAGGAGTTGGAAACCGCGGTGAAACTCAAAGCGGATTCGGCGATATATGGGAATCTGGGAATGGCGGTGTTGGCTAAGGGCGACGGCGACATGGCGATGGCACACCTTAACAAGGCGATTAAGCTCGACCCGGCCAATGCGGAGGCACACTACAATCTCGGCAACTGCTATCTCTCACAGGACTTGCTGGGAAAGGCGGTCGGCGAATACGCAAAGGCGATTAAGATAAAGCCGAAATACGTAAAGGCATACGGCAACCTGGCGGTCTCGTATGCGCGGATGGGTCGGGCCGATGAGGCGGTTGTAAACTTTCGCAGGGTCGTCGAGCTTGAGCCGAACAGCCCGGATGCAAGATTCAATCTTGCCAATATTCTTGCGGACACAGGCGCTATTGATGAGGCGCTTGATCAGTTGCTCATGACCGTCGAATTGGCCCCTCAGGACTCGGCGGCCCACGGCGCTTTTGCGAAGCTGTTGTTGCAGAGCGGCTGGGTTGAGTGGGCGATTGCCGAATACGAACGCGCGCTTGATATTGACCCGAACAATGAGGATGCGCAGGTCGGACTGGAAAAAGCCCTGATTACACAAAGCGGCGGAGGTCAGCCACAGGATAAAACCAGTAACACCGCGTTTTAACTGAGCAAGTCGATAAACGTGGCCTGACTGATTATGATTCTTGAGTAGTCGGCATCGGAGGATTAGATGGGCCTGATTAGTCCATGGCCGAGAAGAATTGTGGAAGACCACCAAAAGCGGCTTATCCTTGGGCTTTGTCTGCTTTTGATTGCCGGTGTTGCTGCCGTGTATGTGCGGGTCGGCGGTTTTGATTTTGTCGATTATGACGACCCGTTTTATGTGCCCAGAAACCCACAAGTGCTGGCAGGATTGACCTGGGACGGCGTTAAATGGGCCTTTGCCACGATGCACGCGGGCAACTGGATTCCGCTCGTGTGGCTGTCCCTGATGCTGGACAGGAGTGTTTTGGGAGTTGGGGCGGGGGGTTTTCATCTGACCAACGTTGCGCTTCATATCGCCAACACGGTCCTGCTGTTTTGGGTGTTAAAACGATACTCAAAGGCAATTTGGGCGAGCTTTTTTGTGGCCGCGTTATTTGGTCTGCATCCCCTGCACGTTGAGTCCGTCGCCTGGGTGACTGAGCGAAAAGACGTTCTCAGCATGCTCTTTTGGATGCTGACAATGCTTGCGTATGTGCGGTATGTGGAGCGGCGGACGGCTGGGCGGTATATCACGGTCTGTGTGGTTTTTGCCCTTGGCCTGATGTCAAAGTCGATGCTGGTGACACTGCCCCTTGTACTTTTGCTTATGGATTACTGGCCTTTGAAACGTCTTTGGCCCGAAGAGGAAAAAAACGGTTTTGCGGTCGGTCGATTGCTGTTTGAGAAGCTGCCCCTGGTTATTATGTCGGTATTGGTGTGCGTTATCACCGTTATCGCGCAAAAAAGCGGCGGGGCGGTAGCAACAATAAGCATAGTGCCCTTCAGCCAGCGAATAGGCAACGCCCTGATTTCATATTGCCAATACTTAATAAAAATGTTTTGGTCTGTTGACTTGGCGGTTTTTTATCCTTATCCCGTAAACCCGATTGCCGGCTGGAAGGTTGTTGCGGCATTTGTGGCTTTGCTGGCGATTACAATTGTGGTCATATTGCTTAAGCGACGCCGCTATCTGCTTGTCGGCTGGCTTTGGTACCTGGGGACATTAGTGCCCGTCATCGGGATTGTGCAGGTAGGCGCCCAGGCGATGGCTGACAGGTACACATATATACCGCTTACGGGTATTTTCATTATGCTTGCCTGGCTTGCCGGTGACATTGTGGCACAATGGCGGCACAAGAAACTTATTGTGGGTGTTGTCGGTTCGGCGATTCTCGGCGCGCTTGGGATTTTGGCACTTAGACAGGTTAGCTGCTGGCGGGATACAGCCGCATTGTTTGAACGTTGTGCCGCGGTAACCCCGGATAATGTTGTTGTGCACAGGTATTTGGGGCTTGGTTTTGCGAAGAATGGCGACATTGAATCGGCTTTACGCGAGTTTAAGGCGACCTTGAGGTTTGAGCCGACCGATACCCGAACATTCTACAATATCGGCGTTATGCTGACCTTGCTGGGCAGGACCGACGAAGCGATTGAATACTACAACCGCGTTTTGGAACTGAAGCCGGGCGATGCCGATACTTGCGGCGCCCTCGCATCGATAAGGATAAGCAGGCGGGAATTTGACCGTGCGATTGAATTGTATCGGCAGGGTTTGAATCGCAATCCCGGCGATGGGGGTTTGCACGAGGGGCTTGGTTTGCTGTTGTTGCGGATGGGGCGAGCCGATGAGGCGATTGCCGAATACAAACAGGCGCTCAAAATCAACCCTGCCAGCAAGGATGCTCAGGCCGGACTGGAAAAAGCCCGCGCTATGCGGAAGGGCGGCGGCCAGCCACAGCAATAACAGCGGAGAAACGTCTCAGGCCTTGAATCCGAAGACTGTTTTGAGCCAGGCCTTTGCCATCAGGTGAGTGCCTGCCACGGTGGGATGAACACCGTCTGTCGCCCAGTATTGGGGCGGGGCATTTTCTACGGCCTTATCGAACGCCGACTGGAATGGGACGAAAATCGTTTTGAATTCGGCTGCTATCTTCTTCGCGGCGGCACGATAGCCGTCAAAAGCGGGGAACCATTTCTGATTTACCGAGCCGCATTTCAGGACAAATGGCTCGCAGATGACCAGCGTAACCGCGGGCAATGCCTTTTTCGTCCGCTCAAGCAGGGCGCGATAATCATTTTGATATGTCTCCACCGTGCCCGTGTACCCGGCGTTCAATGTATGCCAGAAATCGTTAACGCCCACAAGGATACTGACCAAATCAGGTTTTAAGGCGATACAATCATTGTCCCATTGTTCGGCGAGCTGAAAGACCTTGTTTCCGCTGATTCCGCGGTTGTATATAATCGGCCTGATATTCGAGTATTCATCCAGCAAAGCCCCGGCGGCCAGCAGCGCGTAACCAGACCCCAGCGCCTGCTGGTCATTGGGAGTATTTTCCTTGCTCCGGGTTCTCCCCCAGTCGGTGATTGAATCGCCCTGGAACAGTATGACCTTGTTCGTCTCCGTCAAATGGTATGCCCCCGCCGATTGAGCCGCCGAACAGCCGGAGGCCGGCAGAAGTGAGGATGCCGTTAAGCCGGCTGTCGCCATAAGTGCGGTCTGTTTTAGAAAATCCCGCCGGTTGTGAAGATTCGCTCCTGAAATTTTGTCAGCCATTTTAGTTCTCCTAAAGTGGGACTGTTGAAAAGGTCGAGATTGCTTCGTCGCTTTGCTCCTCGCAATGACAAAAAATTCGCTCTTATGTCATTGCGAGCTTTACCCGCCTTTGGCGGGGAAGCGAAGCAATCTCAGGTCTTCAATATTAGGTTTTTCAACGGCCCAAAGTTACTAATCTTTGATACCCAAATCGTCTTTGGTCAACAGCGACTCGAATTTGTACCCGGCGGACGTGATATTTTCGCCGGCGCCTTGTTTGCGGTCGATTACAGCGACGATTTTTTTCACCTTCGCCCCCGCCTCGGTAATTACCTTCGCGGCCTCAAGAACCTGGCCCCCTGTTGTGGCGATATCCTCAACGAGCAACACGACGTCGCCTTGTTTCAGGGCGCCCTCAATCAGTCTTCCCGTGCCATAGCCCTTTTTACTGTTGCGGATAATCACCCAGTTTTTGCCTGTTTCCATTGCCGTGGCGGCTGCCAGAGCAACCCCGCCAAGTTCCGTACCGGCGATGAGCGTTACATCGTCGCCGACGTGCTTGGCGAATTCCTCGCCGAGCGCCCTGAGTATATCCGGGCAGGTCTCGAAGAGATACTTGTCGAGATAGTATTTGCTTCGCTTTCCGCTTCTCAGGATAAAATCACCCTCAAGATACGCCGTTTCTTTTACACGTTTGATTAGTTCGTCTCGAGTCATATTTTCACCTTATAGGCAGTTGTTAAGGTTCATTGTCCGCCCAGTTTAACATTGTCTTATCAAATTTTCAAAACAAACTCGAATAGCAGTCAAACAGCATTTTTTATTTCAATCTGAACGGTAAAATGCTATAGTACCTTCTGCAGAAAAAGGAAAAATCATGGATGTGAAATCGCCATATAAGGACTTTACTCACCGGCTTAAATTGCTGGTCGGCAAACACCCCGACCTTATCACAACAACACTCAGCAATATCTTCACTATGCGACTTATTGGCAACAAAACCCACGGCGACCTCGCCGAAATCGCCATTGCCGAATTCATCAATCAATATATGTATGATTTTCGTTCCATACATGTTGGCAAAGACCTTTACCGGGCGAAAACCCACGAAGAAGACATCAAAATTATAAACGAGATCACCAAAGACGAGTTTCCCGTAAGCTTAAAGGCGTATGGAGATGGCCCACTGCAACTATCTACTGATAAAAATTCCAAGATGTTTTCTCGTTTGGAACGAGAAAAGAGCGATATTCGAGGGGTAAATAAAATACATAAGATATTTGACGACCCCGCTTTTTCAGAGTTTAGCAATCTCAATGTTCTGCCTCTTATCTACAACGAGAAAAAGATGCAATGTAACATCCTTGTTTTCGACTACGAACAGGCGATGAAAAATACGTGCAGGATTTCACGAGAAGATTCTGGAAGAGGTAGAAAGCATGCCGTTTACAGATTTTATGATTCAGAGGACGCTTATGTTTGCGAGGTAAGGTATGGCGGTGCTACGGCTAATGCCCTGCAGCGCGGACTCTGGACGCATACAAAGAATGGTTTGAAATATTTTGACAGTATTACAAACGGATGGATTGACTATTCTCATAATCGCATTCTGGTTCAGTTGTTCTCGCATGCGCTTATTTCCTCAAGTGCCGGGCATATTTCGGCGTTAGAAAAAATCAAGGAAGATATTGCAACTCTTAAAAAGAAGTCGGGGCTATCACGATAATGCAAACGACAGGACTATTTGACGACATTGTTACTGATGCCCCATCCACGGAGGGCGTGAAATATGCCGGGTCGAAGTTAAAGCTTCTTCCCTATATACTTCAGTTGATAAAAAAGGTGGACGCCAAAACCATCTTAGACGGGTTTTCGGGGACAACTCGAGTTTCTCAGGCGCTTGCCAAAAGTGGTTATCAGGTCCTGTCCAATGATATTGCCGTCTGGTCGGAAGTGTTTGGCGCCTGCTATCTCCTGAACAAAAAGACGCGGTCTGAATATCAAGGACTTATCGAACACCTTAACGCTGTTAAGCCGGTCGAGGGTTGGTTTACGGAGCATTACGGAGGGCAGCCGAATGGGGGGTGTGCTGTTCAGGCCGACGGGCTTAAGAAGCCCTGGCAGGTTCGCAACACAAGAAAGCTCGACGCGATTAGGGAAGAAATTGAGCGGTTGTCGCTGTCGGCCGTTGATAAGGCCGTAGCTCTTACCAGCTTAATTTTCGCTCTCGACGAAGTTGACAGCACGCTTGGACACTATGTCTCGTATTTGCAGGATTGGTCGCCGCGGTCTTATAATGAGCTTTTTCTCCAG
>Ga0315294_10008662_pt1 | contig 11160 bp, 14 predicted proteins | sample YL17G13_40_MG_FD_203626 | JGI IMG/M metagenome (GOLD analysis project Ga0315294, IMG submission 203626) | Sediment microbial communities from Yellowstone Lake, YNP, Wyoming, USA - YL17G13_40 | ecosystem: Environmental > Aquatic > Freshwater > Lake > Sediment | place: USA: Wyoming | collected... | reverse complement strand
CTTTCTTGATGGACCGGTCAGAAACCTTTGTCATTTCTTTTTCCTCTTTCCTTTAACCGTGAAAATGCTGGCTTCTTCTTTCGTGATTTCTATGGGTTTCTTGAAGATTGGTTCATAACCCTTTTTAGTTTTTCCCATACAATCACCTCTCATTCCTTCTTTTTAACAATCCAGCGTTTCAAATAGCGGTTGCCATCAGCGTAATATTTTAGATCGTTAATAGCTTCTTGTTCTGTGTTTCTCCAGACGGTTGTTACCCAACTATCTCGATCTGTTGGGATGTAATGACCACGGGCACGATATTTTGGCATAGTGTGTTGTTTTCTTGTTTTTTATGTTTAAGAAGTTGCTAAGTTCTTATACGATTCCGAAGCAGAAAACATTCTTGATGGTATGAGCGTTATCAGTGGAAGCGCATTAATTCTAGGCAAGAAGCGGCCTGAACTTACTCCTCAGGAGAAACAGTCAGAAGCCTATGAGTTAGCGCATAAGCGGTTGGGTTCAAACACGTATGCGCCGCCTAGTCAAGCTGAGCCTGGTCTTCCGAAAACTAATGTTGGACTTGCAATGAAAGTGTATCCTGTTGTCAGCGGTTTTCTGGAAGGTATTGGCCTAAGCTTTGTTAATCTTGGCTTGGCAGAACAGAGAATCATAACGTATAGTGTTGCTCATCCTGAAAAAGCGTTAAGACCATCAATATCGACTTTTCCAGTAACTAAAGAGGAAAAACAGTATCAACAGGATCGAGCAGACATATCGATCTTTACATTAAGTACATTAGGGTTTATGGTTGCTCCAGAATTGATTCCTGCTAAAATCCTTGGCAGTTCAGTCGCCAGTGTAGCGGCAAGAACATTGATTGTCAGTGGTGTCGGTGCTGGAACAGGATACGTTTACGGTGGAGTTGAAGGAGCAAAAGTCGGTGCTTTGACTGCTGGAATAATGTATCTAGGTAGTGTCGGAGCTATGCGCGGACTCAAAAGCCTTTACCACTACATTCGTCCAAAACCAATGGAAAATTACGGCCTTGTTGATGTCACAAGAAGTTACGATGTGACTGCTGAAGCAGAAGGATTCATGAAAGGGAAAATTGTTGAAGGCGAATACGTTGGAGAAGGATTGACGCATGAAATAGCTAGACCTGAAGGCATGGGCAGTCTTGAAGGTTTCATGAAAGGCGAAATAGTGAAAGGCAAGTATGTTGGTGAAGGCTTAACGCATGAGATTCCTAGGCCAAGCGGAACATCTAGTCTTGAAGGTTTTATGAAGGGTAAAATTGTCAAGGGCGAATATATTGGCGAAGGCTTGACTCATGGATTGGAGCGTCCGAAAGGATTTGGAGACTTGAGTTTTGCACGACTGAAATCGCTCATAGACTTAGACATACCTTTAACAAGTCAAGAACAATTTGTCGTGGAAAAAGCAATATTTGGTGAACCTAAAGAATTGCCGACCTTGAAAGGTTGGATTGCTGAACGGGCAGCAACAGGATTTGGGACAATGCCTAAAACAGCTTTAGTCGATCCTGAAACACTATTTAGGTTTGAACGTCCTGAAATGCTGTTAAGAAACATTCCTTACTTACCTCATCCTGAACTAACTGCTAAAGTTGGTTCATCTGGATTTTTGCCGAAGCTTGTGAGTGCAAGTACAGTTATCGGGTTACAAGCTTTCCAAGTTGCCATGCCCAAAGTGAAAAGTCAACCTCTAGTTTCGTCTGTGCCTAGCATTGGGCTTGATTTAGCTCCTGACCTTGCTTCTATCCTTGATCTGTCACCTTTAACAGCTCAATCAGAAATGACTGCACAGATGTCTAAGGTCACTCAAGTTCAAGTGACGCGTCAAATACCTAGAAATATGCAGGCTTTTTCTCCTGAGTTCAAGCAGTTACAAACACCACGTTTCGACAAACAAAACCCTTTCAATCAGAACTTTAACGATTTGTTCAAAAGTGACAAGAGAAAGAAGAGTGCTTATGAGAAACGGTATATGTGGGAGTTTCCTGTGAAGGGTCCGAAAGAACTTTGGAAGGTGATCTAAATGGTTCAGCCTTTGACTGCTTGGCTCATCGTCATTATCGCCGTGTCTTTTTCAGGGGTAACTTGGCTGATTAGTGCTCCGATTGTTCAAGCATTTTACAGTGCGACTTCTGGAATGTTGCCTGAAGAAGCGGAAGGTGTAGCTTTGACGATGCGTATTGAGTTCATGATTGTTCCGATTATCGTTGATGTGTTGTTGGTGGTGTGGGCTTATTTGGTGACTACGCGAAGGCAACCTGTGATTCAAGGAGGCTACTATTGAGAAGCAAGAGTGGTGTGATTCAAATTATTGTTGCTGCAGGAATCACCATAGTTATTGCGAGCTTCTTTTGGTTAGCTGCTACAGCTCCAGTCAGTAGTCTTACCGCGTTGTATCAGGGGCAGACGCTTGATGCTGACATTATGGGGACAGTCTTGTTCATTCAAACATTCATTAGCGTGTTGCCGTTGCTGATTGGTTTGTCTGTGATGGCGTGGGGTTGGGTTAAGACGGTTGAAGAACGAGAAACGGGTTTCAGCTCATTCTAACAACTTCTTAAACACGTTTAAAAGGCAATCCAATCACTAATGCATAACACACCTCTTGATGTCACCGTTTGCACGTACAATAGTGAAAAGTTTCTTAAACCGTGCCTAGCAAGCATAAAGCGAAACATTCCTGTTAAGACACTTTGGGTTGTTGATAATTGCAGTTCTGACGGGACAATGAAGATTGCAGAAAGTTTTGGAGCAAATATCATAGAGTCTAAAGGTAGCCTTGCAGAGTCTAGGCAACTTAGCTTTAGCCTTGTGGAAACACCGATATTTGCAAATGTTGACAGTGATGTCATCCTTTGTGACAAGTGGTTTAATCAACTTTCAAAATATATGACACCGAAACTTGGCGCAGTATGGGGAATAGCATTGACAATGAATCCTATTCAGCATCGTCACTATCAAGAAGCAATGTACTCCTTCAAAAATCCAAATCGCTATAACCTGATTGTTTTAGGCGACATGCTTGCTAGAAAAGAAGCTGTTGAAGGTCTGACTTTCCCATCTGACTACAAACGAGGAGCGGTTGCAGGTGAAGACTATTACATCAAGAACTTCATTGAAAGAAAAGGATTCAAAACATTAACTGCCCCTGTGTTTGTCGATCATTTCTGCAATCCACCACCTCTCGGACTCAAAACATATTGGGGGGGTGCAAGTACGCGATTGAGTGAACATAGAGGTTTACTTAGTGTTCTGTTGCGTGCTGTTCTCAGTGTTGCGCAAGGTAGTTTTGCCGCAGTGAAAAGTCATGACGCTCTAGTTTTGCCTTATTGGGTTCGTTATCGCTGCGAGCAAGTTTATGGTTGGCTACATTGGGACAAGTATTATAATCTTCGGAGGCCGGCGTGATGAATGTACGACAGCGTTTGAAAGGTGTAATTCTCACTTTGGCTACGCGGTACGGAGGCGATTCTAGACTCTATTGGAATCTTCGTTGGCGACTTGGATATGACGTTGAAAAAGGCTTAGACGTTTACCGTAAGCCTTGGGAAGCTCAAATCAGTCAGCTCATGCAAGAACAGGATTGCAAGAATGTTTTGGATGTTGGCTGCGGCAAGGCTTGGTTGCGCGAGTTGCCAGGGTACTTAGGTATGGACATATCTGAGGAAGTGTTTCGACAGAACGGTTTAGCAGGTGGTCTTGTTGCTGATGCCACACAAAAGTTGCCGTTGCCTTCTAAGAGCTTTGACGCAGTTGTATGTTGCTGTTTTCTTATGCACCTTGCGCCTGAAAAAGTGTTGGTTGTGACTTCTGAAATGAAGCGGGTTACTCGAAAGTTGGTGGTGTTGAAAGAATTGACGAAAGACGAGTTAAAGGACGATACTCGTTTGAAGCCTCATTGTTTCTTACATGATTATCAGAAATTATTTGAGGATTTTGACGGAAAACTGGTGATGTTAGAATGGTGAATGAAATGGAAAGAGCAAAAATGTATCCGTCATATAAGAGCTACCGAGAAGAAGCTGTATATGGTCAAATAGATCAAAGGCAGCTATTTGTCTTTTGGCAATTCAACGGCGACAATTCAAGTTGGTGCAATCAATTTTGTCCGTACTGTTACGGCGGCAAGAAGAAAATGAAACACTTCTGGAACGGAGATATTGCCAAATGGGAAAAAGCGTTCGAACGTTTGAATCGTGACATCTATTTCGTTATGAGCTACGGCGAAACGTTTGGCGGACACGGCTTCTATGAATGCGTTGACATGATCGGGCGTCACCCAACGTGGACATTGTGCATAGTCACGAATCTTTCGATAAGTCCAGAACGGTTGATTGCTTCGCGTCTAGGGGAAGAGAAACGGGTTTTCATTAACGCATGTTGGCATCCATTCGGAGTAAAGAACCGTGTTCGGGGGTGGGAACTGTTCAAGAAACATTTGTTGATGTTAAAAGACGCTGGTATTCCTACACACATGCTTTACTTGTGGTATGAACCTCAGATCAAATGGTTTCCTGAATATTTTGAGTGGCTTGATTCTCACGATTTCAGGGTAGGTGTACGTCGGTATGTTGGAAATATTGGCGGTTATCGGGTTCCTTTGTTGCGGACTGTTCGCCGTCATGTCAGAAACATAAGTGGCAAGAAAATCTTGTTGAGTGATGCTCTTGGCGGCAAAAATTATCCTCAAGATCACACGAACGCCGAACTTGGCTTTCTCTATGCGATAACTTGTCAAAAAGTGATAGATTACGGGATAGAATGCGCTTCGACTCATGGGAAACTTTGTACTGCTGGCAAAGACATGATCCTTGTCAAATATGATGGAACTGTTGGGTTATGTGCTGACGCTTACAGTTTTCAGTTAGGCAACATTTTTGATCCTAACTTCAAATTACGGCCTGAACCTATTCCTTGTCCAATAACGATTTGTGGCGGAGACTACGGTATGCTTCATCTAGCGGATGCAAGGTTTGATCCGTTGCCTTCTCGTTTGTGGAATGACACGTTTGTTTCGCAAGTTGAAGAGGTCAAGCAGTCAAGTCCGGTTGCTTATCCTAAACGAGTTGAAATGATGAAGTGGTTGGAGGAATTGAAACGAGAAAACTTGCAGTGTTAGGCTATTATGGGCATGGAAACTTTGGTGATGAACTCATACTGGAAGGTTTGCGAACATTGTTCTCTGGGTGGGAAGTAAAGGTTTACACTAGCGACTTGTCGAGTGCGTATCCGTTCATGGATTTTGAAGAAGTAAACAAATGTGACCTCTTCATATTGGGTGGTGGTGAACTCATAAGCCCTGAACATTTGTTTCTTCCATCAGCAAGTTTGTATCGCTTCAAATATCGCTCGGTTCTTTACCGATTATATTCGCATACGCCTTTTGCTTTTCCACCTTGGGTTCATAAAATAAATATTCCAAAAGTAATCTTGGGTTGTGGAGTAAACGGAGACCAAATAAACTCTGAAGTCAAACACGAACTCGAACAATTCAGTTATATTGGTTTACGTGATAACATAGCCGTACAAATCTTGAAGGAACATCCAACTTTAGCTGATAAAGTTCATTTGTTCTATGATTTAGCCTTTGCCATAAAAATGTCAACTGATACTTGTAAATTCTTAGCTAAAGTGTTTCCATTCAAACTTCACGGACTCATCTTAGCACACATGGCTGGAACAAGCTATAGGTTTCCATTTTATCATCCGAAAGTTCAGCGCGTCTATGAGACTATTCAAGGGTTGGCGGTTGAAGAAATTCGAGAGAGGCAGAGGGCGAGTGTTAACGAAATCGCGCACATGTTAATCTGAGCGTTTATAGCAACTTCTTAAACGGTTTCTCAAGGCAATTCCTTTAGCATGATAACAAATAAGAAAAGAGTCAGTTTGTACGCTTCCATCATACTTGCAACTTTGATCGTAGCGGCTTCTGCATTATTTCTAACAAACAGTGGTATTGCACCTTTCTCGAAAGCTACAATCGTAGCGTATGCTGCTGGAACACCTGATGCTTTAGGAAACCAAATTGCTGATGTCGGTTTCTATCAGAATAGTACCGGATCTTGGGCTTCAGTAGCATCATTGTATACTACGAGTTATGTGTTGAACTATAATTTGACGATTCCAGCAAATCAACATACTATAGTCATGTGTGAAGTTCTTTTAAATTCCTCATTAGCATCAAGTACAGCAATAGCTATGGCTCGCGTTCGCGTTTACTTAACCATTAGCGGCGTTGTCACAAGTGCATCAATGATTGTTGTCGGAGGAGGTCTTGTTGGAACTGCCTATGCAATTACCTGCCTATGGCCTAGTACAATGACTTCACCAACGTCAACATGGATTCCTGCAACTGACACAACCTACACAATAACATTTCAGTACCAAGCGTACTATTAGAGGCGTAGGCGTTGAAATGCAAACGCTTACTTATCCTCTCTCTAATTCTCGCTCTCACACTTGTTAGTATCAGTTTTTTCATTCAACCAGTTCATGCAACCATTTATAGAATGCAAACTGTTCGTGGAGAAGGAACATCAGCTAGTAGTGCCACCGCAACTTTCGGAAGCAATCTTGTAAGCAACAATGTAGTCGTTGTGATTGTCGGTTACTTTGGTTCAGCAACATTACTTTCTACAACGGAAAGTGGAGTCTCTCTAACAGAACGTATCCGTAGTCCCGTATACATAAATCATCATTTAATAATCTATACGGGAGTCGTTTCGGCTGGAGCAAGCAGAACTATCACAGTAACTTTGTCGGGGCCCGTGATTGACGTTATTATTGATGCTTGCGAATACCAAGGAGTATCAATTATCGGAGGGAACGCAGCGCTCGATGTTTCAGCTTCTAACTATGGGCAGTCAGCATATCCAAATACAGGCACAACAACAACCACAACTCAACCCTCAGAAATTTGGATAGGAGGCATTTTCGCAGGAGGTTACGGTCAAAGCAATCCTACTTACGGTTTCACATTGATTGACGGAGTTAAAATCGCATTTGGTTCTCTTGGATACTTAGAGAAGAATGCTTTTGCGGTGGGTTCTGCTGTTTCAGGCGTAACTTTGGATGCAGTCTATGGATGGGTTGGCGCAATCATCACGCTGAAAGCTTCGGTCAACTGGCATAACGTGGAAACATGGACCATCAAAAATTACGGAACAAACTTTGTTAACGTCACGATTTCTATTACAGGTTCAGGAACTACAAGCCCAGCAGCAGGATTCTACAACACTACTTACCGTCGCGGAGACAACTTAACCATCACAGCTTATCCAAGTGTAGGTTTCTCGTATTGTGGCATCATTAGAAACGGACAACTATGGACTACAAGCAACCCTAGTGTTCTCACAAATCTTGGGAATGTGGGTTTTCAAAATGAAAGTATCCAAGTGCTTTTCATGGAACCGCATGATGTGGAAACGTGGCAGATTCGTGGCGTTTTTAGCGGTTCATGGCATACTGTTGAGTCATGGACTGTTCGAGCTAGAACAACAGTGACTTGGAGAAATGTTGAGTCATGGACTTTGAAGGTTTATACGCCTTCAGGTTTCCATAGCGTTGAAAACTGGACGCTTCTAGTTTATAGTCACACGGCTATCTGGAATGGTGCGGAAAATTGGACAATCATGGTGAACACGACATCATTATGGCATGATGCTGAAACATGGACCGTTTTGGTGACTACAACAGAATTGGAGTTTCACGATATTGAAACATGGACTTTCAACGTGTTTGCCGCTAAACAAATCATCGTCTGGGACCCTGCAATCAAATTTTATCTTCAAGGCTTAGGAACCTACATCGGTTTCGATGATACTGTTTACTTTGACAATTTCACATGGGGCCCTCCTTACACTGAAATTAGTTTTGCAAACATTTTCATGGATGAAGGTGCGCCAATTCCATCCTTAACAGTTTCAATGATTGGGGGTAACGTGAGTTTTGGACAAATAGACTATGGAAACGCTGTGTCCTTCATGTTCTATGCAAATCAAGGAACCACCGTGACCTTGTATCTTACGGGTTTGGATTCTACTCCTTACACCGTAACTATTGACGGTGTGCCTATGCCTGTTGAAACAGGGTGGAGTTGGGATGGCACGATGCTTACAGTCAGCTACGTTATGCCTGCTGGGTCAAGTCATGTCGTTCTTAGTTGGCTTGAAGTAAGCACGTATTGGCATGACACAGAAAATTGGGACATAGGTGCAAATCCTCCAGGAGCAATCATTTCAGGAGTTACTTGGTATTACCGTTCAAACACGATCACGGCAAACAGTATCACAGGCTTTGAAATGTCAGCCACTATGGATAACAGCTTGAGCCATAGCAGTCAAAACTTGGGAGTTTCCAGCGATCCTATTCAATTCGGATTCATAGCGTACATAGTGAATAGTCATAACGTTTCTGTGAGTTTGACAGGTGATGTTCCAACAGCAATTATCACGCGAAGCACAATAGGAGAAGGAGCCGACTCCGCAACCGTTGGGATTTCGGGTTCAGCTTTAGTTTTAGGCATGAACTCAATAGATGTAAAACTCTATATCCGATTGGCTTCTTCAACTTGGCTTCTTTCAGGAGAGTTCACAAGTCAAAGACTCATGTATACAAACTTGATTGGTTCATCATGGCAGTTTAACCTTTACACCAAAATGGAATATGACGTTTTGAACAATACAGTTGCCTCATGCTACTGGGGAGATACCACACACAATTCAGGGATTTCAGGCTTAAGCTTTCAAACTCCTACACCGCAACAAATCGCAATCTTTTACGCTGGACGCGGAGACTGGGTTCATGCTGTTTTGCACCCGTACATGATTTATGCAGGTGACGCCGTGTATGGGTTAGGCTTCCTATTTGTGGCTGGAGTCTTGTATCTTCGACATAAGAAATGGGAAGTCATTCTGGTCTGCTTATTCTTGTTTGGCGGTTCAGGCGGTATAGGCTTGTTGATTCCTGATGCTGCTTACCGATTGCTCTATGTGGTAACTGCATTAGCATTGACTTGGTTATTGACTAGGGTGTTCAAGTGAAGTCGAAAAGGGAAATTGAAAAAGAGCTCTGGCCTCTTGTCAGACCACAAATCGATGTATCCAATCAAGACGGTCATGCAGAATATGTGAGATTTCAAAGAGAATTTCAAAAGAGAATTAGTGAGCAGTTGAAGCATAATCCTGTAACCGTGTCTGATTTATTGTTCAGAGTTGACATCATGGCTGTAGATGTAGCTAAACTTTTGCAAATGGATATATCGTTGCGAAAGAAAAGTCAGAAGCGATAAACGTAAATTTTGTCTATCGGATCATCATGAAATGGTTTCAACGTTGGAATCTTATGTTCTACCGTAATGATTTTGGAACCATGCTTCATTTCTTGTGATGCTTTATCACCTAGCTTCTGCATTAACGTTGGAGCTAAGTAACAGTAAACTATGTCGGCTTTTGAAAGGTCAGCATGTAAAAGGTTCTCTCGGACAATCGAAGTCCGCACCATTTCAGAATCATACTTGTATGGATTGTGTGCTAGACCTTCAGTTAATCCTTGACTTAACAGTCTACGAAAATGGAATCGTCCTTCAATTTGCAGATTAATCCAGAACACTTTTAATGGATCAATTTCATAGCCTACAACAGTGGCTCCCGACTTTGCAGCTTCCAACATGATTCTTCCGAAACCTGCTCCTAAATCATAAACTGTCATGTTGGACTTCAATCTGCCTAGTTGCATGATTTTCTTTAACCGTTTCTTGTCTAGACGCATATACATGGCTCCGTAAGCTAATCCGTTGAAAATGAGAGCTGCACCGAAAACGCCTGAAACAATGTAGATTGCAAACCAGAATATGAGTTCCATAAAAAAAGGGAGAGTGGGGTAGTGTTTAAGATGTTACTAACTTGTGACTCCGCCGCTAATCGCGCCGAAGAGTCCTGCGAAAACCATCAAGACCATTATGAGTGGTGTAAACGCGAGTAGTCCTACGGATACCCATAGGAGCGTTATGAAGTTGGTCCAGTTGGTCGCTGCGCTTCCGATCAATGCGCCCGAAGCGTTGGCTGTTGCGTTGAGTGTGAGTTGGGCGATGAGGATGAAGCCGACTAGGAATACGGCGATCATCCATACGAAGGAGATTATCATTCCTGTTACAATTTTCATGATTCAATCACCTCAATTAGAATGGTTCTTGATTGCTCGTTCTTGTCTAGTCTTTTATATGTAACGAGAATAATTCTCAAGGTAGCAACTTCTTAAACACTTCCAAAACTCAATTCTGATGTATGGCCGTTGTTGACGATTACCTGATGCTTCAGTACCTCATGGTTTTTGCAGTCAGCATCTTCTTCACAGCGTTAGCTGCGGATCGTAAGACTTTGATTCCTATGGTTATGGCAACATTCAGTTGGCTCATTACAGCAGTCTTGAGTTTCATTTATGCTCCTACGACTATCGGTTCTGTTGTGGGGTATATGTTTGGGACTTTGGCTTCTGGTTTAACTGTTGCTTTTCTTTATTGGTTCATTCAATCTACCTTGGATGATCGGCATAGACGGTTTGAGGTTGGGCCACTGTGAGTAGTGACATTGTGAAAGCTACTGCGGTTCAGATGAGTCAGCAGCAGAGTCCTGTTTCTTCTGATCCGAATATTGATTTGATTTTGCAGTCTTTGATGATTGATGATACTGATGTTAAACGGATTTTGAAAGGTGAAATTCATGAGCTTTTGAATCGGTTTCGTCAATGTATCACGGACCTTTCTGCTACGGCGTTGGATTGTTACAAATTCAAAACCATTGATGACGCGCAGGGAAAAGAAATTTTGTTTCAGATTCAAGAGAGTCAACTGTTGATGGCTAGGATCGAGCTTCAGTTAGCTCGGTACTATCACATGGTTCCGTACTTGTTGATGTTGTCTCCGCTTGTTAGGCTTAGTAACATTGATGGCAAACGAGTGGATGCCTACTGCCGTAAGATCGGCATAATGATTGGCAGGGACAAATTGATGAGCTGTTGGACAGAAGAAAGTTATGAAACTCACAATTTTTACGATGCTCTTCAAATGCTTATTGAGTTGGCTTTGCATGAGAGTCAGGAAGGTTGGAAGGCTAGGATTGTGACTGAGGAAAAGAAGCAAGTGATT
>Ga0315294_10008660_pt1 | contig 11161 bp, 6 predicted proteins | sample YL17G13_40_MG_FD_203626 | JGI IMG/M metagenome (GOLD analysis project Ga0315294, IMG submission 203626) | Sediment microbial communities from Yellowstone Lake, YNP, Wyoming, USA - YL17G13_40 | ecosystem: Environmental > Aquatic > Freshwater > Lake > Sediment | place: USA: Wyoming | collected... | reverse complement strand
CGCCGCGCGCTCGAGCTCGGTGGGGCCGCGGACGGCCCCCGGAGTTTCCGCGGACGCGGAAACTCCGCGCCTCGCCCGCGCGGCGGCACGAGCTTGCGCGAGTTCGGGAGTCGGCGGGAGGCTCCCGACCGAAGTGGCCGGCACGATGGGTACGTCGACGCCGACCTCTTGGAGTCTGGCCCGCGACATCTGGCTACCGGCGCTTCCCGCGCCGCCGCCCGGTCCTCCGGCCGGTGCCGCCCTTCAGGAGGTCCCGCGCCCTGGCCAGAACCCGGCACTTCGCGAAGGCGCAGGAGCGGGGAAGGCCCTCCAGCCCGCCCGACGGAACCAGCCCGGCCATGGGCGCCCGCACGTTCCGGAGCAGGGCCGTGACCGTCTTCGCCAGCCGGCCCGGCATCTCGAGCTTCGTGGACCGGACATCCACGATCCCGAGCAGGACGGCGAGGCGGCTCCCGGCCGAGGCCAGTGCTTCCCCCGCCGCCGGGCCGCACGTGAGATCGAGAACCAGCCCGTCCACGGGCAGGGCCTGGAGCCGGTCGTAGAGCGCGCCGCAATCCCCGAACGACGGAAAGACCCAGAGCTTGGAAGCGCCCCGGCGGGCGGCTATCACCTCGAGTGCGTCGTTGAGTCTGGGAAAGGCATCGGGCTCGCGCAGGAGGGCGGGCTCCTCGATCACGATGGCGTATGCGCCCGCCGTGGCCAGTCGTTCGACCTCGTCGGCCAGCAAGGGCACGAGCGCGTCCATGAGCGCGTCCACGGTCGCGTAGGCGGACCCCCGCAGGATCGCGAAGCGAGACAGGGTAAGCGGGCCAAGAACCGAGACCGCCACCGGCCGCGGGCTCACGGCCACCGACCATTTCACCTCGTCGGCGACGAGGGAGATGTCCCGGAGCGCGACCGGTCCGGACACGACCGGCTGGCGGATGTACAGCGGGGTGTCGAGATACCGGAGCCGCGGGCCGGGGGTCACGTTCGCAAGCTTCGCCATCGGGTGGGACACCGGGTCGGCCCAGCGGACCTGTCCGTCCGATACCGCGTCCAGCCCGGCCTTGGCCTGCTCGGCGAGCAGGTCACGGATTACCTCCTGCCGGGCCCGGTCCAGGTCCGCCGGGGCCAGCTCATTCTCCCGCCGGAGCGCCTGCCGGCCGGCTGCCTCCCCGATCCGGGGGTAACTGCCGAAGTTCCCGGCGATGAAGTTCATCCGGCTCCCGGAAGGTTCAAGGCACCAGCGCGAGCCGTCCCCATGTCTTCGGCTTTTCCGTCGTCCACTCGCCCTGGTGCGAACTCCAACAGACCTCGCGTACCTTCTCGCAGTCCTCGACGAGGAGGTTGAACCGCAGGACCTGGAACGGCTTGAACGGGCCTTCCTGGACCGTGCCCGCCGGGATCTGGAACGCCATCCGGTATCCGCCCGGGATCCGGGACTGCCGCACCCGGACACCCGTCTTCGCCCCCGCCACCCGTGCATGGTTGCGCCACGCGCCGACGTACGGCCGCCCCCTGCCCTCGCCGTCGGGCACGGCCCATATCTTCACGGACTTGGCGTCCAGCGCCTCGACGTCCTCGGCGCCCGCCCGCAGCAGGATCTCGACCGCATCGGTCATCCAGAACCACTCGATCGACCGCTTCGGCTTCGACGTCTCCACCGTGCGGACCGCATCCGCGACGTCCACGGTCACGAAGAGATCGCGCGGCGACCAACGGACCCGCGCATCCACGGGCATCCGCGGTGGCACGGGATCGAGGGTGGGCCGGAACTTCAGCCCCGGAATCCTGGCGCCGACGGAGGATCCCGGTGCCGCAAAGAACGCCAGGGGAGCGGGTTGCGGCGCGGTCAGCCGCCACTTCGCGGACCGGGCGTGCAGTCCCTCGATCACGCGGTTCGTCCTCGCCATCCGGCGGACGAGATCTTCGTAAGGACGGTCGTGGATGTCCACGAGCCCGAAGTTCACGTCCTCGCCGTCCCCGCGCCCCTTGGGCGATTCGTCGCACCACTGGAACCAGTCGAACCCGATCACGAACGGGAGCTTGGCGCCCGCGGTCACGAACTGCTCGTACGCGCGGCCCCGGGAGGCCTGGTAGCGCACGCGCGATCCGAACCCGATCGTGTTCCTATCGCCGCTCCGGTTGTCCCACGGCGCGTGCCAGCTGAACTCGGTCACCCAGACGGGCTGGCCGCCCGAGAGCCGGTGCGCGCGCGTCGCCTCTTCCACCGGGAACCGGCCTTCCTGGATGTAGAGGTTGATGGAAACGACATCCGTGCACCCCTTCTGCCCTGCCACCACGACCGGGAGCGGGAATCCCGCGTACCGGACGCCCAGGATCGGCCGCACCGGGTCGTACTTCCGTACGATCCGGTGAGTGGTCGAGAAGAACCTCCGGGCGACGACTGCGAGGAACGCGGTCCGGTCCCGCCGCGCCGCGTCCTGCGGCGCCGGCAGTCGGCGAAGCCGGGCCAGGCTCCCCCAGCTCGGGATCCGGGTACCCCACGCGCGGTTGAGCCGCCCGATGGTGCGGTAGCGGCGCTCGAGGAACCCCAGCACGGCCAGCCGGTTGGGGTCGTCGGGCTTCCGGTTGTTGAAGTAGCTGTCGAACCACCAGAGCCCCCACGGGATTTCGTTGTCAAGGAACCAGCCGATGAGCGACGGAGCGTGCCGGAGCTCCTCGATCTGGGGCTTGATGAGGGCCTCGGCTTGGTTTCCCCAGTCGGTGTCGAAGATGCCCTTTAGCCCGTGCTGGTCGTTGAGCGACTTCCAGACGTTCAGGCACTCGGTGAAGGGCGTCTCGCGGTGGTGCCAGAGCCGGTGATTCCACGCGCCCAGCCCCTTGAGTCCCCATGCTTCTAGCCGTGCCTCGGTCCTCTCGACCCAACCCAGGAGCGATCCGCCCGACGACTTCAGCCCGTCGTAAGCCGGCGCGCCCGCCACCCGGCTCCCGTGTTTGGGTCCCACGCACTGGACCGAGGTGTAGACCATCCGCCGGCCCCGGGGCGAGACCAGCCAATGCACTCCGCCGCGTCTCTCTATCTTCCAGTATTGTGTGCTCATCGAGCTTTGAGGCTAACCCCCCGGGCGGGGGGCAGTCAACTGGCGTCCGAGGACGGAGCTGCGGAGTTCCGCCGGACGGCGGAACTCCCCGACGCGGGGCAGGAGGCGATCGTGCCGCCGCCCAGGAGCTCGGGGCCGGAGTAGAACACGGCGGCCTGGCCGGGAGTGACCGACCGCTGGGGCGCCGCGAACTGAACCTTCGCGCGTCCGCCGGGCGCAGGCTCCAGCGTCGCGGCCACGGGACCGTGCCGGGACCGGATCTTGACCCCGACTTCGCCGAAGACCGGCTCCCCCGTCCACGTCACCGTCTCGACCTCGCATCCGGAGGACAGGAGCTCGTCTTCCGATCCGACCACGACCGTATTCGTGGTCCCATCGAGCGCAACGACGTGCCGGGATACGGCACCCTCGAGCCCGAGTCCGCGGCGCTGGCCAATCGTGAAGAAATGGACACCCGCATGGCCCCCGATCCGGCGGCCGGAGGTGTCCACGATCGGACCCGGCTTCTCGCCGAGCCGGCTGCGAAGATACGCCGCCGTATCGCCGCCGGGTATGAAGCAGATCTCCTGGCTGTCCGGCTTGTCCGCGTTCGCCAAGCCAAGCGCACGGGCTTTCGCGCGCACGGCCTCCTTGGTCATCTCGCCCAGCGGGAACCGGACCTTTCCGAGCACGTCCCGGGTCAGCCCGTAAAGGAAGTAGCTCTGGTCCCGGCCCTCGTCGCGCGCCCGCAGGAGGCGGAGGCGGCCGCCCGCGTCCGCCTCGACCCGGGCGTAGTGGCCGGTGGCGACGGACGTCGCGCCGAGCTGGGACGCCCGCGCGAGCAGGGCCCCGAATTTCAGCGCCTGGTTGCACGCCGCGCACGGGAGCGGAGTCCGGCCCGCCGCGTACGCGGCCAGGAACGGGTCGACCACGGCGCGCCGGAACTCGTCCCGGAGGTCCATGACGTAGTGGCTGATTCCGAGCCTGGCCGCGACCCCCCGGGCATCCTCGACGTCGGCGGCCGTACAGCACGGCCGGGCGGGTCGGGCCGGCGGAGAGCTGCTGCCATCCTCGGCGCACGCGAGGACGCGCATGGTGATTCCGATCACGTCGTGGCCCGCTTCGACCAGAAGGGCCGCCGCCACGGACGAGTCCACGCCGCCGGACATCGCGGCTACCACCCGGTCGGCCACGGCAGGCTACCCGCGCAGCCAGGCGGGCGGCGCCTTGCGCAGGTCCGCCACGATGCCGGGAAGAGTCTCGACCACGCTGTCGATCTCGGCCGCAGTGTTGTGGGCGCCGACCGTAATCCGGACCGCCCCGCGTGCGCGGGCCTCGTCGAACCCCATGGCCGCGAGGACGCGCGACGGCTCGTAGGCCCCCGCACTACACGCGGGCCCCGTCGACACCGCGATCCCGGCCAGGTCGAGCCGCATCATGAGGGCCTCGCCTTCGACGAGGTCGACGCTGAAATTGAGGTGGCCGGGGAGCCGGAGGCCGGGATGGCCGTTGAGCCGCAGGCCCTGGACGCCGGCCCGGATCCCGCGGTCGAGCCGGTCCCGCAGGCCCCGCACCCGTTCTCCCGCCGCCGCGAGGTCGCGCGCAGCCGCCTCGGCCGCGACCCCGAGTCCCGCGATCCCGGGGACGTTGTACGTGCCCGACCGGCGGCCGTTCTCCTGGCCGCCGCCGTCGAGAAGCGGAACCACCGGGGCCCCCCGGCGAACCCAGAGCGCGCCGACGCCCTTGGGACCGCGGAACTTGTGGGCCGAGAGCGAGAGGTAGTCGACGCCGAGCTTCCCCACGTCGACGGGAATCCGGCCGACGGCCTGCGTCGCGTCCGTATGAACGAGCGCCCCCGCGCCCTTCGCGAGCTTCGCTATCCCGGCCACCGGCTCGATCGTGCCGACCTCGTGATTGGCGAGGATAACGGAGACGAGGGCGGCCTTCGTCTTCAGCGCGCGCTTGACGTCCCCGGGGTCCAGGAGTCCGGTCTCGTCCACGCCCACCCGGGTCACCTTCCACCCCCGGCGCTCGAGCCACGCCGCAGCCTCGAAGACGCACGGGTGCTCGACGGCGGAGGTCACGATCCGGCCGGCCCGCGTGCGCGGCCCGGCGAGACCCTTGAGCACGGTGTTGTTCGACTCGGTGGCGCCCGACGTGAACACGATCTCGTCGGGCCGCCCCCCGATCAGGCCTGCGACCTTGACGCGCGCCTCCTCCACGATCCGGCGCGCCCGCGATCCGGCCGCGTGCGCGCTGGACGCGTTACCCCACCCCTCCTCGAGCGCCTCCCGGACGGCCTCGACGACCTCGGGCAGGGGCGGCGTCGTCGCGGCGGAGTCAAGATAGATCCGGTCGACCCCGCTCACGAGGGCTCCGGCGACGACAGTAGCGCGCCGCGACGATATCCGGTGAGCGCGACCCGGGCGTATCCGAGCCCGTGGAGCGCGGTCTCGATCCCGGCCCGGGCGGCCTCGAGCGCCGGGAGGCGTTCCGGCTCGGCCTCGACCCGGGCTTCGTCACCCGCCAGATGCCGCACACGCAGGTCGCGGAGCCCGGGCACCAGTTCGCGCACGCACCGCTCCGCCGCGGCGATCCGGGCGACGACCTCGGGGGTGACCCGGACGCCGTAGGCGACGCGGGAGGCCAGGCACGGCGCCGCCGGCTTGTCCCAAACAGGGACCCCGAGCTCTCGCGCGAGGACGCGCACATCGGCCTTCCGGAACCCGGCCTCGGCCAGCGGGGAGCGCACCCCGCGCTCCCGGCCCGCGCGCTGACCCGGCCGGAAATCCCCCTCGTCGTCGAGCTGGAATCCGTTCACGATAACTGAGCCCTCGGCTTTCGCGATCGGAGCCAGGAGGTCATAGAGCCCGCCCCGGCAGAAGTAGCACCGCTGCGGGGAGTTCGCCGTGTACCTCTCGTCATCGTATTCGCGGGTCTCGATCTCGCGCACCCGCGCCCCGATCGCGGCGGCGACGGAGCGGGCGCTGGCCAGCTCCTCGCCCGACAGGCTGGGCGAAACGCCGAGCGCCCCGGACGCCCGGGCCCCGAGCGTGTCCGCGGCCACCTTGAGCAGGAGAGCCGAATCCACGCCGCCGGAGTAGGCGACGACGACCCCGCCCATCCCGCGCAGGATGGCGCGCAGCCGTTCGTGGAGTGTGCTGACGTCGGGTGTCATGGGATCACGCCACTATAACAACCGTCACCGCCCCGGAGTGCCACCGCGCCACCACCGGACCGCCTCCGCCGCGTCCCGGGCGGCGCCCGCGCGGTCCCCGCGGGCCGCGCGCGCCCGCGCCCGGTCCTGGAAGACCCGGACGAGGAGGCGGCGATCCGGCCCGAAGACGCGCGCGGAGCGGATCGCGTCGCGCACGGCATTCTCCGTCCGCCCCAGCATGACCTCGGTCGCGGCGAAGAAATCCAGGTTGCCGTCCCCGATGTAGCCCGCCCTCACTCCCGGCTCGAACCACCGGTACGCCACCGCGCCCTGCCGCGCCTGGAGCGCGAAAGTCGCGAGCAGGGCCTGGACCTCCAGCGTCTGGACGCACGGCCCCGCGATCCGGTGCCCCTCCCGGAAGGCCCCGGCCGGATCGCCCGCATCCCGGAGATCGTACGCGACTTTAAGCCGCCCCTCGGTGCCGGGCAGGAAGAACGCGGGGAACCTTCCGGGCGCGCGGGCGAACTCGAAGATCCAGAACCCGCCGCCGTCGTGATCCACGGTGTCCGGCGCGCGCACGGGCCGGGCGTACCGGCGCATGAACTCGACGCCCAGCTCGAGCTGGCGCTCGTCCCACTCCGGTCCCGGGAACCAGCCCAGCCCCCGGAACTCGCCCTCGATGAAGTTGTGCATCCAGTGCGTCGCGCCCCGCTGCCGCAGGCGCTTGGCGATCGCGGCGGGCGTCGCGGCCTCGTGCGTGAGGGCCCAGAACGGCGGCATCCCGATCGGCCCCGTGCTCATCACCCGGCGGCGGAACCCGAGCCGCTTCGCCCCGCCCGTGAGCAGGATCCGCGCGTCCCGCGGCGCCGCCGCATTCACCCAGCGGCGGGCCGTCTCCAGGGTCGTGTTCTGCCTCAGCCACACCCGGTCACGCCCCGCCATGCCGGTCCACACACTCGGGCCGTCCGGCGATGAGAGCGCGCCGGCATGGATCAGGGCCGCCCCCGTCGCGATCAGGGACAGCGGAAGCAGAGCGGAGGAAGCCAGCCGGCGCAGCCGGACCGGCCCGGACGTCCCGGCCACCGCCGAGGCCCCGAATGCCGCGATCCACGGGATCAGCGGGAGGAGGAACCGCGGATTCCGCTCGGTCGGCAGCCAGATCACGTAGGCGGCCGCCATCGCGATCCGGAAAGCCGTCGCCCCGGTCCCCCGTGCCAGGACCATTCCGAGCACACCCAGCACGAAGAGCGCGGCGGATCCCATCTCGGCCGTCCCGAGGACGTGCCAGACGCCCACGACGATCTCCGTCGGCCGGAACGGGCCCGCGCTCGAGAGCAGGAGGGTGTAGTGCCGGAGGCCGGCCTGCAGGAACGGCGACCAGGCGAGGTCCGGGAAGAACCCGGAGGCGAACAGCGTGAAAGGATTCCCCGCGTCGAGCCAGCTCCGGACGAGCCACGGACCGCATGCCAAGAGTCCGCCGGCAACGCCCGCCGCAACCGCGCAGGGACTGATTCTCCTCCCGCCGACGAGGACCGCCGCAACCGCCAGCGGCACCATGGTGACGCCCGCGGTCAACCGGCACGCGACCGCGCATCCGGCGCACCATCCGCCCATGATCCAGCCGGACGCGCGCCCCGCCAGCGCGCCGGTCACGCCGAGCCCGGCCCCGGCGGCGAACGCCGCGCACGCGAGGTCGTTCTTGCCCTGCCAGAGCATATTCCCGATCAGTCCTGCAGAGCAAAACAAGACCGCTGACCAGGCGCCCGAGGCGCCGAAGGCGCCCGCGATCCCGCGCACGGCGACGCACGTGGTCAGGATCATGCCGAGATTGACGAGCTTGGCCGCCGTGATCCCGCCGGCCCACCACGGCACCAGGTAGAGCATCTCGAGCCCGAGCGGCATAGTCCATTGAATGTGGGAGATCTCGGCATGCACGCGGCCGGCGCGCAGGTACTCTTCCGGGGCGGCGAAGTGATAGACCATGGGGTCTTCGTGCGTGCTGGGGAGCCGGGTCAGCAGGAACCCGGCGGCCAGCACGGCTCCGAGGAGCAGGACCGGGAGCCGGCCGGACGGCCGGAGCCCACGCACGTCCCGGCAGAGCCCGCGCAACCCGGCAGCCGGGATTCCGACCGCGCCGGCGGCGAGCACGGGACCGCGGAGGAGTCCCTCGACGCCGAGGGCGAACGCACCCAGCGAGAGCATGCCCCACCCCGCAAGCCAGCGCCACCCGAGCCGGTCCGCCGTGGCGCCGCGGGCCCACCGCACCGGGAGGGATCCCGCCGCGGTCGCGGCGGCGAGGAGGGCGACGAGTCCCCCGGCGGCCGCCGCATGGCCCGCGACCGCGCGGCCCAGCGCAAGCGCGGTTTCCGGCGGCGCATCCGCCAGCCCGGATGCCAGCCCGAGGAAAGCCGCCCGCCATCGGATCCAGACGTCCCGGGTAAGCCAGACGCCGGCCACCGCCCATGCCGCGAATGCCGCGGCCCGCCCCGCCCCGGGCATGAGGCGCCGGAGCACGGTCACGGCCCGCCGCCGCGCCGGCTGCCCGTATGCCACCACCGGGCCTCGGCGCGATCCCGCGCGGCGCCCGCGGGGTCGCCCCGGGCGGCTCTCGCTGCCGCCCGCGCCAGAAGCGCGGTCTCCAACAGCCAGCGGTTGGGTTCCTGGACGAGCGCCGCGCGGGCGGCGGCCCGCACCGCGGCATCCGGATGCTTGAGGTGCAGTTCGGTCATGGCTTGATGAATGACGGTACCATCCCCGATGTATCCGGCCCGAAGCCCGGGAGCCAGCCAAGTTCGGGCCTGGGCCGGATCGCCCGCCTCGAGCGCCAGGAACGCGAGCGAAGCCCGGGTTTCCAGCAATTCCAGGGCCGGTGCCGCGATCCGGCGCGCCGCGCCGAGCGCGCCCGCCGCGTCGCCGGCGAGGTAGAGGTCGTACGCCGGCTTCAGCCTCCCCTCGGTGCCCGGCAGGAACAAGGGAGGGAACCGACCCGGCCTACGCGCCAGCTCGAAGGCCCAGTATCCCCCGCCGGCGTGATCCACCCGGTCGGGCCCCCGGACCGGCCGCGCGTACTCGCGCATGAACCCGATGCCGAGCCGGATCTGGCGGTCATCCCAGGCCGGGCCCCGGTACCACCCCAGCCCCCGGTACCCGCCCTCGACGAAGTTGTGCAGCCAGTGGGTGACCCCGCGCTGGCGGAGCCTCCGGCGGATCTGCGCGGAGCTGAACGAGTCCCGGGTCAGCGACCAGAACGGCGGCGTGTAGATCAGCGCCGTGCTGAACACGCGCCGGCCGAATCCCAGCCGCCGGTCCCCTCCGGTGAGCAGGAGCCGGGCGTCCGCCGGCAGGAAGGAGTCGGCCCACCGGCGCGCCGTCTCGTACGTCGTGAACTGCCGGAGCCATACCTCGTCGCGGCCCGCCCCCCGTAGCCAGACCGCCGGGCCGTCGGGCGACGCGATCCGGCCCGCCGACACGACCGCGGTCAACACCGCCGCCGCGGCGAGCGGCGCCAGCGCGGATGCGGCCATCCGGCTCAACCTCGGTCGGTCCCCGCCGACCCCGACTCCCGGCAACGCCGCCAGCCAGGCGACGGCGGGAAGCAGGAACCGGGGGTTGCGTTCGGTGGGCAACCAGCAGGCGTATGCGACCAGCGCCGCGAGCTTGACCACTCTCGGTCCGGTCCCCCGGGACAGCACCCAGCCGAACGGCACGAGGATGAGCAGGGCCGTCGATCCCACCTCGGGGTCCCCGAGCACGCGCCAGACGCCCATGAGAACCTCGGAGGGCCGCCAGGGCCCGGCGGCCGACAGTCCCTGCGCGAACCCGCGAAGCGCCTTCTGCAGGGCGGGTGACCAGCCAATATCCGGGAAGATTCCGGTGCAGAACGGAGTAGCCGGATTGCCCGTGTCGATCCAGCTCCGCGCCAGCCAAGGCGCCGCCACGATCAAGCCCGCCGCGAGCCCCGGGACAACCCGGATGCGCCGGGGAGCAGCCGCCAGAGCGACGGCTGCCAGCGGGACCACGGTCAGCCCCGCGGTCAGCCGGCACGCGAGCGCGCATCCCGCGCACGCGCCTCCCGCAATCCAGCCGCCCGCCGACCCGGCCAGCCCGGCGGCGACGCCCCACCCGGCGCCGGCCGCTAATACGGCGGCGGCGAGATCGTCCTTGCCCTGCCAGACGATGCTCCCGACCACACCCGCCGACGCAAAAAGGACCACGCCCCATGGCCCCGGCGCGCCGAGCGTGCGCGCCAGCCCGCGCACGGCCGCGCATCCCGCCACGAGGAGTGCGAGGTTCACGAGCTTGGCCGCCGTGATCCCGCCGATCCACCACGGGACCAGGTAGAGCATCTCAAGGCCGAGCGGCATCGACCACTGGAAATGCGCCGGCTCCGCATGCACGCGTCCCGCGCGCAGGAACTCCTCCGCCGCCGCGAAGGTGTAGGCCATGGGGTCCTGGAGCGTTCCCGGCAGGCGCGCGAGCAGCCAACAGGCCGCCAGAACGACGGCGAGGAGGGCGACGGGCCAGCCCGACCTCCCCGCCGGCCGCCACCGGAGCCGGAGCAGTCCGGGCAGTCCGGCCGCCGCGAATCCGACCCCGACGGCGCCGAGCACGGGCGGTCGCAGGAGTCCCGTCACGCCGAGCGCGAGCCCGAGCCCGGACAGGATGCCCGCTCCCAGCAGCCAGCCCCACCCCGCCCGGTCCAGCGGATCGCCGCGAGCCCGGACGAGCCGGACGACGGGAGCCCCCGCCGCGGCCGCCGCCGCGAGCATGGCCGCGAGGCCGGCCGCCGCCGCAAGGTGGCCGAGGGCTGTCCGGAACGCGACCCGCGAGTCCGGCGGAAGGGCGTCCGCGAGGACGGCCAGCGTGGACCCGAGCGCCGCCCCCCACACCGGGAGGAGCGGCCAGGCGGCCGCCATCCCCAGCACGAACCAGCCCCCCCAGCCGGGGGGCCCGCGGAGCCCGGCCGGGGGCGGCAAGG
>Ga0315294_10008659_pt1 | contig 11161 bp, 9 predicted proteins | sample YL17G13_40_MG_FD_203626 | JGI IMG/M metagenome (GOLD analysis project Ga0315294, IMG submission 203626) | Sediment microbial communities from Yellowstone Lake, YNP, Wyoming, USA - YL17G13_40 | ecosystem: Environmental > Aquatic > Freshwater > Lake > Sediment | place: USA: Wyoming | collected... | reverse complement strand
CCATTCTATCACAAAAATATCGCTGCCAATATATAGGGTAGCAATACTATCAGAATGAGTGTAACCACAAATATTAATATGCTTCTTTTTCGGTTTTCAGCCCAAACTAAACCAAATAAGGCCCCTGCAAGCATACTAATCATGTGAACTGGATATCCTATCTGGGATGGTATAAACAAGCTAGTCGCTGTAGATAAAAAATATAAAGCACCTGCAACTACGAACGGTAATGGTATAACCGAAGGAAAAATTACAAGTTTGCCTGGACATAAAAATGTTCCTAAACCAACAAGAGCTGAAATAGCCCCAGATGCCCCGATACCTATAGTTTCAGGTAAATAAAGTAGTGGGACCAACATAATAAGATTTCCCATCATACCGCCAATAAAATAAGCGGCTAGATATTTCTTCTTTTCAACTTTACTTTCTAAGGATGTGCCGAGTAAAAATAGTGCTATCATGTTAAACCCTAGATGTAGAATATCAGCATGTAGGAAAAGTGATGTGAATACTGTATAAATTCTCCCTTCTAAAAATGTTTTCGGTTGAAATCCAAAATTCATTGCGGCATATTCTAAACCATTTACACCATACTGCATGCCAAGCATTACGGAAATAAAAAAAACGGCAATATTTACAATTACTAGAGCTATCGTAAGTTTCATAACTAAAATTTAATCTTTCTTTTTATAAATTAAAAGTAATGACTGATATTTCAAAGAGAACAGAACGTAAGGGATATTGGTTGTATAAGCAGAACATGGTAGAAAAACAAATAGAAACTGATAGAAGGATTCATTTTGCTGTGAAAACCACTCATATAAAAGAACATTTTGTCATATTTGATAAAAAAAAGAAGGAATTCTCGTGCGATTGCCAGTTCTATTCATTGCATCTCAAACCGTGTTCGCATATCCTAGCGGCGAAAATGTACCTAGAAGATAAAGATAAAAAAGTATAGGAAAATTGATTCTCATGGCATTGAATATTCAGTTGCATTTACATACGACAGAATCTGTGGGAACTAGAGTTAGTGTCGAATCTCTAACTAAACCAAAGGAAGCAATCGATGTTGCAAAGAAAAATGATATAGATGCCATAGCAATAACAGATCATAATGTTACCAGTGCATTTTCTAAGATAGGGGATTATGCTAAAAAAAATAATATTGTTTTGATAAGAGGCGTAGAGATAGATACAGATAGTGGGCATGTAATTGGGCTTGGTGTAGATTTAGACATAGAAAGAAAAATAAAAAAATTCATGCCATTAAATGAAGTTTGCGATTTAATAAAAACTTTTGGTGGGAATATTTACATTCCACACCCATTTGATATGAGATACAAAGGAATAGGAACAAAAATTACAGAGATAGATGGTATTGTTGAAGTGTTCAATTCATTGAATATTTTTGGATTTGAAGATAAGTTTGCTGATTTTTCTGCATCTAAATTGAAAAGATCAAAAGTTGCTGGTGCAGATGCACATATGCCTTGGATGATACCATTGTGTATAACTGTAGTAGATTCCAAACCTGAAGAATATGAAATATTAAAAGCCATTAAAAATGGTAAAACTAGTTTTAAAAATTGTAGACATTTGACTTTAAAAGAAATGAAAGAATTGAGTTTAGCTAGGGTTTTAGCATCTTATGATTACATAAAGAATGAAATAAAAGATGGTTGGGAAGTTGACATGGGGTATATGCTTCTAGCTAATAATAGATTTATGAAACCATTTGAAAATTTTGCTTTAGATCTTGGAATGAGAACGAAAAGTAGCAGAATGTGGGATTTTATAATTTACATTTCATATTTTTTAGCTAAATTATATGGTATGCGAGCAGAAAGAGAATTTAGTAAGTTCATTAAGAACCTATAATCTTTCTAGTAATGAAGCAAAAATTATTGGTAGTGCTATAGTTGCATCTTCTTGAACAGTAACCATTTTTGCTCGTTCCTTAACCTTCCCCCAAGAAATAGCTTCTCTGGGTCTGGCTCCAGATAAACTTCCGTCCCACTCAACAGCAGTTGTTATATAAACAACATAATCTAATCCATTCTTGAATTGGTTCCACCAAATAGTGTGATGCTTTGATATACCTCCACCGATAATTAATGCGCCAGATTTTTTCGCATTCCACACTAAGTCGCTCATCAATTGTTCATCCTTTAATATGTCAATTTTTATGTCATGATCTTGAGAAAATTGCCAAATCTGATAGCCAACCGCACCATCTGTTATTCCTGGTACTACCATAGGTATTTTGTTCTTATAGCACCAATATAAAATGGAATTTTTGTCTTTTATTCTCTTGCCAATTTCCCATATGAATTCATAAGCTGACATTTCTTTCTTTTCTGAATAAATTTCTTTTAAGAATTGAGACATTTTTTCTTCGATTATCAAACCATATGATTCATTTGGAATTATAACGTTTCCTAATCTGTTAATTTCCATTTTATGTAACTTCGTATCATCCATTAGAAAACTTCCATGATAATAATTTTTCCAAATTCTTGCTAAATCATGATCTAAAGTGCCACAAGTTGTTACGATAACATCGAACAATTTTCTTTTTATCATTTCTTTAATTATTCCTCTTGTTCCAGTAGCTACTATACACGCAGGAAAAGAAAGAAATTTTAAACAATTCTTATCTTTTATCATATCTTCTATGACGTTAACCGAAACCGCAATATCTTTGGCACTAAACCCACCTGAATTGAACATTTGATTAACTAAACTATTTACTGAAATTTTCCCCTTAATTTCAATATCTTTAACAGGCACCAAATTTTGAATTTTCTTCATGTAAATACCTTTTTTGATTGAGTTTTAATTTTTAAATTCTTTATCCTATCACGCTCATCAATATTTCATAAGCTCTAAGGCTATCTTTTCTATCCACAACTATTATAGTTTCAATCCAACATGAAATAAATTCTATAACATTAACATTTTGTTCTGATAATAGAGATGTTAAGAAAGCGACTACTCCGGGGGTGGTTTCAATTTCTTCTGGTGATTTTATTACGAATGTAGAACAGTTTTCATTCTTTTTTAAGATATTTTTTGATATTTTAGGTAACTCTGCCTTATCTATGAGATAAACAACACTATCTTCTAGCGTTAATTTCACTTTTTCTTTTATGTTAGTTGGTTCATCTGTGATTATTATAGAATTCCCATCGTACACAGTCACGTTACTTTTTTTCAATAATCTTAAAACTTTCTCTTCTCTCCTATGTTTGTATTTTTTATTCTCTTCTGAAAATCTTCTTAGAGCAGCTTTTATCGCACTAAAATTTTTTATCTTGAACTCTAGCTGAATTTGTCTTGCTAATTTACTTAAGTTAACTATATCCTTCTCTAAAGCTTCAAGTATGTATGGTTTATTCTTCAAATAATTTCTAACGTCTCTTGCGATACTCATAACATAAATGTATCATTTGATATATTTAAGCCTTATTTTGTCATATATTTGACACAAATTATAAATACATTATTTTATAAAAATTGTTCCTAAGGTGTAAAAAATGTCAGGTGATGCCAAAGAAACTAAAATTAAGAAAGCTTTACTTCTCTACTCTGGAGGTTTGGACACATCCATATTGTTGAAATGGGTCCAGGAAAAATATGGTTGTGAGTTGATAACACTAACTTTGGATGTTGGGCAGAATTCTAAGGATCTAGAGAAAATCAAGGATAAAGCATTAAAATTGGGTGCAAAGAAAGCTTTTGTAATCGATGTAAAAAAAGAATTTGCAGATAACTATATTACTAAAGCTATCAAGGCTAACGCACTGTACGAAGATTCTTATCCTGTGAGTACAGCTATAGCAAGACCATTACAAGCAAAATGGGCTGTTAAGATTGCTGAAGAAGAAAATGCTGATGCTATCGTACACGGATGTTCTGGAAAAGGAAATGATCAGATCAGATTTGATGTGACTATTGCTACACTTAACCCTGAGATTAAGATTATTGCCCCTGTCCGAGAATGGAATATGACAAGGGATGAGAGTATAGAATATGCAAAAAATAATGGAATATCAATACCAGTGAATCACAGTAAACCATACTCCATAGACGAAAATCTTTGGGGCAAATCTTCTGAATGTGGTGTCATAGAGTTTCCCGATAAAGAAGTACCTTGTGATGTACTCACATGGGTTACAAATCCAACTGATGCTCAAAATAAGCCAGAGTATGTAATTTTAGAATTTGAGAAAGGAATACCAGTTTCACTAAATGGAGAAAAAATGGAACTTTGGAAATTGATAATGAAACTTAATGAAATTGCAGGAAAACATGGAGTCGGATTGATTGACCATATGGAAGACAGGATAGTCGGTTTAAAATCCAGAGAATTTTATGAATGTCCTGCTGCCATAGTTATCCTTAAGGCACATAAAGATTTAGAAAAATATGTTTCAACGATTCATGAAAATCTGTTCAAGCCATTGATTGATCAGAAATGGACTTACATGGCTTATGCTGGGTTATGGTTGGATCCACTCATGGAAGATTTGGAATCATTTATAGATAAAATGAACGAAAAAGTCACAGGAAAAGTTAAAATAAAACTATTCAAAGGAAATGCATTCATTGTTGGAAGAGAATCGAAATATGCTTTGTATGATTTGAAACTAGCCACTTACGAAAAAAATCATACATTCAATCAAAAAAGTTCTGTAGGTTTTATAGAGCTATTTGGATTACAGACTAAAATGGCAAACCAGGTGAAAACAAATGAAAACATGGAATGATGGCAAATTGGAAAATAAAAATACAAAAGATATTGAATGTTTTTTGTCAGGAAAAGACATTTTGTTGGATCAAAAACTAGTCAAGTGGGATATATTATCGACAATTGCTCATGAAATTATGTTAAATGAAATAGGGCTTTTAAAACAAGAAGAATTGAAAAAAATTTTAACAAAGCTTCTAGAACTTTATGATAATGGTATTCAATTAAAAGTAGAACTGGAAGATGTTCATTCTAATGTTGAGTTCAAATTAATCCAAGATTTAGGTGAAGTCGGTAAGAAAGTTCATACAGTTATATCAAGAAACGAACAGATTATCGTGGATTTACAACTTTTCATGAAGAATGAAATAATTGACATTTCAAAAAAAATTTTGGAATTAGAAGAAACACTCTCAGATTTAGCAAATAAATACAAAAAAACAATAATGCCTGGTTATACACATCATCAACAAGCAATGCCGTATACTTTTGGTTCTTTTTTGATGGCGCATTTCTATTCATTGATAGACGACTTAGAAATTCTTCAATTTACATATTCTTTCATAGACAAGAATCCTTTAGGTTCAGGGGCAGGTTATGGAATTCCTATAAAAGTAAATAAAAAATTGACAGCCAAGTTACTTGGTTTTACTAAAATCAGTGAGAATTCTCTACACACAATCAACAGCAGAGAAAAGTGCGAATCAATAGTTATATTCGTTTTATCCCAGTTGATGTCTGATTTGAACAAATTATCTCAAGATTTGATATTGTTCTCGATGAAAGAGTTTAACTTCATCGATTTACCAGAAGAATATTGTACTGGAAGTTCTATAATGCCTCAGAAGAAGAATCCAGATGTTCTCGAATTGATAAAAGGAAAGACTTCTGATGTCATCGCAAACCTCTTTCAAAATTTTTTATGTATGAAAAATTTACCATCTGGCTATCATAAAGATATTCAAGAAACGAAAGCTTCACTAATAAATTCGATAGATATTACTAAAGAATGTTTAAAGATGATGAATGATTTGATACTTAAAATAAAAATTAATGAAAATGTTATTAAAAGTTCTCTATCAAAAGAAATTTTTGCTACACATTACGCATTGTCACTGACTAAAAAAGGAATCCCATATAAAAAAGCTTACGAAATAGTTGGAAAAAAATTGAAATCAGGTAAAAAAATACCAAATTATACTGTTGAGCCTGAAATTGGTAATTATTCTAATTTACTAAAAACAAAAAAAAGAGAAATTCAAAAAAAAGAGAAGGATTTTATTTCTAAGATTAATTCGTTGCTTCACATCGCAAAAAATATAATCAATTCTTGCAAAGAGAATGATGAATATGATAAAACATTTAATTGACAAACAAAAAACTTATAAAAAAAATTTCACAAATAGTGAAAGGGCGTTGCTAAAAAACCTCAATGAAGAAAAAAAAGCAATACTTTTTTTGAAAGATGGTTCTGTTTTCTATTGTTGTTCGTTTGATTATTCTTCAGAGATTTTTAGAAAGGCTTCTTCAGACCCCACTAAAAATAAAATTTTATTAGATAAATTTGTGGAGGTTGTAAAAGAATGCCAAAATTAGATTCGATAAAAAAAGTTTTGATAATTGGTTCGGGTGCAATTAAAATAGGTGAAGCCGGCGAATTCGATTATTCAGGTGCACAATCTATTAAGGCCTTGAAAGAAGAAGGAATAGAAGTAATTCTCGTAAACTGTAACATTGCGACAATTCAAACCGACAAAAAATTTGTTAATAAACCATATTTTTTGCCTATAACACCAGAGTTTGTGGAAAAAGTTATTGAAAAAGAAACACCTGATGGAATTTTACTTGGTTTTGGTGGACAGACTGCTTTAAACTGTGGGACAGAGTTAGCAGAAAAGGGTATACTTAAAAAATATAATGTAAGAGTCTTGGGAACAAGTGTCGAAGCCATTGAACGTGCAGACAACAGAGATTTATTTAGAAAAACTATGTTGGAAGCGGGAATTCCAATCCCAAAAAGTAAAAAAGCAAACACAATTGAAGAAGCTGTTCAAGTAGCAAAAGAAATCGGTTATCCGGTTATGATTAGAGTGGCATATACTTTAGGTGGACAGGGGACAGGTACAGCTTTTAATGAAGAAGATCTGAAAAGAATTGTTGCAATTGGTCTTACCCATAGTAGGATATCCCAAGTTTTAATAGAAGAGTATGTCGGAAAGTGGAAAGAAATTGAGTATGAAGTATTGAGGGATCATGATGATAATTGTATGATAGTCTGCAGCATGGAGAATTTTGATCCAATGGGTGTTCATACTGGTGATAGTATAGTTGTTGCACCATCTCAAACTGTAAGTGACGAGGAATATAAAAAATTAAAAACAACCAGTTTTGCTGTTTTGCGAGCACTTGATTTGATTGGTGAGTGTAACATTCAATTTGCTGTCCATCCGCAAACAGGAGAATTCAAAGTAATAGAAGTTAATTCAAGATTGTCAAGGAGTTCGGCTTTAGCATCTAAAGCAACTGGCTATCCTATTGCTTATGCGACAGCCAAAATTGCTATAGGTTACGGGTTATCAGAAATAAAAAATAAAATCACAAATCAACCAGCAGCTTCCCTTGAGCCTGATGTTGATTACATTGTTGTTAAAATGCCACGATGGGATTTCCAGAAATTCAAATCTGTAAACCGCAAACTTGGAACTCAAATGAAGTCTGTCGGTGAAGTGATGGCAATAGCTAAAACGTTTGAAGAGGCTTTACAAAAAGCTGTGAGAATGTTGGACATCGACAAAGAATTGACAGATTATGATGAGATAAAAGAACATATAGAAGAAATAAAAAATGAGTTAGCTAATCCAACAGACAGAAGACTTTTCTATATTGTTGAAGCCCTTAGAAAAGGAATAAATATAGAAGAAATTTATGAACTAAGTGGAATTGATCCTTTCTTTTTAAAGAAAATGAAAAACATTGTTGATTTTGAAAAAGTTTTAAAGAATTCTAATTTAACACCTGAAATTTTAAAGAAAGCAAAACAACTTGGTTTCTCTGATAAAAAAATTGGAAAGTTGTTTGACAAAAATGAGTTAGAAATTAGAAAATTGAGAGAAGATTTTGGAATAGAACCTTTTGTAAAACAAATTAGAACAGCAAAGAGATGGTCAGAAACAGCAAATTATCTTTACCTAACTTATAATAGTTCTAGTGATGATATAGAATTCTCTAAAAAAAATAAAGTTGTTGTTCTTGGTTCGGGATGTTATAGAATCGGATCGAGTGTCGAGTTTGATTGGTGTTGTGTAAACATGAGTTTGGCATTAAAGAAAGCTATAGACGAAGTTATAATGATTAATTACAACCCTGAAACTGTATCTACGGATTTTGATGTTTTAGATAAATTATATTTCGATGAATTAACTTTGGAAAGAGTATTGGATATAATCCAAAAAGAAAATCCCGTTGGCGTTGTTGTGAGTGTTGGCGGTCAAATACCGAATAATCTTGCATTGAAATTATCTAAGCAAGGAATAAAAATATTAGGAACATCAGCTGAAGACATAGATAAAGCAGAAGACAGATATAAATTTAGTAAAATTCTGGATGAATTGAATATCAAACAACCTAGATGGTGCAAAGTAGAAAACATAGAAAAAGCTAAATTATTTTCAAAAGAGATAGGATATCCTGTTCTTATAAGACCATCTTATGTTCTCTCTGGTTCTGCCATGAATGTTGCTTTTGACAATGATCATTTGGACCAATACCTTAAAAGCGCTGCAAAAGTTTCAAAAGAATATCCTGTTGTCATATCAAAATTCATTACTAATGCTAGGGAAGTTGAGGTTGATGGGGTCTGTGATGGAGATAATGTTTTGATAGGAGCTATAATAGAACATGTAGAAGACGCTGGAATACATTCAGGAGATGCAACGATGTCCATACCGTCTATCAGTATTTCTGAAAACGTTAAGAACAAGATGAGAGACTATACAAAAAAAATAGCAAGAAGTTTACGCATCAAAGGCCCATTCAACATTCAATATCTTGTAAAAAATGAAGAAGTGTTAGTGATTGAATGTAACTTGAGGGCTTCAAGGAGCATGCCTTTTGTTTCTAAAACAATTGGTTCAAATCTAATGGAAATTGCAGCGGATGCGATACTTGGGAAAAAAATTAAATCGCAAGAGATGGTTCCAAAAAAATTCTGTGTTAAGGTACCACAATTTTCTTTCATGAGGTTAGAAGGTGCTGATCCGATAACAGGAGTTGAGATGGTCTCTACTGGTGAAGTTGCTTGTTTTGGAGAAACATTCGATGATGCTTTTATAAAAGCATTGATAGCAAGTGGGATCAAAATACCTCAAAAGGGGGATCCTATTCTTATAACAGTCGGTGGAGATAAAAACCCTGTACTTCCGATTGCAAAAAAATTACAAAATGAAGGATTTAGTATATTCGCAACAGAACATACTGCCAATACACTGAAAGAAAATAAAATAAATTGTGAAATTTTACATAAAATAAGTGAAAAAAAACAGCCAAATATAAAAGACTATTTAACCAATAAAAAAATCAAATTTGTAATAAATATACCTTCTACAAATAATGGGATAAATTCTAGGCAAATATTTTATGATGAATATTTGATCAGAAGAACAGCTGTGGAATTTGGAATATCTATTATCACAAACTTAGAACTTGCAAGAACTTTTGTCAATGCGATATCAAATCATGTAAAAATTTCTATATAGAGTTTAACTAAATAATAGGAAGTTTAAATAATTTGATAGGGATGGATATTGGGATGAATACCACAAAAAAAATCAGACAAGAAATAATTCAATTACTGAAAAGTATTGAGTCAATTAAAGATGAGAATATTGAAGAAACTCTAGAAGTACCGCCTCAATCAGAATTTGGTGATTTAGCTTCGAGCATTTGTTTCTCACTTTCTAAAGAAATGAAAAAATCACCACAACAAATAGCTAATGAATTAGTTTCAAAAATTAAAATTCCGAAAGGTTCTATCATAAGTAAAGTGGATGCAAAAGCAGGCTACATAAATTTTTTCTTTGATTATTCTGCCATATCAAAATTTATTCTGAAAAAAATTATTGAAGAGAGGGATAATTTTGGAAAAAGCAATGTTGGAAAAGAAAAGAAAGTAATGGTTGAATATTCACAACCAAATCCAGTTCATCCCATGCATATAGGTCATTCCAGATCCACATTTTTGGGTGATGTTTTTTCAAACATATTGGATTTTACAAATTTCAAAGTCATTCGAGCTAATTACATGAATGATACTGGTTTACAAGTCGCTAAACTTGTAATCGCTTATTCTATGTGGGGGGAAAATAAGGCGCCAGATTCAAAACCCGATATGTGGTTATGGAAATATTATGTAAGATTTCATGAAGAAGCAAAAAATAATCTTGACTTAGAAGAAAAGGCGAGAGAGATTTTACGAAAATTTGAAATAGATCACTATGAAAGGACTATAAAAATTTGGAACAAAATCGTAAAATGGTGTATAGAGGGATTTGAAGAAACCTATAAGAAACTTGGGGTTAGATTTGATGTTTATTTTTTCGAGAGTGAACATAGGGCAGCAGGAAAAAAATTAATTAAAATTGCTATCGAGAAAGGAATTGCTTTTAAAAGTGAGGAGGGAGCTATAGTTGCTAATTTAGAGAAATATGGTTTGCCAAATTTTATTATACTTAGATCAGATGGCACCGGTCTTTATGCGACTAGCGACTTAGGAATGACACCATACAAATTTGAAAAATATAAGCTTGATAAATCAATATGGGTTGTAGCTTCTGCACAAGATTTATATTTTAAACAATTGTTTAAAATTTTAGAGTTGCTTGGTTTTCCTTGGATTAAAAATTGTAAACATTTTTCTTATGACCTCGTTCATATGCCAGAAGGCAAGATGTCTTCTAGAGAAGGAAGAGCTGTAATGATAGATGAAGTTTTGAATCAATTGACACAAAAAGTTTTAAAAGAAGTTGAAAAAAAGAATCCAAAAATATCAAAAGAGAGAAAATTAGATATTTCTGAAAAAATTGCTATTGGTGCTTTTAAGTATAGTATTCTGAAAGTAGAACCACATAAAACGATTACTTTTGATTGGGATAGAATGTTAAGTCTCGAGGGAGATACAGGACCTTATATTCAATATGCATATGTTAGAGCAAATAAAATTCTTGAGAAAGTAGGAAAATGGAAAAATAATTTTTATATAAAAGATTTATGTAGTGAAGAAAAACTTTTAGTAAAAAAGTTAATGCAGTTTCCAGAAATAATAGCTCAATCTGTAGAAGACATGAGACCACATTATATCTGCAATTACGCTCGTGATTTATCTGATGTATTTACTAATTTTTATCACTCTTG
>Ga0315294_10008657_pt1 | contig 11163 bp, 8 predicted proteins | sample YL17G13_40_MG_FD_203626 | JGI IMG/M metagenome (GOLD analysis project Ga0315294, IMG submission 203626) | Sediment microbial communities from Yellowstone Lake, YNP, Wyoming, USA - YL17G13_40 | ecosystem: Environmental > Aquatic > Freshwater > Lake > Sediment | place: USA: Wyoming | collected... | reverse complement strand
GCCACTCTTCAAATCGATTTTGCCTTGGGGCGTATACATGCATTCGAAATAGTGTGTGAGTTTTTTCCCGGTCAGAAATCGACTGACCGCATCCTTTCCCACAGCCCCCAGTGTCTTCTTCAACTCGGCCACCACATTGACGCTCAGCCCCTGGTCGTTCATGTATTGCAGAGCCTCCTCGGCCCCTTCGCCGACATTCAGATAATCCCTTTCCAAGGAGTTGAACAACTCCATCGCCTCATCGTCCCCATCGAAGACATAGGAATGGATCTTGTCCCGGTGGGATTCCTTCATAGGACTGTGTCCCCCACAGACCTCTACCAAAACGCGGAACTTCTTCTGTGTTTCTCGAATTATGTCAGGTTTGCCGTGCGCCTTCAGGACGTCACCTAGAAGCAAGTAACTTCTTAATCCTGTCGGCTCCATCAAGCATTGGCCAAAGTCAATTCCAACCCATTTGACCACCATACTCTGCCAACCTCCCTGAATCATTCACAAATAGTCCGTTTCCTTCAGGCCTTCCCTATCCGTGAAGAGTCCTGGATCCTAAGAAGACTTCTTCCATCACGTTGGCGGCACATCAGTGCCTATTATAGTTTTTCGCTCTTCCTATCCTTTCACAGGTATGCGCCCTTTGTCAAACACCTCCCATTTCTTCTGCTGACACAAAATAATTGAAATTACCGGTGACCCATTTGACTAAAGATAAAATTCCTGCTCGCTTTCGACAACTTACGCTTCGAAACTCAAAACTCCTTTGGAACATTCTGGTCACTGATTGGTAACATGCTTGTGATATGTGAACAACGTTAAATCGAGTTGTGCCGAGAAGAAGGTTTTATATAACTGTTGACAGGATAGATAAAAGCATGATCCAATATGGAGGCGGTCAGGGAGCTCAGCAGGGCAAATGAGCTGGCATTCAAAGATCCGATGAGCCTAGTTTCCAGCGGAAGGTTTTTGTTCAACTCATTAAACTGGAAATGAGAGCAAGAACGTGGGAGAGAAAGAAGGGAGGTGAAGAGGCGCGTCTTTTCGGCGAGTGGGATTTGGATTTAGTGGGTTGGACTCACCAAACATTAACATCCTTAGAAGGGAGGACTCAAAGATGGATCGAGCATGGACACAAATTGAATTGAATGAACCCTTTGATCTGTACAAAATAAAGGCATGGTTTATGGATGGGGTACATACGATTCCTCGTTGGCCCGCATTGCCTCTGGATCATATCTGGCCTATGGCTGAGAGAGGGCTGTGCTGGGGATGCCAGACGATTTCTCACCCACAATGTAAAGGCTGGATGTGGCGCACGAGAGAGGCATCAGCCTTCCTGTCCCCAATCGAAGTTAAGGATCCAGAAGAACGTAAGCGACGTGAAGGTCCCTTCAGGCAGAATCTCAAGCCCTTTATCGAAGATTTCAACGGAGTGTGGGACAGATCCAAGAAGAAATGGGATGACATTTGGAAGAAAATGTATGCGGTTAATTTGGAAAAGGCCTCGGATATCCAACTTGAGGATTTCTACCGGGAATTGGTTGTCTATGAATTGGACGTTTGGAAGGACCATTTCTTTCTCATGGAAGGACTCGCCAGCTTGACTCTTCTCTTCGAAGACCTCGCCAAAGAGCTTTGTGGGATTAATTCGAGCATGCCTATCTGGGCGAAACTGATCTCCGGGTTCAGAAGCAAGGCCTTTGAAAGCGATCACAAAATGTTTGAGCTGGCCGAGAAGGCTGCCAAGCTAGGGCTGAGAGATATTTTCGACAAATATGACGGTCTGCAATTGTTGGAAAAGGTCAAGGCGGCCCCTAAAGGTCCAGAATTTCTTAAAGAGGTGAATGCTTTTTTGAGCACGGAGTATGGCTTGCGCCTGGTACAATTATTAAATTATGCCACACCGACCTGGCAGGAGCGCCCGGATGTTGTCCTAGATCGAATAAAGATGTTTTTCGGTGGAGGCAAAGAGTTTCGCCACGAAGAGGTGATGGGCAAGGCGGTCAAAGAACGTGAAGTTGCCGAAAAAGAACTATTGTCGAAGGTTCCGGCAGACCAACGGCAATGGTTCACCACTTTAATGAGATGTGCTCAAAATTGGGATTGGTGGAGCGAGGAACATGAATTCTATCTGAATGAGCCCTGCTATTGCCTCATGCGTCGTGTGATGCTGGAGTTTGGTAAGCGCTGGGTGAAGGTGGGTCTATTTGATCAAGTGGATGATATTTTCCATATCCGCGAGAGAGATTTTGAACGGGTCATCCACGCCCCTGAACTCTATGACCTGAGGCTGGAAGTGGCGAAGCATCGTGCTGAACTTGAAGGATTTAAGGTGAAGCAAAGCCAACCGGTTGTCACGTATGAAGGAATTCCGGCGGCCGTGGGTTCGATTGCAGGGATTAGAGAGGTTCACGTCGCCCTCTCTATGGGCTATATGCCAGAGCCGGTGGCTGGAGTTAATGCTAATCTCTGGGGTACCTGTGGATCGCCCGGCACGGTTGAGGGGATTGCCAGGGTCATTGTTCGCGAGGATCAGCTCAACGAAATCCAAAAGGGCGATATCGTCGTCTGTCCGACCACGTATGTCACGTGGACCCCGATCTTCTCCAAGATCAGCGGTGTCGTGGCAGATCGAGGAGGTACGCTTTCCCATGCGGCGGTGTGTGCCCGAGAGTACGGCATCCCTTGTGTTCTGAACACCTTTACGGGTACGCAGACGATCAAATCCGGTCAAAGAATAAAGGTCCAGGCCGATATCGGGGCAGTCTTTGTCTTGGGTTGATCGCTTAGCGGGAACAGGGTTGAGCCCGCGATTTCGCTGGCTCAACCCTCCTGTATCCCGGCTCCCCGGCATACAGGCAACGCGCTGACGTCAAGGTTTTTAGATCGGAAGCAAACCGTATACTGTGTAACCTAAAACAGCGAGAAAAGGGATTCCTTTTCTCGCTGTTTTATTAATGGACCGGTTTTCTCAGCCAACAGGCCTATCCATGTTCAAGATCCAAGGGAGAACCTCCTTGAATTCCAAACAGAGACAAGCCGGCCAAGAAAGACGAAAGGAATTAAGAGTGAAGCTCCTCGCCCATCCCGTTAAGACGGGACAGGCACGGCTGGGGCTTCCGGGAAATGTAGATATGATTACAGGGTCGGCTTTTACTCCACTGCGGGAGTCCGTTACCGCCCTGCCCGCCTCCCGTTAAGACGGGAAAGGCGGGGCATCCAGCCGACTTGCCCGTGGAATACTCTTGTGGAAATGCTGGCCGGGTTCTTCCTCTGGCGTGTTGCAATACTGAGAGAGCTTCACCACAAGAACACAGCCCAAACTCAGCCTTTTACAAGGCCCTTGATTACAAAAACAACTATTCCAAAAAACACCTTAGGTTTTAATACTAATTTGCACATCCCTCTGATATCTGAACTTTCAAGAAATACCCTGATCGTCCAAATCACGGGCTGTATCGTTTTGACCTGGAAGAGCAGTCTAACCGGCTGTACCGTCCCCTCCTCAAGCGTTTCAGGATTGATGGTGGTAGGAATAAGTTGCTCTGGTGCAGCAACCATCATTGTTTTCCCTAAACCTGTTGATCTTACCTTCATCTCTCAAAGACCTCCTCATCTGTAATATTTTTCAACCAGTCGTCCAGCATAACGGGTCAAGCCTTCACTCCCCGAGTTTGAATCCATGGCCGTTCATTTGCAAAGCTGATTCCCCGTTTTATGCCTGAACCCCCTGCCACAAAAGACGTTAAGGTTTACGGCGCTCCCAACGATCGGGCTAACCCATTGAAAGCGGCTCCAGAAAGTCCACGGTATCCCCTTCCTTCACCTTTGTTTCCAAGCCCTCTGAATGAGGGATCTGTTGACCGTTAACAAATACGATGAGATATTTCATATACTCTTGCTCTCTCGCGGTCCACAGATAGTTCTGTTCAAAACTGCCCTTATGGTCATCTACCACCTTGTCGAGAACGTCTTTCACCGAACTGTTTTCGGGGACATCCACGACCAGCGTGGGCTTCCCGATGATCTGTCTCAGAATCGAATACACCTTGGCAGTCACCTGAATCATCTCTATTCTTTCACTGTCCCCTTCAAACGGTTCTGGATCTCTTCTTCCCTTAAATCCTTGATGACGGTTCGGACCCTCGTTACTTGTAAATGCTTTCGATGACTTCCTCCAGCCCCAGATCCTTAAGCTTTTCAAGAGAGGGGATGCCTTTTGGGGTATAGCCCATCAGCCTGTAGTATTCGTCGATGAGCCCATCGAGATTTCGGACCGTCTGCCCTGTATAGGGGCCAGAGTTTGGCATTGGCTCATCGGTGAACCGCGATGGAAGTGAATCGTCTTTACGGCCGAAACCTTCCCGAATGTTGAACGCCCGCTCCAGGGTGATGACCCTCTCCATCGTCTTCGCAATGTGGGCATAGTCGGCTAACTCCTCAAAACCTGTCGCTGCCGCCAGGAGTTGAAAATGCAACTCTTCCGGCTCGTGGCCTAAAGGATGGATCCCTGTTTGTCCAAAACAGCATAGCGTGGCGCAATCCCATACCGCTATTCTTATCTGCTCCTCGACAATCTCCTGGGACTTCCATAAGTCTTCACTGGCAGGATCTTTCTCTATATTGACCTCCGCAAAGGGACGGGCGTACATGTGGCTGCCCCCGATATTGGACACAGCGTAACTGAGCGCATACCCCTTAATGGCACGTGGTTCGTAGGCAGCGAGTTCAAGACCCTTTGTCTGCATGGCATATTTTTCAGCTCCCTTCCCAATCTTCTCTGCAGCTCGCTTCGTCCCCTCTCCAAGAAGCTTCCCAAACCCTTCTCGTTTTCCTATCTTCTCGATCAGGGTGTAAAAAGCAGCGTGATTACCCCAAGTCAGGTCAAGACCCTCGGTGTCCTTCGTCGTAATGATCCCCTTCTCAAACAACTCACAGGCAAAGGCAATACTGCTGCAGGTGCTGATCACATCCAGTCCCAGGAGGTCGCAAAGCGCGTCCCCTGCGATCACAAAACCAATATCGCTGTTGCCGATCAAAGGGCCCAGTACGGCGCTGCCCTCATACTCCGGACCCTCTGTGTGAGCCCCGGCATAGGGGCCCTCCTTCATCTGACGCTGCTGACCACACCTCGTGATGCAGCCTGCGCAGCCATAATTATCCACCTTCAGCTTGTCAAATTCCTCGGGAAACAGCTTCTCAATGCCTTCGAAAATAGTTTCCCGGAAATTTCGCACCGGACTCTGGTTTCTGACATGGTAATGTTTCTTCATGCCGGCGACAATGCCGTGGTCGAACAAACCCTGCCGGTGCGGGTTGACCTTCACGATGTCAAATTGCTTCCGCGCTAATTCTTTAAACTTCTCCGGGTCATGTGGCACAACCCGCCCTATCCCATTGACGGCTACGGCCTTTAGATTCTTAGACCCCATCACGGCGCCGACCCCGCCACGAGAAGCGGTGCGCCTGTCACAGACAATGGCAGCATACCTGACAAGCCTCTCACCTCCGGGGCCGATACAGGCAATCTCCGTCTTTGCCCCGTGTTTTTGTTTCAGCCCCTCCTGGGTCTTTTCTGTGTCCAGCCCCCAAAGAAAGGCAGCGTCGAGAATCTCAACCTCATCGTTGTGAATATTAATATAGACAGGCTTCGCTGCCCTACCCTCACAGATGATGAAGTCGTATCCGGCGGATTTAAGCTTAGGACCGAAACCTCCTCCTCCGACGGCGCGGAAAATGGTCCCCGTCGCAGGACTCTTGGTTACAGCCAGCCACTTCGAACATGCATTGGCTCCAGCGCCGCAGAGAGGCCCGGTGAGCAAGAGCAGCTTGTTCTCCGGGGACAAAGGGTCTATTCCGGGAAGCAACTCATCATACAGATACTTGATACCGAACCCCCGTCCGCCGATATAATCTCTCTTAATCGACTCTGGTATCTTCTCCGCCTTGGCTGTACCGTTGGTCAAATTGACCCGCAAGAACTTACCTGCGTAACCCATCTCATCCTCCTTCGGTGCTGGAAGTTAACAAAACTTCCAACGGGCATGTCCTGTTTCTCTACATCAACACATTGTTCATGGATCGTGGTTCTAGTGCAATACCATTCCACCATCAATGAGGATCGTCTGCCCTGTCAGCATCGAGCTCTCATCAGAAACCAAGTACACCACCATTCCCGTGATATCCTCTGGCAGCGGCGGGCGCTTGATCAACTGCATTTTGTCAGCCACTTCCTGCGCCCGTTCTTCACTGGTATAAATACGCCTCGCTTCCGTCATGATCGTCCCCGGGCCAAGATTGTTAACGGTGATGCCCAGGGGGCCCAGTTCACCGGCTAAAGCTCTCGTTAGCCCTATGATGGCTGCCTTGGACGTGAGATAATGGGGAAAACCAAAATGAGACATAAAGGCTACGTTAGAGCCTATATTGATGATTCTCCCCTTACCCTGTTTCTTCATTTGAGGAACCACGGCTCTTGTGCATAACCATGGGCCTTTCACATTGACCGCCATCAGCCTGTCCCATTCTTCCACGGGGACATCCATAAAGGACTGCCGCTTCAAACCAGCGAACATGGCTGCATTGTTGATCAGCGCATCAATCGCGCCGTATTTTGAGATCGTCTCTTCAGCCATTCGCTTGGTATCTTCTTCTTTGGAGACGTCCACTTTGAGAGTCGTAACCGTTCCACCCTCTTTTTCAATGATCCGCTTCGTCTCGGCGAGCCCCTCGACATTCCTATCGGTCACCGCTGTGACCTTCGCTCCCTCGCGAGCCAACCTCACAGCGATCACTCTCCCCAAGCCGAGCCCTGCGCCGGTCACAATGGCGACTTTCCCTTCAATCATGCCCATATCCTTTTCCTCCTTTTCAATTAGTAGCGACGCCCTTTCTCTTCCCAGATCTTTCTAAGACCGAAGTCTTCGACCAGAATCTTGTAGCAGCAGTATCCAGCCCAGCCTACCATGGCACCCATGGGATGGGCGCTTGCTGAAGCCAAGTAGAGATCCTTTACGGGCATTCTGTTGCGAGACAGTCCTTGAAGGGGCCTGAAGATGCCACCTTGAGAAGCACACTGACTGATTTGAAACTGCTGCCCTTCCCTCATGGCTCTGTTTCTCATGGCGAGCTCAATCGGGGTATTAATGTGCACCGCGATGATGTTGTCCCTGGTCATATTGGGGGCGAAGAATTGCCAACGTTTCAGCATCGATTCGAGGAATTCTTCCTTCTTATTGAGCCATTCCCGCAGCGTGAACCTCCATGCGGGAGGGGCATATTCCTCAAACGAGAGCTCATATTCACCGGCAGGACAACGGCTTTTATCATAGTGGGAGTTATGGTAAGGATGAATCGCCTTATCACAAAAGCCGCGGGTAAAAATCTGAGGCCCATACATATATCTCATATACCGGGCATCCGGCGGGAGAAGGTAGTTTCGAAAACAGGCCGCATCTGGCTCCGTGGCTTCCACCCTGTATTTGGGTGGCTCATGAATGGCCATACTTCCCCACCACAAGGGGCCCAGTGCCACGTCCAGATTCTTCACCTTCCGTTTAACGTCCTCGCTGACATAATCACCCATCATCTCGACGGTCTGGAAAACATCGAGATTGCTGATCACCATCTTTTTCGCCTCGATCTCCGTACCATCCCTTAACTTGATGCCCTTTGCCTTGCCATTCTCGATGAGCAGCTTCTCAACAGGTGAGAGCACCCAAAACTGACTCCCGTGCGTGCTCAGGAACCTCTGCATGGCGTGGGCGATCTGGTGGGTGCCACCGACAGTAATGCCAGCAGGACTCCCCCCGATGAGTTGCCCGAGAGCAAAGCCAAATGCTCCAAGACTCGGGACGGCGCTCGGGAGACAGCCGGTCGAGCTTGCCGTTGACCTCATCCAATAGCTTCTCATGTGCTCACTGTCATAGAGTTCATAAGCGATCTCCCCCGCGCTCATGTACCGTAATCTCGGATCCAGACCCACGGCAGGGTCCTCCAGTATCTTCGTGAAAGCATCCTTCTCGCCAGGGAGCGGGGGCGGGTTGAGAACATAGCTATTGATCGCGTCTTTCAAGAACTTGTCGAACATGTCACGCAGTTTCTCATTGGTGTCCGCATCCCGCTGGGAAATCTTGCTGATCGCCTTATAATTCGCTTCCGCTGCCCCGGGGATTTCCTTCGGTTCATCCGTTACCGGGTCCAACGCGTAGCAGGGACGCGTGATGATGCAGGTATCGTCGTCAAAAATGGCACTCCCGTTCTGCTTCGGATAGATGAACTTGAGTCCGTACTCCTTCAGGTTGAAATCTCTGTAAGGCGGGAAATAGGGGAAGCGCATACTGTTCGCACAAGGGTTGGAGATGAATGCGGGAGCGGTGTACTCCTCAGAACATGCCCCCCCGCCTAATTCCCACTTCTCCTCAAAGACGCCGACCTTCATCCCATTCATCGCCAGATAACACGCCACCACCAGTCCGTTATGGCCTCCACCCATCACTACTACATCGTAACTTTTATCGCTCATTTTGCACCTCTCTTTCGCAAATGGTTTTAGAATGTCATATCATCCGCCACTGCTGGCACTTTCCACCACTTCTTGATTCCCAGGTCTTCAGCGATGGCATTTGCTGCCAAGTACCCAGGACCAAAGATCACTGTACCCCCAGAGTAACAACAAGATCCATTGACATAAAACTTCTTGATAGGAGTCCTATGGTGGGAGCAATATTCATTGGGTCTGAAAGGTCCCATCTGGAGAGTCAAGTAAGCCCCTTGCTTGATACCTCCTTTTTTCATGTCCCAGAGCTTGTTTTCATGGTCTAACGGCGTCGCAATATAGGTTGCCAGCACATTTTCGTCCGTGATATTGGGAGCGTAACGGCGTAAGGTCTCCATCAGCTGTCTCGCATGTTCCTCCCTGAACTTGTAATCATGCCACTTCTTGACCCCTCCATTCTTGAGATCATAGGGCGCGAGTTCGGAGATGAGCCCAGTGGTAAACCCCGGAGGGGCTTCTATCGGATCAAGCACGCTGGGGAAAGAGCAGTTAAATCCCGATTGGGCCGGCACTTCCCCTTTCTTCACTGCCTCCCAGTGGTTCATAAAATCCTTTTCAGTCTCATAGCCTATGACATAGATAAAGGCTTGATTCATCATGGGGTCAGAGGATGCTGCTGTAAATTGCGGAGCAGCCTCGAGAGCCATATGGAGCACATAGAGGCTCTCCTGTTCCCATTGCCACCCTTCAACGCACCGAGCAAGGTCAGCATCCAGGTTTTCCTTGCCAATGAGTTTAAAGAAGGTCTGTTCAGGATCAAGGCTGCTGACGATGAACTTATCAGCGGTGATGACTGTCCCGTCCGCCATCTCTACCCCTGTCGCTGTCCCATTCTGCACGACGACTCTTTTGATATCCTGCGCTGCCAGAACCAAACCCCCGTTCTCATAGATCACTTTGCTGATAGCACTTGCCAGATAATGTGAGCCTCCAACACAGAGTCTATAATTTGCAGCTCTATTGATGTAGAGGGGGATGAGAAAGCCAAGGCCTGTTTGATCGTATTCCAACCCCCAGATACAGGTGGCGTACAACATTAATGCTTTCACATGGTCATTTTCGAAGAGCTCATCAACCACTTCCTTGGGTGATTTCTCTGTGATTTCATTGACGAACCTTCCGATCTCGCTCTGCTGCAATTGTACTATCGTCTCCAACGGTTCCTTGACCGGAAGGTAGGTGCTGGGACCTATGAATTTCCGCATGATGGCATCATATCGGTGAGAGACTTCTCGATACGTGTCCGCATCCTTCTTGGAGAATTTCGCTATGGATTCACAGGTCTTATTCACATCCGAATAGATGCCCAAGCTCCTCCCGTCAGACAATGGCATCGCCATCACCAGAGGAGGATGGATAAACTTCACCCTGAATCGTTTCTCAAGTTCAAGGTCCTCAAAGATGGGGGCGCAATCCACCATGGAATGGTAGACCGCATGGGTATTGTGAAGAAAACCTGGAAGCGTCACTTGCTCGGTCGCGAGGCCCCCGCCGAGCTCAAACCGCTTTTCCAACAAAAGAACTTTAAGTCCAGCTTTCGCCAAATAGGCTGCCGTGACTAACCCGTTTGGCCCGGTTCCGATAATGATGCCATCGTATTTTTCCATTTTCTCCCCCTTTTCTGTTCAATTTGCATACCTCCACTGCACTGCCACCTGATCCCCGGCAGTGCTTAAGTACATATACAGCCGATGTCCTAATGGAGCAAACCCCCTTTCCAGTTAATGAGTTAAACAATAACCTTCCGCGACCTTCCGCTGAAAATTGGGCTCATCGGATCTTTGAATGCCAGCTCATTCGCCCGGATGAGCCCCCCCGACATCCCCCTCTTATCTATCCTGTCAGCAGCTACATAAAACCTTCTTCTCGGCACAACTCGATTTAGCCGTGCTTATATATCACAAGCATGTTACCAATCAGTGACCGAAATCCTCCAAAGGGGTTTTGAGATTCGAAGTGTAACTTTCCGGAAGCGCATAGGAATTTTATCTTTAGTCAAATTGGCCAGCTTCGTTCTTGATCATTTCATCAGATCTTGCTATATTCGTTTCGTTGGGTTTCGCGCGCATCTACCGGGAGAAGAAAGCATTCTGAAAAGGAGGGAGAACGATCTCAGAGAACCGCGGGAAGGGGAATACGTCGCGGGTTAGATTTTAGAGGTGCCGGCGGTAGTAAGGGAATCAATCAACATGGGGTAAATGAAGCTCCCCGCCCATCCCGTTAAGACGGGACAGGCACGGCTGGGGCTTCCGGGAAATGTAGATTTGATTACAGGGTCGGCTTTGACTCCACTGCGGGAGTCCGTTTCCGCCCTCCCCGCCTCCCGTTAAGACGGGAAAGGCGGGGCATCCAGCAGACTTGCCCGTGACTTCCCCAATGGTGCGAGCACCCGTGAAGGCGAAGGAAGAGAACTCCGCATGAGTTTATCTGTTCACATCTCCAAAATTATACCCCCTGACTTGGGACAAATTTTATGGCGACCGCGTCTCCTGCATCTGATCGAACAGAACAATGAGAAAAAGTTGATTCTCATTTTGGGTCAGACGGCCCAGGGGAAGACGACACTCGCTGCTTCCTATATCAAGACGTCAAAGGCCCCATCGGCCTGGGTG
>Ga0315294_10008656_pt1 | contig 11163 bp, 8 predicted proteins | sample YL17G13_40_MG_FD_203626 | JGI IMG/M metagenome (GOLD analysis project Ga0315294, IMG submission 203626) | Sediment microbial communities from Yellowstone Lake, YNP, Wyoming, USA - YL17G13_40 | ecosystem: Environmental > Aquatic > Freshwater > Lake > Sediment | place: USA: Wyoming | collected... | reverse complement strand
CCCCATTCCTGCCCGCCGCCCAAAACCTGAGGCTCAATTTGAATTCCTTCTTTAATAAACAATAGCCCCATTCCTTTTGGCCCATAAATTTTAGAGGCATTAAGGCTTAGAAAATCAACTCCTAATTTTTTAACATTAAGGTCTAAAAAACCTGCAGCTTGGCAAGTATCTGTATGAAATAAAATTTTTGGCAGATTTTCTTTTTTTCTTTCCTGATTAATTTTTTGAATTAATCTGCCAATTTCAGCAATCGGTTGGATTGTCCCAATCTCATTATTGGCATACATTATAGAAACTAAAATGGTTTCTGGTTTTATTGCCTTTCTTAAATCTGAAATCTGAATTATTCCTTCCGAATTTACCGGTAAATACGATATCTTAAATCCTTTTTCCTCTAACTTTCTACAGGGCTGTAAAACTGCCGAATGCTCAATTTTTGAGGTAATTATATGATTTCCTTTTTTAGATAAAGATTCTGCTGTTCCGAAAATAGCTAAATTACAGCTTTCGGTCCCTGATCCCGTAAAAACTATCTCTGTCGGCTGACAATTCAGTATTTTAGATATCTTTTGTCTAGCCTGAAAAATTGCATATTTTGCCCTTCTACCCACTTGATGAATTGAAGAAGGATTGCCGTAATAAACCTCAAAATAAGGCCTCATTGCTCTAAAAACTTCTTTAGATACATATGTTGTTTGCGTGATCTAGGTAAACTTTTCGCATACCCCGCAGGAAATTAAATATTTTCAGTTGATAATTTGGCAAGGCCTTTAAGCAATATATAACTCACAACCCTGTAGATAATCCGGGATTTTTGGTAGAAAATATTTTAGCCATTATTGTTTTCCACGAAAATCCCATTTGTTTCCTACGGGGCATACCCCGTAGGAAATTAAATATTTTCAGTGGTTATCATATTTAACCTTCTGTTACCTTTATAATTATTGTTTTTATATAAACAAGGATTTTTGATTAGAAAATGTTTGAATATGTGTGGACTTCTATTGGGAAATTTAATCCCATGTGTTTTCTTCTTTGTCGACGAAAATCCTCTACTTTCCTACGGGGCATGGTTACTTTAAATAAGGCAATTTAAGAATCTGGCACTTGGGGCAGGAATATTTTTTATTAAGAGAGTAAAAGACTTCCTTGCCGATCTTTTTTGATTTTAAAATCCCCAATTGTTTTAAAACTTTCAAATGATGGGAAATTGTTGGCTGGGAAATTTTAAAGCGGGATTTAACATCCGTAACGTTAGATTTTCTTTTCTGCTTTAGATAATAAATGATTTTCGCCCGGTTGCGATCGGACAATATCTTAAAGCATTGGGGACAGGTTCTCGACGACATATTGATAGTTATCTATATGTTTTATTATAATCTTCGTAAGAAAAGCTGTCAACTCCTCAATAAATAAAAAGCGGCCCCTTAGGGGCTTGTAAGACTAAAACTTTTGGGGAAACTTTTTATTCCCTATATCTTATTTAGCAGGATTTTCTTTAAGGCATTCGGTTTTTTTGTTTTCGTATTTTTCGTATAACTTACCCGCTTTCTCAGGACTTAATGGGCAAAGCCCGTTTTCTCCAACTTCTTTCCCCTCTAGCTGACATTCTTCTTGTAACTCCTTTTTCAAACCTTCCAGGACTTCTTTTAGGCAATCAGCTACCTTATCTTCATTTTTATTTTTATAAAAGGTAACTGCTAAAAACCAAATAATAAATAGGGCGATTATCAAAACGAGCAACATCGTGCTCAGTCTAATAATCTTTTTCTGAGTCCTTTTTGTGATCCCTTTTTTAATTTTTTCTTCCATAGATTTGTAATATCAGAAAATCGTCCTTTCCGCAATTTTTTTACTACAGAAAGAAAACTCAACCTTTAATTACTTACTCGCTTCTTTCGCCTAAATTAAGGGTAACTGTTTTTTCCTGAGTACCTCTTAAGATTTTAAGATTGATCTTATCTCCCGGATTATACTTATTGATCATTTTAGCCAAAGAATTATCAATGTCAATCTTTTTACCGTTAAATTCTAAGATAATATCTTTTTCCTTTAAACCAGCTTTTTCGGCTGGCGAACCTGGAAAAATAGCGGTTTCTCCTGCTTTTTCTCCTCGTATAACCAAGGCGCCGTAATCAACAGACAAATTATTTTTTGACTTAATATAATCTGTAATTATTACATAACGAACTCCCAAAAAAGCATAGACAATTTTCCCCGAAGCTCTAACTTGCTCAATATCTCTTTTAGCTTTATTCGCAGGGATAGCAAAACCGATATTTTCTGCTCCTAGAGCCGTAGCTGTATTGACTCCAATCACCTCTCCATTAAGATTCAAAAGCGGGCCGCCGGAATTTCCGGGATTGATAGCAGCATCTGTCTGAATAATATCTTCTAGGGTTTCTACCAATCCTCCGCCAGAAGCTGTTACTGTTCTGCCTAGCCCAGAAATTACACCAACTGATACGGTGTTTCTAAATTCTCCAAGCGCATTACCAATAGCAACGACAGTCTGCCCAATTTCTATACTATCCGAATCGCCAAGTTTTACTACTGGGAACCCCGATCCCTCAATTTTTAAGATAGCTAAATCCTGACTTGGATCTTTCGCCAGAATTTTAGCTGGATATTTTTTACCGTCATTTGTTAATACTGTATAATCTGCTCCTTCAATTGAGGCGACATGTTTATTGGTTAAAATTAGACCATCCTGAGAAACAAAGAATCCGGTTCCTCCTCCAATCTCTCTCTTTTCTGTTTCCCTCTGTTGATATTGAGGATCTTCAAAGAATGGAAATCCTTCAATAACCGGCAAATCTTTTGTGATAATAATACTGGCCACAGCAGGCGATGATTCTTTCACCACCTCCATAACTGTTTTCTCTTCGGAAGTCTGGGGCAAATATGGAGAAACTTCTTTTTCTTCTGCCGTCTGATCCTGATTTGCTTTCTCTTGTGATTGAAATAATTTGCTGCCTATTTTATCAAAATAGTCCCCTATCCCAATCTTTGAAGAAAATAAAACGCCCGAGAAAGCTCCGGCCAAAAATCCGAATGTTGAAGAAATAAATATACTCAAAATTATTAACCGGAAAGTTTGGCTCCCCAAAAATTTTATTTTGGGAAAAGGAATTTTTGTTATATTAAATTTTGGCAACCGATAGATTGACATAATTTTTTTTAAATATTAATTTTAAATGTAGGAGGTGAAATTATGGTTCTTTAGTGATGAGCTACTAGACTCTCAGTCTTAGCCGGTCAAAAGATCGGCTAAAAGGAGGTGAGGCAAGGGCTGAGAGCAGCCATCTTATGTCAAATACTCTGCTTTGGCTGGTAAGTCTTCTCATCGAACTGGGGATTCTCCTGCTGGTTTGGTGGGGAAACCATCGCGCCGAAAAGCAACATAAGGAAGAGATGGACCTTCTCCGAAGGGAGATCCAACTCTGGGAAAATGAAAAAAACCAGTAGCCCTACCCACAGGTCCCGCTCCGGCGGGACCTTTTATTTTATAATAAATTATTTTATAAAAAGTTTCAACTTTTTTTTATATCCTCTCGCTTTTTTATTTTTGGCAGATGGGGATACCGATATTTAAAAATATCTGACTTAATACCGCCTAAAAAAAACATATAAATTCCGGATAGAATATAAGTCAAATAAGTTTTGAGCCTACCCTCTCTATCAAATCTCCTGGTTGATGTTAAAAGCGGGGGGCAGGAAATGAAGCCAAATTTACCGGATTTTGCTCCGTTTCTGGCATAAGCGTGGTCTTCTCCGATTTTTATTTTTTCGTCAAAACCGCTAATTTTTTGATGGATTTCTTTTTTTATTAAAACTGTTTGGGTTGCATGCGGTAAAAAATTTTGGGTGATTTTAGTCCAAAGATTATAGACGCCGTAGCAAATTTTATCAATTATATTTCCCTGCGGGTAAACCGGAAAGGAAGCTAATCCTAATTTTCTTTTATTGAATTCTGTAATTAGCTTAAGCAACAGATGCTCAGACAAAACCGAATCAGCATCTATGAACAAAAACAAATCTCCTTTGGCGATTTTTGCGCCCTCGTTTCTTCCTTTTGCCGTTGAACCTCCGGGCGCAATTATACACCCGAAATCTTTAGCAATTTTTATTGTCTCGTCTTCTGATCCGCCATCAGCAACGATTATCTCATAATCGTTAAAATCCTGCCTCCTTATTGATTTAAGTAGGGCAGGAAGATAATCCTCTTCGTTAAGTGCTGGAATTATAATTGAAAGCATTATTTATTTACTTCTGAACGACAAAAGTTACACTGTGATGACTAAACTTAGGATGAAATTCTTTTTTATAAGAAACTTTTAAATTAAGGCTTCTAAATATTTCTTCCCATTCAGAAACTGTTTTGAAATAAAATGGCAAATTAATGATTTCTTTAAACGAATTGGCTAAAAGGCAAAAACCGACATTTAATAACGCATCTTTAAAACGGAGGGCAAATTTGCCAAAATTAGTCGTTGAAAAATTCTCAATAATAATTATCTTATTTTTTACCACTCTTTTTGCCTCTTCTAAAACTTTAATGGGATCCTTGCAGTGGTGTAAAACACAGATTATAAGGGCAGTGTCAAATTCATTATCGCTAAATGGTATTTTTTCTCCGTCATAAATCACCAAGGGTAAATTAGTCTGGTTTAAGCTAATTACATCTAAAAGTAAATTTTTCGTGTCCTTTCTCTCCTGAATTTCCTGGCTAATCCATCCTCCTCCCGCACCAATATCAATAATATTTTCTTTTCTCTCTATTAAATTTTCAATAGAATCTACCGTGCTTGTTACCATTTTATCCAAGGTCTTTCCAACGAAAAATTTGACTGGCGGTAGATTGTAAAATTTATTTCTAAAATAAAATTTGTTTCTCATTTTTAGATAATAAACAATGTTTCATCGGGCGGGGTTTTTGATCCAGTCGCCCGACGACCAGAGGAGTAATAACCTCATCTGGACTCCTCATTATTTGAAAACCCAGCCGCTCTAAAAGGCGGGGATTTCCAAATAATTAAAATAAATTTTTTGCCTCGTCCCATATCTGAGAATCGTTTTGGGACTTTTTCATCCAGAACCACCATTCGCTTCCCCAAAGATAAAATTCTTTCAGCCCTGTCCTTCTGGCAAAATCAATATTCGTCTTAAATTGCTCTAAATCCATTGTTTTTTTCTGCTCTTCTAATGGTGAATCGTAAAGCAGTTTCGGCCCCCAGGGCTCTGCCTGCAACTCAACTACCATAACATCTTTTTTAAATATTTTCCTTATAAGCTGAGCTTTCTTCCAGAAAAAACTCGGCGGAGTAGGGTAATAAATATAAATACCTAGCTGCCTAAACCACACTTTTTTATACATTGTTGTGCCGACAATATCACCAAACCTGGCAGCTGAAATCCATAAAGAGCCCTCTCCGCTGTCTGAGATTATGACTGGCCTCTTTAAGATATCTAAGGATTTTACCAAATTTACTTCTTCTCTCAAGAAAGATTTATCAACCCATTGGCAATCACCGAAAGGAAAAAAGGGCTCATTTTCTACCTGCCAATATTTAATCGTTGGAGAATCTTTGTATCTTAAGACAATATTTTGGAGCATTTCTAGGATTTTCTCTTGCTGTTTTTCTTTCCCAAGATTTTTCGCCCATTCTGGCATATGACATTCCGGCCAACGGGGAGTCTTCATGCCTATAGCTAAAAGTATTTTTGCTCCTCTCTTTTCGGCTTCATTTATCTGCCAGTCTAAATCTTCAAAATAGAAATTGCCGTCTTCCGGTTCTAACAGATCCCAGTGCGCAGCTACTTTTATATTTTTCACCTTCAGATCGTCAAGCAGAGCCAAATAAGCTTCTTTCCATTCTAACTTTAAGAGCTTGGCATGTTTTTGAGAAAAATTAACTCCCCAGGTAGTCTCTTTAGCTATCGGAGGCTTTCCAACGCAAAGATAAATAACAAATATAATAAATATAAGAGCCAGGAAAATGGCTATAGTAAGGAAATATTTTAAAACTTTTTTAATAATTTTCCCTGCTCTTGGAATATAATAATAGCAAGTGTCTTTGACGCTTTTTAAAAAATTTTGTCCTTGTTTGGGCTGTTGGTCCATCTATTTAAAGGCCAGAATGGCCAATCCTACAGAGATCAATAAAATTGAAACTAGTTTTTGGAGAAAATTTTCTCTTGAAATTTCTTCTTTTAAGATACCCTTATATTTAATAGAAAGCAAGGTTAAAATAATTAATAAAAACAAATATTTTGTCCCCTCTAGGGCATTAATGGTAGCTAGATAAATAACTGGCGCCAAGTAGATAGCCCAATTCTGCAGAATAAAAGCGAAAGCCGCTATTGCCTGACTAGAAAAGAAAAGGGTTATTGTCTCTTTTTTGAAACTAACTCGTTTTTTAAATATTTCTTCTCTCACTTCTTTTGAAAAAAGGAGAAATAAGGCGGCGGCGAATGCGCCAATTCGCATCCAAATAAATCCGGACCAAAAAGTCTCCTGCCTGATGTATACAAATTTGGACAAAATTAAAGTTAGAGAAAATAGAAAAGCAGCGAGAGCTGAAGCTTGTAAACTTTTAAGGCTAATTGATTTTTTTTCTTCCAAGCCAATTAAGATACTTCCTAAAACCAAAAGAATAAATGCTGAAATTTTTTCAATTTCTATTGTTCCTCTCTCTTTTAAAAAATAGAAAGATAAGAAGAAAGTAAAAACCGGCAAGATTCCGCCAATAGATGGTATGACTACCGAAACGTCAAATTTTTTGAGGGCGGTGTAAAATTTTAATATAGCTAAAATAGAAATAGCTCCGGCCAAAAGTGCAATTGCGATATCAAAGGGTTGGGGAATTGAAAAACCAAGAGGAATTAAAAAAAGAGCTGAAATTCCAAGTATCCCAACATAAAAACAATAGACTTTTGGGCTAGGAATAGCTGATTTAAGGAGGTACTTATCAGCTAAAGCAACTATAGCGTAGAGAAAATAAGCTGAAATTATAGCGATTAACCAGGGCATATTTTTTGAACCCACGCGCTAATTTTGCGAAAAAATTGGATAGTGGCGTACTCGTTCGCCTTCGGCTCGCTCGGGTCTATCCAACCACTACACCACGAAGATGAAAATTGATTTATTCTTAACTGAAAGATCGGTTTTATTTGGGTTGGCAAAATTAGTACGGGGTCTGCACTATACGTTTGATATTAAAAGTTCCCATTTTCTCTCCTTTAATAAACTCCTGCATGGCAAAGTCGGCTAAATATCCTTTTTTTAACCAGTCAAAAAGCCATTGATTAGTATATCTGGGATTTTCCTGGGAGATTCCAAATCCCGATTTCAAAAGCCACCGCATATTAAAATCTTCTTGTGAGCCAATTGGAGGAGCAATAATAATTGGCAGTCCTAAAGCAGAATAGAAAGAAAGTTCTGATGGTTTCGTCCATAAAATATCAGTTTTCCTAAGGATTTGATTAAATTTCTTAAAATATTCTTCAATACTTTTAGCAAATAATATTTCGATATTTCCATCTAGTTGATTATTAAGATCTAAATCTTTAATATTTTTTAGAAAATAATTATTAACCTCCTCTTTAATACCGACCGATAAGATCAATTTGATTTCCCGGGCCTTAATTCTTTCTTTTAAACTTCTTATAATCTTAGTTCCAATTTCTCTCTGAGCTCCCGCCCCGCCAACTGAAAACATTATAGTTAAAAGGTGATTTGGTTTATCTGGTAATTTCCCTAATTTTTCTTCAATTAATATTTTATATTTTTCGAAATATTTTTTCTCAGGATCTAGATTCAGAAGCCTATGTCTCAAATCTTCTTTTAAGGTTTCTGAATTATCCAGGCCAATATTTTCTATAGGTAATGGATAGCCAGTTAAAAAAATGTTTTCTGGTTTCACTCCGTAAAGTTTCAATCTTTCTACCGCTCTTTCGGTAGGAGCGAAATATTTAATTCTGCTTTTTTTAGGATCTAAAGATGCCCATGTCCTGGAAATATCAGCATCGCAGACTATACAGAAAATTTCTCCGGGATAATTAAAAAAATCAGCCATAAAAGCTGGCGTAAAAAAGGTGGTAATTAAGGGTAATGGTTTTTCAACTTGTCCTGAGGACGTTCGGCTAAGCAGATTCGTCCTGAGCTCACTGTCGAAGGACTCAGCCGAAGCCCCAAGACGAAGGATTAAATGTCTCCCCCATCCGTTTTTGATTGTAGAAAATGTTTGTTTTAACTGAGAATTTGGTTTAGATAAATCTCTTTTCGGGTAGAAGTTTAGAATTTTTTGGAATTTATCAAAAACAGAAAAAATAGTTTCGCCAATTAAGGGAACTCGGTAAAGATTTGAGATCGCTTCATAAAATTTTCTAATTCCTTCCCAAATGGCTCTGTCTTTTGCAGGAATTCCTTCGTAATCATTAGCATTAATAATCTTTTCCTCAGGGGCCAGATTTCGTAAAGGATAGGCGGTCCTCTGGTGTCCATAACCCATATTAACAGATATTATCCAGGATTTAGGCTCCATAATTTTATTATAGCATATTTAATAATTCAGAAATTTCAGTTTCTGTTTTTCATTCAACCGCCAGGTAAAAAATATTAGAATTAAATAAAAAATTAATAGCCAAAGCCAATGGACCCCGTTAGAAATTCCACCGAGAGTTAAAATATTTCTAACGGGGTGGATATTTTTAAGCATTAACGACATAAAGGGAATTTTTGAGAAAAAATCAACAATTTTTGTTACATAAGCTAGGGAAAGCCAGGTTGGCAAAGAAAGTAAAAATCCCAAAGGAAAAAAGATTATTGCGGTTATTCCAAAAGTAAAGATTAAGATAGTTAAGAAAGCCAAAAACGGCACAATCAGAACGTTAGCTATTGGTGAGATTAAAGATATCTGGCCGAAATTATAAACCAAAATCGGTAGGGCAAAAATTTGGGCAGATAAGGTGGCAGATAAAGTTGTTCTAATAGGAAAAATATTGGGATTGGGAATTTTCTTTAAAAATTCGGAAAATATTGGCTGAAGATAAATTATTCCTAAGATAGCTAAGAATGAAAGCTGAAAACCAACGTCTAATCTTAAAAGTAATGGATTAAAAATAAGCATTATAAACGCAGCAAAGACGACAGCTCGGGAAGCAGCCGATAATCTGCCAAAATATTGGGCAATCATTAAGATTGAACCCATAATCCCGGCCCGGACAGCAGAAGCTGGGGCGCCAATCATTAGAATATATATAATGATTAGAAATATTGATAAATAAAAAGCCTGCGATCTCCAAAGGCCCAGATTTAAGGCAAAAGATAGGATTAAAAAGCAAAGAATGGTTATATTCATTCCCGAAACCGCGGTAATATGGCGGGTACCGGTAAGGTTTAATTTATCTTTCCATTCTTTAGAGATATTTTCCTCATCGCCGAAAACTAATGCCTCTAAAATTCCTTCTTGCGGAGGCGATATTAGGATTTGAGAAGCTTCCTTAAATTTATTTTTAAAAGAAAGTAAAGTATTCATTAGAGGATTGCCCAATCCCCTGGCCAATATCTTGATTTCTGGAAAATACATTACAGAATAAATTCCGTCTTTCTTAAGATAATCTCTGTAATTAAATCCTTCAAATATTTGAGGCGTTTCTAGCTTACCAATGACTTTTAACTTATCTCCATATTTATATTCTGGATATCTTGGAGATGTAACCAAAACTTTACCGTCAAGAACCACAGAATCTTCTTTTGTCTCGGCTTTCGGGTTATCTATTATCAGCTTAATACTTTTTTCTCCAATGCTTGGTTCTGTTGAAACTATACCGGTCAAACTAATTTCGTTATCTAAATCATTAAATTTTCTTAATTCGCTATTTAAAATTCTCAGTTCCGCTGATTGGTGCCGCCATATCCCGATTACAATAAAAATCAAACAAAAACCAATGACAGTCAATTGTTTTCTTCTAGTGCTTGCCCTGAGCTTGCCGAAGGGCCAAAATACTGAGATTAATAAGATTCCTAAAATTAAAAAACCCAACATTAATAACTGAGGAATAGAGACTGTTGAGCTTATAAAAATCCCTATAATGAAAGAGAGGCAAAGCCACAAAAATATCCGAGATGCTGTCATTTTTTTATATTAGCATAACAAAAAACCCGAGAAAATTATTCTCGGGGTGACTGCTTGCCGTTCGGCTGAGCACTTCGGGCTGACCTCAGTCTAACTCCTTGTCGAAGGGTCTAGCGGATGAGATTACCTGCCCGTCCGTAACTTTCTTGTCCATCCGTAGCTTTAGCAAAGGAGGAAGTGAAAGAGGGCTTGTCCTTCCGTAGTCCTGAATTAATCGAAGGACGAAGGAGGAGAACCTGTTTTGGGTCGGGTTATTCAACCTTTTGAGGTTTTCCGACGGCTTCCCCAGTCGTAACATCTACATTGACTTTATAAAGACTTCCGTTAGCGAGGGCAACATTCATAATAAATGTTTTTGAATCAACCCATTCTTGAAACGAAATTCCGTGTTGGCCCCATCCAATTTCCATCTTTTTAATTTCCTCAATAAGTTGAGGGTTTTTTGCGTATACGCTTGGAACGATAACTTTTCCAGTTTCGTCTATAATCACCATATCATTCATGGGTTCACCAACAAGTTCAACGACAATATATTTTACGCCTTCGCCAGGAGATACGTTGGGGAAGCTTAAAATATCTTGAAGGACAAGGTCAATAATTTTCACGGCTGAATCTTTATTCAAATCCTCATCTGTTAAATAAAAAACTTTATTAAAATCTTCGGCCCAAGTATTATAAACCACTATCTTCTTTGTAGCCCCTTTCGAGTCGTAAAAAGTAAAAACTGCTTCTATTTTAGCTGAGTCAAATTTTCCTAAAACTCCTTCCTTTCTAACACACTTATTATTTTCACAAACAGCTTTTTCTTCTACAAGTTCACAATCAACCGAGGGGCATTTTTCGTAACCTAAAGGAGTACAATTATCTATAGTCCATTGTTTTCTTTTTTCAAAGGTTTGTCTATTAATTATTGCCCCGCCACAAGGAGCTCCACAGCAATCGTATGTATAACTTGTAACAACGCAGTCATTGTCTATATTGCAAAAAGTTTCTCCTGTGGAACCTGGTAAAGTTGTTGTCGACG
>Ga0315294_10008652_pt1 | contig 11168 bp, 9 predicted proteins | sample YL17G13_40_MG_FD_203626 | JGI IMG/M metagenome (GOLD analysis project Ga0315294, IMG submission 203626) | Sediment microbial communities from Yellowstone Lake, YNP, Wyoming, USA - YL17G13_40 | ecosystem: Environmental > Aquatic > Freshwater > Lake > Sediment | place: USA: Wyoming | collected... | reverse complement strand
TCGGCAGTCCTTCTGTGGTTACATCTGTGAATCTTACACCTTCTTCTGCAAGCTTATCAAGATAAGGGGTCTTTACGCGTGTGCTTCCATAACAGCCGAGGTGGTCGGCCCTGAAGGTATCGGCAATTATTACAATCATATTCAGACCGTTGGATTTTGAGGCCCCGCGGGCGGAGGGTGCTTGCTTTGCAGAGCTTTCTAAATCACCTGTCCAGACCGGCATTTTTGTGTCCTTGTCCTTTTGCTTGTTCGCGCCGGCTGCGCTCAAAGCCACAGCACCCATTGTGGCAATGGTTCCGATGAAATTGCGTCTGGTAATTAAGTTGTCATTTTTCCCTGAGGGTCTGTGGAACTTTTTTTCTCTGTGACTTTCCGTTTTATCCGGCATATTACTCTCCTTACAAAATATGGCAGTATTCTACCTCTTTAGAACCAAACGCTGTGAGGTCGGGTTCTCTCATATTAGCTCCACCCGGAACGGTATCGGCTTTGGCAATCATCACAATAAACTACTCATTTCGGTATTATAAGCTACTTGAATATGCAAAGAAAAACAAATCCAAAATCATCCGAGAGGATTTAAGAGAACATAAAAAATCGCAGGACAGATGGGCTTGATTGCCCTATCTGCGGGAGCAGGGTAATGCCAAAAATCGCTGAAAAGCCCAGTTTTCATCAGATGCGGAGATGGTTGTGGTATGTAAAAATCGTGGGCCAAAAGCGGTTTTGGAGAGCAAATTCCTGAGTTTTTTTGGTGATTTTGCAGTGAAATCTGTAAAATCTATAGAAAAAATTTGTAGAAAAAGATTCTCAGATTATTGCACTTTACAGAGAGTTTTGATATAATCAATCTTAATTAGAAGGTGGGAAGGTGTTTGTAAAAATGTTAAACCGGAATCCCGAATAGAGGTGATTGACACTCATTGGACACATTTGAGGTAAGGGTATATGCACGAGGGACGAGAGACGATGGACGACTCAATTTAAGTCCGCGCCAGGCAAGTCAGTGCGCGTCAGTGTTAAATGTTTTTGTTCCTTGAAAGGAGGAATTTATGTCCAAGAAAAAGTTAGTATCCATTTGTGCTTTTGTCGTACTGTTTGTGGTAACGTGTGGGATAGCTGAGGCCAACTGGGCGGAAACCTTCGCAGGCGGCAACTATGACCTTGCTACTTGGCAGTACTTTTGCTACCCGGATGTGACCAAAACTTACACCCACACAATTCTGCCCGGCCCCCCCGGCAATTACTACCTCAGTCTGGATGAGACCTCAATGTTCGACCCGCCTAATTACCTTTATGGCTCGGCATTCGGCATGGCCATGGGTAAGTCAACCGATGTCTTCACTGATGTCCGTGTCGGGGCGGTAGTCAATGTTACTGGTGATGCTTCTAACAATATTCACGGTTTGGGTGCAAGAGTTGAATATTTCATTGACAATGGGCAAGTAACCGGCGCTCCCGGATTGGTTGCTACTAAGGCTTATGTGATGCTCATAAACTGGCAGGATGGCCCGACAAACTTTAAAATAGAAGTCCAGAAGATCACCTTCAACAAGAACGTGTCGAAGACAGACTTCGAGATGGCGGTGCCAGGCACTAACCACGCCAGAAGCTACTATGCGGAACTCGATGTGGTCGGCTCGGGCCCCGTGTATGTTACCGGTAGTCTCTACGAATACAAAGGCGGCCCACTGGTAGCGAGATTGCCGACAATGGTTGACACCAATGCACAAGACTCGTGGGAGAACCCGGATAATCCACAAACGCCATTTAATGATGTCCTGGTCTTTACGTCTGGCGTCAGCGGCATCTTTGCAATGCATGACGAAGAAGGCGCCACGCCGCCGGGCTACCATGTTACCTTTGACGACATCTCATCTATCTCCAACGGGCCGGCAGCGGTTAATCCGAGCCCTGCCGATGGCGCTACCGGCGTCTCCCTGAATGCCGACCTGAGCTGGAAAGAAGCGGCTTTTGCCACTTCACGCGACCTGTGGCTCGGTAAACAGGGAGCTATGCACAAAGTTACGCCTTCGCCTGCCGGCAAAACTTATGACCCCGGCACTCTCGAATTAGGCAAGACCTATCAGTGGCAGGTTGACGAAATCGGCTCTCCCACTGTTACAGGTCGTATCTGGAGCTTTACCACGGTGCCGTGCCTTGTCGTGGATGATTTTGAAAGCTACACCAACTCCGACCCCAACATAATATATAAAACGTGGTTAGATGGCCTGGGCTACAATCCACCAGGCAACGGGACCGGCTCAAAGGCGGGTTACCGCGACCCCAATTATGCTGAGGTAACCGTCGTTCACGAAGGCAGGCAGTCGCTGCCAGTTGATTACAACAACACAAAGTTACCTTATTATTCAGAGGTTGACCGCACGTTCGATACCCCGCAGGATTGGACTGCTTACGGCGTTAAGGCGCTGACATTGTGGCTTAGAGGATATCCGTCAGTGCCTGCTGGCACCTTTGTAGAGTTTCCTCCAGGCACCTGCACAATGACCGCTTCCGGCACGGACATAGGTGATGTGCCGGACGTGAGAAGGCCATCGCGGTTCCACGATGAGTTTCACTACACTTATATGCAGGTGTCCGGCGACTATGCGATTGCAGTAAAGGTCGAGAGCATAACTAACACTAATGAGTGGGCAAAGGCCGGCGTAATGATTCGTGATTCGGCAGACGCTAACTCCATGCACGTGATGGCATGTCTTACGCCCAGCTCCGCCAACGGCATTGCGTTCCAGAATCGTGCTGTCGCTGGTGGTCCCAGCACTAACAGCAACAACCCCGGCTTTAACCCTCCGTACTGGGTATCGCTGACGCGTCAGGGTAACGACTTCGAAGCCGGTTATTCGCCTACCGGCGCTCCGGGTAGTTGGACGCCGCTCGGCTTTATAACTCTCCCAATGCCCGACCCGGTCTGTATAGGTTTATCATTGACCTCCCATAACGCTTTGGCAACCTGCACAGCCGTATTCTCCAATGTCGGCTTATACAACATTGTAGATAATGTTTACGTTCCTGTGACACCATCGTGGACGTCTAAGGACATCGGTATAAAGAGCAACGTTGCTGCACCGCTGTATGTGACCTTGCAGGATTCAGGCAATAACTCGGCAACGGTAACCAACCCCGACCCCAATACAGTTCTGACAACCACCTGGCAGCCGTGGGATATCGCCCTGAACGAGTTCGCCGATGTGAACGACGTGAACTTGGCAGCTATCAAGAAGATAACTATAGGTATCGGCAACAAAGGTGCTCCACAAGCTGGTGGTACAGGAACCATATACGTTGATGACATCCGGCTTTACCCGCCCAGATGTATGCCTGACCGTGTAAAAGGCGATTTAAACAACGACTGCTTCCCCGACTACACAGACCTTGACATATTGGCGGACAACTGGCTGATTACGCTGCCATCCTCGCTCAATTCTGGTCTGGAGGCATATTACATGTTCGAGGGTAATTTGCAGGACAGCTCCGGCAAGGGCCGCCATGGTGACGGTGCACCGGCTTATGCGGCTGGTAAGGTCGGCCAGGCAGTTAGCCTGGATGGTATAGATGACTATATTGAGACACAGGTTAATGCCTCCGGCCTCGGCATCGGTGATGGCAAACCCAAGACGGTTGCCGCCTGGGTCTATACACGCGCCTTCAATGATGGTGGTATCTTCGATATGGGTGACTACGTCAATGGGCAGAATTTCTCCTTGAGGACGATGGCCACTACCAACATCTGGCGAGCACAGCGTTTTGGCTACCCAACCTATGATTTTGACTTTGAGTATCCATCGTTGAATACCTGGGTTTATATGGCCCTTGTATATGACGGCAATACCGCCGGGAACGAGAGCAGAGCGTATGCTGATGGTGTCCTCGTCGGAACTCAGACGGTGGCGTTGAATACGGTTGACACCGTTCCGTTCCGTATGGGGCGCTGGCAGAACTCTTACTTCAGCGGTCTCATTGACGAGCTTCGTGTTTACAGCCGTGCCTTATCATTGGCTGAGATTCAGTACCTTGCGGGCAAGCCCAGGATTGATATTAATAACGATGGTACTGTTGACTTCAGAGATTATGCTATTCTGGCCGATAAGTGGCTTGAGGAGATATTGTGGCCGTAAACAGAGTTGAATAGACCGGTTAATCTGATTAGCCGGTATTTCTGCATTAGTTCGGGGCCTATGCCGAGTGAATCGGCATAGGCCCCGGTTGTTTCTTATATCGCTTACCAGGCAATCTTTACAAACGAACGCCGGAAAGAGGTTCCAATCCTGTCCGGCGTAGTTGAGTGGATGGTCAGCATTTTCCGCTTTGCGTTTTCAATTTTCTTTTATCCGCACCACGCCCCGTGAGTAAGTTATCCTGCGACTGGTGTAACTTCCACATTCCTTGTTCGATATTCGATATCGGATATTCCCTTTCTGCCATCTAACCGTTCATTCGTCTTCCAGGCGGGGTTTGCCCTTCCATTATTAGATTGACCAAAAGGACTTTATCTGCAATTATATTTGCTGGGTGATGGTGGTTATGGTATGGACTTGCCGGTTATTCCGCTTAGTCATTCCAGCGAGGTGGGTTTGAAAGCGGGTATTCGGTTGGGCATTTTTCTACTATAACCGGTATTAGCTGCGTTTTTGCCTGTTTTTATAGGGCCTTTTGCCTGAGGGAAAAAGGCGTGACAGAAACTGCCAATATCAACATTGACGATGCCCTGCTCATTGAGCAGTGCCGCCTTGGCCGTTCCGCGGCAATGGAACGCCTTATTCTTAAGTATCAGAACCGCATCTATAACGTTATCCTGAAAATCTGTGCAAATCCCGATGATGCTGCGGAACTTACCCAGGAAACCTTTGTCAAAGTAATAGAAAACATTGATAGATTCGAGGCCAGAAGCAGCTTTTATACCTGGCTTTTTCGCATAGCCGTCAATCTGACCTTGAATCACTGCCAGAAAGCCGTCCGGCTCCAGACCAAATCGCTGAACGCCCCGGATGATGACCATAACGGCGATGCCGGACAACAACTGTTGCAGGAATTTTTGAGCGATGATAGCTCACCTGACCCGGCAGCAATTGCTCAAAACAAAGAATTATGCCGAATAGCTCTAAAAGCTTTGATGGGACTCGATGATGTCCACAGAGCCGTAATTGTCTTACGCGACATCGAAGGTATGGATTATGCTCATATTGCAAGGGTGCTCGGCATCGAGCTGGGCACGGTCAAGAGCCGATTGAGCAGGGCCAGAGGCAATCTAAGACAGATTTTGGAGACTGTGTGCGATGAACGTAAATCCAAAAATAGACGAATTGCTAAATAGCTTCATTGATGGAGAGTTTTCCCCCCGACAGCAAACCGAGGTTCAGCGCCTGATAGCGCACGACCCGCAGGTTGGGCAGCGTCTGCGGCAGTTGCAAAAGTGTAAAATGTTGCTGGCTTCTTTGCCTTTCGCAGATGCTCCGGCAGGAATGCTGGAGAATATAAAGGCGTCCCTCGAAAAGAAGGCGTTGCCCTATGAGCAGCCATCGCCGTTGGAAGAGCGTCAGGGTCGGCGACACTTGTTCGTCCGCAAAGTTTTGGCTGTCGCCGCAATGGTCGGCCTGATGGCTGTCCTGGCCTCAGTAATTTATTCTATCGTAACCCCTTCGGCGCCCCCCCAAACCCCCCTTGTTGCTACTCGCACCTCGCCCGGACCGGTTGAGATGGTTAAGCCCACACTGCCAGCATTGGCAGCAGAATTTAATGGCCGACTTGAGTTGAAGACAAACTCCTTCATTGAGGTGGATGCCTCCATCAACAAAGCAATCGCGGAAAATGACCTTTTGAATTGCATCACGCTGGCGCGAGAGCCGGACTCAAGCGAATACGTCCTTGTTTGTAGCCGGAAAGGTCTAAGTGTACTGATGGCCGACTTGGAAAATATATGGGCTCGGCTCGATTCGGCAACAATGCTTATTCAGACCAAAGAGTTTGGCCGCCCCGTAGTCGTTAATGCAGTCACCCCCCAGCAGATTGGCGAGATTGCCGGCCAGGATAGTTTCGATAAATCTATCGAAGTGGCGAAGGATTTTGCCGCACTGAACAATATGGCTGACCTTTTGCCCGGCAAAGAGGTCCTGACCGCCATTAATGACACAACCTCCGCTTTTGTAATCATACCGGGAATTCCAAAACCCGTCTTGACCGGCTGGCCAAAAACGATTAAAGAATCAACTACCCAGCCCGCCGTTGCCGGGGCAAAGGTGAACCTGACGATTACAGTTATTGCCGGCAAATAATGGATTGCCAATCTTAACGTAACGTCTTGACCGCCCGCACCCACCTGACGGGAGTAAAGGAATGCTCGATATACAGAATTGCTGTTTGGTTGTTGTTGATGTCCAGGGCAAGCTCGCCCGGTTAATGCACGATAAAGAATCCCTCTTCAAGAATATCGAAATCCTTATCAAAGCCGCTAAAATCCTCAACATCCCCATTCTCTGGTGTCAGCAGTGTCCCCAGTCCCTTGGCCCAACAATACCGCAAATCGCACGGCTTCTTACTGATATTGAACCCATAAACAAAGCGAGTTTTAGTTGCTGTGGCTGCAACCAGTTCAACGCTAAGTTAAAAGAATTGTCCCGCCAGCAGGTTTTGCTTTGCGGTATAGAGACCCACGTCTGCATTTACCAGACAGCAGCCGATTTGTTGAGTAAGGGCTTCAGCGTGGAAGTAATTGCCGATGCCGTTTCTTCCAGAACTCTGGAAAATAAACAAATCGCAATAACTAAAATGTCCGTCGAAGGCGTGGATGTTACCACTACCGAGATGGCCTTATTTGAACTTCTCAAGACCGCCGACCACCCCCACTTCAAGCAAATCGCCAAACTGATAAAATGACACCGTCTTCCGTTTTCTGTTTCCTGCCCAATGTGTTACGCGCTTGTGTGCTTATGCTCTTGTGCTCTTTGTGCTCGCTTTGACCTTTTCGGCGGCCTTTGTTTCCTTGCCTTCGGCGGCTGGTTTCTTCTCCGCACTGGTTTTCTCGCTTTTTTCCGCTTTTTTGTAGCTCTCGCTTCTATAATCGGTTTGATAGAAGCCGGACCCTTTGAAGATTATCCCCGCCCCGGTGCCGATAAGCCGTTTCAGCCGCTTCTTTCCGCAGTTCGGGCACATCCGCAGCGGCCTAGCCGTTATCGTCTGGAACTTCTCAAATTTGTTCCCGCAACTTTCACATAGATAACTATAAGTAGGCATTTTTCGTTATCCGTCGTGCGTATAGCGTCTTGCGTGCATTGTTAAAGTTTTTTTAATCGGTTGTCTTTGGTTCTTCGGTTGATTGCTTCGCTGGCTCTGCCCCTTGTTGTTCAACCGGCAGTTCTGATGTTAGCTTATTGACAATCACCTTGCTTGGCCGAATCGCTCTGCCGTTGAGCTTGTATCCTTTAGCAAATTCTTCAAGCACAACGCCTTCTTCTTTCCCTGGCTCATCCCTTTGCGTTACTGCCTCGTGCAGCGTCGGCTCAAACTTCTCGCCAACCGATTTTATCTGTTCCACACCGTGCGACTTTAAAATATCTAACATCTGGTCGTAGGTAATCTTTATGCCCTTGACAACGCTCTCGGCGTTTTCAGCCGAATGTGCGTTTTGCAGCGTGCGCTGGAGATTATCCAGAGTCGGCAGCAGCGTCCTTATTATTTTTTCTTTCTCATATCCAATCGCATCTGCTATTTGCTTTGGCACACGCTTCTGGTAATTCGCATAGTCGGCGCTGATTCGCAGGTACCGGTCCAGAGCGATTTTGTACAGTTCAAGCAGACATTTCGTCTTTTCTTTTTCAAGTGCCAGGGCATAATCCGCTTCGTTCTTATCGCCTCGTAGTGTTTCTTCTGAGCGTTTCTTACAGTCTTCCATCGCCGCGCGCAAATCCTGTAAAAGCTCGCTTTTTTGTGGAAGCAGGGAATCCAGCAGCCCATAGAAATCTGCTATCCCGCCTTCGTTCGGGCCCGTTTTTTCTTCTTTTGGTTCTTGTTTCTCTTTGTGCTTCATCGATTGTTACCGAAATAGTTTTTAAGTTTTTCCAGAAAGCCCACAGATTTTGGAGAAACGGTTTTGTTCTCGGTCTTGGCGAATTCTCTTAACAGCTCCTCTTGTTTTGCGTTCAGCCGCGCCGGCGTCTCAATAACAACCTGCACAAGCTCGTCGCCTGTCCGGCGTGTTCGCACATCCGGCAGGCCCTGGCCTTTTATCCGGAATACGCTTCCGTATTGCGTTCCCGCCGGAATCTTCAGATTCTTTTTGCCGTCTAAGCTCGGCACGTCAATGGTCGCTCCTAAAGCCGCCTGCGTAAAGCTTATCGGCACCACAGCTATCACGTTGTTCCCATCCCGCTCCAGAAACTCGTGCGGCTTTGTTCTCACATAGCAATACAGGTCTCCTCTTGGCCCACCGTTGTGTCCCGGCTCGCCTTCGTTTGCAACCCTTACACCCTGCCCTTCGTGGACGCCGGCTGGAATTTTGATATGGACCAGCCGTTTCCTCGGCACTCGTCTTGTGCCTCTGCATTTCTTGCACGGGTTGGTAATTATCTGGCCGCTGCCGCCGCACTGCGGACAGGTCGAGACCATTTGGAAAAAGCCGCCGCCTCTTGCGACCTGGCCTCTTCCGCCGCAAGCCGGACATCGCTCAGGCGTTGTTCCTCTCGGGTAACCGTTCCCGTCACATTCGGGGCATAAATCCTGCCGGGTGAACTCAATCGTTTTTTCGGCGCCTGTTGCTATATCGTTGAGCGTCAGCTCAACAGTTGTCTCCAGGTCATACCCGCGTGTCGGCCCTGCTCGCCGCTCGCCTCTTCTGCCTCGAGTTCCGAAGATGCCTCCGAACAGGTCATCGAAGCCGAACATGCTGAAGATGTCTTCGACGTTCATCCGCGAAAAGTCGTGCATGCCGGCCCCGCGGAGACCTTCGTGTCCGAACTGGTCGTAATTTTTCCGCTTTTCAGGGTCGCTTAAAACTTCGTAGGCCTCGGCGCATTCTTTGAACTTGGCCTCGGCGTCCTTATCATTCGGGTTCTTATCCGGATGATACTTCATCGCCATACGCCGGTAGGCGCGTTTAATCTCATCAGGAGAAGCACCTTTGCCGACCCCGAGAACTTCGTAATAATCGCGTTTGGCCATCGTTTCGTATTTCGTTTGTCGTATTTCGTATTTCGGCTTGGTCAGAGTTTTTTAACTAGGCTGGAAATCATACGCCCGATGTGGTCGAGCTTTTCGAGCAGCATGTTTTCCTGTCTCTCGTCAATATAATTTAGCATTTTTGCTATGCCCACCTGCGTTTCAAGCTCGCCACAGCTACCTGAAGAAATGTAGAGGAACTGTTTGTACTCTTTGTTGTGAAACCGTCTGAAGCCCTCTGCCACGTTTGAAGGAATCGATATCGCTGACCGTCTCATCTGTGCCGTCAGTCCATAGGTCTCTTCTTTTGGGAACGTCTTAGTGAGCCGGTAGATGTCGGCAACAACTTCGATGCCTTTCCGCCATATCTCCAGGTCTCTGTACGTTTTTATTGACATAGTCGTCCGAACGCTCGAACTACGAAATACAAATGACGAATCACCTAACTGACCCCTGTATCGGCTCCTCTTCTTTGTCCTTTAATTCGGTTACCAGCACGCTGGTCGTTAGCATAAGTCCCGCCACGGAAGCTGCCATTTCAAGGGCTGTCCTGGCAACCTTTGCAGGGTCAATAATTCCGGCCTTAAACATATCGACAAGCTGGCCCGTGTTGGCATCATAGCCGAGGTTCTTTTCTTTTGCTAATTTCTCCAAAAGTTGCGCAACGACTACGTCGCCGTGCTCGCCGGAGTTCTCCACAATCTGAGCTGTCGGCGCCTTAAGCGCATTTATCACAATATCAAAGCCGATTCTCTCATCTCCTTTGGCCTTCGCCTTGGCCTTTTCCACCTCTCTTATGGCCCGCAGGAACACCACGCCGCCGCCCGCCACTACACCCTCCTCAGTCGCTGCTCTTGTGGCGTGCAGCGCATCCTCAAGCAAATCTTTGCGCTCTTTCATTTCTGTCTCGGTCGCGGCCCCTGCCTTGATGACCGCTACTCCGCCGGTCAGCTTCGCCAGCCGTTCCTGCAGCTTCTCACGGTCGTAGTCGCTGGTTGTCTTTTCGATTTGGCTGCGGATTTGCTCGCAGCGGGCGGTAATATCTTTTTTCGTGCCGGCACCTTCAATTATTGTGGTAGTTTCTTTACCTACAACTATCTTTTTCGCCTGCCCCAGTTGCGAAAGCTCAATCTTTTCTAACTTAATACCCAGGTCCTCTGTAATTACCTGCCCGCCGGTCGCTATGGCTATGTCCTCTAACATCGCCTTCCTGCGGTCTCCAAAACCGGGCGCCTTAACGGCGCAGGTTCTTAGCACTCCTTGCAGCCGGTTGATAACTAATGCCGCTAATGCTTCGCCCTCGACTTCCTCTGCGATGACCAATAACGGCCTGGCTACAGAGGCGATTTTTTCCAGCAGGGGGATAAATTCGCGAACATTGGATATCTTCTTTTCGTGCAGCAGAATATAGGCATCTTCAAAAACGGTTTCGAGGGTCTCGGCATTGGTGATAAAGTACGGTGATATAAAACCCTTGTCGAACTGCAGGCCTTCCACCACCGTCAGCTCGTTTTCCATTCCTTTGCCTTCTTCAATCTCGATGACGCCTTCCTTGCCGACCTTGTCGATCGCCTTTGCCAGGATTTCGCCGACCGATGGGTCGTTGTTTGCGCTGATGGTTGCGACTTTTGCAATATCGCTGTGACCTTTTACCGGAACGCTCACCGACTGGATAAATTTGGCAGCAGCTTCGGTCGCTTTATTGATTCCTCGCTGGATGGCCATTGGATTCGCCCCGGCTGTTACGTGCTTCAGCCCTTCTGCGTATATCGCTTCTGCCAGGACTGTCGATGTCGTTGTTCCATCGCCCACAACATCGCTGGTCTTGCTGGCGACCTGATTGACCATCTTCGCACCCATATTCTGGAACGGCTGCGGCAGCTCGATTTCTTTACTGACTGAAACGCCGTCTTTGGTTACCCGCGGAGAACCCCAGCTCTTGTGCAGAATAACGTTTCTTCCCGTTGGTCCGAGGGTAACTTTGACCGCCCGAGCTAACT
>Ga0315294_10008651_pt1 | contig 11169 bp, 7 predicted proteins | sample YL17G13_40_MG_FD_203626 | JGI IMG/M metagenome (GOLD analysis project Ga0315294, IMG submission 203626) | Sediment microbial communities from Yellowstone Lake, YNP, Wyoming, USA - YL17G13_40 | ecosystem: Environmental > Aquatic > Freshwater > Lake > Sediment | place: USA: Wyoming | collected... | reverse complement strand
TCGCCGGCGGCAATTCGCTTGACCAGAGAAAGCGCTGGCAGATACAGCCACCGGTCATCATCTTTCGCAGGATCGGCGTGCTTGTGAACCATGTAGGCCATTTTGCGAACGTCCGGCGGCTTCTGGAAATAGACAAAGTAATTCTGGTCGCCGCCGTCGGTAACGTCTTTTCTCAAAATGTTGAACTCTCGCTCCCGCTTTTGGCCCTGCTTGCTCGTGATTGTCATTTTGACGTTTGCCTTGCCGTCCTCGCCCTGATAATAGGCGACGATGTTGGCTTTGTTTACGATTGTTTGAACGTTGGGGGCTTGTTCAGTTGAGCCCGGTTTCTCCGCGGCAAAAAGCGGCAATGAAAAACCAAGAACAAACGCTATTTTCCTTACTGATTTCATAATACACCTCTTGAAAAATTCATTTTAAGTTCAACTTTTCTTTTCTTCCGCCGTGGCCGTTTTGCAGGCCTGCCGGCGTGAGAGGATTCCACAGACCAGTGCCATGACCGGTATGGCGATTACACTTAACCACACTAAAATGCTCCAGCCGACGAGCGCAAACTGATGGATATTCAACGCGACTAAAACAACCGCCGCCGCTGAAATAATCGAGCAGAAGACACAATTACAACTGCGCCGCATCGGCTCGGTCGTCGCCTTAAACAGCCTCTTCTCCAGCACGCGAATGATCGCCGGCAGTATCAGCAGGGTCACGATTCCCGAAACCGCCAGAATCGCACACACAAAGATTCCCACCGTTTTGTAAGGCACCAAAGGAGCGACCAGCAGCGGCAAAAAGCCAATCGCAATGACAATTACGTTTCGACTGATGGCCCGTGCCGGCTCGCCAAACATCTCCGACGAGGCCTTCTGCCACGAGCCCGCTTTTGGATAGGTAGCCCTGGCTCGCTCGAGAAAATGAATCGCAAAATCCACCGCCATCCCTAAAGACAAGGCACTGAGCACCGCCACCGGCATATCGTAATCCTTGCCGAAAAGACCGATCATGCCATAGATGGCCGCTATCGTGACCATCAGCGGGATCATGCAAATCAGGCCCCAAAGCGCCGAACGGAAGAGGATCGCCATCATGATAAAGACGATTATAAAGCTGCCCATAAACGATTGCAGCATTCCCCAGACCATTTTGTCCTGCCAGACGACGTTGATATAGGTCAGGCCCGCCCAGCGATATTTGAGCTGCACCGGCGGGGGATTCTTGCCGAAAAATTCATCCACGGCTTTCACCACCTTCTGCATATCCTTATTGTCACCGCTGGGTAGCTGCATCCAGATAGTAGTGTGCATATAGTCCATGGTGACTAGGTGCCACAAATCGTCCGGATTATGACTGCTTTGAAACTGCAGCAGGCACTGCGCAACGGCGGCGGACGTATCCGGAACCTTGTAGTTCTCAGGTTTTCCGTCAATAAGCTCCTGGTGAACCTTCTTGACCACATCGGTCAGGGAATTGCTCTTGCCGACAAGCCCGGTCTTTCCAAGATGCTCCTGAAGCTTGGCGATATAGCGCAGCACGTCCGGCCGCTTGAAAATCTTGACACGCTCTTTTTCGAGCTCGAAGAAGTCAGTCACCTCGTACCACAAATCGGCCTCTTTGTCCTTTGCCGCATCGAGCTTCTTCTGGGCGAACCGGCCGACCTTGTCGAGGAAGTCTTCCCTGGTTTGGGCCTGGCCGGCCTGTTGCAGCAGCTCTGTTTCGGTCTCAGGGATTATATCCGCCGCATTGGGAAACTCGTCCTTGAGCTCCAGCATCCTGCCGGAGAAACGCTTGCGAAGCCCGTCGATATAAGCCACCGGTATGGCTTTTGACTCGTTCGGGTCCAGCACGAGGTACGCCATATAAGTCCCGCCGAAATGTTTGTTTAATTCGATGTCGGCTCGGCGAATCGGGTGCTTTTTGGAGAACCATTTGACGGGATTATCGTTAATTTGGATACGCGTAATGCCATAGACGGCGACCACCGAGACGATCAGCATAACGACCAGGATCGGTTTTGCATGTACGTATGTCAGGCGTCCGCCGGCACGCAGTAATCTGCTGAGGGGGCCTTGTTTCTGCGCGTGGACGTTTGCCGAGCCGAAATTCTCCAGCGAGCTTTCTTTGATCATCATGATATACGCCGGCACAAACGTAATCGTGCAGACCCACGCAATCATAATTCCAACGGCAACAAATATGCCGAACACCTGCACCGGCGGAATCGGCGTAAGAGCAAGAGAAGCAAAGCCCGCCGCCGAGGTCAGTGACGTGTACAGCATCGGTATAAACAGGTGGTCCATCACCTCCAGCGTCGTCTTTTTTCTGCCCTTTTCTTTTGTGTATAGGTCGAAGAATTCCGAAAGAATATGCACCGAGTCCACCACCGCGATCGGCATGAGAAAAATCGGGATCATCGAGCTCATTATGTGCACCGGATACCCGAACCCGATCAGCAGGCCCATCGTTGAAATCACCGAGACCATCGCCACGATCATCGGCGAGATTACCAGCACCAGCTTGCGGAAGAACAGCAGCATCAGGATGAAAATCACGACCATCGCCAGCGGCGCCGACATTGCCATCTGCGTGAACATCTCGTATCCGAACGTGTCCTCCGCCACGGGCAGGCCGGTTATGTGATATTCCTCGTTGCCCGTTGGAAAGGTCGCAATTTTTTTCATAAGCTCTTTGTAAACATCATGGCTCAGATGCTTGTCGGTAAGCGGCAGGTAAAGGCAAATCGCTTTACCGTCTTCGGAGATTAGGGTCCCTTTGAGCAGAGGATTGGACATTGCCTTGTCTCTGATGTCCAGCGCTTCGGCATTTGTCGCCGGCGGTTTTTTCATCAGCCACTCGAATGTCACCACGCCCGGCCCGCCCTGGCCGATGTGGTCGACGGTCGAAGGCGCAAGCAAATCGACCTCGATAACGCCGACCTGCTCGTTGGGGTCTTCGGCGCTCGGCCAGTGCAGCGTCTTTGAAAATTCGGTCAGCTCGTATATCCTGGCCAGCGAAGCGGGATTGAATACCCCGTTCGGGTCTCTTTTATTGACGACGCCCAATACTACGATGTCACTTAGAACAAACTGCTCTTTTGTCTGGTTGTGGAACAGACGCACCGGCTCGACGGCCGAGAGCATGTTCTCAGGGTCGGTATCGACCTTGATCAGTGGTATCATGGCCCCCAGCAACAACGTCAGAGCCACCATTATAACGGTGACACGTTTGTAATGCGCCAGGGAGTATTCGGTTATCTTATGCTTGAACTCCATTTTCATATCCGCCAAAATATAGTTATAAAATTTACCTTAACTGACCGCTGTTTGCAACTGCACGGTAGGTCACATACCCGCCGGGCATGTTCCTGGCATCAAAACCGTTTTGCTCCAAAATCCTGCATGCGATATAGCTGCGAACTCCGACAGCACAATAGACGTGAATGGTCCTGTCCATCGGCAGGTCATCAAGTCTGCCGCGCAGCTCATCCACGTGGATATTCTTTGCGTTCGGGACACTGCCTCTGGCAAATTCCGCGGGCGTTCGTACATCGAGAATAAAATCGTCCTTCTGAAGCTCGGTGAAATGTTTTATTTTAACCGTACCATCGAGGATATTCGCCGCGGCAAAGCCTGCGATGTTGACCGAGTCTTTTCCGCTGCTGTACGGAGGGGCATACGCCAGCTCCAGCTCCTGCAGGTCGAAAACGGTCATCCCGGCTCGAATCGCTACGGCAAAAACATCAATCCTTTTATCAACACCATTGGCGCCGACGATCTGAGCACCCAGAACATTACCTTCCGGTTTGCTGAACAACAGCTTTATGTGCATCGGTTTGGCGCCCGGATAATAACCGGCATGATTAGCCTGATGGAGATACAGTTTTTCATATTCGATATTAGTTTTTGACAGGGCCTTCTCACTGGCGCCGGTCATCGCGGCGGTCAAATCGAAGACTTTCAGAATGGCGGTGCCCTGTGTTCCGGCGTAAGTGCGCTTCCTGCCGCATATATTGTCCGCTGCCATCCTGCCCTGTTTGTTTGCCGGTCCTGCCAGCGGAATCAACGCGGCATTGCCGAGAACGAAATTCCGAACCTCGACGGCATCGCCTATCGCGTAAATATCGGGATCACTCGTCTGCAAGTGCTCGTTGACCTTGATGCCCGCACGCGAGCCGATTTCCAGGCCGGCTTCTTCAGCCAACTTTACTTCGGGCCTGACGCCGACCGTCAATACGGCAAAGTCGCAATCCAGCTCTTTCCCGGATTTAAGCATTAATCGAAGAGATGAACTCGTTTGATGTAACGATGAAACGCCGTCGCCTAACTGCAGCCCAACGCCTCGCTCATTCAAGTGGCTGTGCAGAAACGTTGCCATTTCCTCATCCAGGCCCGGCATGACCTGGTCGAGCATCTCAACGACTTGCACGGACAGGCCTCGATCGTGAAGATTCTCAGCCATTTCCAGTCCGATGTAACCTGCTCCGGCTACAACGACTTTCTTTGCATTATTGGTATTGATAAACTCGTCAATCCGATCCATGTCGGCTATGTTTCGCAGTGTGAAGACCAAGCTCGAGTCAATACCGTCGATGGCCGGCCGAATGGGCTCGGCGCCGGGTGACAAAATCAGCCGGTCATATTCTTCAGCGTATTTCCTGCCCGCAGGAAGCTCGATGACATCGACGGTTTTTTTCTGACGGTTGATTTTAACGACCTCGCTTTTCACTCTAACGTCAATGTTGAATCGCTGTTTAAATGACTCCGGAGTTTGGAGCAGCAAATCATCGCGGTTTTTTATGGCTCCACCGATGTAATAAGGCAGCCCGCAGTTGGCAAACGAGATGTAATCGCCTCTTTCGAACATGATGATTTCGGCAGTCTCATCCAGCCGGCGAAGTCTTGCCGCTGCCGAAGCGCCGCCTGCAACACCACCAACAATCAGTATCCTCTTAGCCATCTAACAAACTTTCCTTTCTTACAACAATCGTGCTCACTTTTTAATCGCTCATAACTTCTTTATCAAACTTCCCAGCCGGAGGCTTTTGACGTTTTCCGCGCTCGAATGATATCGCGTTTACAGGGCACGTCTCCATACAGGTTCCGCAGGAGAAGCAATCCGGGATTATCCGGTCCTGTTTGAGGATCGCGTCCTTAACCGTCCTCATCGGACTCGGATCGCTTCCCAGAATTATGCCGAACACACCGACCGCGGTCATATAAATCCATTTTCGATTCCGGGCAGTAATTTTGCCTTTCCTTATCAAATTAAAGACGGCAAACAGAAAAATAATCCACAAAAGCCCTTTTAGCGGAATCTTAAACCAGTTCCTGGATTCATGCTCAGCCTGAATAGCCAGCACTTGATTGACTTTTCTGCTTAGCAGCGCCTCATTCATCCCAGAGTCGGCAACCTGCTTTTTTAAATCATCCTGAGAAGTCAGATTGAAAGCTTTTTTAAGCGTTTTCCGGCTGAGGTCGTATTTTTTACCAAATTCGGCGACCGTCATGCCTTTGCTGACGGTTACAGCGATATTTTCCGGTTGTAATTCCTCCTTGCCGGCCCATAAATGACTTGAAACCGCAGAGGCCCAGACCACGATGAACAATATCAGTATGAGGTATAGTACGTTTCTTAACATTTGATAAATTCCTTTGTATATCCTGGGGAAATCTCCGTGGAGCTGTTGAGGGCTTCTCTAAAACGGTTTTGCTCAGGTTATTTCTTCCGTTTGCGGTCGCAATGGTCGTAAATACAGTGCAGGAGCCTCACAACATTCTGGTCCTCGATTCGATAATACACTTTGGTTCCGTTCCGGCGACAGTTCAGGACGCCTTTGTCCTTCATCATATTTAGCTGCTGACTCGTGATGGCCTGCTTGCCGCCCAGAGCCATTACAATATCGCCGACGCACATTTCCTTTGTCTCCAGCAGCTCGACAATCTGCAGCCGAACCGGATGGGCCACAGCCTTCAAAACCTCAGCCACATGTTCTGCTACGTTCTTGTCCATTTTAAAATCTCACAAAAAATTTGTGTTATATTATTATATAGTAATAATTCGATATATCTTGCTGATTGTTCGCAAAAAAATAAAAGAATTTCAGAAAATCTTTCAGACGGAACTCACCTGAGAAGTCCGTGGACGCTCTATGTCTTTTGAATTTATAGACTTAACACAATCTCTCTTAAAGATAGTGACTAAAAAATTCGCTGCAATTTTTATCGACCATTTTCTTGGAGATATAAGGGCTGATAATATTCATCCTTTTATGAAGAAAATTGGGGACTTTCGATTTTTTTATGCTTGACAATATAAAAGCGTGACAGTTAAATTAGGGCATAAAGGCAAGCTGGCGGAAGCTTGCGACAAAAGGATTTGTTCAAAGAAAAGGAATGGATAAAATGAAGGATTTATTTACCACCGGGGAAGCTGCGGAAATTTGCAGAATAAGCCAGCAGACAATAATCCGTTGCTTCGATGCTGGTCGGCTGGAGGGATTTCGTGTTCCCGGCTCAAGATTCCGAAGGATTCCGCGCCAGAGTCTTGTCAAGTTTATGAAGGACAACAAGATCCCCCTCGATTCCATCGAGTCCGGCAAGAGGAAAGTTCTTATCGTCGACGACGATGCCGAAATCATCGAGCTTATAGTCGATGTTCTTAATCGGGACGGCAGGTTCGAGACAAAAACCGCATCGAGCGGTTACGAGGCGGGAATGGCTACCCAGCGGTTCCGGCCAGAATTGATACTGCTCGATTATATGCTGCCCGATGTCAACGGCAACGTTGTCTGCCAGACAATCAGAAAAAATCCCGAATTCGAGAACATCAGAATCATTATTGTAAGCGGCGTTGTGAAACAGGATGAGATCGCTCAACTGCTGAAATCCGGCGCTCAGGATTTCATCAGAAAGCCGTTCGACGTCGCTGAACTCACCGGCAAAATCACCTCGGTCCTGCAGATGAAATAACACGATGCAACCGGTGGGGCTGCTTGAAATCTCGATGACCGATAAAGAACATGGACGACGATATGCCGGACAGGTTATCTAATACAAAAATCGCGGCACAACAGGTAGAGCTTGCTGTTGGCCGGCTCGAATCACTCTCAACGCTGCCCTGCGTGGGAGCGAAGCTGTTTTCCAGGCTCCGGCAGGGCCAGTTCTCGTCTTCATCGATTATCGATATTATAGAGTCGGACCCCGCGCTGACAGCCGGAACGCTTTCGCTTGTCGGCCGGCGCGGCATGATCCGGCCTGGCGGAAAATTCTCACTCCATCAGGCGCTCGATAAGCTTTCGATACACGAGGTTCGTGATATTGCTTTGTCGGTTAAAATCATGCAGGTCCTCGAACCGAGCGATGATGTTGCCGGCTATAGCATCCATTCTCGAAAAGGGCTTATGCTTCACAGCCTCGCGGTCGCCTGTTGTGCTAAAGAAATCGCCGAGATCGCATCGCCGCAAATAGACTCCCAGTTGGCGTACTGTGCCGGTTTGCTGCACGACATAGGAAAACTCGCACTGCAGGAGGCGATGCCGAAAAGTTTTATCCGAATTGTCGAGGAGGCCGAATCGGCGGAACAATCCTCCTGTGTTATAGAGCAGGAGCATCTCGGCTGCGACCATGCGATCATCGGCAAACATCTGGCTCAAAGATGGCGGCTTCCGAATCAAATTGCGCTTGCAATATGGCTGCATCACAGTGGAGTTGTCGCCATCTCTGACCGGATGCCTGAAGCAAAAATCGCCGCGGTGGTACAATTGGCCGATTCGATGTCACGGGAGTTGAACATCGGCTCCTCCGGCAGTTTCGATACTCCCGGGCCGCCGGAACCGATAGCCGAGTATCTCGGGATCCAGATCGATCAGCTTCAGGAGATTCGTCACAGTCTTCCGGCGGCCCTCGGTCAGAAGTCAGAAGTGCTCGGCCTCGATGTGCCCGACAACGTGACGGAGTATTGTCAGTCCGCTCACGCCGTCGCGGCACAGTTTGCCCGACAACAGGCGGAATTGTCCGATGAAAATCGCCGACTGCAAAGCGCTTCGAGCCACCTCGATTTTGCGGCGGATTTCCTGCTGAGCGTCAGCCAATCTGCCGCTGCAATCGATATAGCGGAAAACTTCGCCGCCCGTTGGCAAAAGTTCTATCAGACGGGGATGGTTTGCCTGTATCTGGCTCCTTCGAACGGGCTTGAAACACTCGAAGCCATAGTTGTGGAAAACCTCGCCCAAAGCAGTATTGTCACCATTAATGTTCCCGCCAATACACCGGCCGTGCCGAAGGCGATTGAAAACGACTTTGCGATTTTGAACGCTCATGACCATATAGAGTGGCTGTTCGAACAACTTGACGCCGACTTCGACCGGAATCGAACCAAACTTGTGCCGCTCCTTTCCAACGGCAGGGCGGTCGGGGCAATCGCGTTCGAGCTTAATTATCCGGGTGACACCGAATTATTCGCCGAAAGGTTCAGAACATCCGCCTCGACAGCGGCGATTGTTCTGGACATGGCGCTGGGGCAGCAAAATCAGCAGAATTATGCCGAACATTTTGCGCGGCTTATTTCAAAACCAGCTCCGTCGGTCAGTTCCGCGGACACCGGGGTGACCAATCAGAGGACGCCGGCGGAGGATTCCCTGAACGCACTGGCTGAGATGGCGGCAGGCGCAGCGCACGAGCTGAACAATCCGCTGGCAGTGATATCGGGCAGGGCGCAACTGCTCGCTGAAGCACAGACCGACCAGGAAACGAAGGAAATCTTAAAACAGATTTATGAAAACGCCCGCGAGGCATCCGGGATTATCGAAGACCTGATGAGCTTTGCCGAACCGCGTCAGCCCAGGGCCGCCCGGACGGATGTTAAAAAAATGCTCGACGAGGCGGTACAGTTGACCAGCAGAAAGACAAATATTGAAAATCTCGATGTCAATATCGAAGTTGCCGGCCACGTCGAGAGCGTTTTTATAGACTCGGCTCAGATTGTATCGGCAATCGCAAATGTCATTTCCAATGCCGTCGAATCTTACGGCGACAAATCCGGGCCGATAGAAATCACCGCCGGTGCCGATGAATCGGGCGAGCTGGTGGAATTGGCAATCAAAGACAAAGGCTGCGGAATGGACGCCGAAACGCTGAAAAAGGCGACTCAGCCGTTTTTCTCGGCAAAACCGGCGGGGCGAAAACGTGGAATGGGGCTTGCCTATGCCGCACGGTTCATACAAATAAATAAAGGCTTACTGAACATCGTAAGCGAGCCCGGCAGCGGTACTACCGTGACAATTTATCTGCCACTCAAGTAAGTGCCGGTTATTTTATTTCGGAATTAACCGAAGTATCCGTCAAAGGCTCCTTAATACAGGCAAAGACCGTTGGCTGTGCATTTCTGTGTTTAAAATAAAATAAGGGACGCCGGTCTAAACCGCCGCCCCTTATTTTTTGAAGGAGGAGGTTGAGTTTCATACCATATTACGTCTTGGTCATCGGTTTGTTCGTAAACGGCCCTGATCACAGCTAAAAAATATGTGGATTTGTCGTGCATTTCCTCGATTTAAGGCTGAAAATGTAGGATTACTCGATGACTTTGCCGGATTCGGCAGCCGGTTTTCAACGATTGTCATCGGCCAGCTCGAACATGGTGAGGATTCGTTCGAGAGCGTCATAAGGTGCCGTGCCGATGTCCACCGTAAGCCTATCATCCCTGTTGGAAACGGTTCGAACGTGTCCGGCAGCGAAAAGGATGTTGCTGGCCGCCCGCTTATGGCTCGTTCGGGTCTTGACCTGGAACGCCGCCAGCGAGGGATGCGCCAGAAACTGCACGTCGGTTACCAAAGCAGCGATGGGCCGGCCCTGGCTGTTCCGGCCAAGATCACTCAGATTTTTATGGGAAATATTCGGCGCGCCGGTCAGCAGGGCAACGGATGCGTGGCGGTAGTAATAGTCACTCTGTGCCTGGCCTTGTCCGACCCTGGCAAGCTGCTCTTTGGCCTCGGACGGCTGGTCTGCGCCGGGGCAGAACAGGACAGTTGGCTGATGGGCGAGATATTTTTCCAGCAGCAATCCCAGACCTACCGGGGCGCCGTCTTCCAGTGACAGCAGGCTGGTGACGTTGCCTGTCACAGTGTAGAAATTTGAGCCGGTGACAGGCCGGCCTGCAGGCCCGTATGGAATGGTGTCATCGAAGTCATCGGCATACATGTGTATTGCCACTCCGACCTGGCGGAGATTTCCCGCACAGGCTGTACGATGCGCCTGAAGTTTGGCCAGGTTCAGTGCCGGCAGCAATATCGCTATCAACAGGCTCAGGATGGCGATGACCACCAGCAGCTCGATAAGCGTAAAGCCGGCGCGCCGCCTGCCATTGACGTTCGATAGATAGTTTACCTTCCGCATTTAACTTCCCGGACTAAGTTATCGTAATAAACTTTGTCCGGTCTGCTCCAAAATGACAATTACTCCTTAACCGTCAAAGCTGGTTCCAGATCAGGCAGCGTCTCGATGAGCCGGACATTATCCAAATCCCAGAATCCGCCGGGCTGCCCGGCCGCTCGGATGGCCACGCCGATAGTCTTACCCGCCCAGACATCCCCGGCCTGAATCTTTGTAAGCTCAAGCGAGAAATCCTGCAACTGAGTATAAGACTGGCCCGTTGCCTCAACCGTTTGCTGAGCGATGTCCACCACAACATCGTTCCCATCGCGATAGTAAAACACCAGTTCGAGTGTATCGACCGGCTCGACTGCTGCCGGCGGGAATCTGCTGGAAACACTTACACCGACTGTCAGCTGGTATTTACAGCCAACCTTATACTTATCAGCAAGATCCTGCTCCAGCGCATTGCCCATCTGGGATCCGAGGAAGGCAAGCTGGCTACCGTCGGCGTTGATAATATGATCAAAGCTGTTGGGATCGGTATTGGCAAAAACGCCGGTATTGGTACTGAAAAGGGTGTCGATATCAATCTCCGTCCAGCCATCCACCATAGGCACAGCGCCGAAACCGTTCGGATCCACTAACGGGGCTTCGAACGAGGCGTTCTCTATCGGAATCGATACAGGTTGCGTTTCGATTAGCCTGACATTATCCAAATCCCAAAATCCGCCGGGCTGCCCGGCCGCTCGGATGGCCACGCCGATAGTCTTGCTTGCCCAGTCATCCCCGACCTTAACCTTCGCAAGCT